>JAAUXU010040388.1_pt1 | contig 53286 bp, 59 predicted proteins | sample 7278151 | NCBI WGS metagenome assembly JAAUXU01 (sample SAMN14350113, study PRJNA611818) | marine sediment metagenome | isolation source: surface marine sediment (1.8m) | place: French Polynesia: Moorea | collected 2018-08
CCTGTCGTGCCTGTCTCCGCTCCACCTCCGCCCCAACTCACCCCACCCCCCCCCCCCCCCCCCCCCCCCCCCCCCACCCCCCCCCCCCCCCCGCCGAAAGAGTGAATGCTTCAGCTCACTTCCCTCCCTCCCTCCCTCCCTCCCTCCAGTGGGCCTGACTGTGCCGGACAGGCCCAGTGCCAGGCAGGCCCGGTGCACAAGACCAACAACTTTGCAGCCTTGATTTGCTTTTATTGGCTCCGCAGCCGCAGCTTTCAGATCTTATTTGAAGAAAACTCGCCAGTCAGTTCTTCTACTTCCCCCTCTTCTTTCAAGTCCCCCTTTTTTTTCATCGCCCTGTCTCAACTTTTCTTTGCAAGAAGCTTGAAAATTGCCTTCTTCCCCTGCCCTCCTTTTTTCTACTTCTTCAAGAGGAAGAAGATACTTCAGAGCAAATCCAAAGACTTGAAGGATTCTTCGTTTCTGTTGGCACTCACACTGTTTTTACCGAGCGCTGAATCAAAGCCAGGAACCAAAACCTCGAGGATTTCGTATTCAGGACGTCGAAAAGAGGAAGAAAATGCTCTCCTCTGATCCATCCCCCAATTGAGGCCCTGGGTTTACTGCAATCAAGATCTGCTCCCACGAACCGAACGGGTGAGATGTGCAAATACCGGAGCAGAAGTTCGACGAGATCTCTCTGGGGAGAGCCTATTCAAGGCACCTGAAACTTCTCTCTCCTCGAGATGTCAAGTGAGATGGCAGTCAGATATCTTACCTGAGAAAGAGATGGAAGAAGAAAAAATTCAGTATGATTAGGTTGGCACACGGTGCAAATGCTGCATGTACGACTTATCCTCTGCACTCGCTTGATAGCACCATCTACAGGGCTTTTATCACCCCACCCGGACAAAAGCCAATATGTCTGTCACTCCACCTTTGTACTCGGCCCCTCCCCATCTTTGATACAGGCGTCGAGAAAAGTGTCAAATTTGTCAAAGTCAACGCCGCACAAGGTGGAGGAGACGGTGGGAGGAGGCCAACTTGTACCTGGCATCCGTGGAAGAGAAATACAAGCAATATCTAGACTTCTCAAGTCACCCAGTTCGTGTCCACAGATGTGGAAATTGGTTAAAGTGGACATCTCCACCACGGAGAGATAGAGAAGCGTTTTTACCCCTCTCTGTTAGGTACTTGAACTGAGCGGCAAATAAACTTTGAGAGTCTGTTATTTTGTGTGTGTGTGTGTGTGTGTGTGTGAAGGGGGGGGGATTAGCGCAGTCGAAATGTTTGCCTCTTACTACTCATCTTCCTTCATCCACCACGACGGTTGTTTGCTCAAGAGTTAAGGAATAACCAGATAGCGGCGCATAAGGCGAAGGAAACCGTATGTTTGCTCAAGAGTTACAAGGAGAAGAGGGAAGAGATCGTAAAATGTCCGGTGGAGGGAGAAAAAAAAACCGTGATCATAGCGTGTGTGCACTTAATACTTCGTGGCCTCAACGTACTGCAAGATAAACGGCCGTGTCGTGTACTACGTACGAACGTGCGCAGAGGGATGGAGTGCGAAGATCCAAAGGGAGTGCATAAAGTGCGAATCGCTGGCAGCATCGGCGCAAAATCCGGCGTTATCGCCAATCCGGGGCTTCCTCTTCTCGTGGCAGTTAACGACCACGCCGTCGTTGTTCCGCACGTACGCAGACACGCTAAACCGATGCCAATGCTTACAGATACTTTGCGCCGTCGTCGCATGTAGGTGAGAAGAAAATTATATGGGTGACGCTATACTTATAAGTCAACAGATTTTCCACAACTGCCAATTCTGTTTGTGGGCAAATTATTGACTGCGCCCTCAGCAACAAACACAATTCGCGGTTTGTGCGACCGAGAGAAAAAGAAGCTGTTTTTGCGCGTCCACCGACTTTTACCGCAGCAACACAGCTCAAATAATCTTATTTTTCTGCCTCTCCCCAATTTTTCCGACTGAAAAGATGGGCTTTCGTCCTTGGTCCGAGCGCTTTTGGACAGATCTCGTCGACTGATACGTCCTCAGTAGCAGAGAGGGGGCGACGAAATCGCGGCAGTCCTGCTGCTCCGACCCGAATGGAGGGGCAGAGAGAGTTTGAGAATCGGGGATGCGGAATTAATGGGAAGGGTTGGACGCTGCCATTAAATCTCCTTAGCCAAAAGAATTTGCCTTTATTATTCTCTTGCAGATGCGTGCGCACATTTAGCAAGTGAAAATGTCGTCAAACAGTGCCCAGGGGATCGGGAGAAGTAGAGAAACGACGCGTTGGAGGAGAGAGGTTTGCAAAAATATGCGTCGAGACCCATTTTTCTGGACTGTTCAGATAGCGATCGCGGGGCTGCGGCTGTGGCTGCGGCTCCTCTGTCGGTCGTCGTCGTCGTCGAGGTGAAGAACATTCCTGACTGCTTTTACTGCGCCAACAACAATTCTTCCACTGCCATCCATATGGCGGCAGCCTCCCCCCCCCTCCAAGCCAGAGACCTGTCCAGCGCGGACCAGACCAGCGAGGAGAAGAAGAAGAAGGAGGAGGAGGAGGAGAAGAAAGCCCCCACGTGACGATGCAAAGAGGCTTCATTTTTGAGCTGGCTTAAAGGGGGGTGAGGAGGATGGGCAGCTTTGTCGCGATAAAAAAAAGGAATAAAGTAGTGCCAGCACAACCTCATGTCTCGTGCTCGACCTTGCTGGCGCTGCTGGTCTGGGTGCTGCCGCTGCTGCTGCCGCACATACGATGTCCGTAAGTCCATGAAGGAAGTGGTGCATTCAGAGGTCGAAGCGAGAGCATGAAAATCCATATCTTGAATAGCAGAGGCGAAAGAGCGATCAATTGAACAACGCCTCCTCCTCACTAACTTGGATGTAATCACAATGACGATGTCTGCTTTTCTTTTCGCCCAGGGACGAGACCTTGCGGAGAGTAAATAACGAACAATCACTTGACTTTTTTCCCCCAGGCATCCCGGAACCGCAGCATCGATCCCCTCGACCGATGTTTTCAAGGGATCTTTCAATGTCGTCATTGGGAAGGATGCTTGCACGTCTCTCCTGTTGCCACAGACTTCAGGTGCTCAGATCGGGGCCACCGAAAACAGCTTAGATCAGGGGAACTGCCCCAAAAACCCCATTTGAGGCGTTTTGCAAGCTCAATTGCTGCTCTCCGCAGCCCCCAACAGCGATTCAGTGTTGGACACTTCTCTCCTCCCGTGGCGAAAACTGCACTCGTATGAGAGAGTTAATGAAAAAAATTTGATGGAGGAACCAATTTCCCGCCGAGAAAAAGCCATATTAACGTGGGTTGCGCTCAGCATGTTTTCTGGAGAGAGAGAGAGTTAATTTTCGACTTAATGTCCGTGTTCTTATAGCAGCTGCTGGTCTGTACTACATAATGGGAGGAAGGAAACAAGATGTGTCTGTGAGTGGTGATTTACCCACCCCGTGAGCGCGGCGACGACGATCAATCTCCCGCATTTGGTCAGGAAGGATCTCGTCTTTATTGGGACCAGCCCACTTCCAACCCTCCTCCCTGTAGCAGCCGCAGAGCAGGGCCAGGAAGGTTTACCATGTTAGGAAATCGTATAAGATTCAATGCAATCTAAATGAACCGGCACAGTTTGTTCTTCAGGCGATGTCTCAAAAGTCCCCCACAAATATGGGCAGCGTACACTGATGAGCCGCGGCGCAGTCAGGGCGCGCACAGTAGGAACGCGGTCATTTCGGAACCCTGCACGCTCAGGTTAAGGGGGGGGGAGTGATAATTGTAGGGACGGAGTCGGTAGATCACTGAACAGCGAAATTGGCCTTTCCAAGGGTTGGAATTTGCACCGCCAGCCCTTCCTCCCAAGTAACTACCACGCAGGGCTTTGAGGACTGCAGTGGTCAAATCAATCAGAAACATTTTTACGGCGTGAAATGCCTTTTCTGCCGAGATCTGTCTGTCTCACCTGTGCAGCCTGAGGGAGCCTTGACCTGCCGCTGGTTCTGTTTGGCCCCCCTCAAGTCCTCTAATTTGCGCTCTTCTCATTCTTTTCTAGAGCTGAGTCAAGTGAAAAAGAGAGGAGAATCCTAATGACGGAATATTCGGGGCCTCGGGCATGAAACCAGTGATCCATTTTGTTGGCTGTCAATGTCGTCTGTAGCGGTTGCCAGTCCTGGCCAGTCACTCTGACCTCTCAAACAGAAATACCTGTCTAATGGAGCCAAGACGTACGTTGCTGATTCTGCTGTCGACGCTTTGGACGTCTCCGACTCAGAAGACATCCAAGCGTTCAGCACGCTGTTCCCACTTGGGAACTGGTCCAACAGGCTGGTGGCAGCTCTGTCTGGGGAGACGAATTCGTTAGCCTAGGCTGATTAATAATGCACCCACAGTTTCATCCGTAGAGAAGAGTTTTCTTTCCCTCTCTCTCCTCTTAGCGAGAATCGCCGGCGGCGGAAATTTGGGCTCCTCTCGGATTGAAAAAAAATTCTCTCGAGATTTGAAGACCACTGAATTGCTAAGTAACCTCGGGGAATTCACACACACGCTGGCGCGTGTTGGATACGTCTTGTGTGATAGTGGTGTAGCGATGTTACTCGAACAAGAGCTGCTCGAGCAGCTGGTGTCCGGCGTCACTGGCGATTCGAGGCTTTGTTCGAATGCATCCACGTCATTGTCAATGCACGCCAGATCTATTTTCAAGCAGTGCGTACTTCGTACGTGCGTGCGTAGTTCCTCGTACGGTACGCACGTGCGTGTGTGCACGCCAAAGAAGAGTCACGCTGAAAGCTCTCTGACTGCGCTGGGCCAGAATACTGTCAGTCCAATGGAAAACATATTCTACATTCACCAGATCAATGCTCACTCGAATAAGATCCAACGTCAGTAAGTCGAAAAAGTCCAACGAGTTTAGCGATTCTTCGCAGCCTCTTCAAAATGGGTTTGGACAGTTCCTAGAATCCTCCCTTTAAGGCCGTTCTCTTGGTAGAGAATGGACGCATTTGGGATTGATTGCTGCTGTATCAATCTGGCGAGTCATTTTTGCAGAAGATTTTACGCCTCTGCCCGATGGACGATTACAGACTAATAGAAGTCGGACCTCAGTCTTGGTTGGGCTAGGCTTTATGGAAGCCAGCGCTCGGTTAATTGCAGAACGTTTTTGCTTGTCCAAACAGCAGTTGTCGATTCTAAAGGGCCAGTTTTTACCCACTAGCAATTAAGACGATTGCTCGCCGCAGAGGAAATGATGAATTTTGGCGGCGGATTCCTCGGCTGGAGGTTGCATGACGAGTAGGTACGGGCGGGCAGTCTCGGGCGAGCAGACAGTGCAATCAAGAGCAAGAGCAACGATCAGTACTAGTACGTACCGTTCAGGATGCACTAGGGCAGCATGCAGTACCCCAGGTCGTACACCGCGCACTGCAGACGGAGCCACACAGTGGCTGGGGTGACACTCACTGCTCGATCTTTGAAGAGCGTCCCCAAAAACCAATTTCGTATTCATCCCACGATTTTCGGGCAGCTTGAATCTCTCTGCCATCCCTAATGAGCTCTAACTCGAAGGGGCGCTCATTAATATGCGATTCCCACACTGACGGACGTCGTGCCTATGGAGTGGAAGAAAGGAGAGAGGTGGCTGGATGGGCTCCATGGGCTCCATGGGCTCCATGGGCTCCACCGCCTCCTCCGCCACCGACGCTGCCACCTCCCGCCAGAGGCTTTTTGACGGAAAGTGAGGGAATATTGCGAAAGATTCTCTCTTAAGGGTCCCACTAAGCAGGCTCTGTTGGATAAATCTTCCTAAACGGTTCATAAAGAGTCATATTGCTGCCGCGATGGCGAGGAGAATGGGCTAAGAAATATGTCTGCCTCTTCAGACTATCGGACGCTCGCCCGATAGCGTACGTAGAGCAGCAGGCAAAGTGTACCTAATTATTTATAGAGTGAAAATTCAATTGCAAATGGGATCTAACAAAGGCCAGAGATGAATTGTACGTCCATCTTCTCTCGACCTCACCGCTGCCTTCACCGCAGCGATCAGTTGTTGTTGTTGTTGTTGTTGTTGTTGTTGTTGTTGCTGCTGCTGCTGCTGCTGCTGCTGCTGCTGCTGCTCCTGCTGCTCCTGCTGTTGTAACTGCTGTGCTGCCTTGCAACAAATGGGTTCTCAATTGCCACAATTTCCTTCTCACGATTACCAAGGCGTACACTGGTTGTCTGGAAGGGGGCAGAAAGGAAAGAGCCTCACACAAAGAGAAAGAAGAGATTTGTGGCCGTAACCTACTGCAGACTCAGGTCTCCACTTCTCTATTCGTGTGTGTTACCTATGCAACATATAAATTCATAGTGTGTTTAGGTGCGAATGTCTGCTTTTGTACGCCCGAACCATGAGTTCTGCACCGCCAGACCCATCTCTTCTGAAGGAACATCACCCGGGGCGATGGTTATGGGCACCTGACAATTTTGGGGCAGCGGGTGCTCAAAAGGAAGAGGAGGGGGTGCCACCGAATCACGCATAGCACAGTGATTGTTTATGATGAACATGGTTTGATTTGAGCCAAACTATACCGTTGCCCCGGCGGGCGGGTGCTTTCCGCTAACATTAGTGGGAGGGGAAAGCCCTCCCCCGTCCGCCTTCTCGAGCGGGCAGGGCCCGCAGAAAAGTTTTATGTAGTGAAAATGAACTTGCTGCTTGGGTGGGTTGATTGAGATCAAACTTGGCATGGTGGCTGGGAGGCCTCGGGCCCCGGGGAGTGCCGAGAGGGTAAGACCTCCACGCCCCCTGCTGGGAAGCGTGGGCGGGCTCCAGAAAATTCATCTTTTTAGTCAAACTTATGTAGTAAAGGCTGCTCTTTAAGTTCTGGGTGGTGGTGAGGGGTCACCCAAGAAAAGTCATAAAGAACCCTCCACAGTTAACAACTCATTCAGTGAGAAGACGATAGAGCAGTAAAAGTTCCTTTTAGCCGTCCCCCTGAGGTGTGTGTGTGTGTATGAGTGGGTGGGTGGGTGTGCCCGTTGCACGTGGGGATCAGCATCGACAAAGAACCCCCTCTTTTAGTACAACCACCACCACCACTCCTCGAGGGGAGGGAGTGGGAATGAAAGTGAGCGAGAATCCTCACTTTAAGATTGAAAAATCTTCTTGTCTCTATTTATGTCCTAACGTCCAACATGGCCGGGGCAACTGTGCGTTGTACTAATGCCATGAGCACGGTCTGGAACAACACAATGTTTTGATTGACATATCTGATCCAGCTGTTCTCTCTTGCATGTACTTTTTCCTGCTGCTGCTAAGTGGCGAGATAAACATTTTTGGTGGCTGCCGCCACACAACATTTTTCTGTCGGTGACACGCAAAAGAAAGAGGGAATAAATACGTACATATATTGGCTCGGTTGGGACTTCCGCTAAATAGGAGTGGAACAAATATTTCTACCATCGCCACGATAAATAAAATAGATGTCACGAGAGAAATAGATCAGGATGCATTTTGCTCTCTCTCCTCCCTCCCAACACAAAGTTAATGACGGGTTTCATTCGATTGGAACGAGAGTGAGCGAGAGAAAGAGAGAATAACAATTCTGCTGTGTATCTCGAACGTGAGAATAATAGCCTGGGTACAGAGGCCCTTCTATGTAGGGGCGAAAGTGCACAGTGAGCCAGGGAAGAGAAGGAGGTACTTAGGTATCTGGGTTATGCATTGCAGCAATCTCTTAATATGGTGGGACAAGAGAAAAGCAGACCTGACTCGCTTGCGGCGGGACGTACATGTGTGCAACGTCTCCTCGGGTATGTCCGTGCAGTCGGCTGGCGCCGCTGCTCCCGACGCCGACGTGCGCATGTGGGGGCTGGAGAATGCGACTGGGCGCTTTCGTCTCTCTCTCTCTGCCATTTTGGGAGTCTTTTTCGCACAGCCACACGAGTGTGACCTGCCTGAGGCCCATCTTGCTAATGTTGATCACTGTCGACGTCTCCTCAAGCATTTGTCTTGCTAAGGAGGCGTTTCTCTCCTCCCCCTCCCGCGCATATTCTTCTTCTCTCCCCCCGCTGTGGTTTCCCATCCCTTTTTCTTTAGAGAGTTGTGACACACGGCCAGTATAATGAGCCTCTGGACGGCCTCGGCCCCCTCGGCGGGCGGGCCGGCCACGGCCACTGCCGCCGCCGCCGCCGCCGCCGCCGCCGCCGCCGCCCCGACGAAGACGGAGACGAAGACGAAGACGAGACCCTTATTCATCATCTGCGAGGAAGGGAAGAACCTTTGTCGCAGATCGCAGGACAATGAGAGACGGTCCAGCAAAACAGCGCGTTGAGATCACCAATCAGAGCTGCCAGCACCCGTTGCCAACACTCCTGTTGCGGCCGACTTTGGCCCCGTAGAGGCTTTTCCTGCCAGTCATCCCACAGTGGGTGAGCGAGTGGTAATCCTGCCCCAGCAGCACCCCGGACTTGCGGTACTTACGGAACGCACCCAGTGGAGCGCTCAAGGAGAAAAGAATAATTGATTTATGCAGAGATTTCGAAGACAGCAGCAGCAGTAGTCGAGGAGCAGAGAAAGGAGAGGCGCAGATAAAGATCGAGAAGTGATTACAGTCTGAAGAATCTTTCTCCTGCGCCACGGCCACGGCCACCGCCACGGCCACGGCCGCCGCCGTCGCCGTCGCCGAACCCACAAGCCTTGATTTTCCAATCATGCTCGGTGTCTGCATCTGCCAGATGACACGACAGCCCGCGAACAGAGCAGCAGAGCCATAGGACAGTATGCGAGGGTAGCGACCTACTACGACTCTCACAGTCTTTTTTATTACCTCCCTCCACCACTTGCTCCTCAGAAGATAATTTTTCTTCTTGCTATGTCAAAGCAGTGACGGACGGCCTCGTCAGGGGGGAGATGACAGACGCAATATTTGTCAAAAAGCTTGTCTGCCTCGTTTGCTTGGCGACTCCGAAAAGACCTGCACCGTGAGTGTCGAGGCGGAGGAGCAGCCCGAGCAGAAGTCGGCCGGCCAGTGCTTGGCATTGCTCTTTTCTAATTGCTGCCGGCCGGAGCAGCAGCGATGATGACGTCGACCATTTGTCGGATGTGGCGACTTGTCGGACAACAAGTCTCTCTCTGCCTCTTGCGAACTGGTATCAATTTTCCCAGTTTGCCCTCGGGGGTCTCTCTTGGCTGCTTTGTGGCCAACCGAGTCTTCTTCTTTTCTTCCAGTAGCTTGGTTAAAGAACAATGGGATTAAACGCCTTCTCCCCCCTCCCCTCGTCTCCCTCCCGGTTGTTGTCGGAGTCGCCCGCCTTACTCATTTTTCGTCTTGCCTGAGCCCAGCTTCTTGCTTGGTTTTGGTGACACAAAGGGCTGGAGCCGACAGATGATGCCACTTCATGATGTGGCTTCGTGGGTTGCTCTTGGACAGACTTCACTTGCCTCCTTTTTTGTCCCCTCCTCCTTCTCTCCCTACTCTGAAGGATCTACACACATCTACTCATGTTGACGTTGGAGTTTCTCTCGACTGAGTGCGGGCACTCAAGCACATTAGAATCTAATGACGATTCGCTATTCGATTTAGTCTTTGTTCTCACTCTCGTCACTCACCCGCAATAGAGAGAGGCCTAGAAAAGCGGAGCGAATTACGGGCGTGTCTCCCAAGCAAAACTTGCAGCGCTCAGAACACCTTTCCAGGCTGTCGGTGTGAATGGAGCGAGAAAATAATTGCAGAGTCTGTCAACATTTCATCATCACCTCGGCAAAAATCAATTCTCAGAAAGTCATCGATGCGCCCAAGCCGCAATTGTGCGGAGACCAAAACCGCTGCGTCGCCCGGGAACAAAGGAAGCAGCAGAGAACAGAGCTGGAAAATCGTGAGTGTGCTTGAGAGTTGTTCCTTGGGCACATGCTTCTCTCTGGCTCGACACCAACTCTCTCATGGTACTAAAATCGCCGCTTCCTGCCCCCCTCTCGGTTTTTTTTTTCGTCGCCTGATTCCCGCGGGGTTTTCAACCCCGAGCCTCAGACAAGAAGCCCCGAGGCAACTGTTGGACGAGCAATGCTGTAGTCGCTACGTCTACGTAGGTAAACTCGATGATAAATACCGGAAGTTGCTCAAACCGAGACGAAGAGACAAGGGAGACCTGCAGTCAGCCGTTCGGTCATTCTCAGAACTACCCTCATAAATTAGAACTATTTTTTTAAGGGAGAAAAGAATGGCCCCCAAAATGAACTAGACATCAGTGTTCATACGTGTTTAAATCCTTTGCCTGCTTGACTCTGGTCTGCAAGGACGGTGAAAGTGACTTCTTTCTCCCTCCTCCGAGGTGTGCTGTACTGTAAATATCGAGCGAGGATGATGGACGAGTGACGGTAAGAAGGAAGTCGCACAAAATTGCTACTCCAGAGAGCGATATTTTTCCCATAGACGCACATGTGGACTTCTGTAGGCACCGCATCTCTGTCCCTGTGGTAACGACTGGGTGCAGCAAGAAAAGGAGCCTCTTCTAAAAAGGCAGCGTTCTTGCGCTCAACTTTTCGTCATGTTCAGCATCCACCTTTGACGTCGCACCTGGCCTTGATAACCCCCTGCCTCGGAGGAAGTCACAGATGACAAATGCATTAAATCGAACATTCGCCATGAACTGACATGCAAAACTGCCATGCAAAACTGCCAGAGCAGAGGAAAAAAGGTGAAGCAAAGCTCGGCAAAACGTGAGAAATACGCAGCTCGGCCTGAGGGGAGGGCTGAAAAAACTTTGTGCGACTTGAAATGGTCTTCAAGTGGAGAATCGTCATCGTCATCGTCGTCGTCGTCGTCCAGTTGTTGCACTAAAAGCTCTTTCATGAGCTTTGGTCAAAAACTTCCAGTGAAAAGTAGTAGCGGAAAGATTCAATGGCTCAACGACAACTAAGAACACCTGCCCTTTTGCCCATGTGCGTGTTCTTTGCCAACGAATTTTGGCAGATCCTCACGGACAATAGGACAGAGAAAAGAGGGAGAGAGACAAGTAAGTGAGAGCCATTTTGAGCTTCACCGTGCTTCTCTCCGGCAGAAAGACGCGCCTCATATTTACAAACAACGCACACAAAGTGAGATATTCGATTCTTGATCAGTACAGAGAATGCATTCCAAGTACCGCAGGACGCAGAGCAAAGAGCTCGGTGAATCAATCGTTGAAGAAGGAAAAATTCCTCCCAATCAGATCCGGGTGGGATAATCCTTCTTTTCACGCAAACTGGGAATAACAGAGAAGACATAGGGGCACGTTGTTTGTTCATGTCGCATGCGAGAGAGCAATAGGACGGGAATGTGGCAAATAGCTGTGCTCTTCTGTGCCTACTGCGGCCGACCTACCGACCTACGTGTATCTGAGTGCGTACCTGCGTGGCGCAGAAGGATTTTTGCTCACTTCATTGCCCCATTTGAGGAGCCAATTTCATGCAAGATTTCACTGGCTTTCAATTACGGAAGGAAGGTGGAGAGGAAGAGACAGACAGACAGACAGACAGACACACAGACAGACGCAGAGGCGTTGCAGAGCTCCGGGGAGGCTAAGCACCACTGCCTCAGCAGATTGGCGAGGATCTCTGGGGAATCTCCCACAGGACGGATCTTTTTTCTGCTTCTTCCTCTTTTCTTCATTCCCCATGGAGATTAGTGGGGGCACGCAATACGTGAGCAGTGCAAAGTCTGCGCTGCTGAGCGCTGTTATGACATCTCCGTCTAGTTACGCGGGCTCGCATGCACTACTTAGCAACGTTTATGACCTGCTCGTAGCTTCTCCAAGGCTCAGTTGTTGGGCCGATCCGCCCTCTCTTCCTACTTCCACCCATAAACCTGCAAATGTCAAGAAGATGTGTGCGTCTGCGTGCGCCAGCCCTCGTTTTCCTCTCCTTTTTACACACATAGCAATTGAACTCCCTCCATCTCATCTCAGAGAAAATCTTTTTTTTTCCTGCTTCCGCAACCTTCAATGCAGCGTTCAAGGCGACAAGGCCGAGCTGCATAAGACGTACGTACGAGACCCCGACCGACCGACCGACCGACGGAGTACGCATGTACTGTACCGCACAGCACCACCACCCCCCATCCTTAAGTCTGCTAAAAGCAACCCTGCGCAGTTCAGTCCTGGAGTGCTCCAGCGCAGGCAAGAGTGACATGCATACAAAAATACTTTTCGAGCCTTTTCTTTTGGTTTCTCTCAGTCGCAGCAAATGTAGCGGAAGATGAGAGTGACAATATTTTCGAGATCTTGGGTTCGCTCCAGCTAACAAGGAAGCAAGCCGAGCAAGCAGAGAGGGGGCCTGGATCATTTTCCCATCAAGGAGATACTGTTTTGGAGTGCGTGCGTGCGTGCGCGCGTGCGAGCCTGTGTGTAGGAACAGCAGTATAGTAGTTAGTTCCTTCTAAGAAAAAAGAGGCCTTCGAGATAATGAAAATTTGGAGCAAGGGATCTAGAATGGGCAAACATTCTAGGGGGAAATGACTCGAAAAATTGACTGTCCCTCAAAATGTGCAGGCGTGGTATAAAAAAGGTCATCCAGACTTCTTCCTCAGCGACCCAAGCCCATTTTGAACGGAGGAAAAAAAATCCAATGAGCACGAAATTTGTGCTTCTCAAGTCAAAATACTTTGGGGCGAGTCGACGACGTATTTCATCGGCTGGCAGGAAGCATGGGCTAACGCGTCAGCTCTGTTGGAGCAAAAAAAATCTTCTTTCATTGGCCTCTCACGTCTTAGCCAGGCTGAGAAAGAGAGTGAGAGACAGGGTGTCAAAGCAAAGAGCAGCAATCACAGCGGGGGATCATCACAGAGACTTCTTTTAGGGCCAGGAGAGAAAGCGAAATGGGAGCAAAGGTTTGCTAATGCACCTTACATTTTGTCACAATGCGTAATTACTTTCTACTGTGTGTTGCAGTAGTGTGGGAGGGGGGGGGGGTTGACACGGCTGCACAAAACAGGATGTCGCATCTGCAGCCTGCAATCAATGGCACGAAATGCGCGAGACCCCCAGGATGGGGGAGGCAATTGACGGCAGTAAAGCTACCCTCTGCAATTATTCTCTCCACGCGTGACGCCAGTTTACAACTGTACGGAAAATTCGCGTAAGCAACCGTTTTTTCTGGCTCCTCCACTTTGCTTAACTTCACATTTCAACTCGGCAACAGCTCTTTGCTTCTTTTGCTCCCTCCTCCTTCCCAGAAGTGTGTGCGGCGCCTGTAAATCTTTTCAGGAAAGACGAGACGTTCCCCTTATACTTGCTATTATATACCATTTCTTTCATACGACCAAGGTATCGAAATCCGTTTGAAAAAAGCACATTCAAAAAAGCTGCAAGTAATTCCTACCGGCTGGCTGCATTTACACAGCACAGGCGTACTCAGAGTCTGCTGTGGACCTGAGGGTGACAATGAAACTCAAAGGTATACACAGAATAAACGGTTTCTCCTGTACACCACGTCTTTTCTTCGAGCACATTAGGACTGTTATTGAAACATAGGCAACGCTGGGGCTGACGTGAGCGGCCCCAATGAATGGACGCTCTGGTGATGCCATCAAACCGCCGAAAAGGTGGTGAAGGAAATGCAGCTCTTGATGGCCCCAAAGAACCTCCTCCTCACACGGTGCTGTCGACGGACGGCGCACGCGGACACACGATCTCTATTTGCACGTGCGGTGAGCAACAACTGTACAATTACAATATTCCCCTACCTTACGACAATGGCGGCATTTTTCCCCCACTGCAAATCAAGTTTGGTCGCAAACTCTCTCTCTCTCCCTTTGATCTCTTTGACAGTGAAGAAGCAGCGAAAGAAGTAAAGGAAGGGGGAAACAATGGGCCACTGATTGCCCAAAACTGCATCAGCAGAAAGCGTGCGCAGATTGCCACATCACCCACTTTTTTGCGCCAAGGATTGCGGTGAGTGAGAGGCTGGAAAACTTGCTTTTGTCAGCAAAGCAAGCAGAAAGAAATGCTTCTCTGGGTCTAACTCATCGCCCTTGCAGCGTGATAAATTTCCAACTTGACCACATCCTGCAGCACTGGACGTGCGAGCATTCACACACACCACGTCGAGCGTACCGGTCCGGTCTGGTGCGTACGCGCGGATGGATGCGTACTCGTAATGGCAAATATTCTGCCTCGCCCGGACTACTCGGGGGTCGAGACTGTCAGCAAACCGGTGGTTGGAGGGAGGGAGGAAGGGAGGGAAGGAAATTTGGGGGAAAATTTCCACATTCTGGTCATGCACTCTCCTTTCAGCGAGAGAAGAGGAAGCCGCTGCATTAAGTCAAGAAGGGCCATGACTTAGACAAAGAAAAAAGTATCCAGACTCTGAGGAGGAAGTTGCTGCTTCTCCGCTGCCTACCTGACAGTACTGGCACGTACACATTTTTCAGTTATTAACCTTTAATCCAAATGTGGCTCAGTACCGCTGCTGACAGCCCAGCCCAGAGAGATAAGGCCGAGAGTGCGCGGAAAAGATGATCTATCAGGTAAAAGGCCGCTTCTGTCAATTTAAGTCGGACGTGTCTTGAGTGTCAAGCGAAGATTTCAAGGATTCCCCCGTCCCCGTCCTGTCAGCGATCGCTTGCCCCTTCTTCTTTGCCAGGAAGGTCACCAAAACCAACGAGCAAATCTTTATTAATGACCCTCTTTAGAAGCGAGAAGCAGCTGAATTTTTGCCCCGTATTAGTGGAGATTTTCAAGCGCTGAATTAATGGTTTTCTCGGACATCGATCAAAGGAGCAGGTGGGACTTGGCTTGTTCGAAAACATCTTAACGCCCAAACTTCTCATGTTTGTATGCTCAGATCGACACGCAACTAGTTCAAAAATCGTCCACCAAAACGCCTCTGACCGCAACAAGTGGCTCGGAGAGAAAGCGAGCCAGACTCTCAATTTCGCTGCTGTGCAACTTGAGGAGAAACAATGCACCGCAAACATCTAGCTGCAGTGGTCCGGGGTTTCACTTACGTCTATTCTTGCTCTTCGGCCAGATAGGTATAATAGTGTACGCACCGGGGACGAGAAGTGCTGTATTGTACGTAATATGATCTTACCGAGGCAGTATAAGGTGGCGAGGATAGCCTGATGCCTTCCCTGATGAGCTTATCCCTCACCAGCATCCTCAACTGCACCGGCGTGAAGTTGGAGGCGCACAGAGGTTGCTGATGTTGCCTGCTGCCAAACTGGTGGTGGTGGCAGCAAGTCTGTCTGTACGGAGATGAGCAAGTGGGTGGCTGAGATGTAGCGCTGCTACCACTAGAGATGATTGGAGGGGCCAACTGGATCACGTCCAGGTCTTCGTCGCAGCTGGCCGCGACGTTCACCACGCCGCCGGCCGCTGCGCCGCCACCTCCGCTCATGAGGGTGGCGGTGGAGGAGGAGTTGTGTGCGTGGGCAGTGGAGGAAGGCGTCGCAGTCTGACGAGAAAGAGACGTCAGCACCGACACCTCCGACGGACAGTCCGTGGTCTCGGTCAGACACGACTGATGCTCAACACTGCGTGTTGTCAGTACGCTAGGAGACTGTGAGCCCTGAGAGGAGACCGGACTGGACGAGCCTTTCTGCTGATGCTGCTGCCTCTGTTGAATTTTCCTCCTAGCCGAACCATTACGAGAGCTCCTTCTGCTCCTAGGTCTTGTTTGGTGCTGTTGCAGATGTTGCTGTTGCTGCTGCTGAACTTGTTGCTGTTGTTGCGGATCACACTCACATGAAGAACCAGATAATTCTTGTTCGTCTGGCCATGCCATGGAGGCGGCAGAAGCGATTCCAGAGGAAGCTGACACTCGGTCACCTCCACTGTCGTAGCCGCCAACAATGCCTTCTTCGGCTGCTCGTTCTCGAGCCCCTAGCAGAAGATAAACCCATGCAGCACCCTGTTCTCTTAACACTCTTACTGCATCTAGGAGGAAGGCGCGGTGATGCACGGAGACGACGCCGATGGCGTCCAGATCGGCAGGACCGACACGTTTGACTGTTTCTAGATCATCGTAACCATTGTCCACAAAAGCGTCGGCGTAGTGACCCAACTGGAGGAACGACAGCCACTCGGTCACCATGTTGTGGTCGTTACCCTTGGCAGATGCGCCGCCAGCCGTTGCGCCGGCCGTCGCCGGCGCAAGCGCCACCGCCATTCTTCTTTCTTTCTTTTCTCTTAGCACTGGCGCGAAGGTCCTCTTGAGACTGCAGAGAGCAGCATCACGAAAATGTCCCGGTCTTGTCCGAATTCCTGCGCGTACTCCTCATACAAGTTCTTCTCCGTGACTCTCAGCTGCAAATATATGTAAATCACACATCGAGCTCGGTCGCTCGCACGTCCGCCCTCCACGACAGTCCTTATCTCGACTGACTGCTGTTGTAATCATTACTGCCATTAGCAGGCGAGAGAGCTGAGGAGCGGGCGAGCGAGCGCTCGCTGCTGCAGCTCCTAGGTACGACTACAAAAGCGAATGGGACTCCCTGAGCGCTGCTACCACTAATACCATGAACACTGAAACCTGGGAAGAAGAGGAGGAGAAAGATTTTGTCGCAGACCAGACCAGAGCAGCAGCGGCAGTCTGAGCAGCAGATGGGGCGCCTCAAAGCAAACGTCATGAAACAGCGACCAAGAGAACGCAGAATTGTAGCAGGTCTCTCTTTTTTTCATGAAAGGTTAATAATCTCATCTGGCCAGCACTAAACACTATGGAGGTAACCTGATACCTCACCTTCTTAGCATCAGGCATCTTGTTTATCCCCTAAGCACAGGTATCCCCTCACCCAGCCCACCACTTAACCCTCGTCGTCTTTGCTCGGCCATGCTCTCCTTTCACCGTTTGTATTTGGACGGTGGCGGTAAAAGCCTACCTGCTGGCTGCCAGCAGCAACGTGGACCCAGTCTAGCCCAGATAGTGGCTGTGCTGTGTGTGTACATCTCACACTGCTGCTGCCGCGGTGGCCGCGGTGGTGGCCGCCGCGGTGGCCGCCGCGGTGCCCGCCGCCATGGCCGCCGCCATGGCCGCCGCCAGCGTCGTCGGCGCTGCTGCTGCCCATTATTTGGGTCTGCTCAAAAGACCGTGTCCGCGCTCGAGCTGCAGCCGGTGCCGCCGTGGTGCATGCGAAGGCGAGAGACCCCGTCACAAATAACATTACTCCAGGTGAGAGAGAGAGGAAGAGAAAAGAATGGTCGTCGTCAGTGCTGGAAGTTAGAGAAGGGGGGAGGGATGAAGACTTGACCATGATGTGGACAGAAAGACGCAGCAGCTTGAAAAAAAAAGAAAAGGAGACACATTTGTTCTTACATCCGCCGCCTGAGGGACTTTTGCAGCAAGATGCCTTTTTTCTGCCTGTCATTTGGTTGCTTGTTCGCAGCATAACTTGTGCATCCTCGTCCTTGGTGCATTTTTTCCAGTCGATGCTGGCTATCCAAATCACAGGGGCGTCGAGGTCGTCAGCTTGTACGAGCTGGTGGCGAAGTGTGTCAGCGGCAGCAGAGTTTGTCTCCAAATTTGTCTTCAAGTGGGACCAAAATGTTCATGATTCACGTAATGACGACAAAGCCCGTGGTCCGCAGGTACAGTTGGAATATGGCAGCAGCAAGGTTAGCTGCCCAAATCCCTCGCTTAAGCCGTCTGCGCTTAACATAGAGATGCACCAAGAACAGTAGCCAAATCGGGGGTTTGGACCCATTATTGAGATTTCCTCCTTTGAAAAGGCTTGCACGAAAATCTCAACTGCCGCCCCCACCCCTCCCACTGCGGACCCCACAGAGAAAAGAATTGGTTTTTCACAGCTCAGACTGCGGGAGGGGCAGGAGGAGCTTTTGGTACCTTTTAGAAGAGAAAGATGTGTACGTACGTCTGTAGAGCGCCAGAGCCGAAAAGAATTTGCACCGCACCACAGAAGCCGTCCTAAAAACACACATCCTCTGCCCATTTCCTAGTTTTCTTTTTAAAGTAGGACTTAACGAGCCAGGATTGTTGCTGCACTCAAAGGTTCTCGTCCCCCAGTTCAAGGTTAATGGGGTGCAGAGTTATTCTTGCTACATACACGCTTCTGCCGCTGCATTCGGCGCTGGCCACCGCTATTTATATTTAGTGGTGAAGAATGGACCGAGTTTGTTGGGATCTGAAAGGAAGAAATTCAATTGTCCACTACCCCATGATACATCCAATTCTGGCGGCGACTGCAGCAGCAATTTGCCTCGCCAAATTGGGACAAATGGGCCATGATGTCCGGTAAGAGGGGACGCAAAAGACAAAAAATCATTTAGTGGGCGGCCACTGACATTTAAAAAATACATCATTTCGCGCAAGTTTCTATGAAATGGGCTTATCTGCAATTTCCTAGGACTCCAGCCAAGGAGCTGGAGAAAGGAAAGGGGAGTCTGCATAGTTGCATAGGTAGAGTCGACTGAATCGTTTGTGCTAGTGGCTGGAAAACATAAACCTACCTATGGATACCGACCGAGGTTTCGTGATCTTTATCGATTCGTTTTGCGAGCCGCCCCGGGATGGCGTTCTCGATGCTTTTTCTGAAATATTACTTGGTGCACGTTCTTACTCCATGCATTTTAAACTGCAACAGAGACAGCGATAAGATCAGAGTTTATTCATCCAGGCCCAGTCTGATGTAGTCGTCGACATCGTCGTAGCCGTAGAGGTGGAAATCGACCCAGTAGATCTCGTGAAGTTGCCGGATCTGGTCCTTGGTGAGCTGCCTGAACCACTCCACGGTCAAGTCGGTAGTGGAGTTACCACGTCGTACGTGCTTCTTCAGCTCAAGGTGTTCGAAGGGAATCCCGAGTCTATATGTAGGTCACAGTTCATTCATGAACACACGTTGTACGTATGGTAGATGCCCGTGCACTGAGTTTACAGAGACGAGAACAGACGTGTATTGTCTCCGGCATTCACCTACCCACACATACTGGCATTTACCTCTGCCTGAGTCCCATCATGTCGGTCTCGAAGGTCTCAGTGTGCGCGATCCAATCGACGCCGAGCCTGCAGACGTCACACTGACTCGACTGCGTCCTAAAGTGCTTGTCTCGGTCGTACACGAGTTCAAACTGCTCCAGATTCTCGAGATAGAAGTCGACGAACATGCGAAATGGAGGCTCCTTGAGCCTGTCAAACATGGTGCCAAAGCGAGCGTTAATCGGGTCGACAAGATAGTGGTAGCGCACTGAAAGTAGGACAAACGTGACTCGTCCTGCAAGTACGACTGCGAGTACACGGACAGGACTTACTTCTGTAGGACGACACGAAGCGCACGAAAGGATGCCTCACAAGAATAAAGGTCTGGGTGCGCCCGAAGGCTTCCCGGGTTGCTATCTCACCCTCCACGCCAAAGTTATCTGTGAAAAATTACCTTTTGGCCATGGCGCCAGTAATCCTTCACCTTTTACGCACCTTCGCAGTACTTGAATGCCATGAACATGCCCTTGTCATTTTCCAACTCCTCAATATCCCCGTATCCCTCGTAGATCTGCTTGAAGTGGTTGACCACGGTGGTGGAGCTGGTCTTGGGCATGTGGCAGTAGCTCACCCCGAACTTCTCGAACACAAACATCTGTTCTCGCAAGTATATCCTGTCTACAGAGAAAATAAAAAAAGCACACCGTGCCCATCCGTACGGTACGTATATGTATCGGACAGATGAGCGTCTGACTGTAGCTTAACCTTTGTGAACTCTCAGAGGAGGGATCTGTCGACATCGTCGCTTGAAGAAATCTACTCTCTGTCGCTGAACTTGAAGCCAGACTTCGAGATCGAATTCTTCCCCGAATTGGTCTGGAGGCAAAATTTCTCTCTTATACTCACCGTTTGCACGTGTACGGATGTGACAACCTAGTTACCGTCCGTCATCAGTGCAGCTTCCTCAGGTCCCCAACTTGCGACACTTTCTCCCACTTCTGCCACGGACCGCTGGTTGTTGAAGTCGGGAAGTAGATGCTGTGCTAAACTGTCCGTCTGACATCTTCTGTCAGAGAAATTTTGAAAAATCAGCACTGTCAAAAAAGAACTTGAGAAGCAGAGTAGCGTTACGAGTGGAATCCAACTGTATTGGAAAGGTCTCATTGTGAAGGGTGAGTGTACGAGGAGCGACATTTCTTCACTTGAACAAAGACGCTTTTGCCTCCTGGACGGCACAGGTGTGTAAATGCGCGTACCGTATGGGAGGTGAAGAATGATAGTGGTATAACAAGATTCATTGGAAAAAGACGGTGAGGGTCTTATGAAATGTTGTTCAATGCAACCACATCTCCAACTGTCCCAAAAAACCAAATATAGAGAAAGAACTACAAAAGTCACAGCTTTCACAAGTGAGCCTTATGTTGCGTGCTCCATCCAAGTCAGTTGGGCTCCTGTTGCTACTGAACCTTTTGAAGCCTCGCACAATTCTCACATGGTGATAAAGATGGGAAGGAGCCCCAAAACTGTCTCTTTGGTCAGACCTGATGGCCATAGTTCAGGGTGCCAGAGGGTGTTGAAGGGGGATTGGAATTCCTCAGAGAGAAATTTAGACAATGCGAAGCAATATGGCAACACCCAGATGCATATAGCCTTGCAATCCTACCCATGTTTAAGGGGATGAAGAATTTCATAGGTAAGATGGCAATGACGATAGCAGGAGGGGGGATGCAATTGTATGGTGCTTTGATTTTTATGACATCATAAATAGCAAATAAGAAACTGCACTTGCTTTGCTTACTGGTCAGCGTGGTCACCAGAATGGACTGCCAGTTTTATTTTACTAGGCAGGAAGCTAGATAACATTTTGGTATTCATCATACTAGAGAATTAGAAACAATTACTGCCTAATTTTCCTTCAACGAATTTTCAAATATTAACTCACTGGCATTCTTGACCTCCCGCCCCGTACGGTGCAGTAGAATATCACATATGCGATATCCGTCGGTTAAGATCAGCATTACATAATATGCGACATCTATATACCGGATGCGGCTGAATTCGGTGTGCACTTTTTGTCGCCCACCTTGATGGACGTGCCGAAGTCGTACCTGTTGACCTAGGCTTTTAAAACTTCTGAGCATGTTCCTACGCTAATTGACTACATACATGCCAATTTTCACTTCCCCAGGTCAAACATGGCCAGGTCCATGACAGGCAACATGTAAACCATGCTCACAGATGCAATGCCATATTCTATCTATGAACGGTGTCCACGAATGACTTGTTGTACACCATTTTGACAATAATAAATCATGTAGAGGAATGTTGGTAGAATAATTCACGCCAGTTTGTACAAAAAATGCGAACAACAAAAAACATTGAATAGCAATTGTTCTTGTTGACAATGGCCTGGTGAAGGTGCTGTAGGTGCTTTTGACTCGCCAGTCGAAATCTGCATGATGATGATTTCCCTCAACTTGTTTGGGGCCATGTTTCTGGCTTGTTTGTGTGCGTAGGAAGGTAGCAAAGGTCGCAAATTAAAGCTAAGAGTTCACGCTACTCGTCATTAAAAAATGGTCATTATACTCCTAAAAGATCTGCCCGAAGTCGGACATGGGAAAATTGCACACCGAATTCAACCGCACCCGGTATATAAAGCAAATAGTCCGTATGCAGTCTGTGTGAGTGCCTGCCCGGTCATGGGCAGGCACTCACTGCAGAATCACTGCACCGATTGTCACCAAACTTGGTCCCAATGCAAGTAGGTAGGTAGCACGCAAGTGCTAGTTTGCAGTAAAGTAATCTCTGTTTATATGTATGTGTTCCGTATGGCACAGTCCTGCACTTTGAATACAGCTTTAACTTTGATCATTGAGGATGAAATCATTCAAAGCATTCAGCAAGTGAATATGCGCAATTGACAATTTATGATTTACAATAAGACAATTTCATCATTCTTTCTCGCTCTGCGTTCATTCTTGTCTTTCCTCTTCTTCATTCCCTAACCAACCCCCAACTTTCTAAACTTTCGGGCACATACGAGCCTCACGCACATATAACGCATATGATTTTTTCTGACTCAAGCCAGATTCGACGCGACTTGACTCATTTTTATCATTACTTATTGCATTGACCGAGGATACCCTGTACACGAGATTTTGCCGAACGTCCTGTTCGATATATGACAGTGTCTCACGAGCACTTGTTATTGTGGACACTATGTAATAGCTTATGTCATATCTACTGTACGCGGTAAATACAGGGGAAAGCGCAAACAGTTTTTGGCCATTGCTGCGACATTCTGAGGCAACTAACACTAGGGACGGAGTCAAATAGCACGTGCATATGTGAATGCTATATTGGTCGAGTGGGCGGTACATTCATGCTACTCTACGGCTGGTGGTGTACCTTACGCTACATTTGTATTCTTAGAACAGTGACAGCAATTGTTATTGTCGGCCTAACATAAACAGGACCTGCCCGAGTTGAATGCGGAACCAGAGATGAGACCAAAGTTTGTCTGTTTGGACTTTGGATCTCTCGTCTGGCTGAATCTGGCCTATTTTTTAACTTGTTTCCTACACTCTTTGGGATGTCTGACTTGACCCATCTCTACCGAGATCTATCTCACCAAAGATCAATGTAGAGTGTCATACAGATTGTCGGAAAGTATATTCACTGCTTAAGCGACCATGAGGGCACAAAACGTGCGCATGTAGAGCAAGAAGCGGAGAAGAGTCTGTTGACCAGGCCTCACACGTATGTAGCGTTTCTTGGTCATCTCAATCCCCCGGCTGTCTCAGTCCCCGGACATTTTCAGTCCCTGAGAGGAGAATGAGAGCGACAGCTTTGCTACAGGAATTTAAGTGTCAAAGCACACTTAAGTAATAAGAGGGGACAAAAATATTTTATAGCATTCATTTTAATAGGGGTCTTTTAGCAGTATGGAGATAACGTATCAAAGCATACTTAAATTGGAAGGGACGGAAACAGAAAATAAAGAAAGAAATCAGACAAAAGAACGACCCGTGAAATGTCTGGTAAGGGACTGAAATGTCCGGGGACTGAGATGACCGGTCACCGTATATAGAGGGTCTGCTGTATGTATCGATCATGAAATTGCTGTCGGGTCCAGATCGTTAAATATTTCAGCGAGTCAAAAAGCAAGATGGTCAAGCTACGGGTGCGTAGGTACCGAAGGTGAAATGGGCCTTCTCGTACACTTGACGCCAAGCATTAACGTTGTCCTGTTCTTTCCGCCATTTAGACCAATTTCCGCTACAAGCGACCGGGCAGTCTCTGAACTGTCTAGCTATCTACAAGGTGTACAAAGAGACGATACCCTGCGTGAAGGTTCCATACGTGGTACACACCACTGCAGTTGTCACCCTACAACGGAGACTTGGCGCCCTAGGAGACACATAAGTCGCACATCGTGCGGACCCGGACCTTGATGAGACTGCACACTGTATGTTTATATTTTTTTTAGTCATGACGTACAATATGTACTACATGCAGTGCATAGTACATACATGAATATTACATTGAATACATCATTGGGTTCATTCACACTGTAAAGAACTGAGTGACATTGGAGGCTTGCATCTCGATCTGCCCCATCTTAAATTGCAGCCTCTGTAGCCACTTGCCCAAGGCGGCTTGATCATCGGCCGCAGTTGCTCCCTGTTGCTCCTCAGAGGCCACGGCCGCAGTTGCGGTCGCGGCCTCGAGAGGCATATCCTTGGGAGGCGCGTAGGCCTCGATGGCCTGAAGTCTTACCCTCACATGGTCGGGCAATCCAGCGCCGCGATATGCGGAAAGGACGGGAATCCACAGGGGGGTCAGCTTGGCCAGCACCGTGGAGCGACACTCCAGCAGGGCCTCCATCAGCCCCAAGAAGTGAAGGTTAACCATTTCGGCCAAGACCTAACGTTACGACTTGTGAGACAGAGGGCGACGTAGAGGATGATTCAAACGAATCTTCACCACTATCACAACCCTAGGTTTGCTGCGTTTCTACGTCAGAGGCATGAGCATGAGAGACATGCAACCACTCTTATTCTCTGTGACCACAGTCAAGGGAATTAAGTCTCAACTCATCCTCTGCAGCCAGAAATGACAAGGATTTACCTTTGAGTGAGACACCAGTTGCAACACTCCCGGCGTGACTTTTCCCCAGAAGTCGAGAAGGATTGATCCTGCCAACACTTGAGCCTCGTCTTTTGCCGGCAACAGAGATACTGTCTGCTCCAGATACACTGTCCACAGCTGGCACAGGAGGAAGGCGTGAAAAAGCGAGCACATGTGCACCACTGAGGTCTTGGACTGCTCCGCGAAGCCCGCCAGGATGACCTGAGTTCACAACGGCACATTGATAACTCGCTCAAGTCACTTGTGCATCGAGTAAATGCCAAGTGACTGCACTGATTCAGAAACAGTCACCTGTATGTGATCTGCAATGTGGCAGGAGGCCTCGAGCGGGATGGGCTGACACACCACAGCCTCGTTGAGACCGAACTTGAGAGTATGAGTCACACCGCCGAGCAACAGCCAAGAGAGTAATCTGAAAGTATCACGACAAAAATTTGCAAGATTTCAAGAGGCTTTTATGGTCGGGATACCTGATATGAGAGACACAATCAAGGAATTCTTTAGGTCCCTGCGTAGCGATGTTCCCCGGTGGGTTGAACAACCAAGGAAGATATTTTTGAACACTCCTAATGAATGGAAGACAATATGGAAGTTGACTCCACTCGTACATGGCAGGGATTACCTTTTGTCTTTGTCGTTGCCTTTGCTGATCTCTAGAGCCAAGTACTGTGCCAGACTGGCCTTTAACACGCCACCCAATGTATCTTCATGAAGGCCAACTGTTTGACCTTTCACGCTGCTTTTGACTTTGCTGAGCGTGTGAACGTCACCGAGGAACTCGATGACGTCTGCCACGTTGTTTCTCATGGCGTCGCAAGCAGCAGTGTTAAAAACCAATTGTTGTTGCTGCTGTTGTTGTTGTTGTTGTTGTTGCTGCTGCTGCTGTTCCTGCACTTTTTGTTGACTATGGTGAGGTGCGGATGAAGGCGCAACCATGGCTGCTGGGACTGTGGCAGGTTCGATTCCAGTGGCTAGAGCGGTTTCGTCAGGACCAGACGCCATTTGGCCACCGGCGTCGTAGAGAAGTAGATTGACGAGGAGGAGAAAGTTGGTGTCTGGTACGCAGGTCTTGAACTTGAGAGCTTGCACCAATTCAAAAATTGCAGTCCTGGTTATGAGCATTTTGTCCCTCTCTCTGACGAACCCCCTGTTGCAGTAGTGGCAGACGCTGGCCAGGCTAACGAAGGAGACAGGACAGTTCTGCAGGCCGTAGGACACCAGCTTGGCCAAAGGGTCCAGCACAAGGCGATTGTTCTGCACCCCAGGCATGCGTAGAACGCTCGTAATGATGTGGAACAAGGACTCGATTTGAGGGAGCTGCACAATGAGGAAAAATGGCCTATTAATGAGGCTGCGTGCGACAGACGAGGTCAAGGGCTTTGTTGTACATACAGCTCAATGACTAACATAAGATGCACGTAGTAACTTGCATGAATTGTCAACAACCAAAAAAGTTCTGGCCTTAAAACTATCGCACTTGTCTTGCCTGAACGGTTCTTTCTGATGAATCTTTGGAGGTCGCAGCAGCGGCAGCGGCGGCAACAGCCGCGACGGCTGCGCCTCCCTTGCTGCTCCCGCCGCTGCCCTTGCTGGTGGCGGCTGTTCCAGGCGGTATTCCCGGGCTGTTCGATACGGCCGCCGCGGCCGCCGCGGCTGCGGCCGAGTTTCTTGCCGAATACGCTGAAGTTCCTGTGAGACCCCAAAGTCTCCGGAAGAATAACTCGCACGGAGCGAACACATTGGCCCAACTGCCGGAGAACTCGAACTATGGAGTGAAAGCCAGAATGATTCATTGCTACGTAAGGTAACGGCCTAACTGTTTAAACAAACTGCAATGTGTAATGGTAGTAAAAATATGGCAATGTCTCATGGGTAGTTTAGAGGGCAATTGACATGATACAATTACTACTCCACCCGACTTGTATGCATAGCATGAAATGGACTGATTTGGTTGCTGGCGACTCACAGTGACACACTTGAAGTAGCAGGCAAGATTCGGGAGACAAACTTCGAAGTCGTCAACGGTCAAAGTCTTTTTCTCGTTCATCTCCTGCATGAGCAAAGCAACGGGGGCAGCGGGACTCAGCTCAGAGAAGTCCTAGAACGGGAGGTCGATGAAAAAGAATCTGTCAAACTGCCTGCAGAAGCGCTTACGTACCTGCAAACAGCTAACCATGGTGCTGAAGAAGCGCTGTCTTCTCGTCTCGTCCATCTCCATCATAAAGAGCTTAGAGGAAATTCCGTTGCCTGACAGTTGGTGAAGAACACATCTAGAACAGAGTTATCGACTGAAGTTAGCACTGAGCAACATGCACGCTATATTGTGACTGTGGAACGTGACAGGTGCATACCTGATGAATTGTCTAGCAACGCTCCTGCTGTTCCCTGGGACGAAAGCATTGGTGTCGAGTTCCCAGTTGCTGATGTTGCAGCGTGCGATCTTGGACACAGTGAGGAGGATTTCCGGGAGGAGAGGGGCGGCCAGGCTGGGCTCTCTGCCCACGAATGCTCCCAGCACGACGATGCAGTGGCCTAGCCAAGAGGAAGAGAAGAGCACATGTACACAGGCTCCATCGCCCTGGACAATCTCCGTACCCAGCTCGTCTTCCGAGTACTCCTCCGTGATGGCCCCGCAGTTGGAGCACCTGTCCACAACTGAGTCCTCGCCTATTCTGAGTGCGCTTTGCTTCAGCAACAGTGGATTGTCACGAATGCACCCGCCGGAGGAGAGAAGGGAGGAAGAGGAGTTCTGTCTGCGATCGCAGTAGGCGACACTAGAGGACTTGCTCGAGCTGTCCAGTAGGAGTTGTGAGTTGTCCGGAACCGAACCTAGATGTTATAAGATTCGAGAGCTACAGACAAAGTCCCCCAAAACGGAGCCTAGACCAAGATGTAACAGTGAGGTCATCCTAGACTGTGCAAGTCTCCTATATCTTCAATTGCTCGGGTATGCGTAACGTTATTTGTACTTCTTCTACAGGGTGAGAGGGAAGTCACTTGACACAAATGACTTTGACGCTCCGGATGCTTTTTCATAGAAGATGAAATTTAAAAGACTTTTTTTTTGTTCAACACCTGCAAGTGGAGCAGTTTGGTTTGGAGAGTTTGTCAGCCAATCGCCCAACTGCTTGAAACGTCACGGTCGGTTGAGACAAAACTTTTAAAGTCGTCTTTTATAAGAACCAGATCGAAGATCATGGCTTTCCACTCACCCACGCTCGACTTTACGTACAGAGGGTGGTAAAGTGAATGCCCGCCGAAATTGTTCTTGGTGCAGCTGAAGAGGTTATGGTATTTGATCCATATTTTGCACCAATAGAGCTAAGTTCCTCCCCTGACTTTTGGTAAAAGAGAAACAACATGAGTGGAAAATTTGCACAAAGTAGAGTGGCAGGTCTGAGCCGAAGCGGTACTAGGCTGATGTGCCATTGGACACGCCAATGGAGGGCAAATTGAAGGAGTTGTCAATCTCAGTGACCACAGATGTTGCTAATTAAATTCTGTTGAAATACTACCAAACATGTGCCAATTTTGTGCCATTTACAGGATGCTAATTAGGTCAAGTAGGTCCTTTGCCAGAACATAACCTAACCGGAGGTGACAATTGTCCCCCACAATGCCTTATACTTCACCGTCATGCAAAATTGGTGTGCAAAGTTGAGACGCGGTGAGCATTTTTGGCCACCCTTTTACATTGGTACGTACTTGTTCCTTGTCGCCTCTGCTTCTTCTTGGTCTTTTGCTTCGTTATTTTTCCCTGGTCTGGTTGGTGTTGCTGCTGCCCGCTGACCTGGATCTCCACTTTGCCTTCTCCCTGCTACATGAAGGTTGGTCACAAATACCCACTTCATATGCATACTGTCGCGTACGACGTTACCGAAACAACGTTGCTATCACTCTTCTTCTTTAGGGATGACTTCTTCGGCTGCAGCTTTGTTTCAGTCTCAATGACCTCGATCTTGCTGGCGGCGGCAGTAATGTCATCCTCGTCTTCATACACATTGGGACCTTCGTTCATGTTCTTGATAGGGTTTTCTATGCTGTGCATGTTGTTGCTGTTCCTAAAGTGCATGACCTGACCCACGTAGCACTCAGTGCTGATGTTTCCGCTTCGATCATCTTCGCACTGAGAGTCCTAAAGCGCTCACAGACTTAGCACGCGTTACGAGGAAAGAAATGCTGCATACGTGAACGTATGATATATGGGTAGGCAAATGCTTTAGCCTTAGCGACAGTGGAGGTCTGTCTATGGACTGTAACTTTCGAAAACAATATACCTGTTTGTGCACACTCGCCACCACTTGAATCCTCTCGCCGGACACCTTTTCTCCAATGAGCGGCACGACGTCGCCGCTAGGGGCGCCACCTGCCGCTGTAGCCCCCGGCACCACTCCCTTTTGGCTATCTCCTGGCTTTGGTGGATCAGCATCTTGCTGCCCGCCAAACACCTGCCACACACGGTCAAGAAGGCCACCCGCCGCAGTGGCGGCTTCCTCGTGACTTTTGCTGCGGCCACCTACGGGCAAAAGGCGCTCCTGCACTATCTGTCCTCTATGTCTGATGCCTCCACGTTGGGTGAGTGCAGGCAACGATGTTGGCGGGGGTGGTGGAGAAGCAAAGGCCGAAGATGAGGAGGATCCTACTGAAGAAGATGTTGCTCGATCGACAGCCACAGGAGAGCCGACTGTGATCACGTCCATGAGGGAGAGCGGTGACGGAGGAGAGTCAAACGTAGGAAGACTCGCTGGGTAGTAGTTGTGGAATGGGTGGTGGTGGGAACCTTGAACATGTGGTTACGAGTAATAGTTACGCTCGATCCTTGTCCTTAGCACATCTCCAAAAAGTCCTGTTACGATCTGTATTCGGACATCTCCCTCACCTGGTACTTCCTTGATCTCAGCTGGCCGACCCGTTCTTGGATCGATCCAAGTAGTCACTTGGTTGGCGTTGTCGATGAAAAGAGTTCGTCCGTTGCGCATGAGCTGCATAGTCCATCCCGGAGGAAGTCCGTCAGAAGTCAGTTGATGATTATCTGGAGTAGGAGCTTTGGCAGTGCTGCTTGGACGAGGGAGGAAGCCGAACAGATTGGCCAATGGCACACGGACGTTGTCATCATCTTCGTTGGTTTCTTTTTGGGGTTTGGCACCTTCAACAGTCTTCTCAAGTATCAATCCCTGGTCTTCTACGGGATCACTCTTTTCATCCTTGTTCTCTTCCTCCTCCTCGCTGTCATCTTCCTCCAAGTTTTCTTCGTCGTTGTCTTCATGAACACCTACTGACATCGCTCTCGGGGTGTCGTCAGGCCCTCCACCTGAGGTGAAGTCCTCCTGCTTCTCTGAGTTTCCACCAATAGAAAGTTGACTCAGGTCTCTGGATCGAGATGCCTGACCCAGAGTGGCCTTGCGGTATCGGTCACACTCATGCACGTGGTTGGCCAGCGTATGCAGGATGATCCTGATTATGCCAATGGACTTTTCTCCGATCATGTGATCCGCATTGAAGTTATACTTGTAGAAAATGACCTGCAATTTCATACTGTTCTGAGGAGCCGAACAGCGCACACATAAAATCCTAAAAGTAAGATGTTACCAGAGCTGCCATAAGCCAATTTTTTCTCATTGGTGGCTCCAGGTACCATAAGCTGAATCCACAGCCCTAACAGATTAAAGAGATTAGACAAATAGATCAGACATATATTCAGCTCGTGGTCACCTGGAACAGAAGAGTCTCTTGCATAAGTGTATGAGCTTGTTGCCAAGACGTAGCATGCCTCGGCGGAAAGGGGATCTTCTGCAGAATGAGCACACTGTTTAGAAGGATTCCTTCGCCGATGGCAAAGTTGTAGTCCAGCACTTGGGCCAGGTTCGAGAGAAAAGAGTTAATGGTTGGCGTTGACCTGTCACGTATTTTTAAATAATTCTTTCATCCAGACAAAAAAAGGTATGGCAACACCGACCTTAATTTGTGAGGCATGACTTGGAATCTTCCCTCTGCTTCGTTGTAACCCAACAGTGAGTAGACGTTTTGGAAGCACCTGACAGATGCATGGACCTTGCTATGCTTCTCGTCGCTCGTTGCAGGAAGAACAGCCTAGGAACCAACAATTATTATTCACCCAACGAAGCACAGTTACGCTAAAAACAACTCTTAATTTGACCGTACTCCTCAATACGTCAACAACAGCAGCCTTTTTCTCTGGTTACCTACACTCCTCGTACCTAAGTCTTGATGTCAACTTGTCAATTCGACAGGTGCTACTGCATTGACAAACAATCAGGACAAGTTGTTGACTGGACTCACATGTTCAGTATGAGAAAGGAACTGCATGAAGAGGAATATGAGTAAGTGAAGCGTCTCCTTATCGATCTCGTCGAGGTCGAGCGTCTTGGCAGCCACATTCACATATTCTCCACCCCCTTCGCTGTCTCCTGCCCAAGTGCCACCGAATCCACCGGTGCCTAATAAGCTTCCAGGACCAGCCGCTCCTTGACCAGATCCGCCTGGTCCGACACTGCCGCCTCCTCCACTGGATTGCTTGTTGAGTCCGTGTGCAGAATCTGACATGGTCTTTTGTCCTGTCGACGTTCGCCCTTTCATGAGTGGCACCGACTGCTGCCTGGAGTACGGGATGTGGGCGCTACTGGCGGGGGGCGGTTGGTGATGGTGGTGGTGGTGGAGGGAAGCTCGGGAGGCGACGGAGAGACCCATTCCCGCGGGAGCAGAGATGGTTCGCTTATAGGGATACTTCAGACTGGAAGGAGGGGTCATGATACTAGACTACACAAATAGCACAGGGCAAGACTTTTCACTTCCCTTTAAGAACATGATGTTCAACTTGCATAAGTAAGTATGTTGTGCACGACTTTAATGTCCTTCTTAATGAAGTTTATAGCATGCTTCACTTAAAGTGGAAGAAGTGCCATTGTTATGAGGATCTGAGTCTCAAGCTCTGGAAGTCAGAGATGAAAGGGTACCCTTTTATGCAAATAAAGTTTGGGTCTCACCTGGCTGCCAATGATCTCACTGGGCCATGGTCACAACCAGGCTTGGTTTGTACTCTGGACCTTATGGAAGTGTGGATGGCAGTGGTGCTCCCGCCGCCGCTGCCACCGCCACTGCCGCCGAAGCCCCCGCCAGCCGCCGCTGAGGAGACATCAGCCGCCGAAAAATTTCCAGCCGCGGCAGCCGCTACGAAGGAGCTCTTCTTATTAGAAGGGCAGGTTTGGCCCGTCAAGTCGAGCTTGTGCTCATGGAGTGATTGGATTTCGTTGATCATGGTGTCGAATCTACAAGAAAATATTTGCTCAACTCAATAAGCTCCTTTGATTCTTCTGCACGTGACAGCACCAGTACCTATTTGCAAAGAATTGCCAGGTGAGGATCTTTCGGTCGGGCAAACAGTTGAAGAGCTGGTAGAGTCTCTTGAGAATGACCGGTCTGTCGACCGGAATAGTGTCGAACTGGTACTCCAGGCTCGAAATGAGAAGCCTGATGGCGGAGTCGTGCACTGTGCCCAAGTGCAGGGTGGCACGCTGAGAGACGTGCACGTTGATGTCATCCGTGGAAGCAATGAGGCAGCAGAAGGCATGGGACAGCACGGACCTGAACGGATTGATGGTATGCAAGAGCAATAACAGTGCTGTGTGCATGGTACATGTGTGCTTCATTGCCAGGCAAGACTTGCCTTAGTGCAGTGCTTCTCTTGACGGGTTTGTCTTCAAGAAACCTGAAGATGAGAGTCACCTTCTCTGTAGCAGCGAATCTGACTCTCCAATCCTCAGCGTTGAAATCCTCGTCGAGGGACTTCCAGAAGATGTCAGCTCCACCGGTCAAAGTGATGGAGTGAAGTAGGAGGGGTACAGCAGCCTGGGCCACCTGTAAGTTAACAGCGGGATCTATACTACTCAAATTGAGACCATACGAATTTTGGGGCACCCAAAGTTTGGTAGTCAGCCCAAATGTAGCACATTGATGTTTTACAACCATTCGTTGACCATCAATGTAGTCACCATTGGAATATTATTTTTTGAATGTTCATTCTGATCAGAGCGATCAGAGGGAGCTTACAAGCCTCACCCTTGACGGAAAACAAGTGATAAGTATAAGTATGTCCATGAGCAAAACGTTAATGTCCAAACATTGTGCTTAAGGGAACCTCAGAGTGTCCAAACTGACAGTATGTTGAAACTCACCGCGCAGGACCAACAAATCCAGTGTGAAAGTTATCATGTTGATGTACCTGTACCTGAGAGTGCGCCGAGTCCAGTATGTGCCAGAGCACTCCGACAAGAAGCGGCTCCTGGCAATAGTGGATAAGTCTCCGCTGCCTTCTCGCGGCCATTTGTAGCACGTCGGCGTTGAGCGCTAAAAGTCTCACCGAGTCGAGTAAGTAGAATCGCATGTCCGGATCCACGACCTCGGTGTTCCGCATCAACAGATGGTAGACGAGTTGCAGCGGGATCGTGTAGTCAGACACGCAGAGCTCGAAAGGCTCGTGAGAGTCCTCCTGGCTCGAGATGGAGGAAGAGTCCTCTACCTTGATAAACATTAAATTGGTCAAATTGATCGCGCTCTTTCGAAACAGCGAAAAAAAACCACTTTATACTTTTACCATCGCATGTTTTAGTAGTTTAAGTACAGGGTAAGCCGAGAGGAACTTCACGAAAACTAAAAAGAGAGGCCTATAACTTTACTTTTAGGGGTTTTTATGGAGAAGTGGTTTGGGAGCAAACAACTCAGAGGTTGCTTGGCTGACAGCAATTGACTGCCAACGTTTTTGCAACAATTTGCCAAGCATGACTGACGTGACCAGAGACTCTTGCCAAGTCAACAAATGCATCAAAGCGCTGCCTTCTTTCACCTCCAAAAGTGAGATAACTCAAGACAACCCCGCTAGAAGTTACCATACTCTCAGTGACCCTATCCACGGTAGACCTTACATAACGTTGTCCCGCAGGATTTTTAAGTACACGTAAGTCTTAAAGGGATGCGGTCGTTGGAGGGGGCATTTATGACATTGGTAGTAGGCATCTTATGCTTTCGTGCAGGAGAGATACTATGTTAGGACAGCAGCCACTGACTAGATTAATGTGGAAATATATACGTCAATAGTGAAAGATTTGAGCGAGTGAGTATACGTAAAGCTCGTTGATGTGAGTCAAAAAATATCCAAGGTCAACACACCTAACGGCTGCTTCACCCCTTGCGCCGCTTTAAACGGTCCAATGAAGTCTGCCAATGTAAACGATCCACTTGAGGTAAATGAAGGGTTTTCTTCCAACACCACAGTTACTTCCTCCAGTCACTTGTCTCCCGTCATGCCAGTGAATACCTCCCACTTCGTGGCACATTGTGTCGGCTGGACGTTTCTTGACTCATATATGTGCACACATGTGTTTACAGTGTCCTTCACGGTTTTACTCGCCGATGATGTGACAATTTTCTCAAATGACACAGATATGGTTAGTTTTTTAGTTACTGTAATGCACTTATGCTTTTATTCATTAACTCTTGAAAGAGTTGCATGCTACAACAAATATAGACACGTGACTTTGGCGTGAACGTATGGTGGTGGACAGTGGTTAAACAGTAGGACACACAAAGCACCGGGGATGGTGACGTTGGTGGTCGCATTACCAGATCATCAGACTCTTCTTTACGGAGAACAAAAGGTGCGCCAATGACAATCATACATAAAGCAGAAGTAGCAGCAGGCATAAAAATACGTTACTTGAAGCTTTGCCCACGACGTTGTTTGGCCAGACTAATTGTGGAGTGCGTGCGTGTGACGATATAGATAAAGGTAGAGAGCAATTTTGTGTTGGTGTGGTAAAAGCAGCAAAGTACTGTCGTACGTACTCATATGACGGACGTGTATGAACGTCCCTGTGTACCATAGCAGCGTCCAGTCTACAGTACGTGTACTCCATGTACATCGCGTATAGTCCATACTACTACTCAGTTCTGACTACGTACTGTACACTGTACGTAACACACACACACAATCTTCTCTACTACTCAGGACCTGTGTACGTAGGTAGAAGAATAAAAATATGCGCATGTACATAGGAAAAAGACATAGTGTCCATGCGCTCAAGGCTGGTGTAACTTCACTCCGAATTTTGGTACTTTTACGAGCATCAGGTGCCCACTCTTAAAGAAGTTAACGCGTTATTCCCTAACACCCGGAAAAAATAAACTTGATGGAGGTCATCAGATAGCGGTTGCCGGCATCCTTCTCCGTTAAGATGACTTCACAGTTTTTTCTTGCTTTTTGCGCCCATGCTTTTGAGTCCTACGGACTAAATGTACGGGGAAGCACAGGATGCGTGCGGATGTGGTTGAAGCTTGCGTCAAAAAAGTGACTCGTGTACGTACGAGCATAGCAAGAAGGTACGTACGTCACTGCGCAGGAAGAAAGTCTACTACTGGCACTGATAAATGTAGTTTATGCTACGTATACATATGCATGTAGCAATGAACTAATCTATATGGGTATGCCGAGACCTCAAAGCTACTTCACACACACATTTCAGTAAGAATATACGAGTAAAACATAAGGAAGAAAAAGATCAGAAGAGTCTATGGTATATAGAACAGCAGTAGATGACATTAGAGAGCGAGTTCTGTGCGTACGTATATATGTATGCTCTACATTAGTACGTACGCCAATATTTACAGTCCTTTTGTTGTTGTTTTACGTACGTGAGGTCAAAAGAGGGGAGAGGGGATTGGAGCCTACCTCTTTGACTTTCTCTGCCGTGGACTGCATCGTGGCCAGCACCGCCATAAACTGCCCCAGTCCCGGCCCCTTCTTCATGGCCACCATAGCTTTGGGATCCATCTCGTTGACGGTGTGCACAGTGCGCTGGACGGAATCATCGCCGATGCCACCACCGCCGTCGTCGTCGTCGTGGTCGTCGATATCGTCACTGGCTGTCGTCATGGGCAAGACTACGGGATCCCTGGCAATGACGTTTCGGATCGTTCCATGGCACAGCTGCAGTAGGTCAGTGAGCAGCTCCTCGACGGCATGAATGAAAATCTCTTCATCTTCTTCCAGATCGTCGAGGTCCACAGTGTCCACCTGAAAAAGATATATTTGGCATCAACTCTTACCGCCGGCGAATAAAAAATCATCCTGGAACTTACTAGACACTTGTTGATGTCCGCGAACCACGGTGTAGCTAACATCTTGTTGATTAAAGCAAGCGTGTCGTTGACGTGCGGTCCCAAGAGTCCAGCGTGCTTCTCGACTTCCTGCTGCTCGTGCTGACAATTGAGGACGTCTATCATAAGGTTGTAGCAGATAAGGTTGAGCTCTTCCTTGGTCACCAGCGGCGTGGACATGGAGTTATCACCATCATGGGTGTCTTCTACGTCAGCATTGACGTTCTCAGACTCCTCGGCAATGTCACCACCTTGAGGAGCTGATGCACCGAGATGCCGTAGAGTAGTTTGATTTCTGCTCCCTCCCAGTAAGTCTTCTACTGTGGGGCAGCCACAACTCACCTCCACTATCAAAGTTGGACCTGCAGTACGACGCCAACATTTACAAAGTAGCAGAATGAGCTTTTGTAAAAGTGCTGCAACTCAGGGCCATTGTGTCATACCATTGTGATCAATATCGTGGCCATCCTTGTAAAGCGTGTCCACTCCTTGATTGAACATATCAAATAGAATATCCATGGGGATGTGAATGTTCATGAGGCAAAGTTTTTGAAGCCATTGCAGAGCTTGCTGTTGGACCTAACCGTGAAAAATGTTTGTTGAACGCAACCCAAAGTAGACGAATGTCCTGCTATAGTCATGCTTACCTCTGCTGTGGTCCTGTGGAACCTTTTTGAAATAAAGTGGTACATCTCTTTAACGTCGAATCCCAGTGGACTCATGTCTGGATCAAATATCTTGCAGAAGATGGATTTGAGTTCATGCAACTCTTCGCGCTTTACTTCTCGGTTGATGGCCTCCATCCATTGCGACATTACCTTGTCCCATACTTCCAAGGTAATGAGATCATATGGGACTAGGCAGAAGAATCTAAGTAGAAGAATGCGCATTGCAGTGTTGTACAAGTAAATGAGCACGATCAAATATTCCTTACCTCACCAAACCTTCCTTGATGTGATCGATTTTCGGCAACAGCATGTCCCAGTGTCCACCCACCTTCGCGTAGTCGGGCGGGTTCGGAAGCAGACAGCTGACGAAGACGTCAGGATGCTTCTTGTACACACTCTGCAGCCACTCTGGGATGTACTCAGACTTTAACTTTTCCAATGCGGTGCCAATTTTGTCGTTGGGCAGGTAGGCGGTGGCATTGAACCACTGAAAGAGCATGGCCAGCATGTGTCCGAAGGTGGGAAGATGGGTGTCCGCAGTGGGCGTGCAAAGACCAACCTGGAATTGTCCCGGAGACATACACCCCTACATATTCTGATTAGTCCGTCAAGGCAGCTCACCAAAAGCCATACACCATATCTGGAGAGAAGCCTCCTCTCGTTCAAGGTCGCCTCATCCTCTACCTCATCATCTTCGTCCTCCAGGACTTGCATTGTCCTTCGGTGGCTTTCTTCTTGTTCACGATTGGTGGATCCAAAGGGTCGAGCTTCCTTTAGCAGACCAACCACTGCTTTAACCAGATAGTTTTGAGTTTCCTGCAAGTGTTCACAAGTAAAATGCTAGCACTTCAGTGACCAGTGACACTATTACGCGCAACAACCTGTTCCATATCCCAAGGTGACGGGAGAGACCCGTGTGTGATGTGATCCATAGTTCTTCTGGATTGATGATTTAACTTGTTACATTGATTGCAGTACCTACATACAAGAGCAAAGATTGCATGGACAGCAGCGGCTGGACCTGGCGAGACTGTTGCGTACCTGGTGGGTTTGTGGTTCGTTCCATTGAAACTTGCACAGTCCTGAGAAAAACATATGGCCGTGGCTGTCTTGTCCATGGATTTGCATTTGGCATAATCACAAACAACCGACACATCTCGCATGGGATGATTGATGTCCTGGAAAAAAGCATAGAGATAACGAAAAGATATCCGACACTGAGGCCTAAGAATAGCCAAAGTTGTTGTTGCTGGAGTCGGTGTGCATGGAGAGTTGTCAGAAAAAAAGTTTAACTACGTACGGGAGACACAAATTCGTGTCAAAAAGTTGCGTAATTTAAGTTCGGTGATACGGCGTCGATGCCCAAACAGTGACACCGAGCTGAGAGAGTTGTGAAAGGTGCAAATTCACGCAATCAGCGAAAACTGTTCGCATGGACAAGGATGGGCTGAACTTCAACGCCGTTTGACGTGACAGCACTGCGGTCTTTGGAAAAGAGTGACCGGTGGTCTCCATAAGTCAAGCCACAATCCTTAAGGAAGATCTTTCCTAGCTTGCCTGGAACATTGTTGTGAGATCTCTATCATCCACTAGTCTTTGGATGGTGAGGAAGCAATCCCTGCAGTAGAACCCTGGAGGAGGTCGGTCGGGGTGATGGGACATGCAGATCGAGTGGTCCAGGCACATCTTTACGGCCAAGGCAGATCCTTTGCTGGCGCATTCAGGAGCGCAACACAAAGGGGGATTCCTGTTTGTAAGATTTTCGTAAGAATTAACTCCTAAAGGTGTTCTTCATTGTATCCGTCCCTTTGTTCGTATTTCCGGCCATATTTTACGGCTGGGGTTTCTTTCGCTTTTTTTATGCTAAAGTGATTGTAAGATGGTGTCTGCAATCATTACGCACCAAGTATCACTGTTGTTAAATTTGTGCAGCACCGCCTTCAAGTCCGGCATGGTCGGGTTGAGGCTGGGCCAGTAGTAGAAAAGAAGGTTGGCTGCAGGCAGGCGAGCGGCAGGAGTACCATGGGCGATCACGCACAACACGTCCTTCACCAGATCCTCCTTCACACTCATAAGAGATTCCATTACCTGAAAACAGCACCAAAATGTACTGCACACGTCCCATACACGGCATGACGTGCGTTGAGGCAACTCTGAGTTCTCACCTGTCTATGAATCGCTGTATTATCTTTAGAGAATTGGAAGACCATCATGAGAATGGCGGCTGCTGATTTGGAGGCGTAGTTATCACGGTTGGAACCCTCAGCTCCTTCGTCGGTCAAGGGAAGGTTGTCCCCTTAAGGAGAACAACAAATACCTCAATCACATGTCAATTTTCAGTCTCCAGATTTATCGTCTGTGCCTGCTTAGTTGTTACAACTGAGAATATCTTATTATTAAAGGTTATTAGGTAAGACAGCGCTTGTGCAAGGGAACATGTGGTTAACGTTAGTTATCGTGTCCTACTGGAGTCAACCCAAGCAATCACGAAAACTGTCTCTCCATGATTGGTCGAAAATGATTTTGGTATTTGCCAACAGAATTTACTGCAGCATCTGGGCAGTTAAATCTCCTGAGGCATTATGGACTTGGTGAGGTCTTTCCCAGGGACTCCTGCGACAGATGTAGTCCCTGCGAAGCTTAAGCATGACTCACTTGGTCTCCTGGTGCAGATCGTGAAAGGAATCAGATGCCAGCAGATGACATTGATGACGTCTTGACTGAGAGATGGTGGGAGAGCAGTGAGCATGGCGCAACACATGTACGGCAGAGTGTCAATGAGCTCTCGCTCAAGGAAGGGAACCAACGCGCACAGAGTGTTGAGGAACGCCTTGCCGAAGTCGTACAGACCCATAGGGTGGATGTATTGTACCTAGAGACGGACAAAGCATGTAGCTGAGAAGGAATGACAATGACTGTGCTTCTGTGTGAAGTCTGAGCGGAAAAAAGGGCTCTTTTTTCTTTAGAGGTACATTAGTGCAATTTTTGCTGTGTTGTGTGCCAACACTGATAACAAAACAATGGCAAAAATTTCACTTGGAAGAGGTTTACGCTTAAAATTTAGCATATCACAAACAGAACATTGGTCATAAATCATGAGCAATTTAAAAAAAAGTGTCCCACCTGATCTCACTCTACTACAATGAACCACGTATGAACTGGTGACTACACAGCTCCTTACGGCGCATACATACCTACTAAGTACGTATCTTTACGTAGCATTACTTTCTGCATTACTTGTATGTCACCGTGGCATTGATACACATTCAGAATTGCAACACCTACCTACTAGATTTGCTATGAGATCAATTATATCTCCACTAGACATGGCCGAGTCTTTGCAATGCCGGAAAGAATCCCGGAAACTGGTTCTCGATTGTCACGCTGGACTACCTGCCGGTGGGACTGTTCGTGGAGGCTGAAAAGGCTGTTTTCACACTTTCTCACTCTCCGGGCAGCATCACCCAGCCAAGTACAGTGGAGCTTGTACGCATATTGGTACTGTCCCGGGTGGCATCTTAAAGTAGTCCTGGCGGGACAATCAGCAGGAAAGCTCGAGGACTTTCGGTGTAAGTCCCGGACCTGTCCCACTCGGGCCAGATGTCTCGTGGAGATCCGTTCAGTATCTCGTATGCGTGTATTCAGGAAGACTATTCAAACCTTAATACTTAATGTTCGAAGCGGGAAGAGCTGCGCTGAACACACTGCCAACACTCAGGTTAATTTTAGGTGAGGGGAGGGCTTGTGAACATTTATTGAAAGCCTTAAAAACTTACGCAACCTAGGCCAGATCTCCGACAAGTTCATGAATCGTCAAGACAAAACCACTTCGACTGACTTGATAAGAGAACCCATGAACTTGTTGTTGAAGCTCTGGAATAATAACGTCACAACGTACGTACGGAGTGTGTTGATGGTGCTTGGTGTAAACAGGGGTCTACGTGCTGACTGTAGAGCTCACGTTATACAGTGATATGAAAGATGAGACCTTAGCCAAATACGAAACAGTCAAACGGTTCTGGAGGAGGTGAAGTTGGTGGAGACATGCAGGGAGAAGAAAAGTTGTGGTTGGGCAGGGAAAGGGATTTCACACTGTTTGCTTCCACTGTTAGATCTACGTAATGATGGTGACTTGTAATGGGTGGTAGCAATTGCAGCATAATCATGACTTATCCTCACCAGGGTGTCTGGAAGTTCTGGACCAGACATGTGAAACGGTCCAGGTTGCTTAATTTGAAGCAGAAGGAATGAGGATGATGACTTATGACGGAGTAAGACGCATACATGTACGCATAACAGTTACAGTAGAGTGACGTGAAGTACAAGAGATCCCTAGATGATGCACAGCACAGCCTTGAACCTTTTCTCTTTGGCTTCCGTACGTATGAAGGACAGAGAAAGAAGAAAAAAGTAGGTATCTGGAGAATCCACCTGTGCAAATACTGTACACATCTTTTCCGCACCCTCCTACAAGCACACCTATGTCTTATGTACAGCACATTGCCGACACATCAAACATGGAAGAGCTCGCCAAAGCACACATCAAGAAGTATTGATATGCAGTACTGGAAGTGGTTCTGGTCCGTGTGCCCGGTCAAGCTCATGGGGACATCACGTTGTAGTATGAACGTTGGCACATTAGCTCCGAGGAGGGCAAGTTCAGTATGCTCGTTTGTACTGAAAAGCCAGTGAGGGGCACGAATGCGTACGTACTGTATATAACTATGTACGTAAGTTAACTTATGTAAGACTTGTCCGCTAAAAGTCGGAATTACAGTGTGCTGCAGTTTTGATTGGTTGTTTTAAAATTCCATGAGGAACTAAGTCGGACACGATTGAAGCGACAGATGACGAACAACGGCCCTTGATGCTCCATCGCGCGAGTCTTTGACTCGACCCTCGAAAGGAACTCTGTCAAGAGGTTCATTTCCTTAATCATTTTCTGAATGTTTCTTTCAGTTGATCCTTGCTCCTGGATCCTAATCAAGACATTGGAGATCCTTGTCCAGGTGAATCCACGTTAAATGAAGCGTGGAACTGTGTCCTTCTCTGCGTTATGGGTCAGGTAGAAAGTCCCAACTTCCCTTTGGCGGCGGGTCTTTTCGCAATGTCTCACGTGGTGACAGCAGAAAAGAACTGAAAAATACTTTCACCCGGTTTCGAACAAGATCTCTCCAAAGTTTTAGTCCCAAATGTTGAATATTAACTGCGTTAGCACGTCTTAAAAGCAGTTCGGATTTTTAGTGGACAGGTCCTAGTAGGAGAAGTTGCCAAAGTGCAAGCAAGCAAACTTCCTCATAATTCCAGTCCACTGTACGGTGGCGGTACTGTATGGACATGCACTATTGATGCACGTCTGACATCCTTTTGTCATGTGCCCTACTCTACCCGTCGTCCCGCCTTCTAAGTGACTGGCTGTTTTGGTTTCCTCCCAATTTCACCTACACTGTTCCAAGTGTGACCCACACGATACAATGCAAGATGCTCTTCTATCCTACGTCCTTTTACTGGTGGAAAAAGCTATGCTAGGGGTTAGAATCGCATCACGTTGTCTTATGATTTGATCACACCCCGAAATGATACGAAGGTTTGGGCGTCGTTTTTCCATAGAAAGGAATAGGAGTTTTTTACCAGATCTATGAAGTTCAGCAGAGTGGAGTAGAGTCCCTTGTAGTCAAGACTTGGGTACAATGCCATCCTCTCCGGATCGTTCTCCTTGTGTCTCATCATGAGGAAAGGCTGCCCGGGCACGTCCTTCAACACATTGAGCAAGGTGTTGGCGAACCACTTGAGGGTGTTGGCCAACTCCACCCCCGAGGGTGGGTTGGTGCCGCCCACACCCACCACGCCTACAGGCGGTCCGCCTACGCCTCCCGGTCCCATAGGGTAGGCACCGCCGCCGCTGCCGCCTGGGCCGCCGCCGCCCCCTCCAGAGCCGCCACCGCTTGTAGCAGCCAGATACGCGGCCGGACTCTGCATGAGCCGCACCTGGGCATCCTGCACGCTTTTGATCTTGGCGGTGAAGGCAGCTGCTCTTGTGCCCATGATGCTGAGACAGCAAAAAGTTTGACGAAATGATACACGCATATGTAAGAACCATGCCGGTATTCAACAAGGTGGCCGACTGACAAAGCTGAACTGGCAAGCAAAGTACTACTTGAGCTTTTTGCGCGGGCATGACGAGAAAGGACATGAGAACAATGAGCTCCAACTACAGCAGTTACGTACCTGGTACAGAAACCAAGACCTACTCGAGTTTCACTCAATCATAGCTAGAATCCTTGAAAGTCCTGGCCTTCAGAGGGAAGAAAGTAACAGCAATGGCGTTAGAGAGAGGGAGATCTGGGCCCATCTGTGCGTGTGCGTACCAATGCAGCTGACGGGAAAGCAGCAAAAGGCATCAAGCTCCTTTCTCTTTCTAGCACGGTGATGGAAGTAAGCTTTACATGTAGAAAGCGCAGAATCAGTTTTTTGAGGCTTTGCTTACTGCTGTGCGTATAAGACACACGCAACGGGCCACACATGTTTGTACTGCTATTGGGACTGGTCCAAATATGTTGTGGAGGACGCTAGAGGATTATCACTAGGATGTCGGAAGTACATAGAAGACATATGAGCAAAAACTTACGCTCTACTGAGCTGCTGTTCTCATCGCCATATAAAGATGCCGGGAACCTTTGGCCGGACAAAAATATATGACCGCTGCCTTAAACATTAGTTTTCATCCAAAGTGAAGAAAACAAGTTTGACTGCTGAGGCTTCAAGCGGACCCGGGAGGAATAAGGCCCCCCTTACAGCATTTTTTTTGGCCATTTCACTTCAAAAAAGTGGCCTCAAAATGCGATTTTTTGCCTTTCTAACAGGTGTACGCTCACTTTTTCCCTCCAGTGCATGAAGAATATGAACACAGTATGAAGAGTTTTTTACTTTTTCAACTTGATGCAATCTTTATTGCTAGCAATTGCTTCTCCTTGTCATGAGCAGAGGAGTAAGAAAACCCATGCTAGCTGCCTAGGGACATGCAAACTTAGGTCTTACTTAGCACTGTTATCCTTGATCTCATTCCGTAGTCCATTGCTTACGGGTCTTTCCTCCAAAGTTTGTTGAGAGTTTGGAGGAGTGAACAGTGATGCACAGCGACGCACGATGGGGCTGGCCTTACTCGCCAATATCTGGGTCTTGTGTACGACACTACAAGGTACGAAATAGTGCATAGCTCTTCTGAGATGACCTGCGCAGCTTGATAAATCTCTATGTATAAAGCAAAGGGTCCGCATGTAGTCCGGCCATGGGCGCCCCAACCACTGCACCGATCGTCACCAAACTTGCGCTGCCGATTTTAACTTGGTCAGTAGATATTACGTATCAGATGCTCGAAAGCGATCGCATCGCACCTAGGTCTGAGGCCATTTTGACGGTAAAATCGAGGTCCAATGTTATTTACTGCAAACAGCATCAGTAGGTATCCATGGCAAGAAGAGGGGAGAGATGGTCTGTAGGAGTGGACCAGGCAATTCAGCAAGCCAAACTGGAGTTCGACCCATAGACTCATGGCTCACTGCTATCACTAAGCTGGGGAAATAAGAAGAAGTGTCCACATCATCTTGTTTCAAAAGTAAAAACAAAATGAACCTAATCCGAGTCCAGAGTGAGTGTGAAATGCGAGATCAGCTTCGTGTTGAGTGTTGGGTGCAAAGGGCGTATTGAGCACGTGTTGAGTGAGTTGAGTCTGCAATTGCTGTATATTTTTCCTACCCAACAAAGTGGGTAGGTATCACGCAAGTGCTAGTTTGCTATAAAATAATCTCTGTTTATATGTATGTGTTACATATGGCACAGTTCCGCACTTCGAATAAAGCATTAATTTTGATCATTGAGGATGAAATCATTCAAAGCATTCAGCAAGTGAATATGCGCCCTTTGTTTCTTGTCGTCTGGGAAAGTCATCAGGGTCGTAGAAATGTACTTTCCTAATGCTATGTCCCTGTCGTTGTCCTCGCTGGCCAAGTGATAGGGGACTTTCTGTTTTGGTGTCTCTTCCTCGACAAATTTTCTCCTCCTTTTCTTATGCTGCCGACTTGAAGACCAGGCGTTGGGTCTTTTGGTAGGCTCTGGACTGGCTGCTTTGAGTTCCACTTTGACGTCCACATCTGGTAAGGACTCGAGGTCTGACAATGTATCGGGAAAGTCATCAGAAATGCGACTTGTAGCTTCACTAGTTTTGTTGCCCTCGCCAAAGTTCTCATCGCCGGGGGTCCTGACAAAATGCTGCGCCGGTACAGCGATCGAGTCTAGAAACCTCATTTGTGAGTAGAACGGGAAAGTAACGCTAGCATTAGTAACCGTGTCATCCCGGCTTGACCCACTACCGCTAGAAGCTTTCTTCTTGGAAACTCTGTAGGAGCCACGGAGGCTTTGCCATATGCTTTTCAGCTGGTCCACGGAGCTAGCTTTAAACATCCTTAGTGCTGCTGGAGGATACATCTCACGAAATCTTGTCAGGATCGTGTCCCAGTCGTTTTGCACTATACTCTTCTTGCTGTAGTCCGGCCTGTTGGAGTCCCAAATGGCTGGGCATTCCTTGACCAAGCTGATCAAAGTCTCTCTTATGGTGTTTCCATTGACCGAAATGCAAGGAGCGCTATTGTCCCCATCTTCCATTGTGCCCGAGCTGCTGTCTTTCCTCCCATAGGACGTCTTAGGGTTACAGATCAACCGTAGCGCAACATAACTTCTAGCTTATTCAACGGTGCTCCTTCTTGCGAAGGCCTGAACTTGCCTTGTTTGCCAATCAAACGTGACAGCTGAAAGTCAAGATCACAGAGCTGCCACGAACCGTCGAGACAGTTGACTTTAATGCTCCTCCATCGCAGGGTGCAGTGTCATACGTTTCCTGTGCAGCGATGTTTTGTATCATATGTTTCTTCCATCGTTTCCACAAGTCCATCGACAAAGAGTACGACTGGGTGTTTAGTAGGTTTGACGGCAGTGCTGCAGGTACGTCTGCCTTTATACTTTATGCCAATAGTCACCTTGTCTGGCACGCTGTTCAGGCCTATTCCTTCTGCGTAAGTTGGGTCATTTTTACCAACTCAAACGAAAAAGTCAAATCGAAAAACAGTCGCATTATGCCATTTTGAGCCGATTTTAGCTGAGGCTGGTCACAACCTAGAAAAAGTCTGACTTCTTTGTGTGAGCATTGACCGAAAATCTATCTGGCAACTCTACCAACATTGGCATGTAAACAAACAGAATCGGCTATTCAAGGGGGCTCCTGTCAAGAAAGCCTCCCTCGAGAGGCCTTCATGTCTACGCACAAGACGTGGAAAAGAGGAAGCCGCTGAGGACACCACGATGCTCTTGCCAAGGTTGCTGACGCCAAAGGCGTGTCCCAAAAGCCTGATGCCGCTGCTACAAATGTCAAGGCGTTACTGTAGCAGCAGCAGTGGAGGCGATACTCTTGACCTCGTCCTTGGCCGAGAACACGTTAATCAGCTGTGTGCCGAACTTTACCAAGACAAGGACAAGTACGGCTTCGCACCACCTCTCACCAGAAAACGGGAAGCCGCCTGGTTCGCTGAGAAGGTGACAAATATGCACGCAGTGAATTCGGTTCAACCCGCTCCCATTATCCTTTCTGTGCTTAGGAGTTGTCAGGGGCCGCTTCGACCCACAACGCCGAGCTGCTGCCTCTAATTCACTCACTCGTCAAGGTTGGGGATGACCAAGATCTGCCAAAGAAATGCGTTGAGCTGTTTAACCAGTGGGCAGGAAAGTCGAAGCTGGCAATCGGATACTTGCTCTATGCAAACAAGAACCTGGAGTCGGACGAGTTCATCACAAGGCCTGTTAATGTCGAAAAAAAGTATCCACCTATTTAAGCAATGAGGTCATTTATGGCAGGTTGGTGAAACACATGTCTCAGAGGCTGTTCGACTTGATGCGAGAGGAACTCGTCGCGCTGATGCTGATGATCTACTTCAGGCGTCATTGGGAGCAGGATGAAATTTTGCAATTCCTGGACTGTACCGGCCTCCAGAAGAGGCTGGCCAATTTGATGGAGCAAAAGCTGTTTACAAACCCCGAGATCTGTGCCATCATCTTGGGTAAAAAGCTGCTTGGTGTTATCTTTGCTCAAGGCTACACCGAGTGGTTTTCATATTTCAGGCCTGAAGAAGATATCTGGCTTTGCTCCTTACCACCCGGATCTACGCTACTATCTCTACGAGACCTTGTACGATTTGGGACACTCACAGGACGAATTTACCTCAGTCGATCAGGTATGAAACAATGCAGTGTGCTGTGATTTTTCTTTAACTAATTAAGTTACAACCTGTCAGATGTTGGTAGTCCAGGTTTGCACCCTGTTGACACGAAAGAATCTCGTTATCAGAGATGACCGAAAGATCGTTCGAATGACAATGGAGGCCTTTCTCAAAAGTCAGGACCGGTTGGACTTGGCCACTGCAGTAAAGATCATGTCTTATGGTGTAGTTCTTGACATTGAGGTGAGTGTTACATAAAGTAGTGCGTAGCACCCTTCGTCTCTTGCATGAGTACGTATTTTACTTTCGAAATTTCAAGGTTCCCGAGCTGACCCGGAATGTAAGTGTCAGAATCGCTACCCAGTACGAACAGCTGAACTTCCGTGACCTCAAGAGCATCTTAAATTTCTTTGCTCGCATAGGGAGTGCAGATACCAACACACTTTCGACTGTGCTAAAACGCTTGGATGATGTGCGTTTGCTGAACAACGACGCCGTCTCCTCTTGGCAAGACTTGTCCGACTATGTCCAGTGTCTAGCCGACTTGACCTTTGTCGGCAACTACTACAGTGTCGCAGGTGCTGGCAGAATCTTTCAGGTGGCAAACTCCAGGCTAAAACGACTAGAAGAACGAGACTTGGGAGCTCAAGTAGCTGAGGTCCTAATGTGTGAGCTGTTCAATCGAACTCTGCGGACTCCCTGTCCAAAAGAATTGGCATACAGACTCGTGCGTAACTTGTGCATTCTCAACGGGAACATTCACTTGAGCGAACTGAACTCTGTCGAGGAGGAAAAAATGAAGTTGCTGGAGAAATCGCTGTCTGATGCGTTATTACTCTACATTCACAACAGCTTGCATGCTGGTGGAGAAGCAAGGAGGAAGGCAAAAGAACACCACATTCACGAGATCAAGGCAGACTTAGACAAGGCCCTGGGCGGCGGTCAGGGCTATTGCGCCCTTGTCAAGCTTTTGCCACATTACTTGGAGCCAGATCTAGTGAGCTGTTGACTACGATGCATCGCTGATGACGTTATGCTGAGTGAATGCTTATCCCTTTTAGGTATTTGGCTGTGTCGCCTCTACAAGAATCACGGTTCCGTCAGAACTCAATACGGAAGATTGTCTTAAGGTCAAGAGAGCTCCCGAAGTTGGAACTTGGTTTGTCATTCCAAACCCGAAAAACAGGTGAGCTGCTGTCATAGGGATGATCAGAAAGCGAGCTCATGAAGTTTCCTGGTATGCAATTTTTTTTGCAGCAAAATTGTGATTGTGTCCAAGCAAATTGGTCGGTAACGAACTTTGAATAGTTAAGAAGGGACTGTTGACTTGGCCTCAGGAAAATATTCTGCTATTCTAAGCTGAAGCCATTTTTAAACTTCTAAAAATCACATTAACGAAGTCATAATTTCATACAGTATGTAGTATCCTTTCTCACAGGCTTGCGTGCAAGCGGCAGCAGTTACGAACCTTAGGATTCAAGGTGGTGAACCTGTGGAATTTGGCCGCAGGCAAGAAGGTGCTGGTATTGTGCCAAGCCATGGTAAGGCTGGAAGAGCGATGACTATTTTCCCGGTTTTTTTCCTCCTGCGCAGGTATCTCGTTATGGCACGAACGGCGAGACGACTCCTCAGCGTGGTTTGTACTCCCAGAGCGACATCCTGGCTGACGCTGTCCAGAAGATCTTGGCGGGGTTGCCGTGTGAGGAGTTGGAAGAAGATTCGTGACAAAGTGTTCAAGCGAATAAAGACATGAGATAGATGCGCTTTAGATTTAGCATCGATTTGATTTTTTGAGAAGGCTGTATCACATTTGACATGGTCAAGTCATCTTGTCAGGTTTGACGCCGCTCTTCTGTTTTTCCCGACCATGTCTGGGAGGATGTACGAGCCAGTTTAGGAACAGGTCTTTCCCTCAGTGGTTACTGTGGCCACTGATCCATCCATGGCTGGGTGCAAGATCTGCTGTGGTTAAGTTTTTCATGGCCAAGAAATCAAACTTGGAGCAGCATGTAAAGATAGCAGAGCACAAGAGTCAGATCCAGTCAGTGGGTGTGACTGTCCTGGTGTTCTTCCAAAGAAATGATTAACTCAGGAGGGAGGAGAAAATCCTGACAATGACGCTCATGCTGGCGGCCTCTGCTGTCATGCATCCATCCTGGCCATCACAGACACCAGCAATCTTGTTCAGAAAACTGGTACTGGTGGGGTGCTTTATGGTTTACGTTTGCACCACACGAAATGCTTCCTCCCGACAGACCACGTCCTGGCTCCTACATTCAAGGAAGAGTTGAAGGTCAACCTTTTCTCCGACGTTTCAAAGGAATATGTTACACAAAACTGGAGATTGTTCCAACTATGCTGTATCGATTTAAAAAGGTGTTTGTTGGAACTGCCGAAGAGAAATGTCACAAATTTACTTTAAAAATATCGCGTAAACAGGCCTATGGAGGGGCCTCATGATTAAATCAGGTTTGAAGGAAAAGTACTTTACTCCGATGTATCTGGCAACGCTGGTTCAGATGTCAGCTCAGCAGCACACACAGGAACAGCAAAGAAAGGCTGAAAAAAGTCTGACTTGGAATTGCACTCGGTGACCGTGACCATGGGGATGAGACAAGTGGCGAAAGAGTCCTCGGAGGACAGGTGACTTACCTTTCGCAAGGCCTTTGTCTGGGCAGTGAACTCGAAAACAGTGAGGTGTTGGATAGTTAATATTGTAGACAGTTGTTGGCTATAGCGAAATTGTCAGAACGCTAAGCGTTCATTTTCTCGTGCCTTAAGCGCTCCAACCGAGGAAACCTCTGTCCAGGGTCCATAGGTCAATCAGAAGCTTGAAAGGCCTTATCTCTTGTCACCGTTAGCTCTTCTTCTCGTTGCAGAAGTCGATGGTGAGCTCAAATCTTAAGAGCATCATGGAGTCGCTTGTCAAGAATCTGGAAGTAGAGTCTCGTACGTACAAGTTCTTTGATATCGCCGACCTGGGCGAGGAATACACAAGGCTGCCGTTCTGCCTGAGGATACTGCTCGAGAGCCTCGTACGGAAGAGTGGACGCGAGACTTGGGCGGCCAACTGTGTACAGAAGGTCCTCCGCTATAGAGAGAATGAGGGTGCGCCACTACTCTTCCAGCCGGCCAGAGTCTTGCTGCAAGACTTCACGGGGGTGCCGGCACTAGTGGAATTGGCCGCTATCAGGGACGTCGTGGCCGAGAAAGGAGGCGACGTTGCCGCTGTGGACTCCGCCTGTCCCGCTGATCTGGTCGTGGACCACAGTGTCCAACTCGACTACAGCCAGGTCGCCGCTGCCGCCAGGGCCAAGAAGAGGAATGAGAGGGAGAGACAACGGAGGCAGTTACTGAGTCAGCAGCAACAGCAGCCGACCATCATCGTACATTCGACATTCCCGCCGCCTCCAGCGTCAACGGCGGTCGCTCCTCCTGCCGCAGCCTTCTACCCATCGCCGCAGCCACCAGCGACCTTTGTCTACGCCTCGGCAACTCCCGCTGTGTACTCAGTACCACAGTACTTCCCCGTGTCACAATATCAGACATACTACGCCACTGACCACAATGCAACGAGTTTACAGGGTGACGACGATGCTCATGAAGAAGGAGATGACAACATTCCCACGGACAATCCAGGGCTTCCCATTCAAGACGAGGTCTGCCCCTTTCATCAACGTCTCTCCTACTGGGCTGATGCCTTAAGACGGAATGAGGAGCTCGAGTTCCGGCGTAATGAGGAGCGCTTCGCCTTCCTGAAGTGGGCCGACGACGCCTTCTCCAATGTTACTGTCGTTCCTCCGGGCAGCGGAACCATGCATCAAATTAATTTGGAGTACCTAGCTCGAGTGGTCGTCGTATCAAAGGAAGCAAATGCAACGCTCTTTCCGGACACTTTGGTGGGCACAGACTCACATACCACGATGGTAAACGGACTGGGGATATTGGGGTGGGGCGTCAGCACTATGGACGCCGAAGCGGTCATGTTTGGTCACCCTGTATCCATGCCGGTACCAAAAGTAGTGGGATGTCGCATCATTGGGTCACTGCCCCCCTACGCTACTTCCACTGAAATCGTCCTGCTCGTGACAAAGAGATTGCGGCAATCGCCCGAAAGTGTCTCCGGCTGCTTCGTCGAGTTCTTCGGCCCCGGCGTGTTGGAGCTCTCTGTATCTGACCGAGCGGCCATTGCGAACATGTGTCCGGAGTACGGTGCGCTCGTGGGCTTCTTTCCTACTGACGAGGAGACCTTGAGATATTTGGACAAGACCGGCCGAGACGCCCACCAAATGAAGTGCATCAAGGAATACTTGAACTCCGCAGGCATGATCAGGAAGTGTGACGACGAAGACCCCGACTACTCTGCCGTGGTGGAGGTGGACTTGGCAGCAGTGTCACCTTGCATGTCTGGACCCAAGTGCGCACGTGACAAAGCGGCAGTGGGCGAAGTGGCTGCCAACTTTCGAGCGGCGCTAAACCGCCCTGAAGAGTACGGGGGATTTGGCATCGCTGTCGAACGGTCACGGGATTCGGTCAGCGTGAATGTGGACGGGCGTCTAAACGCAGTCGCCCATGGGTCGGTGCTTTTAGCAGCCATCGCCTCTTGTTCTAACACGAGCAACCCTACGGTGATGCTGGCCGCCGGGCTGTTGGCGAAGCGCGCTATCGAAGCGGGGCTCTCTGTTCCAAATTTTGTGCGAACAAGTTTGGCACCGGGCAGTGGCGTCGTCACCAGCTATTTGCAAGAGAGTGGAGTCATGCCTTATCTGTACATGCTTGGCTTCGAGGTGGTCGGCTATGGCTGCTCCGCCTGCGTGGATAACAGCCGCCCTTGGAGGGTTCTTCCAGCGCTTCGCAGTGCTGTCGCCCAAGGAAATCTCGTCTGCTGCGGCATCCTCTCTGGCAACAGAAACTTCGAAGGCAGATTGCAAATGGACCTGAAGGCCAACTACCTCGCTTCTCCACTCCTGGTGATCGCGTACGCACTGGCTGGCAGAGTTGACATCGACTTTGAAAGAGAACCTCTTGGCTACGAGGCAAAGGAGGGAAAACCCGTGTTTTTGGCTGACGTGTGGCCCTCTAGGGCGGAAGTGAGGGAGGTTGAGCTCAGATTTGTGGTGCCGGCGATCTTCAGACAGGTGTTCGCTCGCGTCTCCTACGGCAACAAGCACTGGTCGGCATTAAAGCCGCCCAGCGAAGGCGAAGCTTTCTTCCATTGGGACGACAACTCCACCTTCATCCAGCAGCCTCTCTATGTACTCCAGCAGGCAGACGCTATCAATTCGGGCCCGCAGAAATCGCTGCTTGGCATGCGTTGCTTGCTCAAGCTGGGTGACGACGTCCCTGCGGATCACATCTCTCCAGCGGGTTCCATCGTGCGCCATAGCCCCGCCGCCGATTATCTCTCTTCGTTGGGCTTGGCGCCTCGCGACTTTGGCAGTTACGGCGCGCACCGCTGCAACTGGCGCGTCATGTCCAGGGGCGCATTCGCCCACCCTCGCCTCAAGAACGTCCTCAGTGACAAGTGCGGCCCTTTTACAACGCACTTTCCGTCTGAGGTGCGCACAAGCGTGCACGAGGCTGCGCGGAGGTACAAGCGTGAGGGAGTCAACCTCTTCGTGTTGGCAGGGGAGAAGTTCGGGCGCGGCGGCGCCGCCCGTGACTGGGCCGCCAAGGGGCCGTTTGTGCTAGGCGTGCGTGCCGTCTTAGCCCTCTCCTTTGACGACGCCTTCCGTTCTAGCCTCGTTAAGGCCGGAATCCTGCCTGTCATCATCGACGCCACCACCTACGAAATTCTTACTGGCAGCGAAAAGGTGGACGTGATGTTGCCGGAGGACAAGGACAGTGATGAAGTCACCCTGAGATTGGATGACGGCGGATTCGATCTCTCTGCCAGAAATGCCTTGGCAAACGAGTACGAGGTATCGCTATTTAGGCGGGGGGGTATAATCAAGGACCTCCTGGCCAAGGCATTGAGAGAAGTAGAAGGTTAGACCAAATAGCATTTGATCATCGCTGGCCCACGTTATTGGACGTCGATACATTCATACAGTAGCTCCTTAAAGCATACCTTCCATTAACTGTTTGTACAATAGACTTTGCAACAATCCCTTCTGTACTGTAACGTTTGCTCAGTATCAATAATGACCACATACTTGAACAGACACGACGTTGATGTTTTACTTTGGATTTTCACGTACCGCAACCCTCCTTGTTTTATCACTGTATTTTCTGTTTTTAGACAGCTTTACTATAAGCCACTTTTGTCCTTTCCCCTTCAGAGTGAAGCACAGTGAACCTTTGATATAGAACAGATTCGAAATTGATATCTTAGCTACATAGTGTTTCTTGCACTTGACCCATGCATCACATAAGACGCCTCTGCGTAGAAAAGTCATCATGAGCTTCACTATATCTAAGTTAAGATTAACTGTACAACAGTTCCCACGAAAGTCAAAATCCAAAAGCAAACCAAACATTCTCAGTAAATAACGTAGCTGTATCCAAGGCCCACATAGATACATATTTTGCCCTCGTCTGTCGCCAGGAAGAGTTCTCCTTTACTTGGGCTTTTCAGTACGACAAGTACGATATATTCACTAGGAGTTACGTAGTTTTTGCCTGTCACCTTGCTGATCTCTGTTCAAACAGTGATGAACAGGATTAGTCTGGTCGTCTGAGGTAAAAGTGCTGACGACAATGTTGCACTGCGAAGGTTAGAAGCAGTTCGTCTTCACATAATTTAAAATAAAAATCGCTGCCCAAAATTATTCCCCATGATCACCTTTACCACGTTTAGAAGGTTTTAGTCTCGCCTTGAACTGAGGACTTGAGTCAATGACTCTAAAAAAAAATGGATTTGTTTGCAGTCACAGTACTCAGGTTTCTAACTTTGGCTGAGAAGCTTCAAATTTCATGAAACATCATGGGTGCCTGTGCAATGACCACACGAGCAGGTTGAACTTGGTCCTGGACCAACATGGACTCATCCATTGTTCACTTGCTACAAACACTCCTCTATCGGCTGCAGCAAAAAAATGCCAGACCCAGATCGAAGTCATGCGTTTTTGAGACCATCTTTTATTAGGAACTAGCAGAGGTGCCCGGCATTGCTCGGGTTATTGTAAGACTCGCCGCAATCCCGCCCACCAGCACACTCGACCATAGCTCAG
>JAAUXU010110109.1_pt1 | contig 53263 bp, 55 predicted proteins | sample 7278151 | NCBI WGS metagenome assembly JAAUXU01 (sample SAMN14350113, study PRJNA611818) | marine sediment metagenome | isolation source: surface marine sediment (1.8m) | place: French Polynesia: Moorea | collected 2018-08
CCCTTCTCCTAGCAAAAAAAAATGCATTTCACTACTGAAAAAGTGACCTCAAAATGCGATTTTTTGTCTCTCAAGCAGGTGTACGCTCACTTTTGCACTGCACTGTATGTTTGTCCCGAAACCAACCTGCAAAAAAAGCGTTTCTGCATGTCGGGGCAAAATCAGCAATCAGAATCTTCTTCAGAAAGTTCATTTGCTATTATAGCAAGATACACACATATCAAGTTCGTGTAGAAAAGTTGCAAAGAAGAAACACTGATGGCTACGAGACTACAGAACATTGAACAATGTCTGGAAAAGATCGGCCATTGCTCCGATGCTATATCAGAATTGTCACGAGGTACTGCACCAAAATTGCAGTCCCACTTAAATGTATTGGGTCCCACTGCACACACAGTACATATTCTTTTTTCGCATAGGTTCGGTCAGCAGAATAACATTGCAAAACTTGAAAGTTTCGCAAATGTTGAGGGTTTCGCCCTGACTAAATGAAAATTCAGTCAGCAGAAAAATCTCAAAAAAAAAATATATATATATATCGACTTTCTTTTTTGCACCAGTTGAAGTTGCAAAATATCTACTGTACTTACAAGCGTCCACTGTCGAGTTGAAGGCGAAGACACTGATTTTTGGGCCACTCACGTTGTACCTTTTGCTCTTAACTCCCTCCGCCCATTGTTCACACCTCTTGTAACACCCATTATTTCTCTCCCCCCTCCCCAGCCCAAAAGCAGTTTAACCCCACTTCTCCTCCAAGATAATTGTATATTCAACACACAAGAAAATTTCCTCTCCAAGAAGCTTCTTTTTGACTCACTCCAACTGCGCTGAAAGATGGATGCGTGAAAATTTTCTTGTCCTTCCCAGCACAAAGTAAATTTGCACTTTGCATTCAAGAAGCGTCCGGGTGAAGGGAAACATGACCGCACGTCCATAGGACAGAAAGTAGCGTCTTAGGTGTGACCTAAATTTCGATCAAAAATGCCCGCGCGACGATGAGGACTCAATTTTTTGCTCTCGCGATTTTTCTACAAGCCTCAGTCCCTCCGGCGAGCGAATGCGCCTGAAGCCATCGTCGTCATCTCTATTTTTTTAAGCCTCCCTCGATGTGATCATGATCTCCGACGGTCGTTGAGTCAGCACTTTACCGCCTCGATGGAGCAAGGATTGAGAGCTCACGATTCATTCTTTTCTTCTCACTTTTCAATAGCGGATTAGGAAAGATACTTCTTTTTTCACGCCCGAAGACGAACAAGCGAATAGAGAGACAGACGGTGAAGCCTCTGCTCCATGAACTTGTCCGTCGTGATCGTGAACAGACTCAAGTACGAGGACTGGCAGGGTCACGGGCGAGTCCGGGGCAGGCAGTCGACAGTCCAAGTCGGGCTACCGAAGAGTCCTGCTCTACTAAACACCTCGTCAAGGTTTAGCAGAAGCTCTTAGACCGCAAAAAAGTTGTCATTGTCGCTCCAAAAGAAGTTGGTATCATAACAAGTTAAAAAAGATACAAGATGTGCAAATGAACTGGCGGGGAGACAAAAAAAATCAATGTGACTTCCTTTAGTCCGAGGGAAGTCAGCGCATGCGGCACGCGCAGTGTCCACGAGCAAGTCCGACCACGCCATCAGAAGACCCTCACACTCTCTGTGCTAGCGTGGGGCTTTTGACACGCTTCTGATTCACAGTTACACTTTACCAGTTATAGCTCAAAAAAAGAAATCGTATGCGGCGAGGTGGATTACGACAGGCTGAACCTCAAGTTCAAGAGCTTATGCCCCACCCTGTACTTCGTGCCCCTCTCCCGACCCCTAGTCCGTCGGGGAGAGATTCGCGAACACGAGACAATTTTTGGCAAACGATTTTACGCAGCATGCTTAGGCATTAGCGTCACAGGATAACAAGCAAATTTTGTCCTCGTTATTTTACTACCATAATAACACTTCCTAACTAAAAACAACTTTAAAAAGCGCCCACCAGTGTGGTGAGGGACGGTTTGCTGCACAATGAAATTAGATCTAACACGACGTGTTAGTTTCCGGCCGCCAAAAATTAGTGCAGAGTCGCCAGACTCTTGTTATGACAAAAGTCAAATTGGTCAAGAGCCCAACGAGGAGGTGAACAAAATCAAGCCAAATTTGCCGTTCATGTAATAAAAGTTCATTTTGAAATACTGCCAGACAGTTACGAAGCGTGGACTATTTTACAGCCAGGGAACTTTTCAAACAAGCCACATTTCTGAGATTTCAAGAAAATGGCAACTCTGCTCATCTCACAGACAGTTACGCATACGTACATGCTAGACGGGGAGGACTTTCTTGATGAACAGGTTAAGCCTGAAGACGGCCTCCCCGCATCTCTCGCCTGCGACGACGGCCGTGGAGGTGACGGCCCAGACGCTCCATAACGTTTTACATACGTACATCACGTCACAAGTAGTCTGGGCCAAGATATCTCGGTGTTCAAACTTTCCTCCGCTTTTGTCCGTCCAACTTTCGGCCTGCTCTGTTGTGTCTTGATGCACAAGAGACAAACTCGAATTGTAACTTTATCCTTGGACGGCAGTCCAAAATCGCAGAGAATGCAAAGAAGAAAACGCCTGAGATGAAAGCGTCTTCCTGACTTTGCTCCCCAGAGAGAAAGACGACTTCACTGCAGCATTTAAATTAAAGTCTTCTTCCTACAGCTCTGATTTTCCTTGGGTCTTCTGCTCTTCATAACATCAGCCAACCTCTTCGATGTTGTTGTGCACTTGTACTTTGCTCTCCCACGTCTTGGTTTTACTGACTTCGGCACACAGGTGGCGGCTGCGACGGCGACGACGGCGGCGACTGCGGCGACTGCGGCGACTGCGGACAGGCAGGGCGAACCATCCGACCACGACGACGGAGGAAGAAAAATTCCCCACGTTTTCTTCTTCTTTGATGACTACAACGAACGGAAGGGAGCATAAGAAAAAAACGGACGGGGCCACACACCGGACTCACTACTGAAGTCCGCGTGCAGCTACGTGTAGGACTTGTTCAGGGACATCTTGGAACGGATTAGAAGTCGACCAAGACTTCCGCAGCTGAAACACCCTGTGTTACTACCAACTTCTTTCTCCTCGTCCCCTCAGGCCTCGATGTGTGTGAGGTCTTACTTGAGGGAAGAAGGACTTCTTGGGTGGCCCCAACATTCCGCTTAAAGTAGGCCAAGCACCGGCAGCAGCTGCCAAGCAGAGACCTCTCGCAGATTTTCACCAGCTTCAAGTCGTGCACGCCAAGTTCTCGGTCGAGTTCAGCGGCGACAGGGTGAGAATCGTCTGCTTGAGCAAAGTCTTTTCCAGTGTGGAATGATAACCCAGCCACTACCGAACTTGCGTAACTGAGACATTGGTTCGCTACAGCAGTTTCTTCTCGTCGTCGCTCCAGAGAGATGTACTGTACTCCAGCAGGACGGAGACGCCAAACTGTCAGTACAGTGAAACCCCGTTACCCGGACACCGCCGGAAAGGCATAAGCGCAGAGCAGGTCAACTTTTCCAGGAACCGAAAGTGGGATTCAAGGACAGACCGCTCATGAGGATTTTTCGTCTGCTCCGAGGGTGTCCCTACAATGCGGCTTCTCTGCATCGCGAAGTGTCCGCTGTGCGCGCGACCAAGTTGCTCGACTATCCCAATGCTTCAGATGCAAGCAGGGGGCAGCTGTTGCATGACTTTGTTGGAAGCAAATCTCAAGATTTCATCTGGTCAACATGGAACACGAGTGTTGCATTAAGACTCGTTGGCTGCTCTGAGTCAGTCACTGCGAGGCCGAGGTTGTTTAGGTCTCATCGTCAGTGCAGAAGGTGGACACATTGACGACTGAACAATGCACCTGCACATGCGCTTTCAGCAAAAAGCTGCAAAGTTGCACGAAAATCCCTATGAAATACGACAAAATGTGAAGGAAAATGTTGTGCCCGCATACACTATTTGCTCTTAGTTTAAATTACGGGACTCAAAATAAGGTGTGTAGGTAAATAGGAGGCCTCATATTACTTCCCTTTTACGTCTCATCCCTGACACCACTTCCAAACATTGCTCAATTTACATTCAGGATGAGTTGCATCTCAACAGCTGTGCCCTTGATGCTGTATCTATTCCTCCCGAGGAGAAACTTTGGGTACGTCGTCGACTCCTCCGTGTATGACGACGACCGTCTGCGTCATGCCGTCCTCGGTACGTAAGATCACAGCCAGACACGAGCTATGACTTCGCTGAGACTAGAATGGTCACAGTCGCAGAAAGAGACTTACTCAACTTTGGACAGAGCGGTAACGATGGTCATCCCGTGCAGCTCTGTCATTCTTGTTAGCAGGATGTCTGATCCTTCAGTCGGATCTGGGATAGACGCAAGTCATTTGTTCCAGAGGGAATCGTCCAATTAACCAAACCTGTCGTCACAATTAGCCTTCGTTGGATAGATTGCTTGAAGTAGAAGTCAAAAAAGTATAGTGCAGTCATACATTTGTGACTTGAAGCCTGTGGAAAAAGAGAGGAACTCGATCTCAAAGTCTTTGAAAGTCGAATTGGACCTTCTCTCTTGGACCCTAGAATTTCTGCACATTTTCATCTTATCCGCAACGGACATGGGACGGATCTCGTCCGTGGCCGCTCCTGCGGCTGACTCCAACGACTCCTTTTCACGAACAGGCTTGAGTAGGTTAGAATCTGTCGCGACTCCTCCAGTTTCAAGCTCAGCATCCAAGTCGATGAAGTAGTGCTTGTCGCACCTGCGCGACGCCGCACTTATGCACGTACACGGGTACACTGGAGGTTTCTGACCATACTGTACGCACACCGGGATTCCTCTGGAAGTCGACTGTACGCTGGTTTTACTACTTAATATATGATAGTTATAATTTGTAATAACAGGCAGCTACAATAAACGGATTTTACCCAGTTGATGGAAAAATAAAAGTGGGACATATTCCAGGCGAAAACATCGAGATCGTTTCTTTGTCATCCAAAAAAAAATTATCTCGATGTCCTTGAATCTGCAGCAGAAAAGTGCGGGAGCATCTTCTGAGATGCAGGACAACTATTAAATACAGTCAGATTTAAAACGTTGCTTTAGGTCGCATAAGGTGAAAAGTAAAAAAATGATTGCATTTATATTTATTGATACAAACTTCCATTATAATTCTGTACTGACTGCTTGTAAGGCCAGAAATGGTAGGAACAGAAATCTAATTTTCGCAGAACAAGGTCGCTTTTCTGCCGAAATGCATAAATCTCCATGTCTCCAGATACGTGGATTTGACTCTAAGAAATGGTTTCAGTTTTAAAAAAAGAAACTGTGGAAACATGCTCAAATGCATTCAATTTTTGAAGCAGTCCAAAATCAACAGATCCTTTAGAAGACAGTGAGAAATGCAAAAAAGATTCATTTCAACTTTGGTGTTCTTTTCTTTGCCCCTGTTAAAACGTCAATTTTACCTTGGCCCAACAGTGCTCTTGTAGGAGCGAGGACTGCATCCAGCACAGATCCACTTTAGGCCTTTCAGAGTCTTTGCTGAGACGATAAAAATGTCTGGACGAGGGAACAAAACTTCCTCGCAAGTCTTTATGGCTAGAATCTGCCAAAGCGACAATCACTAAGATGAAGTCTACTTTTTGTGGGCTTTCGAAACCTCCAGGAGACTGTTACCAACCAGTGCTGCTTCAGCTCCCCGATGAGTATCGATCCTGCTTTTCGCTGTGCTCCCTCTTATAAGCGACATTGAACTAGGCCTTCCAATGGCTAAGCCAACTTTAAAACAGCGGCTTTTTAAGCTAACAAAACCACTTCAATTAAGGAAAGCCCAACCTTCAGCAGGCTTAAAATAATAGCCTTTCTCTTCTCTTCTGATAAGCCAGAGAGGCCCCCAAATTGGAGGCTGCTGAATATGCTCTTGGACTGGAAAAATATTGGTCGCGTCACTTTTGCTACCTCTGCAGCACTTACGTTCATTTACTATAGGTCTCATGTCTTCTCTGGCCTTTCTATTTCGAAGTTCTTTACAGAATTTCCAGAAAAGTAATGCATTGGATTAACACCATTAGTTGTAACAAGCCCACTATAGCGATGACGTGCCACTTCAAAGTAAAATGTACTACTCATCTTGAGCCACAAGGTCTTGATGCTAGGACGTGTCTGTCAGCTCAGCACTGTGATAATTGCAATTACAGTGATCCCCACTTATATTGTCACCCTTGGGAGGGAGTGGAAGTGATGACATTAGCTCAGTGACAGTATAGAAGGGACAAATATCAAAGTGATAAATGTCACACTTAGTGCGTCATCCAGTACTTTAAAAAGAAACTGTACTATTTGGATTGCTAGTATGGTCCACTTACATTTGCAAAACCATGATGGTGAAGCATGAACTGAACCATGACTCAGGTAAGGAAAATGGATGTACAGGGCTTTGGGGATAAATTGTCATTTTGCGCGAACATTTCTATTCCTTGAATTTTTACAACAAAATAATGAAAATAATGCAAGTTAATTTCGCTGTGGCATTTTGCTCATTTAAGACTTTCTTCACTTGAAGTAGGTTCAGTCCACCATGATCAATGCCTCCAGGTGAGAGCAAAACCTGCCACAGGCACGCATGATCGTAGTGGTCTCAAACGAGGCCAATTTCTCCGTGATGGAGGCAATGAGAGACTCATGGTTTGAGTGATAGGTAGCATTGACATTCTTCTCCAATTCACGCCACAAGAAGTAGTCACAGGGGTTTAGGTCCGGCGACAATGGTGGCCACATCTCCTTTGCCCAGAATTGGCACCAGATTTGAGGTGTGCGCTGGGGCACCATTTTGTTGAAGGACAAATGGCCTCCCAGTGACCACCTCGATCATCCAGGGCACAATCTTTGTCTTGAGGACCTTCAGGTACACCTTTTTTGGGACTGTCTCCCTGGTTCTAAAGATGTCGCAGTGGCTCGAAATGACACAGAGAACCATGACTGAAGCTGGAAATTTGGTCTCCTGAACAACAGGGACATCTTCGGGACCATAGGCAAGCCAGCAGTCATTTTGCCTATTGTGGTAACGGTCAACAATAAATTTCTTCTCAACAGAGAAGAATCACACTTCACCCTTCTTCAAGCTGTTCAGGAGCTTCTTGGACCTCTCGACACACTTCTCCTTCATGACCTTGGTCAATAGTGGTCTCACTTTGAGCATGTACGATTTGTATGTCAGATCATCCTGAACTGTTTTCCACATTGCCCCCGCACTAACCTGGAATTCCCTAGCAACCACTGCAATGTTTTCGGAGCTGTCTGCCTTGATGGCAGTATCGACCTTGGCCATGACCTTGGGTGTCCTCTTCATGTCAGACCCGAGAGCACGAGGCATCCTCTTGGGAGTGATATTCCTCTTCTCTTCAGTCTCTTTTGGAGACCTGCTGGATGGTCCTCCTCGTAAGGAAGCCACCAAAGAAGATGAATATTTCTTTATTTGTCGTGCCAGCACGGAGACGACTGAGGATGCAGGTCCTTGTCTTCTCCTCCGCGAAGTTCATCATCATACTTGGCATCAATTGTATCTATGTATGAAAAAATGACACAGCTTCTCTTTGTAGATGAAAAGCAAAATTGGCCCAAAGTCAGCGACAATTTATTCCGAAAGCCCCGTCTGTACATTTCTTGTTCTATGCCAACAATGTGTTTGGAGCTGTCACCCCGAGTCTTTACAAGTCTGCCAAAAACACGTGCTAATTCACCATTCATTCTGAGCAGTTCTTGAGAATCATGGATGTGCAGGCTCTGTCACAAGCTCCAGATATCTTCTGTTGACTGACATAAAGTTTCCGTCCTTGTCTTCAAACCAGGAAGTTTCATGGCCAAATAAGAAATGGTTTGCGTTGAGAACCAAACCAAACTCCCAAGGTGACTTTTACGAGTCCCATGAAAAAAATCCTGTTGAATTTGGATTAAGCCCCGTTTGAAAATTGAAATGGCTATTTCATACTTTCACTTGGATGTGACAAAAATGAATACTATCACCTTCCCAATGATGTGCAAAAAATATTTGGATTAGAAACAAAGATACATGGTTCAATGAAGGCATTGCGTAAAAACTAAGGATATTTTACATGGATTTTCCCTTCAAACACAAAAGTGGATCCGAAAGAGAAGAACAACAGCTTGATTCATTTTGTCAAAGTTGACAATGAATGGCAAAAACAGAGACTCATTTGCTATTTTTGTCTCCTTCTAGACATGAAATTATGCAGCAAAGTGACGGTGGAGGCAAGCGAGGAAATGACATTACCATATTAGGGGGAGCTTTTAAAGCTGTCTTTTTAGGCGCCAGCACCTTGTGACGGTATAAGCAGGGTCATGGTGCTGTATGTAGCAGGGGGCAGCAAAAATGGGGATCACCGCAATCACGTTTTGAAAGTCACTGACCCAAGGCTGCGTTGACATAGGCAATGTTTTGAATGGAATACAAAGTTAGGCCCAAAAAACTCCCGTGCGACAGAGCCGGTTGTCTGTCACAGGGAAGTAGGACACACAAGGAGGCAGAGCTTTGATCGCCTGCTCTGCGTTTCCTACTTGACACTCTTTGAGACTAAATTGACTCGGCAGGACTTGAGCGGCGGTGCTGATCTTGCAGAGTATCGCCTTTCATCCAGAGTCTTCAGACTGTTGTATATGATCGATCAGACATCGATTGGATACCATGGCAGAGACGTCAGCGACTCCAATCTGTTCATATTTCTGTAAGACTCTGTTTCAACCCTATATTGAGTTTGCAAGTACCGTGTGTTCAATCTTAGATACCCAGCACGTTTCATCCTTGTGCTAACCGCAAATCAGGGAGGGGGACTTCTGGCATTAAGACTTTAAGCTTTTAGAATGAATGCAAACAAAAAATAAGCCAACATGTTTCTAGTAAGACATCAGAAACAAGAAAAGGAGACGTCTCGTAGTACAATACAGACGTTGAAGGTAAAGGAGGCTGGGACCGACTAACTTCACAGAGATCAATAACATCTTGGTCTGGGAATGTTAAGCAGACTTTCAAAACTTACTGCTGAAAAAAGTTAAATGTTGAACACACGGTAGATTAGTCGACTACAAGAAGAGCAAATACCTGAATAAAGAAGGTGACAACAACTTAGAATCGTTGAAAGCTTAAGCTTTACTAAAGGCATCCCTGACCTTTGACAGCGTCATTCTTGGACGTGGCCGAGGGGGTGGCGGGGAAGTTCTCCAAACGGAGCCGACTTTTCTGCACATCCATCTAACTTAAACGTTGTGGAGAAAATCAATTTCGGAGTTATTTGACAACTCTTTACCGCCCGTACGCGTGAGCTGAAATCAACAAGTGCCAAGTTTGGAGCGCACGACCGGCGTTCAAATTTCCCGCCTTCCTCCCCCTCCCCTTGCTGAAGCAACATAAGGTAGTGATGCCACCGAGTCAAAAAGTTGACATCGAGTCGAGTCAAAACGTCCCCAAACCGAGTCGAATCGGTTCAGAGTTGAGTCAAGCGAATGGAGATGGCGAAATCGAATTTTCGACTTAAGTCGACGGAAAAGAAAAATTGCAATTGGATTTTTGCTGCCTATAGACACCTTCCAAGAATACAAGCTGCGTAAGCTAAAGTAAGCTGCGGTCCTTAGTAGACGTTTTTTTAAATATTACTCAGATCAAAGCTCACTCAGGCTCATTCTTCGCGGGCGTGGGGAGCTGTGCCATTCTTCAAGTTCGAGTCTAATCAGAAAACTTTATTCGAGTCGATTCTAGTCGGGCCTTGACTCAATTTGACTCGCGAGTGTTACTCGAATGTTGGCGCAACATTAAGTGCTCATATTTATCGAATAAGATGTGGTGCACAGGATACTTATACAATGTTCCCTCGCTATTGTGTCACTCGTATAGTGATAATCAGCATCTAGCGACCACGTTAGCTTGGGAGGGGGGGTCCTCAAGCTGTCACTATACAGAGGAACATTTGACATGCACTTCCCGATGTCGGTTCCAGAGGGTGCTTCCAAACCAAACTGGAACAGCCTGGCCTGTCTGCCTTGTCCACTTTGTTCCACTCTCGCTGGAGTCGAGTAGTGATTCGCTGACATCACTAACACAAGGTGACTGCAGGGAGAAGAAGTAGACGTAAACAAAAGACGATCGACCGCTGCTTCGTTATCGAGGCTCCAGGGTGGCGTCTGTTCATTCAGTTGCAAGACCGGGAAGAAACAAAGACTGTGTCAAATAGGCGCTCTCGGAGAATCCAGCATGATCGGTCCGTTATTGGGGGTGGTCAGCGGTTTCACCGGCTCCATCTTGCTGGGGGTGCACAAGTCGCGGCGTCTTCAGGCAGGACGAGATGCCGAGGCTGAATTGATGTGTAAGTCCGAAAATAATGCTGATTCATCTTGCTCTGTTGACTCTTTTTTGTCCTCCAATCTTTTGGGTGTGACTGGCAAGTGGTTGGGACGAACGGCCAAATGTTTGGCACGATCCCTTCTGGCCAAGATGGGAGAGCATGACGTTACTGGCATGGTCTTAAAATCTGAGCAGGCTCTGTTAAACATTTCTTTTCAACTGTGACACCTTGAGATCTGAGTCTCTGCTTTAGGTCTTGTTTTATAACTCTTAACCGGCAGTTACGTGATACTATAGAATTTGTTGAAAGACGTCTCTTGAGGGGTCCCAATCGTGTGATGCCCATAGTTACCTCTTTTTTTGTTTTCCAGTCCCAGAGCCTGAGCAGACCGAGGGACTGAAAATCATTGCCAACTCCGATTCGAATCTGGACTTGATCCTGGACCAAAACGATAAGAGCCGATTGCAGCAGCACCAGGAGAGGCTTAACAGGGCTGTCGCCAGAGCCAAGGATCTCGTCCACACCAAGATGTACGAGTCTGGGGTACCGGGAATGGTGGTCGCGGTCACAGTCAACGGAAAGCTCATGTGGAAGCAAGGTGAGGGTTTTTCACTATAATTGCCCCTCAATGAAGTGTGTTTAAGCCCTGGGGTTACTGATTCGAGTGACCTCAGGTCGCAGAAACTGCTCGTGAAAGCCATCTCTTTCTCTCATCATTACTGAAGCAAGTCAAACGGACCCAACAAGAGAGCAACCAGCCCCATCTACGTAATATTTTCCCATGCACAGGGTACGGCACGAGTAGGAATACTATATGGGATGATGGGTACAATAGCACCTGGAGCTATTGTATGCAACCTTCTGACATTGTGAAGGATATCAAAGTGCTATTACCATGGGAATCTGGTTCATGTTGTTCAAGGGCTACTACGAGATTACCGCAATGTCTGCAGTCATGAAGTCCTACTCCATGGACCTGATGGGCTAGAGAGTGTGAGGACAAGTTTTTTAGAGGCACCATAGGTACATTTCACTCACTAGTAAGGCGGGGTCACAATGCGGGTCTTCAGTCTTCAATACTTATGTGACTGATAAAGCAGGCCCTGTGCTGCAATCGTCCCCAATGCTGAAGTCTAGAGGATTGATATCAGGATTGTCGGGCGGCCAGGCATTGTATGACCTGAAGTTAGACATGTCCTCGAGAAATTTCAATACGAGGCCTTCGGGACGCACTATAAAAAAATTCAATTTCAATATGCCCGATGCCCCAAATTTTACATTATCTTAATAGTGCCCTTCTACATCGTCAGAAGGCACTGCTCTTGGCCGACCAGGTATGGGTAAGTTGGAATAGCCTCCCATGGTGTCATACTTGGCGTTGGTGCGGTGCGCAGTCTTCATGGTGACCTTGAAGTGCTTGACGAAGGTGGTCGGCCCTGTCACGCAGATCGGCAACAATTCGCTTATGCAAAGCATCCATTTCTGTACGAATGGTTTGTTTTTCTGAAGTGGAGTATAAAAAACGAAGTGTTGCAAATTGTCATTTCGGTGTCCCCTCCAAGTTTCCTCCAATTTTCGTACCATATGTTGTAAACGACAACAATATAGTAAAAGTTTTCTGGCATGAAAATGTTGAATCATTGCGCATTAAAGATCCTGACGAAGTCGGATACATTCTGGTGGGATTTTTCTTTAGCTAATATTTGACTTGATACTTATAAGGAAAAGCTTTGCAATGATGTCTAGTGTACAAAGTCATGAATATAATCGTCGATAATCTGCAACGGCATTCTGCGGCATTGCGTTGTTGCTTTTGTGGAATCTGGTCTACTATGTACACCAAAGTTCCTTCCTTCACAGAACGAAAAGGTGTATGAGACTTAATCTCCGGCACACGTGAAATTTCAATTGTCAACGCTGCCTTTAGGGGCTCTTACGACTGTACCTTGGACTGGTTTCATTTCCTTCGCAGGAAAGGTTGATCCCCAGATAAGCATATATTTCTTCTTTCACGTCGTAGAAGTCAAGCCTTTGAGAGATGAGGAGAGCATCAGACAATTTTAGGGCACGTTTACATTGACGAGAGGCCAATATAACCCACCTTTAACCTCCCCTACCGTATGGGATCCTCGAGGAAGATTTATAATTTCTTGGAACACAACAGTTCGTCTCTCTTTACATCAGGAACATTGGGAATGCGCACAGGAACATCTCTTCATGCAATCATGAGACTTCTTGGGAAGATGCAGGTACAGCCTGCCGCGTGCTGCACATTTGTCTGATCGAGTGAGTGGCTACGTGCGTATCAAGTGCAAGTGCCACACGAGGAACACGCATGCATTTGTAGACACACTCTCCATCCCCTCACACAGTACATGCTCAGGGACGAACTGTGCAAGTAAGGTGATATACCTAAGGAGATACTCAGACTTTGTGAAAAAAGGCGTTAGGCTTCGTTGCCTGTAACTCACACAAGCTTGTAATGAAAATGTTCACAAAAAGGTCTTCTTCACTTTTTTTTACTTTTCCACGTTCCTGCTTTTCCACGGTTTTAGGCACTCTTGATGCATCACGGAGGAAAGGCATGTCAGAGGGGATGCGTGCAATGTTTGCACGGCGGTATGTTAGTACGCGTGTGCCTTTTTGAGGGCACCAGATATTGTCAGGGTTTGTGAGCAGTTTGAAGACACATATGAGATCTGACCTCGAGGCTTGAAAGTGTGGACAGTGTCCAGCGTTGCTGGCGTCAGAAACGAGGACGAATGCGCGTGCTGCAGAGCAAATTGCGCTTCATTGCACATGCAATCCCCAACCTCTTGACAGGCAAGGAAGCCCTTAAACTAATTCCTTGACTGGCATTGTGATAAAAGGAACGTGGTCAAATGAAGTGTTGACTGTAATCTTCATGGATGCTACAGCAGTTTCCTCTTCAGGAGACGCTAAAAATGGCTCGACACAAGGAGTGCAAGACAACGATCAAGTACAAGAACAGGACAGATAAAAATAGCCTTTGGAGTGTCAAGTGTCCAAAAAGGATTGCTTGAATTTAAAGAATCTTTTTTTAGGCGTCAAGCACTTCTTGTATACAACATCCCCGGATTGGGTCTCCAAAGTGAAGACAGAAGCAAGGTCAGGGCTCCAAGGCACATGCAGATTTAACCACTGTACAGCTGGTCTCTCACATGTTTTAGTACATTGAAGTGCGCACAAAGCACACAGAGAGACCCTTTGAGGTCTTCACCCTCTACTGCTTGCATATACTCAAGGCTCCTAGAAAGGTCATGCACTTGTATCACAGCATGGGAAAAATTCACAGGTGCTTGTCGTGGACACCTTCTCCGGGTCACCCGACGTTGATGCTGCTTTGTCGTGTCTCTACTCTGTGACCGACAATGTTGCTCTTATGGGGGAAAGAGCACGCAACATCATCAGTCTCAAGTCCGGGAAGGTCACTTTTTAATCAGTGGGTTTTATTAGTGCGGTGGTAAAAGGAGTCTGTGCAAAATTGCCCTTTTTCCGTCCCGTGTGCTCCAATCATCCCGTGTGCATCCATAGAGTGCTGTCCACACAATTATCAAACCATTGATAGTAATCGTGATGATAACTGCACAACCATCCAAATCAGGCTTTGGCTTCGCTGATCTTGAGAACCGCGTGCTCGCGTCGCCCTCGACTGTGATGAGGATCGCGTCCATTTCGAAGGCCCTCACGTCCGTGGCCCTAGGGAAGCTGGAGGAGGACAAGAAGATCGACCTCGACCGTCCAATTACAGATTTCAAAATCCCCGCCTGGACGAATTCCCCAGACGAGATCACGCCCAGGCTGCTCGCCAGCCACTTCGCCGGGATCAGGCACTACGAAAAGAACGAAGAAGCATCGAAGGTAGACGAGAAAAAAACCGACGCCAATGTGACAGGAGAGGGGGAATTCTATCTGAACCGCCCTTTTCGCAGTGTGGCAGAGGCTTTGGAGATCTTCAACAAGGATCCTCTGCTAGCGAAGCCAGGTGAGCGAGCACAGTACGAAATGTCTTGCAGGGACGTTCATACGGCATGCGGAGAGTTATTTCCAGATTATCCTTCCACAGGAAAAGCAATATCCCATCAAGGGTGCATCTTTTCTTTTTGACTATATCAATCTCACGGGTAAAGTAGTTTTTTCTCATGAGCTGCTGAAGGCGCCACGACCTGTTATACAGAACTGATTGGATTATTCCTATGACACACAGGTGAACGCTTCCACTACACGACTCACGGCTTCACCTTGCTCGCGGCGGTCATGGAAGCGGCGGCCGGAGAAAAGTTCGAGAACATCATGAAGAAGACCTTCAAGGACCTTGGGCTAAACAACACTTACCTAGACTACAACCAGCCTCTCATCGCGAATCGGTCGAGGTCAGCATTTGACGCAATTTTCATGCGCGCTCAAGACTAGGGAGCGGAAAATATGTTCTTCAAAAAAAAAAAAAGGTTTTTACCACTACAACGTTTTTTTCAGAGTTACAATAATTTTCACCTATTCCATCAATTCTGAATCATGCACGGCAAGCAGGTGCATCCCCCGAAAAGGTGATTGCTGGGCCAGGCAGCCCAGGCAAAATTACCTGAAAGGGCTGAAAAAAATCAAAGGCTTTAAATTGAAAAAAAAATACGATTAAATCTATTTTTTTTCTTAGTCACTTTCTGGGTCATGGACAATAATCATAGCAAGTTGGTGTTTCAATTGGGCGAATCATTTTGATGTCAACAATGTGGTGACGCCACACAACTGTCTTGTATGGAAACTCACTTATAGGCCCCCTTCAAGTATGCCCTGAGACCCATTGAAACTTTGTACATATTTACACACAAACAAGAAACACCTGGATCCATCATATGCGCACAGCATCAATAGGGTGTAACTGTAAGGTGGTGTTGACTGATAGAAAATGCTTAATTATTAATACATTTCAACTTGTGCAATCTCTTACTGACAACTGACAAGATGGGAAAATCAAGAGTTAATGATCATCACTGTCTGATCGAGCCTTCTGCGCATGTGATTCCTCCCCTTTTTTCACTGCTTGCCACAGAAAGTCCTGTGGTACAGAAAAATGGGCCCCACAGGTGAGTGAGGGGGTTCAGATGGTGCCACCCTGAGATTTAGGTGGGCCAGGGAAGGCAGAATCTCCGTGCCAAAAACATTTCTGTACTTCTCACAAAAAAAGACCAAAAAAAGCCAGCACCAGCATGGGGTCATCTGTTGGTCGCCACAGTTTGAGTGCTCTAGTGTCACTATGGGCACTCAAAGTTGTGAACCCATGTACTCAAAGTTAAGGGTCACTATCTGGAGAACTCATTCCATGCGAAAATTCCACTCAAAAATGACTCCACGCAGCCTGTGCACTAAGTTTCTTCTCAGTGGAATTACTTACGCCAAGGTCTGTAAAAAAAGAGTACTTCTGGTGTTGTGGGTGGCAGTGCAATGACCTTCAGGTATTTTTTTTTGCCAAAACGAACCTTCTGAACAAAAGGCTAGAAATTTTTCCTAATTATTAGTCAACCTCCGAACGTCACCGGTTTTTTTAAATAAGTTGACAATTTCTCTTTTAGAAGTTCTTCCAGGCTTCCAACACATATCCAAAGTATGTGAAGTTACTACTTTTGGTTCATGTCATTGACAGATGAAAAAGTGTTATTTTTTTTTTAAATCCATTTCGTCCAACACTCTGAACTCCAGTAACCGTCTTTCCGAGACTACCTTTCCTGGGCTACTGCCCATTTTCATAAGATTCAGTAAAGACCAGACCAGAGTCAGAAAAGGAGTGATAGTCATGTAATGTAATAAAGGTTGAACCGAATACTTCTTGAAGACATTGCACGTAACTGTGCCCAACAAGTGTTACCCAATGAAGCAGAGCACAACAAAAGAAGGAAGATAAAGTTGTAAGAAAAAGTTTTTTCTTACAAAAAAAGACCGGATCTTACCGTGCCCAATTCTGCGATAGACAAAACTACCGTATTTGAGCCACCATCAAAAGTATAGCACTTAGATGAGTTGATGAAAAGCAGGCATTCTTGCTAGTCCTATTTGACTGCAAAGTTTCGCCTTACTTGTAGTTTCGGAACACTGACGTCAACATCATAAAGCAGCACTTCTTATGCACAGTCCTGGCCGCAAGTAATTTCAGTAGGGGGTGGAACTGCATGTAAACACAAAGCTGAACCGTTTTGGGGTTGAATTTCAACCTGAAATCGCTCATGCGGACATTGAGCCAGAACATTGAGTAGATAACTCTAATTTAGTGACACCCATTTTGGTGCTACACCTCTCACACTGAGGAGATCCCTCTACGGCGCTAAAATGCCTCATCTTTCATCTTTCACAGTGTTCTTTTTTTTAACAAAATTGGCTAAAAATTTCTGGAGGGGGCCGCATCCCGATCTGCCGTCCCCCGATCTTGCGGCCTCCCGGGGTCTCTGCGCCAAAAAGCCTCACGCTCGGGCGTGTCCGTTCTCCCTCCGTTCTTCTTTTGTCGTGCAGTTGAGCACAATGATGCATGCAGCACACAATGCAACATCACGCACGTGACATTTTGTGCATGCAGTGCGGGGGGGGGGGGGAAGTATTTTCAACCAATTTTGTCAAAAAACACCGAAAGGAGTTAGAGAATGAGACTTTAGCGCAGGGCGCCCTCGAGAGGTCACACCGCATTAAAATGGGCTGTCAAGAGTTGCTGACGCTTCTGGATCATCCCTGAGTCACTCAACGTCAGGCGTAGCACCCGGAGTGCGTGAACTTGTAATTAGACTTCACGCAATAAGCCTAAGTTTTGTACGTCCTAACATTGTGCAGAGTACTTCTTGTCTATATTTCCGCGTGTGGACGGAGGTGCTTTTTGGCCTGTTGGAAGCCTTACCTGCTGTGTACAGTCTGGGGGCAGGTGGGTGTGGAAAGCCGGGTGTCCGGACTCCCCGGTGGCTCTACTGAGTTGCTTCTCAGGAAAGTCTGCTTATCTTTCATTAGTGGGAGCACTCGAGGGCTTCCAATTGCTCTCAACTAGGGTTAATGGCCTCTCTAGTCGCACTTGAAAAAAAGAAGGTACTTTTGCTTACGCCACTGCTCTGTTCAAACGACGCCACTCGAAGGGCAACGTTTGTACCCTCTGCAGCAGAGACGCTGTTAACAAGGCCTACCTCGTAGACCACGTAGACCTCACGCTGTACCATCGTCCTTATGTGTCGACAAAGCCGGCTACGTATGATGCGTGTAGAGCTTAGCAGAAGTATAGTCCGTATTGTGAACAGATGCGAAAATGTACTTTTGTTCCTGTACCAAGTGTCAGGCGCTACCATTTACCCTACATGTACACTGGCGTCATAGGAACTGTTCATTATTGTGCGTGGCAGGTACTACTTCCGCGACAAGGACCACAAGTTGCGGAACGCGTTCAACGTGGATAACAGCTGTAAGTGGGCAGGAGGAGGGATGGTCTCGAATGTCCTGGACCTCACCAGATTTGGAAACGCTATGCTTTACAGCTACCAGTTCAAAGTACAGACCTTTGCACAGTTTGTAACTGGAAAGGAAGAAGAATTTACGAATAATTTTGCACGTAGGGTGGAGTAGACGTAAATGAGTCTGATAGTCGCCTATCACAATCTGACTCCAAAGGCAAGGAAGATCCTGATGAAGATAAGGAGAACAAGAAACCTCTCCAGGATGTCATCTACAACCCTGGACCTTACTCAAGGGTAAACAGAAAGGAGGTCCAGAACGGTGCTCCAAGCAGGCAAGCTCGACACGGGATGATCACGTAGGTACAAGTTGGCATGTTTACTTTTTTTGCAGCAACCCAAAGAAATGCTTGCCTGGGTATTTGCATCAAGACACGGTCCGCAACTTGTGGACGCCGGCCGAGCACAGAACGAAGGCGGGCGACCCCTGGAAAGCCCACAAGTATGCACTCGGGTGGGCGATTTTGCCGGAGGTGAGCGAGGTGCATTTGCTGCTTTTTATTGTTTTATACGATCCAGCTCGAGGAAATGAGGACCAGCTTGCAAGCCATCCATTTATTGCAGAAACAGTGCAGAAAGGAGAAACGTGTGGTGGGTTCAAACAGCTTGGCACTTGCTCCAACTGTATGGATTAGGTTGACATTAGGGTTGAAGCATTACAGTGTTGAGACATTAGAGGATGCGGATATATGCAGGGGATAACACAACACTCATACTTTTCAGTCCGTACTTGTCCTTGAGTGGACACGGATAAAAGAGAGATAAAATTGTGTGCCTAAATGTGTTTTCAGGTTGCCGAGCACGGGTTTGCGCGCCGCCAGCACTTCACTGCCTTTCATACGGGTGGCGCAGTCGGCGCTAGCAGCATCCTCCTCATTGAGCCGACTCCGTCGAACGGAGACGACGAGCCCAACAGGCCGCTCCCCAGCGGCGTGGTGGTGGCGATCTTGTGCAACCTCGATAGCGTGGGTCTCCTCAAACTGGCTGTGGACTTAGTGGACGAGTTCAAAGGCCTCCAGACCGAGCTCAGTTCCTACAGGGTGCGGAAAGTGTACCAGTGCTGAAGCGATTGATCAAGAAACATCCGAGACTCTGGCGGAGTGCATAAGTGGACGCATGAATGTTCATGCTCATGCTGTGAATAGGATGGGATCGAGTGTCAAAACTCGAGTCCGAGGACTTTTTTGCCGAAAGGACTGTGATCCTTCATAGGACTCGGGAATCCGGGGTTGTGCTCAAATCCACGATTTGAGACACGACCTGATAAAATGAGAATTCTCAAGTAGTGAGTATCTTGCTTCCTGATGGGCAATATCATTACATTAAGATTCGTATGTGCTGGGCTTAAGTCCGGATTTGACGAATCCCAAAGATTTTTGTTACATGACTTGAGTCCACATGAGTTGGAACTCCGTCCTACCTCCTACCCTAGCTTTAAGGTAAGAATGTGCGATATTTGAAAAAGTGACGTCGACCCTCGATGTTTTTGGAAAACAATCGATGTCAACGCGATATTTGATTTAAACAAAGAAAAAAAGAAAGAAGAGCGATGATTTTGGACCATTTGTTGTTGTTTTTTTCTTCATCATCCATTAGATCAGTTGGCCAAGGTTCTGTCCGGCGTACATGGAACATGTTATCCATTCCTTTCCTTTTGAGTATCTACCTTTTGTGAAAGATGTCAAATTACCATGCAGGTCAGACAGAGCAGGGATGACCTCATGCAATGTCGGATTGACTTCACCACTCCAAAGCTCACTCACTTCTTTGAGCTTTTTTGGGACAAGTACTCCACCTTCAGTCACGTCCCACTCCTGAGGGTTGGAGCTAGTTTGTGAATTCGTTGAAGTGTGTCAGACTTGTATTGCTTCCTGGACATCCAGGCAGGACTGCCTACACATCCAGGCAAGACTCAACACTAATGTTTCAACAAAGCTAAAAGCATCCTTGGCGGCCGGCTGGAGATTATGACAGCAGCACCTAACGTCCCTCTGAGTGAGTGTGCTCAGTTCAGCCGCCAGGACCACGTTGTTCGCATTGTCATTGACAGCTACTATGTCTCAGGCAGGCCCACGTCCAAGGCTTTTGCATTCAGCTTTATCTAGATCGCTTCAAAGTAAGAGCAGTCCACAATCTATGAGGACAGGACACACGAGGGAGTGATATAGTGCTCAGGGCAGTCCAAAAACCCTTTCAGCTTGTCCTTCATCTTGGCATGGAGTAGTGCAAGCTTCCCTGGTGAAAATGTGGTCCTGCGCTCAATGACTGTGAGCTAAGGATCAGCCATCTCAATCATCTGCTTAAAGTCTTCTCCGTCCACCACAGAGAAAGGGTGAAGATTCTTGATGACAAACTCCAGGATGGCATTGTCAAACCTCTCTTGTCTGGGAGCTGAGGAGGCGTATTTGACTTTCCTGGAAAAGCATTCCTGGATTGTGAGAGGTGTCCTGGACAAACCTGCTGCTGGGTTTCGTCGTCTGTCTTTATTTTCCTCTTCTCCTCCAGCTCCTTCTAAGGAAAAAATGTTTGTGCTTCAACAAATCAGCCTCCCTGAAGCTGGGAATTGGCCGCTTTAATCAGCCGCTCAAAATCTAGAAATCGGCCGCGGACAGGCAAGTTTTGTAAATTTTCCCTCAACAATTAAGCAAAGGCATAACAGAAGATGAGTCTGCATACTAAAAAAAACCCCTGTCTTGTACCAAGTTTTGGGGGGATTTCGTTTACCCTATGACTGCAGATGCTCTCCTTTCTCTCTCTCGTCCTGTTCACAAGAGAGGAAACTCTTTTTCCACTCAGAACTACCAAATGCGAGTGAACAAGCTTGTGCCCTACGTCACCGTGGGCTAGGTCAGGGACGAAATGGCCAAGCTTCTTGTCCTTCCCTCCTCGGCGTCTCAGCTCTTGGGCTCGATCGCTGTATTTTGTTGTGCCTCGGGTTGGGTGTAGCATCAACAATGAGCCTTCTGGCAAATATTGGATAATGTGAGAGAAATTTGTTCCTGAGGTAAACGACGCAGCTGACGATGGACGGAGAGACGACGTCAAAAGTTGAAGGACTTCTTCCTGTTAAGATTCCGCCGTTCGACCTTGTAGCATGGCAGACGAATGAGAGTGTTCCTATCACTCCGGCTTCGCCTCCCCGCGTGTGCGCTGCGTGTCAGAGGGTCTCCGGGCTCCTCTTGTCAGTTACCATGATGTGTCCCATGCAGTCCACGTCAGAAGCAGATTTCTCTCACAGTGGAGCAGGGCACAGTTGCCTGGCAAGAAGGTCGACCTGGGACGGTTGTCCACTGTTTTTATTGGGGCTCGGTCATGCACAGTGACTGAGTACTTGGGTGGCATCCTCCTCATCCTCACCCTCTACGCCAACTTGAGCGTGGGCGAAGTGAGGCAGAAAAGTCGGGAATTGTTTGCCCGTCAACAATCTCTCGACTCAAAAATGGGCAGACTCAGCAGAGGGAAAGGCTGGCATTTGGCTCGACAGCAGCCCGGTGGCCTTGGCCCACTGTAGCAACTCTTCCATTATTGGAGCACTCATGCAAATGGATGTTATTTCGCGGACCGACGAAGCAGGAGTTTGCTCCAAAATCGCATATTTGTTTGATATTTGCCCGTCAATCTCATCCTCTGCAGAAAGTGGGGTGACGGCTATTGCTCATTCGTGGAATATGAGCGTGAAAGAGACATGTCAGTTGCATCCCTCCCTTTTCCCTGGAAAAGGCACTATATTCGACATTTGACGTCGATACTGGTACGACGAAATGGCCGACCTTATCTGTTGTTTGCCTTTGTCTCTTTTGTGACATTTCCGGTCGACTCAAAAATAAAGGTCCCTCTCTGATCTCGTCTACGTACTATTTACGCTGCTGCTACTGCGTCACGAAACACGGGGTCACGACAATGAATGGACAGTCAGGAGTCACTGTTAAGCTGAGAAAAACCATCCCGATGGTCGCACTGAAAACATTCGTCAAAGGACAATTTACACGCGATGCTGGTGAGGGTGGGGGCGGCTGCGGGGTCAGATGTCAGGTCACACAGTCCACGCGCACTGCATGCGGAGCTCGCCGACAGCAGATTAACGGACGTGCATACAGACCTACATTAGTGCTTTATGAAATAGAGTAGTAAGTGCACCCGCCAAAAAAGTGACTAGTAGGCCAGGCAGTCTAGGCCAAAATTTGCCGAAAGGACTAAAAAAATTTGAAAGTTTCTAATTGAAAAATTACGGTCAGTCACATTACGGCCAGTCATTGTGGGGTTGACCTGTGACAACGAAACACAACTATCTTTTATACTTGTAGATTTGTTCGGCGTGCCAAACTTTCTACCGGGTGTCCTACAAGTCTGAGGATACTTTCAGGGCTGGGGGCACCTTAAAAAACGGAATGAATACGAGAGTCGTACGATTTCAGACGAGTTAACACCTTGTATTAACATAGGTGACGTGTGTGCTTTTTTCTTTTCATACAACTGGACCCAGAGAACTACCTAGTGCATGTAAACTAGGCCCCCTGGGAACCGGGCCCACAGGAACTTGGGCCCACTGAGATTAGGTCAGGCCAGATTAAAGCCAACTACACGGTGTCACTGACACGCGGCGCATTACGCAATAGTGAAAAGCACCATCATCCTTATCGACAGGCGCAGAAATGTCTCCTGCAACATTGCACAACCCTCATTTCCTCTGAACACTTGATGAGGAACGAACCCGGTAAAAGGACGATATTAAAAAAAGCCTCTGCAATCGCGAGAGTCACGCAGAGAGAAGAACGCGACCGTTTCGACATGAACTTTGCCGACACAAACCTTCTTTTCTCTACGGGTACACTTGTACGCACTTGCGTGGCAAAAAATTGCAAATCAAACGGCGCAACTGGTGACCTGAGGGAAAAAATGGGACACTAACAATTCCGACGTCTGTTTCTATGTCACGGCGTTCGAAGTGGCAGCTTTAAAACTACGGAAAAGGAAGAGAAAGTTCGCAACCCAACTTTCGGATATACTTTCGCAAGTAGATACTTTCCTTTCCACTAGCCAAGTGAGTAAATTCAAGTCCGATCACTGTATGTAGGATTGGGAAGATAGAACTGCAAAAATGTAGAAACACATAAATTTTACATCTCGCTCTCTTTACCACAGAAATTCAACGGTGTTTGTTTCAGTGTAGGCAGATCGTGGGGAGAATAAAACTGGGTAAAAGTTGATATTCTGAATACTAATACATGCATCAGAGAAAAAATCTCTAGCTCATATTATGAATATAAGTACACATGCGGCTGCTGCCGTTGTATCACAGGTGAGGGATGAAGACGGATCGAAGGTCATCGCCCTTCGATGCTACTGAGATTTGAGCTGCTGTCATCAAGGACGAGGTCATCCCTGTTAGGGGCAAATCCCACCTAACGGTTAGCAATCTCAGGAATTCCCAGCAGTTGTCCTCATCAGGTGTGTCCGGGAGGACCGCTTAGACCTTGTGCATGCCGCGTGACACAAATATCGTGGAATGATTCCCGTCGAAATTATCATGATGTTGCGGCTGTCTTTCTTTTCTTTCTTTCTTTCTTTCATTCTTTCTTTCTTTCTTCCTTCCTTCCTTCCTTTCTTTCTTTGTTTCGGCCTTCTTCCTTCATTCCTTTTCTTCTGTTTATAGTTCTTTCCTTTTCGTCTTGCCTCGAGAGAAGAGTGACAATCACAAGGCGCTCATCAACAACGTCCACTGGGAGCCTCTCGAAATCTTGATTACTGAGGGGAGGGAAACTGGCCCCTGTCCTCGTGCTTGCCCTGGTCGACGGAAGAGGTCCACGGCGACACCCCGCCAGATATTGCTGGCGGAGACGTTGCAGTCTTCGGTAGATCGACGCCCACAACCTAAGTTTCCATGCCTACTTCAACTCTTTACCACACTTTACCGCCACGCTGTCTTTGCGCTACCATCCAAATTTCAGGAAGTCTCCGTTGAACAACGATAAGGTAAACACGACGTTTCCTTGCGGATTCTCCCAGACGTCGTTCAAAGGTGATGTTGATGATGTCGCGCTCCAAGAACGCGTGATTATGCTTACCGGAGCAGTACAAAAAGCTCATTTTACTCCCCGTCGTGTGGGGATAACCTACTTTTAGTGCTCTAGAAAGCCTCTCTATAGAGCTCGCGCACAAACGTGCGCGCTTTTCCGCGCGCCTTTTCCGCGCACATTTGAGAGGGCGACCGAGAGAGAGAGAGGAAAAGAGCTCGTCGCTTCCCTTAGGACATCAGAAGCTGGTTTCTTCTCCTCCAAGAGAGACAACGCAACATATTTTTACTAACGGTGATCGAGAACGAAAGGGACACCGACCTGTCCATGAAGACCGTCCGTCTCTTCTGCATCCGGTGTCTACGAGTCGAGCAACGGCAACATTAGCACGAGTGGGGTCGCCACCAGTGAAGGAGTCGTCATGGCCTCTCACGGGTAATTATGGACCTTTCAAGTGCAAGGACAACTTTCCGCACTTCACATTGGGCGCACATTCTTGGCCCCCTGGAAGTTTGTACCATTCTCTCCTCGCAGACCTCCAGCAGGGGTTGTAGTGAAACATAGCCGATGATGACCGACCCATTACGGGTAGGTCGTTACTAGTGAATGAACGAACCGGGAAAAAAAACCGAATCGATTGAACTGAACCGAACCTTTGGATATTCAAGAAACAGGATGTATGTTTACCTCCGGCACATTAATTCAGTATTTGTAATTGAACCAAGAGAGACTTTCATGGCAAAACAATAGTTTCTCAGCATTTCGGGGGAGCAAACGATTTCTTTCTTTAAACAAATCTCCAGCAGTTGGGACCAACCGCTCAACACCAGGGGAGTGAGATAGGTGACAGCAATTGTTGACAGCTTCTTTTTCAAGATGTTCTCAAATGTGGAGAAATTCAAGGAAGAATTGGGACAGATTGCTGGAGCTCCTTGTAATCTTCCTAGATGACTGACTTAGGGAACTCTGGAATTCAGGCAATTGGGTTGACCTACGGACTATGAGTTTGGGTTCGGCTCAAAGTCCATGAAGCTGCTCGGCTGAAGTGCCGAACCGAACCAGTGTTCGGTCCATCACCAGGGGCAACGTTAGGGGAGGGGTTGAGAAAGGTAGCAGCAGAACCACTTTTGAGCTCACCCAGGCTGTAACAAGCTCAGGACAGAAATAGGATTAGGAAACCCCAGTCTTTGACAGGGACGAGTGAGGGAATTCCTCCAAAATCAACACCAGAGGGGGATTCCTACGCTTTTCCGTGCTTCTCCTTCCCGCATCGAGTGCTATTTTCGCCGCTCTCCGTCAATAGCTCAAGGGGGTCGAAACGTCTTCTTGACTGCGACAGCTCCGACCCGAGTTTGCACAGATCATTCTCGACAGGGTCACCTTCAAGCTGGAGGTTATCTTGCTGTTCGACACCAACAGCAGCGGGGGCCATCGTGGTCGAGTAGGGCGCGAATGAGGTTCAAGACATGTTGTACTGCTGCTGTGACCATCTTATCGGTACACGCTGCAGTAGCGTGAGCATTTGTTTTTTTGGGGGTTAGAGCCTGATTCTAGATCTCTGCAGCTCATCTGGTGCAGCATGAGCTCCTGATCAAAATGAGCCCGCTAATCAGTGCTCTAGGAACACGTCTTCCTTGGGAACATGACCCTTCTTCGTCCAAGGGGCCCCGAGGCCTTCTGCAGGCATGGAAATAGGCCCAGGGAAGATAACAATAAGATTTTATTGACTAAAGCAGCCATACTGAACACATTTTGTTTAATACTTGAGGGCTAGAACTGGACATCACAAACCATTTACTAGTAAGTCAGCACACCATCACTTCTTGAAATGTGAAATATCTTTAAGCTCAAGTAGCAACTTCAAATGACCCTTTGACGAAGTGGCAGCTTGAGCTGCGGAGATCTAGAATCAGGCTCCAACCCCAAAAAATTGCTCACGCTAACACTGCAGCCTGTCACTAACACAGACGTAGCCAACTAGGAAGTGAAAACTGCCCTGAGTAGGGTAAAAGTTTGCCTGCCAAGGCAGACATGACGAATCACCTTGAGAGGGAAACGTCATCGTGCACTTGTGCCTTAATAAAACACCTGTAGAAGGAAAGTAAAACAGTAAATGCCTGTGATACATAAAGTTCATTGTGTTAAAAGGAGGTCAAGGACAAGTAATGAGAGAGCTGTTTCGACTAATGACGTTTGTCTGACAAGTCCGAAATGCCTCCATTAATTTGCTTGGTAGTGAGGAAGTGACAACTTGGAGGTCGCGGAGGAATCTCCTCTGCCAGTCACTGACACTCCCCTCTTGCTTTCATCGTAGGCCTCTCCCACTTTGATGAGTGCATCGTTCTGCCCCACATCCGCCCTGTTACACCCCTCACCCCGCCTCTTCCAACCCTCGCTGCCTACTCAACCCGAACTCGCAAACCACGACGAAGCGTCTGCAGGTGTGCCGTCTTCCCCTTTTCGCAAGAGATCACACAGAAAGACACGAATCTTCCGCCAAGATATCAAACTTTTCTACGAGGACCAGGAGAAAAAGACCGGAAAGGAGTCGCCCTTCGACCCGATGAGCCCGGCCTTTCAAGCATCGGCCGTCCCCCACGAAACGCCGCCTCTGACGCCACGCCAGCCGAATCTCCACGTCTCGTTCGAGGAGCCCAACATCAATAGCACTCACATGGACAACTCGCCTTGCAACTCGCGCAGGAATTCTGCGCGGTCTGGCGGCAGCGGCAGCAGCCGCCGACAGCGGTCACGCGGCGGGCGGCCGCGATTGCCCTCGTTCATGAGCGGGAGCTGCGAGTCGACAGACGCCAGCAGCAGCAGCAACAGCAGCAGCATCGGTGGCGGCATGGGACTCGCGGCGGGAAAATCTTCCTACCGTATCATGGTCTTGGGTGCCTGTGGAGTGGGAAAAACAGCCATCATCAGACAGTTTCTCTATGACCAGTTCCCCACAGCGCACAGGCCCACCATGGACGACATGTACAGGGGGGACTTCGAAATCTACGGACACAACGTCGCATTCGATATTCAGGTACTCGTACTGTACAGTCATGGAATCCACTTTCTTGATGTATAGCCTAAATATCCTAAATATCGACTAGATCTCATATTAGCCAATTTTCTGTTCTCTTCTATCGCGCAGGATGTTAGCGGCAGCTATGTATACGAATTTCCTGGAATGTGCGAGGTCTCCGTTATTCCTGCCGACGCCTTTGTCCTCGTGTATGCGCTGGATGACGCACGATCCTGGGAAGAGGTCTCCAAGCTGAGGGACATGATTCTCGAGATTAAGGGCAACCACAACGACGGCACCCCTGTCCCCATGGTGGTCGTGGCCAACAAGTTGGATCTCCAACCCGACCCGGAAGTTCCGCGAGAGACGGCTGAGGCCCACGTTGTCTTCGATTGGGAGAACGGATACGTTGAGTGTTCTGCCAAGGAGCGCTGGAACATCAATTCCATCTTCAAAGAGTTGCTGCAACAGGCAAAGTCCAGATACGACTTCACCGCACCCCAGTTGGCCACCGCCGCTGCCCTGCTCTCCGACAGCTCCAAGAAGAAAAACAACAGCGGAAGAGGCTTCGAGGACAACCTAAAGAGGCGCAAGTCGATGCCTGCAGTCCCCACTGGACTGACACCGCCTCCCACGCCTCCCCAGCCACAGACATTGACCAAGATGCTGCTGAGCAAGCTCCGCAACCATCGATCTGTCGAAGGCAGCGTGAACGCCAGCAGCTCTCCTGTGGGCTCGGCCACCAGCTCGCCCAAAGTGGGAAGGAGGAGGGCCTCGCTGGCGGCTCTCAGGAGGGACTCTTGTAAGATCTCCTAAGTCTTGAACGTCAAGGAAAGGTTACAATATGTGTACTACGTAGCTGCGTACACTTCTTAGTTCGGTAGAAAAGGGCATAGTAAGCAGATAATGATGTCTCCGACAGTAGATATGGGTCTACTGCCTATCCAAGCAAGCAAGATTTCACCTGATGGGCGTTGTACATTTGTGGCGCATCGTGTACAAAATGCAGATCTGGCTATGTGCTTAATGGGTGATTTCGGATGGATGGTGTACTTAACCGTTGCTTTTTGTCTGTGTATTTACATGTAGACCGTTGCAGTACACACACAAGCACACACATATATAGACCGGTATATATTACGTATGATACGAGTAGAGAACCGAGACATGTGCAATTGATGCTGCTAATTCTCCTACGTACCATTTACCCAAAGAGATGATGTCACGATAAAGTATTTATATTTTAAGAGACCGCCGTAAGAGTGTGTTGTTGAAAATCGCCTAGTATCACAGTTCCTTGACATTGATCATCACTGTCATGAGCATCAAAGAGTTATTGATGACTGAGTGTGTGTTTGAGAATAAAATACGTTCAGTACATGCAAGCTGTATTATACCTAAAGTTTTCTCAAGCTCAACCGCGTGAAGTGTTTTTTCGGGGTGGTGATGGTGATGCGGTTCACTCATTCGTTTCCCTCCTCGTCGTTCAAGGCATCTTCGTCGTCTCCGTCTCCTCCTCCAGAGTCCTTCCGGATCTGCTTTACCTAAAGAGAGAGCACAAGATACAATCACTTCAATGCCGCCTAGGTCAACAAGGAGTTGCGTAACCCTCATTGAATCTTGCCCTGTTGGTCGTCACCCGATACAACTGTCACTTTCCCTCTCTTCTCTGTGTCGATCTGCAAGGTGGACACAAGCACCGATACCTTCAAGTTGTTGTCTGAAACTGCTTTGTTTAGGGGCAAGTACGTAGATGTAGACAATGGCATGGACAAACCATGCATAATCTTTGGCCATAATAAAACATTGCCAGAGTCATAAGCGCTTTTTTGTAAAGGTGTTTGCCTCCATTCTGCATCCGCCTCTATCCTCGCTCTCTCTCTCCATACATGATGACGGAACTTTTTTTCTCAGTAATCCGATCATTACACACGACTGCCAGGAAGGCTTTGATGGCTTCCTCACATTACCTTCTCTTTGAGCTGAGTAACTCGCTTCTCCAGTCTGTCCAAATCCTTTTTCAGCGATTCGTCGTTCTCAGTTCGCTGAAAGCACAAAACATTAGGCAAAATTCCAGGATGGTGGAAGAAGAAGAGGGGATCAAGGAATTTTTATTCGGTGCACGAAGAATGCGACTTAGTGTGCTGATGAAAATCTTCCCCTGAGCTTCCCTGCTCATTTCTGCGCGAAAAAAAAGCAGAAGATTACACATGTCACGAATCGAGATGGAATTTCTGCTGCGTATGTTCCTGAACGTACGCAAGCAAAAAGAAAATGCTGGTGAGTGTCGAACCACAACAAGTAAGCCTTGAGCTCAGACACACACAACATGTTGACGCGCGTCCACACCCACCCACACGGATTCTAGTTTTGTTGAGCGAAGAGTAATAAATCATGACACCTTTAGCTTTGTAGTTCAAAACTAGAGTCAGGGGACTTCATTTACTCCCTCTTAATTACGTACCGGGGCCTGGAAGGATAAACTGCATTGAAACACCTGTTCAGCTACTACTCTCAGAGTACACAAGCAAGGAAAAAGCAGAAAAAGTATACTGTGTCCGTACTTCTGCTTTTTCCGACTCCCCTTTCTCCTCCAGTTGCTCTTTGGTCTTCTCGATCTCCTCCGCCACGGACTTGCACTCCACGTTCATGGCGTCCAACTTCTCCTGCAGGAGGATCTGCAAATCAAGGACAATTATACTGTGTCAGTCAGCCTGTCACGCCTCATTTCCCTTGTTATGCTCGTTATGCTATGTAGCGCGCGCGGCGCTCTCATACCCAAGAGAAATAAACATATCCAATATGTGAGCACGTTGGTACTAGAACCTTGCATGCGTGCTACGCATCATACGTCAGAAAGATAATCACATCAGGAACCACAATCCCGCATTCAGAGAGAAATGATAAAGGCCATAGTAGACCACGCGGCAAGCACAAGTGTACTGGGGGAACGTGGAGATGTCCAGCGTGCCTCCCCTTGAAGAGTGACATTACAGAGTAGAGCAACACTCAGGAAAGCAGACACCTTAAAGATCTCTCAAGGGTCGCTAGCGACGACGACGACGACGTACAGGTCTACACTGATGCTACTAGATCCCGCTGCTAGAGAGAGGGAACTCAAAAGGAGCTAAGAAAATGGTAACCTTTTGTTCCTCAAGGCCGTTTGTTGTCTTGACCTTGGCCTTGGCCATGGTCCCTGACAGGGCTTTTTCTTCTTTCGCTAGGCTTGAAAGTGCATCGTCTAGAACGTACCAGCGTAGGAATTCCTGAGATCTCTGCTGTCTCCGCCCCGCTGCGTCCCATAATGAAGTCCAAGTCCTTCTTGATCTCCATCAGCTCGTCCTCGCCGCTTTTTTTTACGTCCTCAGACCCTGACAGCTTCGACAGCTCTAGTTCGCAGTCTTCCAGGCGCTCCCGTATGTCTACCAATTCAGTGGGAGCACCCTGTAAAGAACAACAAAGAGCAAGATTGATGCTTCTGCTGTACCGTCCAAAAGAAAAAGAGTCAAACAATCACCTCCACGCTCTTGTGAAATTCATCAAACTGTCGCTTCATTCGCTCCTGCGAGAAAGTGACCGCGTCCATCTTTTGTTGCAGGCGGTCGCCCAGGATGGTGGAGGCGTCCTCGCCCGCCTGCTGGTGCTAGAAGGAAGAAAAAGCCAGTAATGACGTTATGACGACGACACCCAGAAAACGACCGGGGCGTATGGGAGAAGCAAAGTCCTCGTGTGCTTCACTTCTTCAAAAAGGTGCTCATACCGTGTGCGGTAACGTCGACGTCGTTGCGCAAGTTCGAAGTCCCCCTGAACAAGCATGTTTCCTCTCCTCACTTTCTTTTTTTGTTGAGCAGAAAGCTCTATCAATATGAGTATGACAGACAGCTTTTCCTACAAATTACGTCTTTCTCTCTCTTGCCTTGGGCGTTTAAGACTATCGACCAGCGTTGCCAAGATGTACAATTGCGTGAGGGCAACGTCCAACGTTTCCCCATTTACTTTACGCAATAGCGGCTACATTGCCCTTGGTGGGCACGCCAAAGCCTCTGTAATAGCTTGCGAAGCCTTTACCTCCACCTCGGCGGAGTAAATGTACATCAAGGTATGTCCCTCAAGGTATCTTCGCTTTCTTTCTCTCTGTGATGTGCCTGTACGAGTGGTGCGAGAGCCAGGAAGAATAAAAGGAGAGGCTGCCCTCGTACGCAGACCGAAGTCGACTTTATCGAATGTTTTTGCGCTTGTACCATGGCAGTGGAGACTAATGGAGCTTGGAAAAAGGGTGGATGCGGTACTAGCAGATGTGCGTACTACGCTTGCAGCAGCTCCGTCCTCCACAGTATTCGTAGGCTTCGTCAGTGACAATTTCCTTAGGGCAACAGGAAGACGAGTCTTTATACCTCCATGAAAGGCTACAATAGCCATCGTACTTTGTGATAGCATAATACATTCCATGAGATTTGCAAGCCCTTGTGCGCGTCTTTTTAGTTAATGCACTAGTGCTTTCAGCAAGGATCAAGGATCAAAGATATTTTCGTCAGACTCAGCGACGTCAACATCGCCGCGGCAGACCATAGGAGCACCACGCTCACGTACCTACGCAGGTAGGAGTGATTACTTAGTGCAGGGACAGCGTTACAGTGAGCACACGTTAAGCAGGCCTCAAATGCAAAGGTTGGTGGATACAGTGCCAGACAGAATGCAACAGTCTAAATACCTTCACAAGTCTGAAATTAAGGGTCTAAGAAAATGTCTTCTCTGGTACTTATTGACATCATGTCACCAGACAAAAACACTCAAAAGTGTCGAGATTGTCTTCTGCATCTACTCGAGGGTAAACGATCACATTCAACTGTTTGCTGGGGATGGGGATACCGGTAGGCCTAAAAACCGAAAACAGCATTAGTCTTTCAGCTGATAAAGTTTGATATTTACTTGAGAGCAGATTTTTACCACTCCACATACAGTGCGGGGCATTGCTGAAGTAGAATAGCAGTTAAGTAAATTCCTGCCAACAAATGATAGGGTGAGTCCAAAAGGGGCTGCAGTCCTGGGCAGTGCGAGCAACAAGGAGCAGTGCTGGAGTCTCTGCACTCAAGATCAAGTCAATGACGGCCGTGAACCAGTGCTCAACGACTATCCAAGGCCTTTGGACGGCACCCACGAGTGGATCATCATCATCATCAAAGTCATTAAAGAAGTGGGGCCGGGACTACTCGCTGACATCGCTCACCTCAAAGTTGCTGTTTGTTCTTGTTTTTGTTACATCTTGCTATGATGCTTGCGGTTTGTTTTCTCAAAGGGGGCACATTTATCCATGCATAGGAAATTCACTGTTTGTTCGGCCAAACCACTGGTTGAACCTAAATCTAATTGGGCATTGTTATACGCATGATAACTCAAGCAATGCCACTTACCTCAGTTAGGGTCATAGTGAAATTTTAATGCTGTAGTCATATGAGGTGCCCATGAGATTTACCCTCAACCTGAACACCCTAGAGGTTAATATCAAGATGGAAAATCTTTCAGGGGAAACTAAATTTGCAGGTAAAACCATGTCAGCTTCAACAATGTTAGAATAAAGAAGCTGGGACTTAAAAATTGCTTAGAAACAGCTGACTGTGCTCCCTTTTTTGTAATATGAACTTCCTGGACCCACTGGTTGGTCAAATTGGTCTAAAATATTTTCCACCATTTTCTGCCACCATTAAAACCTTGTTAAACCTGCTTTTTGGCATCTGAGGTGTCCCAGGTAATGCAGAACTTGAACTGCACGGACTTAGGCTCCATCCAGGTAATTTGCGACGCTTCAGAGTACAATGCTAAATTTCGTAGAATTTTGCGTCGTTTCCCCACTCAAGAAACTCACTGAGCCAAGACATTGAGCCACTGAGCTCAACCCATCGAGCACGTGCACGCACGCACACACACACGAGATTTGGGAAAGCTGTTTTGAATCTGTTTCAAAAAGTGCTGGAATATCCCAGAAAATTTTCTTGCGTACAAGCATCAAATTTCATCAGCTTAGCTACGTACATCACACTTTTAAGATGTTACCTCGGCTTTAGCTGCTAAAACGATCTTTCTGTTTTACTTACCATCTTCAGTTTGTTCTCAATGATGTCATCTTGCCTCCTAACCTCGTTCCTCAGCTCGTTGAGAGCCTCCTGTAGATAAGCACGTTCATATGACGCAGTGTGTCACCATAGCTTGGATAGGTTTACATTCCTTACTTAACTTCAGTCTTTCAGCGCGCTACCTGACGTTGCAAAAGCCTGCTTGCGTATAAGAACCCTGGAAAGTCCCGTGTGAGAATTGCTTCAGTTCCACAGATTGAACACACTTATTTTTACAATGACCTGGTCGAAAACAGGCGGGCGCACACTGATTTGGCCTTGGGAGTCTCAAGGATGATGAACGTGCTCTTCGCAGCAAAAAAGTTGACTCTTCTCTGTTTTCATGCGGTTGGGAAAGATTTAGCCAATGCAACCTTTAAATGTGCCCCCCCCCCATGGCAGAGTTAACAATTTATAGTAAAAAAGTGACTGAAGTTGAGTAAATCGCGCGCCCCCTGTAGCACCTACCTGAAGTTGAGCCATCTGCAAGGCCATCTTCTCGCGGATTCCCTCGATCTCCTCCGCGTACATATTCTCGGCCTCGTCTTGAGTCATCATGCGGCCGTTAGTGGCGTCGCCGGAGCGGCTCTCGCCTACGGCTGTCTGCAACTTGTTCATGCCGAGCCTCAGACGGTCGCTCAAATCCTCGATCTTCGCCTCCAAAACCTGACAGAGATTTTTCTCTCATTTCAGTATCGGCACTACTGGGAAAAATCGCATGAGCGAACGAACCTGTGTCTTTGTATCCTTGTCGGTATCCACATTGTTGAGTCCTTCTGCCAATTCACCCCTGACTTCTGCCAGTTCGCGCTCGATGGAGTTCACGGAATCGCTCAGCTCCTGGATCCGCGAACGAAGTGTCTCTTGGTCGTTCTACAAGGTGAGTCGGAAAGTGAGAACTTTTGGAAAGTTACTCCTATTCGCTTTATTGGAGTTTCACACAAGAGGAGATTTAAAACTTTCGATTGGTACAATCAGGAACGAGAGTACAGAGGTTGTACTGTTGAGCTGTGAAAGCCTGCGGTACTTGTGCTGGTTGGTATAGGTACCAGTGCCAGTGGGGAGGAAATTGCTCACGTTCTGCAGAGACATCTACCATTTTACAGGGTGTTCAGCTCAACACCTCAACGTATGATAACTTGCATGTCCATGCACGACTCGTTGAGATTTAGGCATCAATTGACCATAAATTTATTACTGCACGCAGTTCCGAAGAGGAACTCTAAGCAATACTTTTATATGTAAATCACTCAGGACTGCAGTTTTGAGGACATTCACCCCACTTTTGTTAGTCACGCCATGCACTTGTTGTGCATTGAGCGTGCTTTCAGGTCTCAGACCAGTCGAGTAACGGACACCCGGTACCTAAAGTTCCGAGGGCTGCGTCAATGTCATCAGCCAATTTTGTACTTTCAGGTGTTTCATAGTCGCTTCCTAATAAAACTCTGCAATCTGCTTTCTTCGTTGAGGCGTGAAGTAGGTCTGTAAGTCACTCGGACTTACGCAGTTCATGGTGCCGGCTGGACTGATGGATCACTAGTAATGAGGGCGTGATAAATCGACAAATTACTGCCAACACCCACCCACCCCCCCCACACACACACCCACACACACATAGACATTTGAAGATTAGGCTCTTTGCTCGACCCAATCAAGCAAGCAGACATCAAAGAAGCAGAGGCTTCTTCACTCAGCCTCATCGTCGTACACTCTAAGAAGGCATACAGGAGATATGCCTCAAGTAAGAAAGTACTCATAGCTCACTCACCACTACGATCTTCCTGAGAGTTTCTGTGGACTCGTCCATGTAGACCCTGAGCTGGGCGCACTCGGCCTCGACGTGCGCCTTCATGTCTTTCTCTCGTTCCGACCTTTCCTTGGACATCACCTTCAGGTTTTTCTCAGTCTCGTCCAGGCGAACAACCAAAGTCTGGCGAAGTTTGTGGTCCCTAAAGACGATAAGTCAAATTTTCAGGCCTATGACACCTTATGCATCGGCATAAAACAATTCTTGACCTCGGTATCCCGCATAGGGTGTCGGGGTCTCATTTTGAAAATTGACAAGCTAAACAAAAACAAAAATACCGAAACTGTATTGAGAAACGCGACTTACAACTTACATGAAGCCGTCATCCATCTGAAGATTATAAATCAGTTCTGGGGAAATCTAGCATCGACTGACTTTATTGCGTAGTAAATGTAAGGTCTTTGTTATACGTAACTTCGACGGTAGAACTTCGTTCTATATGTTGCACGGAGACTTTTTGAGGAGGTTGAGTTCTGATGTAAAATATATAATTGACGTACTTAGACGCAATACTGAGTACAGAAGGTCAACATTTTGACGGCCGAATGCGGCCAAAACAGCAACATTTCAACAACAATTAACAAAATGTAACAATGGCGGAACTTCACCAACAAGTAATTGTGCATCTCCTGGCCAGTGAGACTGCTACTGCCATCAGTTGCAACTTCGACATCACTCGCTTGAGCGTCAGATCCTGAACCCCCTGGACGACGAGCTCTGGATGCACATTCAGGAGAAGTCTTGTGACACCACCACCACCCTGCATCATCGATGCTTTCAAGGCCTCTGTCAACTGGCTGACAACTTTCATCATGAACATGTATTGTGCCTTTCACGTCCGCCCCCAAGCCTGCATCATGACTAAGGGCAGAGTTTTTGAAAAATAACTGATAAAGATCTATATTGTGATTCACGAAATATGTCGTGGTAAGTCAGATGTGCCCATCGAATTATGACTCACCGGTAGATGCAGTGTAAAAAAATAAAACCGGGATACGACACCTTCCTCCACTGTTTTTTTAATGCTTCACAGAGTTTTTGCAGCCTGTCCCTGCAAACGGAGGTGTTTGGCACGGGGTGAGGGGTCTGGGGGTCATGATCTCCCCATACAAGTTTCAGCTAAGTTCGTCAACACTTTGCCCTTCAAAAAACTATACTTCCAGCCTCTGAGTCGTGCCTTCCTCTCCACTTGGATGTCTTTTCAGCAGTGAAGTGTCAAAATGGGCAGTCACAACATTGACCTTCTGTGCTCAATTTTAAGTTTGACATTCTCGGCAAACAATCTGAGGTGCCCATTCAACACTTGAAGCTGCCGCCGGCGTGAATGTATCCGATTTTACCCCAACGAAATTACTTGCCGCAGGGACTTACAGATAGGTATGTATGTAAGGTTTTGTGTGGACGACGTACAGGCAAATGTGGCAGTCAGGAAAAGAAGAGGAATCTTCGAGAAGTGCCAGATGTTCGGGAGGACTCTGCACTGTAGATAAATTTTGTGTGGTTCTTCCTTGTTTCCCCATGTCTACTTAGAAAATAACACTTCAAAATAGGTCATACGGCCATGGCTGCAGATGAACCCCTTACTCATAGTCTGCTATGAGTCTTACCATGAGGTTACCACGTAAATTCAATGTTTTTGGAAGGATACCAACAAATTTGTGCTGCCCCTTTTTTCTCAGAAGAACTCCTTAGCTTGTGACACTAAGTTCAGCCACTCAAACTTGAACCATGCCTGCTGAAGTACCCTGTAGGTAAGAGAACCTTTCAGAGGGTTTAACATGCTTTCAGTGCGAGTGGCTAAAAAAAATTTCAAAACAAGTGTCATATTAAACTTCCTACTTTTGACTGTTGTCAGTTTTCCAAAATGAGGTCAAGCGGAGGCCACGGAATTGTACACTGTGTGTCATTATTAAAGTGATGCAGAGCAAAGGGCCCTACCGAAGTCTCTGTTATTATGTGGATTTCAACGGCAAACTTGGCTGTTGCTAGCGCTGTCTGAGCAAGATCCCGCGCTGCCCGCTCGAAGTTGACGTTCAGGCCGAGAGAAGCCGAATTAGGTAGTTTTTCTTTTATAAAATTCCTCACTTCTGCGTAAAGTTTGTACTGTCGTACGAACCATTCCGACTGGGGCCATCATTGCACGTCACGCCAAAGTTTTGCTGCTCTCTATTGATCGTAATAAAAGCCAACCCTGTGAATCACTGCAGAACATTCCAAAGATTGTTTCGGTACAGCCCATTTTATTTAGCAAATTTTCTGTTATCAGACAAATAGTGGCTGTGTCGAATACTTGTAACTAGGTTCTGTGAGGGGGTGAATAAAGCGCGACAGGGTGACTATTCGACAAGTAAACAAAACGCATCGCCAACAGTCGTCAATTCTCGGCCTCGTCATCTCGAGTCCAATCAGGTCTGCCTTCTCTCACCATTTCTGAGGACGATCTGGACTGCCTTCTCGCACTACTGCTGAGGAAGATCGGAACGGCCAGGATTGGTCTGCCTTCACTCACTACTGCTGAGTCTGATGAGGCAGTCCAGATCGTCCTCGGCAGTAACGAGAGAAGTCATACCAGATCATCTTAAGCAAAAGCGAGAGAACACAGTCCAGATTGTCCTCGGCAGTAGCGAGAGAAGGCAGACCAGATCCTGGCCGTTCCGATTGTCCTCAGGAGTAGTGAGAGAAGGCAGTCCAGATCGTCCTCGGCAGTAGCGAGAGAAGGCAGACCAGATCCTGGACCACCCTGTCCCGCTTTATTCACCCCCTCACAGAACCTAGCAACCTTTGGCCCAGACGATAACGTTTTGCATGGTAAAGCATAGCGCCGGAGGACCCGGGGAGTGAAACCTGGTGGAAAAGATGGACCAGGGGGCTGGGATTGTTCCGTGAAAGTTTCAGTCCATTTCATCAACATTTGCCCCCTGAACAAGCCAAATTTTCAGCCTCTTTGGCGTGCCTCCCTCTCTAGTTGGTCTCACTTTGAGCATTCTGGCATCAAAATGGGCAGCCCCGACAATGAAGCTCTGTACTGAACATTGTGCCTGAGTATCGTATCTACATGTTCCACATCAAAATTCCATCTCAAAATGTCCCAGTGTAGCGCATAAGAAGTAGTCATGCCCGTGGCTAATCTTTACGCCAAGGACTGTATCAAAATACGACTCATCGCAGAATTTCTGCTTGTGCAACCAGGCTGAAGAGTATTCGTGGCTTCTTGAACGATTCCGCATTACTTTCTGCTTATAATGTCACTGTTGAATGCATGATTTGATTAAATGAGTGACAATGCGCTTGAGCCGAAATTATATGTCATGATGGTGTTCGTATACTTAAATTTTATCCACTCGCATTGTCGGTGAAGTACAAGCTGTACTGTACATTAGAGCTCGAGAAACATGAACGGAGCAAAACAGAGAGTCTCGAAAGTAGTTGTAACAACGTGAAAAGACAAAAATAAGCGCAATGCATTTCCCTGGGGCAAAAATTCGCGCAAGACTTTGTCCGAATCCCCTTAGAATTCTCGCGGTTTTAACTTTTGACCTTATTTTAAAAAGTCAAGACAATGCAACAACTACTTGGGTGCTACAAGCACTTCTGAGAGCTCCCATTTGACTTCGTCTATGGGTGCCACCGTCTAGATCGCTCTATGACCGTAAGTCATGCAAATTTTTCCACAGATGTACTCACGTGCGTGTAGTTCAGCAATTCCTGCTGGTAATGTGCAAATCTCAAGAGTCTTTAGGATACTTTTTTGGGCCTGACTGCATAAAACAGACATAGAATACGAAATCGTCTGTCCCACCTCTGCAGACACCAATTTGTCCCCAAATGACTTTTGCACCAGCCAAGATTAGCCACAAGCAGTTCATCTGCTTGTTATTTCGTTCTGGACTTTATTGCGGCGTTAATGAGAATGACGGTGTAACTTTCCATAATTATTTATTGCACCCGTCAGGTACGAAATTACGGACCGTACAGGGACGACAGTCTGAACCCCGGACCTAAACTTTTTGGCTGCAGTCAGGAGAAGTTCCGGATTCATCGGCAGCAACGCTCTGTCTGCATATAAGTCCACATGAATGCTTCCCAGTGGTCATCCGGTCTGTCTGCAGTCTGAACAAAAGGTCGCGGAGCAGCAGATCTGAGCATTGTGGGGTGAAAAGCGAGACAAGGAGAGTGGCTACGGCCTCAATTGAACAATCTGCGCTAGTAGTAGTAGTTCTAGCAGTGTGACAACACCGACACGTAGACAAAGGAAAGCAACAAACTTTCGTTGGATGACACTTTGATAACTATAATGATGAATGTGGTTCTTGCGTAATGACTACTAAGGATCTCGTTACGCAAAGACAACAATCATTGGGGAGTTTCTTCTTTTTTTAGTAGCTGCAATGTCATCTGGACGCGATAAAAAAGAGCCAAAAAATGTCATTTGGCGGAGGAGACGAGACATGCCCAAGTTATTTGTTCGCAAGCACTTTTTTCCTGGCTCGATTAATTTGCTTCTCGTAGCCACTGAGCCCAGACTGGAATGTGATTTTGTCACGAGCTGAGTCCAGCACAGGCAGTGGAGTGGGTAGAGCAGTCTGAGACAAAGCAGCACTCCAATTCGGGCCATTGTGGAAAGACACATCATCTGCAGCTTGGACGAGCAAGAGTTTCTGTGTGTTGAGCAGAGCTGACACCTTGACTACTTTTTCCTGTCTGTTGATTCACTTTGGGACCGATTTTCAAACTTTCAGTGGGAAACAAAAGCCAAAGCTCTCAGCTGTCAAATGGTGTTGGTTCAAGTTCGATATCATAGCAAATGGTGTCTCAGTAAGAATCTTCAGTGACCCTCAAACTTCGCCCACACACCCTGCTCTGCGAGGTAGGTCTTAAGACATGACTCAGTGTTGGTACCTTTCGACACAGACTTTCATGATCTGTTGTAGCCCGAGGGTCGGGCATGCAAAATGCTGCGCTGAAATTAATGTTAATCCACGCGGTAATCATGCAATTCCTGCAAGAGTTGGTGTCGGATTCCTGGCTTTGCAGTGAACTGCGGTTGATGCGGTGCACTTGGGACCAGGTGAAAAAAATGACCTAAAAAGCGGTGACTCCTAATAACGGACGCGGATAAATATTTAAATAGGCTTAAAATCGCCCCTGTCATGAGAGACGAGCTCGGCAGGTGACGCTGAGGAAAAAGTCCACAAATTTTAGAGCATATGCAAAAACATAGAGCAAAACTCAGGACATATTCTATAAAAAACTGTGCTAACTGAAACTGAGTGTCACTTGTGCAGTCTTTGGAGAAGAAATTTTTAGGCCCACTCTGGAAGAATTCCAAGTTATCATATGGCATCACCTGGAATGTTCAACTCTGACATGTCATAACCCCCATTTGAATCACCCTGTAGTACCGGGGCAAAATGCGTGTTTCATTTCACTCTAAAGAGTAGGGTACAGGGGTATCTTCGTAAATGGAGACTCACGCATGTAGCTTTTGGGCGCCACCACTATGTCACTAGCGGCAACATGGAGAGATTCAGCTGAAGCTCCTGTCCGTTTGCTTTCTCTAAAATCGCACTAGAATCACATGGACAAAGTGAAAGTGGGCCGGGGTCGCCTCCGGAGCTGATCCGGACTCTCTCTCTCTCTCTCGCTCTCTCTGTTGTCGCCCCACAAGCAAAGTCAGGCTCCATTTGCAGAGATGCCCCTGTACATTCGAATAGCTGTTCCTCCATGTACACGGGCTATGGGATGCATACGTAAGCACGCTCGACTCGTCAGTGATATCATGCATTACGTGACCTCGGCTCCGCGTTCCTGCTGGGCAGACGGGCAAACTCAGGTGTGCACTAGCCAGATGAGTGTTCACCATAAACATGACGTACAGCAGTGTGTAGGTGCGATTAGTGTGTCCATGCTCGCCTAAACTCGAGCTTTTGCACACTTTTACTTCGTGATCGGGAACAGAGCGATAACGATGTGATATCGGCAAGTGTGCGTACGTACCGTTACCACGAAAGCTTTCCATTTTGGGTCTTATAAGATGTCACAAAGAACTTGTACGTTCAGAATCACCGGTGCAGCAGAGAAACCTGCCACTAAAGCTGTTCTGCGGCCAAAGGCTGGCAGCTTCAGGCTGCCAAGGTCCAATGATTGGATTGGGGACCAAAATCTTGGCGGAAAAGAGCAGTTTTCTGAATCAGTTTAGTGCCTTCGTTGGTCTCCTTTGTACATTAAGCCAGGCAACGAAAGTCACATGCTCGAGTGTGACGTCCGACGTCCTTTAGTGCGACGTCACTAAAGGGAGATGTGATTACAGCAGGTAGAGGCGGAAGCAAAAGTGAGCGTCCCGCAGTGAATTGGGGATATCGATCGTTAGAACTAATGTTTTTCTCTTCGTTTGTGTAGAAACTGTTCAAAATGGCTAAATTGTTAATTTATGAAGAACATGACTTTCTTAAGGCTGCAGCAGCGACGCAGGCCTTCTTTACCCTGTTGGAAAGCTCGAGGCCTTAAGTAATTTAACTCGTCTTCTTCACCTTCGGACAAAATTGCGTATTAAAGACAGCACCGGCGATTTGACTGAAAGAAATTGCTTATTGGCCTCGATATCCAACTTCTACACGGCAGTGTAAGTCCCTAATAAGTGTCCTATTCCCCTCTTTTTGGCGTCCGTGCATAAGTGGCCGGCTACAGCTAAAACGGAGCAAAAACAGGGTCAAAAAGAGCTTGGCTGAAAATGGCAAACATTTTTTCTGGTAACAGTGCTCCGGGTCCCATCCACCCAACCCCGCTGGCTTTGCCTTCCTTGACATGGAACGGCCCAAACTTCTCCGTTGCTGCTCTGATTGGACCATTTCAGAACATTCCATCCTGTGATGCTTGAAGAAGCAATACTTGTACAATGAATGCACAGTCACTGTCACTAAGGATTGGCTCTGCATCACTGCCATCATGCAAATCATCGTCCTCAGATGTTTTCTGTCTCCAGCGGGAGAAACAAGAGATGCGCAAGGAACCATAACTTTGCATTTGGTCATTTTCCGCAGAAATCGTATGGGCTCCCCTGAAAGACCCTTGCACATACTTATATTGTTAGGCAAAATCCATTTCTTTTCACGTGCTCTACCAATAATTCTGTACACGAACCAAAAAAGGTCCTTTTTTCTTGAACTGATGGAGTAGTAGGGAACGGAGAGACACGGAGGCAAGACAATGATGACATGCTACATCTCATGCGTGATTCTTAATACCCTGTAGAGGAAAAAACCTTGAAAATACCTTGCATCGAGTGTCTGCTTCAGCTCAGTCTGGACGGCGGAGATCTGCATGATCATCTTTTGCTTCTCTGCCTCATTCATTGATCCGCGGTCCTTGACTCTGCCTTCCACAGCCTTGAGGTCGGCCTCCATCAGGCGCTGGAGGTCATTCAGTTCCGCAGCAAATTCATTCAGCCTGGGAAAGGAGAAAAAAAATTGTCGGTTGAAGACTCATTCTCAAGCTTCGTGCATGCCTCTAGTAGTAAACGACGTCTCCACGTACGTTTCAGACAGGGAAAATCGGGCCCAAATAACACATAGAAGGAGTCAAAGGTTAAACTTTCAGCGTGCCAACCAGTGCTAGTTACACTGCATTGTCCGTGAGGTCAGTTGTTGATGTCATTAATGGGACCCCTGGGGGAGTGGGACGAAGGCCTAAAAGGATGGATGTTTGTGAAGCAATGAATGGCTTGAGGCAGCGCTCAAACAACAGGAAGCTTCGTTCAAGTTCCTACGTACTATCTTGTAGACACAGTGGGGAGACACGGCGGGCACCTTCGCCACCTCCGTTAGTTTCCTTGATTCTGTTCATTTTTTGCCTAAAACTAATCCCGAAAAATCTGGGAACTCTTCTTTACCAAACAATTTACGAAATTGGTTCTGAGAAGTCCGCCTTTACCATCAGCGTCTAGTCATAGTCTGTAGCTTACGTAGAAGTTGCATAAGGACCTCCGGTCAAAAGCGGCTGTTCCACGAGTACAAGACGTGCTAGTACAAGACGCGCTGCACAAAAGTGCTAGTTCAAGTGCGCCCTTAAGCCGGAGAGTACACGAAGAAAGTCCTTCTCCCCTCCTGCGGTGTTCCGAATGTGGGTCACTTTTACCCAAAGTACCCAATACCCTGCTCGTACCGCAATTCAGTTGTAGGGGAGTGAATGCAACCATACGGTAGAGCGCAAGTCGTGCGCACTCTTGGCAAGGCTCTGTAGAGCTTAACAAGCGCCTCGGCAAGAACGGCCTCACTGTCGGCAGTGTGAGCCAGAAAAAAGGTCTCAGGACCGTTCGAGCGACATACGTGAGGTCGCCTTCACCAGTCAAGAAAAGGGTAAGGTCGGTTCTCTGAGCTCCAAGCAAAACAAAAAAGTTCTTAAGGCCAAAGTTTGGCTTTATTTGTGTATCCAGGAACTGAGAGTTTCTTCTTTTGGGAGTAGCACGCACGTACAGAAGAGTACGTGGGACCTTTCTTTTATGAAGAAATGTCGCGATGAAAAGTTGAAATGACGTTGGTTTGAGCACGTAGGACGCTCAGGTTGTGGAACACGTACGTACAGCGTAGGAAAGGTTGCACGTACAGGGTGACACTGAAATAGAGTAACCATCGTCCCACCACTTTCCCACCTTGTTGCTCAGTAGCCTCGTGTGAAAGCCCCTTGGGGGATGGACCGTCAATAAAATTACTTATGAATCACCCCAACTAATAACGCAATCAAATTCAGGCTCTTCCCAAGTGGAGCAACAATTTAGCTTCGTCTCATCTTTTTTTATATTTTGTCTTTTGTTAAAGGCGGCTACACTGAGGGGAGAATTTAAAATACGAAACTATTGATACCATCAGTATATACATGTGTCCATTTGTGGGCTACTATAGCAGGCTACGTGAACTGAGCAAAAGACCTCTTATGAGTGTTTTAGGTAGGTGTGTGTTCTTTAGTACACCATTAATGAGAGACCCTGTGTGAGTGCACTTGTACGAATCTTCATATCATCATAAGTGCGTCATCTCTCGTGGCACAAACAAAATGAGAGGAAGAAGATGAGAGAGCTTTAAAGAAAAGTTCTTCTCAAACATCACGCGACCTGCGCTCATCTTGTCGAATGAGATTTCGTGGTTCGATTTCGTTAGAGCTGAAGTGTAGAGTTGATTTGTGCTTGGGAAGCAAGAGACAGAACTTGACTCAAGTCATAGATTGAATGAGATCACGTGTACGAACTGCATTGGGCTCGCTCCAGTGCCTGACATGGAGATAAATTGGGCCTTCAAAGAGGGACAATTCGTCATCGTCGGCTGTGCTGCTTGGAGTGACCTTCAGCAAGAGGTTGAGTAGACCTTGGATAAGATAGACCCGACCTCCATTATGCACGAGAACGTGCGTATGTCTGACATATTGTACAGGTGTTATCTTACAGTTTACGGGGTGGAACAGAATCCGCCGAAGTATTAGCTCAGTGGTCCTGTGGCTCGAGGCCTACGTCGCAGCAGGTATGAGCAGCATGTTCAAGTACATGCCAGTGCCCAAACTTGCAGCATATGGTCGAGCATAGTCCTATGATGGATCTGTAAGACAGAGAAAGGGGTTTTCCCCGCCTTCTTCTGCAAAGTCGACTGTGTACAACAGGGTGGAACAGAATTTCAGAGACTCATCGCTCTGTGAGTCGAGACCAGCATCTCTGCGGTCTTTGAGGAAGTCGTAGCTTTCACGCTGGGTAGCAACCTACATCAGTCTGGAGCTACCACTTCTTCTCTTCCACGCACATGACGATGACGTCTTACTCGTTCACGAACGGCTTTCTGTTCCACCCTGTATCTTCACGCACCCGTTTCTGCTTCTCTTCCGACTTGTATATAAAGTGTGAGAGGTAGATAAGTAAGGCTGTCTTTTGGCACACAGGTAAGTTGGTGTGATTGAGTGTGTGCATGCGAACGTATATGGGAAACAAGAGGCAAAAGAGAGCAAGGCCACTCTCCGCATTACTAATGCCCAATGTGCTTCCATCCACAACGATCATGAGCAGCGTGTTCTTGGCCTTTGGCTTGCAAGGCCATTTAGCTGTCAGATAAGAACAAAGAGGGCTGGCTGGCCCCAAATGTTTGCTCATCTCTACAGGCTACCCTAATGCAAGGTCGAATTTGTAGAGAAAAATGACCTTCCCGAGGTCGGCAATGCAGTATTTATGCATCAGCGATGCTCTACAACTGACAAAGATGAATGGACGTCATTGAAATAGATTAACAAATTGTCTTCTTGTTCGCTCACATGAGCGCTCAAAATTTGGTGTATTCACTTTTCCCTGGCGTGATTGTTTTTTTTTTGCGTTGCATCATGACATCATCGCCGTACTCCGTTGCTTTTGTCATCACATGATCTCGCTCATCCCGACCTTTCTCTATGCGCACGTGCAGCTAATGAGAAGATTCTATTCATGTAGCGATTGTGTTAAGGGAAATACAGGGTGGATGATGATATTTAGCGTCATTCGGTTCTGAGCTTTTGTCGGAATTTTCGGTTCTGCGGTGTAATGGAAACAAATGAAATCCAGCGAATGTCAACACCAAAACCGTGGGGAACGTTCCCTACTTTTGGATTCCAAGTGCCTCAGACCGCCCTTTCTTTCCCTTGGGGCAATGACCACGACAATGCACGGGAAGTGGATCCTGGAGCCCACGGTGACGAGGGTGCGTAACAGGCATACAATGAGGGAGCTTCATGCAAGACGGGGCCCAGCGCTTACACAGCTCAAGACCATCCAGGTGGTCGCTGTCAGAACTCATCAGCGAAGAGGGACATAACTAGCTTGGTTTTGGTCGGACTTGCGAAAATACTTTTGGCAAATCAAAATATTGCATCTTCTCTCTCGAAAGAGGCCCCTTACACACCGCTGTACTTCTTATGCAATCTAAGCAATCGACACCAGGGGGAGAGAGAACAAATACTCTTGGTCCACTGCGCAAAAAACCCAAAGACCTCAACAGCCGCTTTTGTTGGCGAAATTGCTGCAAACCTTACGTAAAATTGTGAAGTCCTGTAATGGGAAATCTCTACTGCGTACCCAGAGGCTCTGACCTCTGGCTGCGTCACTGGATCAGCTGCAATTAGGGTTAGAGATGACTGTTGATTAAATGGGTGTTGTCCCTCCATACCAAAGACCTCAGAGACAGGCAAACGGCGGGCAGGCAGGCAGCCCTTCAGCTAGGCGATGGGCGTGAGGGGCTGATTAATGGGGGAGGGAGGGAGGGGGGTTCGTGCTCATGTATGAAGGACTGCATCATTTGCATCAGATACAGTCTCGTTGGGCAGGCACGAGAGGAATAGGAGAGAAAACACACAGAACAATTGTTTCACCAGTGAACTGATTCAACTGGGAAAAGGGAAATTCTGGTTACAGTCAAGTGACAAGTGCACATTTTAGTTCTAACGATTGCCAGAACGTCTCGAATACCCATCTCCAGAGAGAAACACGGCACAACGAGGGAGGGCACAGGCTCATTGATGCGGAAATAGAGAACGCACCTCAAAAGTCCTCATATGCTTCCCCAGACACTCAGAATAAGGACCTTTAATTGACAGCAGGGACCATTTTATATTGTGATTTAATGTGGCTGCCTTTAAAGAAAATCGAAAATAAAGAGACCACAACAAGGAGATGTCGCTCCACTTTCACAGGCGAGACTTTGATAACAACAGTTGTTGCGGTCTTTGACTAATATTTTCATCAAATGTCCCTCTCTTGGATTTAAGGCCAGGGTTAGTACATAACCAGCTTCGGGTTACTTTATTTCATTATCATCCTAACACTCCCTACATCGGGGTGGCCTCTTTTAGATTGAAAAAAAATCGTCTGAGGACAGCCCAAAGAGGTCGAAGCTGGTCGCGCAAGCCTAGAAGACTGCCTTTTTTTTGGTTGAAACTTTGGGTAGAGTTAAAAGACTGCTACACGAATAAAAAAAAAATATACCGGGTGTCCGATAAGTCGCTGCTCACATTTTGGGGACCATTTTTAGCACATCTCTTCGAGCTGTGTTGGCACGATGACAAATGAGCTCTTTATAGAGTCTAGTCCAAGTTTTGATTTGCTCTAAAAAAAACTACTTTATAAGTAAGTGTGTAACTACCGGGGTTAAAATAAGATGATACTTTCTTGCGAATAACCCTCAATACTATGAAACGATTCTGTGATAGCTCAATCTGAGCAACACCCATAGCTGCAGAAGTTCCCTGCCCAGCAGATATCTTTAGCAGCCCTCGGGCACTTCTTGGTGGAGGTGCGTGAGAGACTTTTGCATCTGGGCAAGCTGGCACGACCGGCCTCACCCAGTTTGGGCATGCCGAGGTCGATTTTCAACCACCTGGGGTAAAGGGGTCACCCTTCTGTAGATGGCACTGGCTTCAAGTAATATATAAGTTATGGAGCTCTTTTTTACCTGGTATTGACACTTCCTTCGTCAGACTCTCTAATCCCAACCTCATGGTTGAGCTTTCCTTGAAGCTCCAAGACAACATTTTGCAGATGCATGATCCTTGATGTAGCAAAGTCAGAAAAAAGAAAATATGCTTGGTCATCATCGTTCACATCAGTCGTCAACAGGTGCAATATCCAGTTCAACCTACACTTACTTGGCCTCCAACGTCTCCACCTGAGTCTGTGAGAGTTTACTCACTCTGGCACTTCCATCTTTCTACATGTTGAGAGATAGGGAAAAATAATATCTATTTTTCAAACATGAAACTGTCACCGCGAGAGCAAGAGACGCGTACCTTGAGAACTTTTGGATCAAACATCTTATTCTGCAATTTGACAGCTCCTTGGAGATCTTTGAGATCAACTATGATGCTGTCCACCTTGAGATCGAGCTCAGAGACTTCGTCCCTCAAGTTCTTGGTCGTCCTGTCCACATTCTCGCGGTTGGCCTTCAGGTTCGTCAACTGGTGATTCAGATCGTGGAGTCTGCGGACAAGGAAAATGCGATTGTACGTCTATGCTCAGTCATAGGGGGAGTGCTTTTACTGTACCTTAGCACTTTTCCCCTTTTTTTTGCATAAATTTGCATATTTAGTCATTACAAATTGCACTTATTCAAGCGCAAGACTTGCAGGTACCTCTCTCTCCCCCTCATCTTGAACGTTGTTCCATACCTGTTCTATATATAAAATCACACCTCACGTTGCTTTTACGTGTGACAGAGTAGGGATAGGATTGGGATGGCCCAGCCCACCTCAGGCAGCTGGCCTACCGCCTGCCCAGCTGACCCAGCCCTGCAATAGCGGACAGTGCAGAACAAATGGGCATTATGCTTTAACCTGAGCAATGTCGGATATCACTGCTATCTTTTTATTTAAAACTAGCGCTTACGCCCTAGCATCCCGACCTCGTTGGGTAGGAACAATAGCAAAAATACAAAACGCTTTGTATGCCTCTCACCACGCCCTTCGCGCTTTTCGGCCACAAAAGCTGGAAATCGGCCGCAAAAGCTGGAAAAAGGCCCCAAAAGCTGGAAATCGGCAGCGCGCAAATGCGCCAAATCTGAGCAGACACACAGTCAGACGTAAATACACCCTCACACTTTGTGCGCGGGTGTGTATGTACGAGGGGTACTTGGACAGCGTGATGTGCATGCTCAGCCACCTGGGGACAGAGGGGCGCTCGACTAACAATTCTAGTGTAGGAAATTTTATTGAGGAAATGGCCGCTGTGAAATATAATGAGCTTTTCTGGAAACACAGGAAAACGAGACATTTCATTCAAAATAAGATTTATTTTGCCAAAATTAGTAAATCTTTTTCTGATCTGATCAAAGTTGGATCATGCAATAATGATGTGAAAATTTGTGCTGCACTGTGAACAATACACAAAGGGGACTTAAAGGTATAAATTTCTAACTTGGCAACATATAGAACAACCGTTGAGGGAACTGAAAACGGTCAAAAAGCAAACAAAGATCCAATTCGTTCTCGGATTCTGAATAGAGGAGGTGGTAAAAAAATCACCTTAGATCGATGTTCACGCAAAAACATAGTCCAAGAAATCATGATTTTTTCCTTAGGGTCCCAAAGTAGCGACCTCGTGTATGGGAGATACTAAGTTAAGTGGGACGTTATGTCGAATCTCGGTAGGATCCCATTTATCTCAGTTCCACCGTAACATGTAGGTGGTAAAAAATATAGCTTCACCCATGTTTTCGCACCCTGTGTCCTGTTCAAGTGCTCAGCACGAAGAATTCCTTCCAGAAAGAACTCAGTTAGGCCAATCCAGCACTCATCTCTAACCCACTTGATAGCAGACATCACGCTCTTTATCAACTATGCCAGGAAACGCACTTAAAAAATGCTCACAGACATGACTGATGTTCATGCCTGCCCAACACAACCTTCTGAGCTGCAGGGTGACAAAAGTGAACGTAGTACATTATTGCGCTGTAACAACTCAGCTTGAAACAATGCTGAACTGAGCACAGCTTTGGTGGTAAGCATAAATTATGAGCTGTCAAATGCTCGTCCCGAAGTTAGTTAGGCTCTCTTGGATGGATGTTGAGAATGACACGAGAGACTGACGAAAAATGCTACTGGAAAGGCAGAGTCACGTTTGTCACCCTGTACAGTTCATGGGAAGAGGAGTTGTGCTTGACACCAATTTTCCCTTCGCATCCAAAATGAATGCAGAACTAGAGCATGACTAACATAGTTGCCCTTGAAAAGTACATCACTCATACTCCTTCAGCCCGTGCTCAACAATGCATAGATGTGATTCTCACACGAATGATGAAGAAATGATGGAGCAAAGTGTGCCACTGGCATCTTTTTGCCCAGGTACTGCCTTTGTTGTGGCATCTGGGCAGTCTCAACTGCAGTTATTTGTGGATTTGTCTCACAAACGCCGCAGAGACAGTGTTCGTTTTTGTCACTGAGATGGTTATTGGTCAAGTCATCTCCATAGCTGAAGCCAACAGCTGTGTCGTGGATGACGTTCTCGGTCTCGTGTTCCGTCGCGCCAGTTCTGATCACGTTTGTGCTTTTTCACTCATACGAAAAGTAAAGCGTCGCTGTTGACTTTAATTTTTAAAAACACGATCGTGAAAGTGTCATTACGGGGAGACATCTCTGTTCGTAAATGTGTACAACGTGGTCATTGCTGCTCATGCTAGCGAAGCGGTTGACCTTTCCAAGACTACCGAGACCCTGTTGCATGCACGTACACGTGCATATAACGTCACATGCACATGCACGCAACCTGTTACATGTACGTACGCTCGTATAATACTTATCGTCCTCACTTTTGTGCTTGTTGCTCCCTTCTCTGCATAAGGTCCTGCTGCCCGGTGACGACGGCCCTTTCCACGTTCTTGGTGTGCGAGATGAGCTGCGTCACCGCGGCCTTGTTCTCGCGAGAGTGAGTCTCAGTGGCTCGTATGCGATCCTCCAGCTCGTTGACCTTGTGGAGGATGAACTTGCTCTTGAGGCTCTTCATTCATCTCACTATCCCTAGTCATACCTTTGCCGTTGCCGCCTGCAATGCTGCCCCCATCCTCTGCCGATTGGCCCTCTCCTCCATCAGCATGTGCTCCATCTTCTTCAGCTCCATCTAAATCACGCGTGGAGAATAAGAATTAGGGAATTTTTTTTAACTCAGTTTTCTGCTTCACCTTGTAATCTTTCTGGCTTTTCATTTGTTGTTCCAGAAGTCCTCTGTTCTGCTGGTCGATACTTCCAATCCGCTGTTCCAAAGAGTCCAAGCGGCGACCTAGACGAGTACGTACCAAAGCTCTTACACCGTGTGATACATACGACTAGTTATGCCTCGTGAACCAGCACAAGTCATTCATCTTATGATCGATCATCTGCATTTGTTAAGTGAAAATCGGTCCACCAAAAATCTCCTCTTTCGTAGAACTTCAAAAAGCGGTTTTCTTTGTTCAGGGTCACGTCTCCTCTATGTAGCAGATAGACCGCATAAAGTTCAAAAATATAGTTGTTATAATACCAGAGCTGAAAAGGAGACTTCTCACTTTTTTCGATTTTTCTTTTCAAATTGAACGATTCGTATAGTCTATATAGAGCCTTATGCTGAAGTACGCATACGACAGAGGCGTGACGACTCAATAGTTACCGTCCACCGACGATCCAGCGGACCTGGTCTGGTACGAGTTGCTGTCGCTGTTGAAGCCATTGCCATACAAACTGCTGCTGAGGTTCCGCCGACCAAGAGTAGAGTTGCGATGGGACTCGCGGGATCCCGGTAAAAAAGCCCTGGTAAACAAATGTGAGTAATCTTTTACCCTTCTCCCTCCTGCGACGACGCATGAATGAGTATCACTTACATATCCTGGGACTTGCGTCTTTTCGACGGAAAAACAAGATGACCCAACGAAAAATCTCAATTTCTTTGTTGTCTTCGTCTTCGCACTTGCTCCATCCCTCGAGGAAAAAAGGACTATTTTTCCCCCTGCAGTTTTCCTCCCAATGAAAGAGACTCACTCCATCAGTGAGACTGATTTGAACTTCACGTTGTCCACTAGGAGAGAAGAAGTCGTTATTATCTACACAGGGTGGATCGGCAAGTCGTGCATGGCCAAGTCAAGCGTCCAGATGCTTTGCTCCCCTGTTGACGCCACCCTGTCGACGTCGTCGTCACAATAAAGGAGGTAGAAAGTCCTCGTTGCCTGGAGAGACGAAGACATTTGTATGTGGAGGGGTCCATCGGGGCTTTCGTGCTCGTAACGCTGGACAAGACACCCACTACAGTGGAGCCCGAATAAGTCCAGGACGCACTGTATTCGCACACCTCGTCCAAAAGCTGCCGATGTGATAATGTGATCTCTTGCCCCATTTCAGTAGGGAAAAGTGAAAGAAAGAGTTCGTCGGGGATTTGGTCAGGACCTGCATGAATCAGAGCCTCAGCTGAGGACTGTAGACGGGGACGACCGGGACAATGATAGCATCTGCATGAAGACGGAACAGTTCTTGCGCATTTTATGTGGGTTATGTGGGTAGCCCATTTATTTTCCTCATTGCGTTCGTTGGGGAAGGGGGTCTTAGTACCAGCGATCTAAGTTAAGCTGACCTTGGTCATTCAAACTTGACTGCACAACTTGCCACAACTAAACTGCAGTTATAATGACAGACAAGAAGTCAAGACTCAGTGGAAACGAAGGCAGACTTGCGGCTATGGCGCATCCACAAGCATGCAATGCCTAAGCATTAAGGCGTACGAATACCTGGATCCGACTTTTTGCCCAAATCCGAATTCGAATCTGGCATCCGATTTTCAGTTGTTGGATTTCGGTTTCTTGCTTGACTCTTTTCAAAAGCTTGTCTACTGCCAGTTTGCAACCTTGCAACCGGTAGAACCTGCGTGAAGCTTGAAGATTCTTGCTCACGTTCCCACTCCTACTCTCTCTTCCACATCTGCCACAGCTTCGGCTACCGCTACCTCGCCCTCGTACAGGAGGCAGCTGTCTGTCCAGAAAGGTCCTTTTTAAGATAGAATTAACATTCAAGAACAAACAACACAACAAGGTCCAACACTTGTGGGAATAGGTCAACATGAACATTGGCCTTGCTACTGAACTCAGCATGGTCATCCCTGTTCCCGTCAGGCATGCCTGTCCCATTCTCCAGCTGGCCATTTATGAAACTTTTGATTCTGTGGCGGGAATGAACAATCTGTCAACAAATGCAAAAAGGTCGCAAGTCATGTCCACATGTCTACTGTGGCTAACAAGATCTTGGAGGATGAATGCCAGAAATTCAGTACGCAAAGCTGGTCACACCAGTAGTCGCCAGGTGGAATTCACAGTACACGTGCCTGGAGTTTTGCTTAAAAAACAAGGGTGTCATCACCAGGCTGTTGGAGTTTCATGACCTAGTTCCCAACCCAAGAGAATGGGATGATGAGACCTCATCAAAGGAGAAGTAACTGTCTTGGGGGAATTCAAGGAGGCAAGTGAACTTTAGAGTGGAGACAAGAATCCTACCCTACATACCGTCATCCCAATTCTTTTTAATCTGAGGCCACTTGAGGACTTTTCTGAGGGACAGAAATTCCCATGGGAAGGGAGGAATGTTTGCTGCAGAGCTCAACAAGAGTCGGGATAAGATTCCCAAAATGCGGTACTCAGAAGCGTCACTACTTACTTCCCAGGTTCCGTGGGGCCCAGACCAAGAGGAACTACAAAATTGTTATAAATGGGAAAAACGTCTTCTTACAGGATAAACATGCATTGTTTGCAGCGCACTCTTACTGAGCATCGTCTAAGCCTAAACAAGGACTGTAAACACGATTCAAGAATCTCTACGTGGATTACATAGGATTCCTCCCATGAACAGGTTGCGACCATGCACAAAGTGCGACCATGGAAATTGCAACCATGTACGAAGTGCGACCATCAGTGGAATGGTGGCCTCCTCCTCGTGGTTCCTCCCGGGCAACAGTCAATTGGCCTGGCCAAGAGCC
>JAAUXU010003724.1_pt1 | contig 53189 bp, 54 predicted proteins | sample 7278151 | NCBI WGS metagenome assembly JAAUXU01 (sample SAMN14350113, study PRJNA611818) | marine sediment metagenome | isolation source: surface marine sediment (1.8m) | place: French Polynesia: Moorea | collected 2018-08
GCTGAACACAGGCCCTATTCTTGTCTTGTAGGTACAAGATTCATACACGCACGCACGCGCGTAGAGACCGCAGTAGTACGTGATGCGCGTAGGCAGCTGCAACAGCTGGTAGCGTAGGGCGCAGCTGCCTATAGGCACAACGGTTTTGGGACCGCCCATTCAAACCTGTTGCTTGCCGTCAGAGTGGCGCGAGCTCTTTTTGTGAATGGGTCATCACCATGATCAGGAAAGCAAAACTTCGCTCGCAGGACACAAAGAAGAGAGTAGGAGGCAGTGGTGGACTCTTTGTTTGATATACGCTTTTTTTTTACGTCTGAATCAAACTTATCCGGATTAGTGACGTTCTTACTTGGGATCGCCCAGTGAGTGGCAATCCGGGACTGAGTCAGTCTCCCGCCATGACCCGTTTGTGATAGAAGAACCATTTGCTCAATCCAACCTCGATCGGACTTTGGTCCCAGTGACGGAATCTTGTGCACCCTTGGCGCATCTCGAACAGCGATTCTTTTTGCTCTCTCCTCGGGCCACGGAGCAGAGATTTGCCTCCGCGTGGAGGAACAGGAGCACCTTGTTACGTTGCAGGCTGCTTTTACGTGGGTGTTACAGTCGAGCTCTAGCGTGATCTTTGCTCGCAATGATATTTCCGCTCTAGCCACAGAGGTGGGCGAACTCACTTCATCTTGCCAAGAGAGAGCGAGTTTCCATCAGCCGATTTGTTCCTCACCTTCCTCAAGAAAGGAAGCAAAATATCAAGGAAACACAGCTCAGTTGATAATTGACACACTTTGGCAAACAAGACCGCGAACGTGAAGTCTAGTCTGCAGACTCAGCAGAAAGTGTTTCAGACGAATAAATAATCTGAAGGCGAGTAGAGTGCGAGAAAGATATGTGTTTGTTGAGCATGCGATACGGATGAAAATAAGCGATTAAGTGTGATTCCAAGAGTGAGTGGGAGTGATTCGAAGCTACAGTGATCATCAAAGTCAAGAGGAATTTTGAGCAAGTGTATGGAGGAGAAGGAGGAAAAGTTCTACTGTGTCGTGACCGTCATTCTACAGGGGCAGGAAAGAAAAAAAATCGTCATAAATTAGTCGGGTTTTCCTTTCAAGTTTCTCCTCCTCCTACTCCTCCTCGTCCTCGCTGACTGAGTAGAAGTCTTGTCTTAGCAGTTGCATGATTAGAAAGGCGAAGTCGAACGAACGCCTTGGACTGTCAGAGAGCGACACAGAAAAAGAATTGTTCTCCTGCTAACCGAGTATGACTCAATTAATTGTGTCTCCCGTGTAGTAGCAGCACTGCAGTAATAGCAGCAGTGCGGTACAGTCAGCTTCCTCGCCAAGAAGACTTTCTGTCGTCTGCGAGTGTCCTTGGCGATATTCCTAAAAGATAAAGATGCATTCAACTCTCTCACTCTTTCTTATACTTCGCGTAGAAGTTCAATTACAAGTCACCGGCCTTGGATGAAGACGGACAGGCTTGCTTTGCCCCCATATTTATGTCCATAACGACCTGGAATCGTAAACTCGCTCTCCCAAGGACGGACGCGGCTCTTCAATAAAGTTTTACGGGCTCTTGAAGACGAGACAGAGTGGAAAATCTGTGTGCAAATTGTCCTATTTCATTGAGCCGGCCGTGATCCAAGGATCAACTTCTCGACTATCAGACTCTAATTGTGTGTGTACTACGTGATGTCTGTGGAAAGCTCGTGCAGTTCGAGACACAACTTTTTTTCGCCCTGAACTGTGATCCCCGCCGTCTGTCACTGCAAGACAGGTCGAAAATAAGAAAGGATACGAAAGAAAAAGCTCGATTGGAGGGAGACGCGTTGACGCATTTTGTCTATCTTCAACAGAATGGGGGAGTTTCAGACGGACAGTGTTGATCAGCTACTTCTCTCCTCTCTGACAAAGATTTGATAGCCCTCCAGAATGAATTATAAACACAGTAACGATAAGAAAGAGTGCGCATCAAGCTAGCCAGAGATGGATCGACGCTGGAGACGGAGTTCCCTGGTCCTGGACAAGAGAGCATCACAGTACCTAGCGAGATTGTTCTTTGGCGCTGGCAGCGGCAGCTCCAAGGAGTTGACCCTGGTGGAAGATGATTGGAAGCTCTCCGACAGCTTCGTCAAGGCGACTCCGCCGCCTCGGCCTCCCCAACGGCCAGCAAGGACAGGAAGAGGCCTGCAACAGAAGCGCCAAAGGCCGGTGTCTATCAATGGGCCAATCATGCAGGCTAATGCCGAGAGGTGCGATGCCAATGGAATTAAAAAGTAGCGAGGGGTCTTTTTGTGATTGTGACATTGGTCGTATGAAGAAGCGATCTCCTGTGTTCTCCTGCTCGTAGTACATACCCGTAGGTGAATGCATGAACGTGCTCGTAGTAATCGCGTCTAGAATTTCGACTTCGTGATAACGCACGGACGGTGTCATCAGCTGTTGCTGACACAATCATAGGTAGAAAAACAAAGTTGGAGAGAGAGCAAAACGCAGGTTTATGCTACTAAAGGGGCTCTTATCATCCTCACAGGTGCACTTGCAGTCACTTGCGAGCAATCAAGCTGGAGTTTGTTCCTTTTTTTTCCAGGCATGATGGCCTCATAAGTCCAACACCGCAGAAGAACGTTGGCGTCATGGCTTCGAGCAGTGGCAGCATCTGCACAATACCTCAGAGACAAGTGTCTCTCCTGGACAAGTCCACCCTGAGGGTTCACATGCCCAATGGAGGATTCAACGTCGTCAAGTTCGGGGATGCAACAGACATAAGGGTAAGTAACATAGTGTAGTTTTCTTTACATTCTGTAGTTTACACACTGTAGTTCTGTAGTTGTACATGTACACTACATTCTGTAGTTTTCTTGAATCTCATGCAAGAAAAAATCCATTTCATCACCATTTTCTCCTGCACTCACTTGGACAGCAGTAACATTCCCCAATTTCACTTATGTACGTATAGCAAGTACTAAACACAGTCCACAACATTCACAGGGTTTGTGCGTATGAAGCACAAACCTCGGGGTCACGAACGTTCCTCTTCGCGAACGATTCGGTTTACGACGGACTCTTCGGAACGAATTAATTTCGGGAAAGGAGGCTGCGGGGGAAAAGAAATTCAATTGTGTTTTTTTGTCTCCAACTTGAAACAGATTGACGTGCATTTGTATGGTATTAGTGAAATGGAAGCGTCGGCTTAGCCCAGGTCGTAAATTGTCGGCCTCGCATGCAGTGAGGGTAGATCAGGGCTCCAGTCTTTTCGAGCATTATCAGGTCAGTATTCAGTACTTTTTCTTTTCGTGTCAACTTGTGATCATGACTGCCTGCCCTGACTTCTGTGTGGGCGTGAAGATCAGGAAATAGACGTTACGAAACCTGGAGCTTCCTTCGTAGTGTGCCGAAAAGCCTCGAGCCTTCAAAGTCCTGTGCAGCTCTGTCGACTGCGTCGTACCTCATACGTACGTACATCAATATGCATGCACAGGTATTTTACATGCCAATGATACCCTTGCATTGCATTCAGACGTCGCAGTATATTTTCTACAAAGCAGTTAATCTGTCTTAGCCTCAGAACTAAGATCTTCATCGTTCTTCAAGCGTCGAGTCTTTGTGGCATGCACTGGAGTAATTTTTTGCAAAAGGACTTCTGACATCCTTCCATTTGTCACAATTTGAAGCACCCTCTGCCTATGCACTGTCAAGTACACGACGTCCATAAGACGACAGAACGCAGTACTGACAGTGCTGTACGTACAGTGCACTACGTACGAACTTGAAGTTGCAAGCTCATGCGATCCAGGGCACTACATATGTACTGCCGTTGTATGCGTCAACTACGTAAGTGTAGTTAGGGGGAATAGCCACTCTCTACATGGTTTTTCCAGGAAACTGAGTTGTTTTTGACGTACTTGCTGGTGGCAGGTCGCGTTAAAAATATTAAGGCCATTTTTAAGACTTTTCCCATTCTACAATTTGTGCTCATACTGCTCACCAAAGTAAGCAACACAAAAGTTGGACTCACTTTACAATGGTCCCTGCCTCGATACATGCGATTTTTCATCCCCCATGATGGTTTTTGTGAAGACCCCCTTTTTGTGAGGACCTCAGTTTACCCCCCGCTCAAGAAGCCAATCGCAAAACCGAAGCTTATGAGCACACAATGTTTCTTGTAGTGTCCACCCAAGGGTTTTTTTTCGTGTGATGTGACGGCCGAGTTGGACTTGATCTTAGGCCTCGCGGCCTCCCAAATCACATGAGAAAAGACAGATTCCCAAAAAATGGCTCAAATTAAAATAACAGTTGACGCTATTATCCCTCTTTGTGCCCCAAACAAATACCTGTGGGAGGGGGGGGGGGGAAATCAGTTTTCTCGCGAACGACTCTTTAGAATACTATGATATGGGTAGCTCGCAGAATTAGCGTAAGAAAAGGTCAGAGCATCAAGAATTCCTGGCAAAACTTTTGATCCGTTCTGGTGCATACGACGTCGTTGTGCGGTAGTAGAGAAGAAAATCTCTCAGCGGCCTTGCAGAAACTACGAGCAGAGAAAAAATAATTGGCACGAGAAGCGATGACTAACAAGATAGAAATGGGCACGCAATTTTTCCCCTTCCGCGGACACACAATGTCCTTTGAACTGTAATGCTCACAGTGCGTTAAAATTGACAGGTTATCATTGTGGCTTGCCCGAAGATGATACCTGTTCTGAAAGGTGGCTTCTTTTTTACGGGCGTTGCCGAGTCGACCGTAAAAACATCTTTAAATACCTTTTAGCACACGTGAGGAGGTTACTCATTCTTTAAAGCTTTAAAGTGCTCGACAAGTGTCACAATCTCGGCAGAGTAAGAATGAGTGAAACGGCGGTTGTTGATGCGGAAACAGTCAGAAAGCTCATCACATTTGAAGTTGGAGGTCGCTGCGGTGGAGGACAAGGCTACCGAGAGCCGGACCTTCCCCAGCCTCAGTCTCATCACCTGCGGGACTGTGTCCCCTATGTGATGTAGGACAGCTCAAATGATGAAGAAACAAATCTAAGTTGTGTGGCAACCGACAAATGACGAAGCAAAACGTTCATGCAGTGAAGTAGGTCAGGATTCTTAAACGTTTGACATAGGCTTTAAGAACACTATTTATTATATACAAAGAGTCTTTAAAGTAACAATAGGCTTGATGGGCTCAATGAGATAGGCCCAGTGCCAACTATTTAGTCATAGGCCATCAGGATGCTGCTGCAAAGTGACCTCATCTTCCTGGCCAGACACAAGAAGTAGGAAAGATGCACAAGCTGAAGACCAAACGTCCCCCCGAGCAAAAATTTGTAGGGGACCTTTCTGAACAATCCTAACCGTGTGCTTAAGCATATACACTTCATTGAATGCAATTTCAAATAGTAAGTTAGGGATTTTTTTGGCCAGAGCGACCCAAATTCACACTGTGTGCTAAAATGGCCGGGCAAAGTTCACGCTTGTACTACTTAATGCGACGATGACTTTTCACCCAATATTTTTCCCCAGGGCATTATTCAGCTCCTGACCTGTCGCTTGGGGGGCGGAGAGAGGCAGTCTCAGCACCTCTACGCCATGCGCATGGTCAATGAGAAGACGTCCGAGAAGCGCTGGCTTCATCAAGACACCACGATGTTTCAGGTAATGCTGTGTGCGGACTCTTGCCAGTACGAGGCAGCCATGCGTCCTGAGTACACGTGGGAGTGCCGGAGGTTCTTGCATCTTATACAATCTCTTCTATTTGATTGATCCAGGTTCAAGAACAGAACGCCAAGATCAGTGATTCTGACTGGAAGTTCGAACTCAGGGTGCGCTACCTGCCCACTGACCTCAGCGACCTTTACGAGAAGGACAAGGTCACCTTCTGCTATTACTACGACCAGGTAAGCACCGCCGACGTTACCGAGCCGCATACTTTCCTCAGGCCTCGAGTACCTGCACACTGTACACTTGCTGTGCGTTGCTTCATGCGCGCTTCTTGCCTAGGTACGCATGGACTACTTGTGCAAAAGCTTTGACTCCCTGGACGTGGACGTTGCCCTCCAATTGTGCTGCATCGAGATTCGCCGATTCTTTCGCGACATGCCGCAAATCGCGCTATTCAAGAAGTCTAATTTTGAGTACCTGGAGAAGGAGGTGGGCTTGCACAAGTTTCTGCCTGCGGCGGTGTTGGAGTCAAACAAGCCCAAGACCATCCGGAAGCTCATCCAGCAGCACTTCAAGAAATACGCTGGTCTGAATGACAGGGAATGCATGTTTAAATTCTTCGAGATCCTCAGGACGGTGTACAGATTCGACCAAGAGATCTTTGGCTGCGCCCTGGGGGTGAGAGAGCACTTCTGAACATGCCAATGGTATCCCAGTCGTCACAACTATGATTATGTTCCAGTCCGGTTGGTCAATTCCTGTGGAACTAGTCATTGGTCCCCACCACGGCATTGCCTACACGACAGATTCAGCCGTGACGGTAAGATATCATCGTATCAACTCAACGTACCTATATAGAGTAGCATATAGCGCCTGTTTGTTGTGATTAGGGGTAATGTATCGGGGGTGGCCTTTGAAGGAGAATTTGACAGAGGTTTTGCCTAGAATTTTTTTGTCTGCACTTATTTCTTGCTCTCGCCTCTACCCCCCCCCCTTTCTAGCTAAGAATCCAGCTTTTCCCTCCTCCATTCGGAACTGAGTGACTGAGCGACTCTGAGAGAAGAAAAAAAGTAGTGAACCGATGGATGCTGAAGATGAATTTCTTGCCTAGATGTTCCTTCGTCCTCTTCTCTTTCTATCCCCTTTCAGTAATGAACGCAGAGCACTGCTGAACGTAGTAGCAGCCTAATAATAAAGAGAAAGCATTGGCGAAAAAATATTCCCCGGCTTCTCCAAGCTTCCTGCGAAGTTGACTGAGCTGTGTCGCCGTCCTTGACTCGTCTGCTTCCCTGGGCAAACACTGAGAGGCACAACAACGTGCATCATTGACATCGCCCGCGTGCTTGCGTGCGCGTTTTAGTGGTCCGCTCACGTGTCGCGCGGTGCTGTGCAATTTCTAATACAAACACTTGTTTGCCCCTTGCACAATCAAGAGGTGACAGTTAGGCGAGTGTGCTTTCCATGCTGTGTTCCTTATGCATTCTTCCTGGACATCAGGCAACCCACATGGCCGACTTCAGCCACATCCAGTCAATCGAGACCGTGGTGGACAACTGTGATGACAGCAAGGCGTCACTGCAACTGAAGGTGGCCGGCTCCAAGGAGCTGCTCACGGTCACCTGCCCGTCCATCACCGAGGCCGAGAATCTGGCGGACCTCATCGACGGTTACTGCAGACTCGTCAACAATTCCACCACGTCCATCTGGAATAGAAAGGGTAAGAGGAGATTGCATGGTTGGGATCCTGTTGTCACTAACCTCTTCGCCGCTACTCTCTTCCTTACAATAGCTAACACGGGGAAGAAGCGTGGTGAAGGTTGGTTGCTTTCGCTTAGGAATTCTGTTACTCTCATTCACTACATCATGAAGCTAACTTTCTTCTTCTCTGCTTTTTTGCTCACTCCCGCTACAGAACCAAGCAGCATGATTGACTCTTCCAACTATGTCATTGCAAGGAACTTTCAATTCTGCTTCGAAGGTACCAAAAGTTTGTTTTTACTCTGCATGCGGTACAAACTCAAGCTTAAGTGACTGATGCATCTTTAGCATTAGAGTATAGAGATAGTCATCGTGGCAAAAGCATGATCGCGGATCATACCTACATACATTGCTGTTGCTTGCGTCAAAGACCTCGAATGAGATATACCGATAGCGAACGTACCGTGTGCATCGCAGAGCTCGACGAGCTCTGCGATGCACACGGTACGCATGCACACGGTGAGAGTGCGACCCTAGCAGAGCTAGGGTCGCACTCTCACTAAAACGAGAAACGTGCCTCTTAGTACCAATGTGGTAAGTGCAGTATGCAATGTTTATATAAAGTCTGGCTTTGAACGTATTCTTACTGCTCTCTTTCATTGGTTCACCAAGAAATTTCAGTTCATGCGACAAAACGTTCTGTGAGTACGCTAATGTCCTACTTCCCCCAGACGGTCAGCCGCCAGCTTCCCGTTCGACTCCCGGGCTGAGCACCCTGACCACCGCCCTAAGTGTCGTGGAAGACTACGCTGAGATCGTTGATGAGGACGGCGATTACTCTAGTCCTGCCCGAGACTACGAGTTGGAGCGATGGAGGGTCGACCTGCAGGAGATCATCGGCGAGGGCCAGTTTGGCGACGTCCATAGAGGAGTCTACACCAGTGGCAGCGACGTCGTGCACGTGGCCGTCAAGACCTGCAAGGTGGAGGGCGACGACGCAATGACGGAGAAGTTCCTGGAGGAAGCATGTATGACAAATTAGTACAATCACGTTTGATTAACTCGACGGTCAGCATCAAAAAGTTCGTAACTTTGAGACAGTTCATAAATTTGAGGCATGCTCCCTCGTCAAGTTTCAGTGCTCAGTCATTTATTTTAAAAGAAATAACATTGAGATACCAGGTAGATACAGCACAATGAAAGTGGAAAAACAGGCGAATGGCTGTAAAATAAGAGTGAAATAAAAGTGAGAAAGATAAGTTAAGATTTTCTCAAATAGTGTGTAATGGGAATTAGCGAATTTACTCCCCGACATGATTGAAAGTTATTTACTTCTCATGGTTTCAACAGAGCAAGGAAGTTTTTGCCCTCACCCATTTCTTTGACCAAAGTTACGAACTTCAGACAGAGCTTCTCAAAACTTCCTTACAGTTGCTGCTTCGCAATTTGGTTACCTCTCTCTATACATTCTATAGCTGATATGGGAGGGGGGCGTTTATTGTGACCTCCGTTATAGTCACAATCCTGCATGAAGATAAAATCTGTTTTAAGACGGAAAATTTAAGTTAAAAAAGACCCTCGGATATAGTGACAAATTCCTCGCTTTTTGTGACATTTTTACAGAAAATTCGCCCTAAAAATTTTGCTGGAAGCCGTAAAATAATAAAATAATATTATGTTTTTGGTACCAATTGATCTTTCATTCAACTTCGCTTGTTTGACGAGGTTTTTGACCAGACATTGTTTTGTCTTCAGAAATTGGGTGCAGTTGGGGTTTGTTTGTTAAAGGGGTCTCTCGATGGGAATGGATGTTCCAACAAGAGAAAGGAGTAACCCTGGGTTGGGTCTTTTCTTGCCCCAGTTTGTGGCAAACGTGTAAGTGCTTAATGGACATTTATGCCTGGCGTGGCGAGCCCACCAGTGAACTTAACTGGTGCAGTTGGGGTTTAGGTTACTTTAAGCCGGATTTACCGCATTTTAGATTCACTTTTAGTTGTTGCGACATCATTTGTTTTGTATCTTTGATCTAGACAAGTAAATCGTATCAATGGGTCATCCAGAGAGTTCTCCTGCCAATGTCATTGTTCTTCAGATGTAGAGATACCCATCTGCAGTTATTATTTTTTCATTCACAAGGAGTCTTACGTTAAGACGGACCCACTGTTCGTAATAAAATCCATAAAGTTCAGACGGGACTGCTGGCCCGAAAATTGAGACAATTTATGAGGCAAAAATGTATTCATCTACGTAATTTCAAATATTCATAAAATCGACTTTCAACTGTATTTACTAGAATCAAAAGAAGGGTGCCAGCAGTTTGAACTTCCACACGACATTACTGTACGTACATGTACACTTGTGCGTGTGTGTACGTACGTACCTCCTACGTACGTCAGCTGAAGTAGCACTCACGTAACGTACATGCTAAGGGTCGTGCGCACATATTTGAATAGACTTATATTATGTTCCAGATATCATGCAACAGTTTGATCACCAGCACATAATTAAGCTTCTTGGAATCTGCTCTTCTTCTCCTATTTGGATCGTCATGGAGTGGGCTCGACACGGAGAGCTTAGGGCCTATTTACAAAGTCATCGACAGGAACCTCAGCAGTTGCCCCTCTCCATGCTCATACTATTCGCGCATCAGGTATCGTCGTGCGTATACCTAAGACATGTGCAATGTGTCTACAGTATGTCTACGTACGAACCATGTACGATACCTCACACAAGGCAACACCACCATCCACTATTGCTTCTTAAACTTTGAACTGATCGACAACAGTTGAGGAAACGTCCCCTCCAGTACCGTACACAGTTAAACAATACACCGATGCCCGCGCATTTGCAGTAAGTAATCGCCTCCTGTCTTGTCCAGCTTTCAACAGCGCTTTCGTACCTGGAGTCCAAAAAGTTTGTCCACCGAGATATAGCCGCCAGGAACGTGTTGGTGTCGTCTCACGACTGTGTCAAGCTGGCCGACTTTGGCCTGTCAAGGTGGATAGAGGACAACTCTTATTACAAAGCAAGTAGAGGGAAACTGCCCATCAAGTGGATGGCGCCGGAAAGCATCAACTTTAGAAGATTCACTACTGCCAGCGATGTCTGGATGTTCGGTGGGTGTAGACATAACTTGAGTAGTTGCTTAAACCACATACCGTTCTGTATGCTGCAAAGGTACTGCAAGGATGATGATATTTGATGCGGTTCATTTGACACGCAGGTGTTTGCGTCTGGGAGATCCTGATGATGGGCGTGAAGCCTTTCCAGGGAGTGAAAAACTCAGAGGTCATTGGAAAACTGGAGAATGGCGAGAGGCTCTCCTACCCATCAGGATGCCCGCCAAGACTCTACTCAGTGATGACACAATGTTGGGCATACGAGCCCAGCAAGCGGCCAACCTTCCAAGAGCTCAAGCAGGTCCTCTCAGAGACGTTGTTGGAGCAGAGAGCTCAGGAGAAGAAAACCCATTGGGGTAAAGGAGAAGGTCTTGTACTCTTGGAATGTCTATGAGATCAGCCAGGATCTGACGGGTCTTTTTTTTTGTCTTTCATCCAGGAGCCATTAATCCTCTCGACGAGAGCGTCTCCTCCCAGTCACGGATGCATCCGCAGCAGTCAGAGTCATTCTCGCCAAAGCAGGTAATGCGCAATGAGGGCCCCACGACTTATTTAGTGGCCTCGAACACCGAGGTCTTGTCTGTGCTAATGCGACAAGACGAGTTCAGGAGAGATTTCCTGGCCAACCCGTCCCTGTACGACGCCCCGGCGTCGCCGCTCAACACGCTGACCGTCGACTTTGCGGCCTTCTCTTGTCCAAATTCACTGACCAGATTCCAGTCCTTTTCTTCGTCTGCCGCTGCCATTAAAGTGAGGAGAGAGAAGAAGCATTCCTCGGCTGATCAGGTCCAAAACATAGCATTGCTTTGGTGGAAGCTTAGTCGTTCTTGCTGACGATGCAACTTATCTTTTCACCAAGCACGTTTGGTTTGGCTCACGCACTGCTTGGCAGCACATTTCTGTATATGTAGCTACCATATTATGTTGCTTGGCGTGCGAATGTCGTTACTGCATCACTTCAGGGTGTAAGTGTATCGGTGTCTCACTATAATTAATGATGATTCCATTAGCATGCATGGTTTTTATATCATTTACAGTCTCGTGACGGCTCAGATGAAGAATCCAGATCTCTGGATTTAGAGCAACGTCTGCTTGAAGCCAGACTGCGGCAGCAACAACTGCAGTCCGAGGAAGACTCTCGCTGGTTGCTTCAAGAGGAGAGAAATAGACTCTCATTGGAGTCGGAGGACTCTTCGGACAAGAAGGGTGCAAGAGAGCGTTCTTCAACACCAATGTCCACCTCCGCCAATTCTACAGAAGAGAGAAGCATTGTCATTAAGGTAAAATAATCGCTTTGTGCGCTCTTGTGCATCCCCACTTCGTGAGTCATGAGCTTACGTCAAACAAAGGTGATCGTGGTCGGGAGTTGATTAATCCAACAATGCTACCTTGCCACTATGCTGTGACAAAACCACTATTTTCAACTGGTGGCAACGAGGTAGCGTAGTACAGAGAAATTCTGTGTTGCTTCTTCCATTTCCATTGTGAGTGTTTCCGTTTGGTATCGACTTAAACGCTAAAACATTTTGCATATTGCTACATGCAGCCGTCTTTCCATAATATCAGGCACGTCCGGTGACTCACGCAGTAGATATGTACATGCACCCAAAGAAGAATACCTGCTTGAAATACTGCCCTTCAATGCTGTATACGGGTTATTGCTTTGCTGCAGGAGATGAAGCCAACTCCCACGGCCGCGCTCGATCGCACGAATGACTCCGTGTACGATGCCACCACGTCGGTGGTGCGTGCTGTCATGAGCCTGTCACAGAGTGTGCAGCAGCAGCAGGCAGGATTCTATCTTGACAACGTCAAGAGGGTCGGACTTGAACTGAGGCAACTACTAGCAAACGTAGACTTCCTCATGCCCGCATTTCCATCCTCATCTCACAGACAGGTGAGTGAGGAGTGACTGCGTGTATTTGCATCCATCCTAGCATCAAAATATGACTCCTTTTATGCACAGGTGGAGATGGCCCACAAAGTGCTCTCAAAGGACATGAGCGAGCTCATCCACGCCATGAAGCTGGCGCAGAAGTATTTCAACACCACGGTCGAGGCGGACTACAGAAAGTTAGTTTTGGCACTTAGGCTGAGTTGAATAAAGACTGATTTTTCACTTGTCCACTCCAGACGCATGCTCTCCTCGGCTCACGTCTTGGCGATAGACGCCAAGAACCTGTTGGACGTGGTTGATGGGATCCGGATTCGCTATCCCCACGTCAACAGTCACATTGTCCGTGGGGGCGGAAGCAGCAGCAGCAACAGCAGCGGCGGCCTCTCCCACAATGCCAACACCGACTCCGACACTGGCAGCAGTTCGGCGGCTTCATCTTTAGAAAAACGCCAACAGCAGCAGCCTCCACATCAGAGGCCTACTCAGTCACCCGTAGTGGGGGGGCCTTTCGCCGCCCGGGCATCGCCCTCGGGACCGCAGCAGCAGAGGACGCATTAAGGAAAATGAAGGATATTTCCTTTTTCTTCACCAATACGGCTGTGATCAGGAGCTCTCTGGTGCCAAAAAAGGAATAGATGATAAGGTGAAACCGCCTTTGATTCAGAGGAGAGTCCGACGTCTTTGCAAGCTAATGCAAAATTCACAAATATACTTAACTCCTGAGTGCAAGGTATGACACATCTCGTATGAGAGAAGCTCATACAAGATATAGGAGTGTCTCCTTTACAGTACACTATGATATGTCCACTCGTGTGTCAAATATCGGTCACTGCCCCAGGAATTCCAAACTAGGTACGTTATTTTTATGTTGGCAGTTCCTAATTTCATGTCTCGTATTACGTATATGTTGTGCTGCAGAGCCGTGCACTGTGCGACGTGTGCGTGAATTATTGCTCCGAGGGACACAATTGTCCCGCCATTCGGATGTGTACCCTACAATATGGCAGATATGGCCACAATAATTCTTCTAGGAAAAAAAAATGAATAAATCTCTAATCCTATCCAGTGTCTTACGAGGACTAGATTCTGAGGCGGAACTGGTGTTCGGGATGCTCCCCCTGGCGCTGTTCAGCATCGCGCACGTACGATATATCGCAGTCGTTTATAATCGCTTGAGTTAGGCTAGGGTCTGTAACGTGCAGCCTATGTAGTACAATTTATCACGCGCACATCCTGCGTCAGCTTCTTGTGCAAGTAGCATGCATAATAGTTTTGTGCCATGCTGTTGCAGAGCCACTTAACTTATGAGTAAAACGCTTTCTTACTTTCTGCTACGGTTGCTGCATGAACCGATGGGATAATGCTCTTGAGCCACGCCAAGTCTTTTTGGGGGCGCGTGGGTTAAGGAACGAAGAGCGTGGCGGTTGGCCTCAACGAAAAAACTTCTTTTCTCCTTGAATATTTTATGAGAAGAAGGAGAAGAGAGCGTTTTATTTTTTCCCCCTACTATGCATACACAGCCAAGCTAGCGGTCCATCCAGAGCCGTGCGTCTGGGGAATTATTCTCCTTTCCCATTGCTGTAGTAAACACAGTGAAAGAATATTGAGGGCAGAAGTGCATAGTGCTTCCGTGGGCTGGGGATACTGTAAAACTTCAGTCCTACATGACAGAGCGAGCCTCCCCGGTGCTGACGCATCAAAGGCCTGAGTTCAAAAAAACCCCTCCCGGTTTCGGCGTGCAGCACTTACGTCTACAAAGTGCATCCTCAATGCAATAATAGTCTTTTATATCTTCTTCTTTCACTGAAAGCTCCGGCAGCAGCCGTATCCTGCATACATCTATCTTTATGTACTGCGCCACCCACATGAGATTATGCATACACACTCGTACATGTGTAAAATACAGGGCAGTAAGCAAGACAATTTCTCAGATAAGTTCCCCGTTGTTTGCTCTCTCCCTCTCTCTGTGAGAGTGTGTGTGTAAGACCCTACAGGCATTCCACGGATATTTCGGGTGTTGGCATCTCTTCGTGCGTTTATTATGTCGTAAATCTGAGAAAGATTTCCCTGGAAGGAAGAAAGAGAATGAGGAAGGAAAATTTTCCTTCGTCGTCCTCTCTTTCTCTCTCTCCATTGAGGCGCGAAAGCCTCTCCTCTACTAGGGTACATGTGTGCTGAAAAATCCCCTTCCTTCTCTCTTTTGAGAAGAGGACGACGAAGAAGAGGAGGAGGAAGGCCTTTTCCGAAAAAAAAATCGCTCCGCCGCGTTATTGATGGTGCATGACATCAATGGTAACAGCAGTATAACTATGCTATGCGTGGAGTAAAAAAAAGTCAGGAAAAAAGGCAGCTAGCAGCATTGGTAGCACCCATCATGCGTAAGCCGTCGTCTTTTCTGCCAAGGCTGCTGATGTTATCCCAAGTCGTGTGTACCCATCTAGGTACGGACGTACCTAAGACGTAGGAAAAGTGAAATTTGGAAATTTTTTGTCGGTCCAGAAGGTGGAAATAAAATGAACTTCACCTTGCCGGCTCCACAGGAACTGGGTAGATATACACACACAAGATGTTATTGACTTACTCGTGATTCAGCAGTACAGATGTACTGTGCGGTCTCTGGGGAGAAGCTCATTTTTGGATGAGGGCGCATACACATTGCTTGCCACCAAAAGCCACTGTGTGCAGTGCGGAATCCAAGGTTGGCAAAATAAACACAGCCTGGCAATCCTGGTGTGAGCATCTCCCTTTCACACGGCTTCTCTCGTCATTAGAGCTGTGGCAGGGACATTTGTTCTGCCTACTGTTGGGAACGTTCGTATATGTGTACCACACGGTGTGAACCAGCACTGCCGCAACGCCGTCTGCTGCTTCGGATGCTCCCGGTCCGTCAACGTGAAGCAGATGAAGCGCATCGTAGCCGGCGCAGAGTCCAATCTGCTTGCTTGATCGAGATGGCGGACAACCCATGCCTTTTTCACTGCACACTTTGGCCTTTCGGCACTGCAATATCTACGGTGAGCTGCAACTTTGGGTTCAACATGAATGCTGTTCCTCCACTTCAAAGAGACGCCTCATTTCGACGTTCTCTCCTTTTCACATCGACTCTTGAAACCACCGGGTGTCGCCTATCATTGAGAGGTAGTGTGCAGAAATACGTAGACTCTTCTACCAAAAAGTACGCACAGTTGCCGCGTGTGTATACGTACAGTATAATGCTATCAACTGCAAGCTCCCTTGGCATGGGAGTTGTTGGAATTTGGTCCCCATTTTTTTTTGCACGCACTTGCAACTCCGACGTATTTTGCACAAAAAGGGCGTCCTCAATGCCCATTACGATTTGCCTGTGTATAGCATGTCATTCTGTGACGCTCACAAGACGAATGCTACCAGTTGTGTACGTACCGTACATTTGAGAAAGTGTAGGAAGAACATAGGCAAAGAGCAAGGCCGTTGCACAGCAATGGACAGAACGAACTGCATTACTGGGCCCATACTGCCATGTACAGCACTGGTGATGCAGCTCAAGCTCTCAGTCTTTTTTGGATCCATTTTGCGCCCATCGCTGTGTCAACAACGGCATGAGAAAGGAGTCAAAGGCAGCATAAAGTAGCAAAAGTAATAAGACGCTTCGTACGACTCTGCCCGTACTTACATCCACGCAGTGCAGTAATTCGGTAGCGCCAGCGCCCGTCGACGTCGTCGACGTCGTCGTCGTCGTCGTCGTCGTCGTCGTCGTTGCTCGCCGAAAAAGCCTTCCCTTCTCTGTTCCTTCTCTCGCTCTTTCTGGCCGCTTTCTTCCCCCACTTACGATACGATATCTCATCCTCTCTTCTTTCTCTTTTCTGCCGCTCGCTCGCTCGTTTTCCCCGTCCCCTCAGCCCGGATCTGACAGTCGCCGGGTGTGTGTGTGTCGAACTGGCTGCTACCATAACGTCTTCCATCTCCGAGGGCAAAAAAGCATCGCATGGACGACCCGCAAAGAGCTCCTTGGGTCTTGGTCAGTCATGGATTCTTGCAGAGAAACGACCTATCCAGAATTAGTGGTGCGTACCGACAAATAAGTACCAGCAACACGCGCCCAAACGGCACTCAAGCTGATGCTCGCAAAAAAAAGGAGGGGGGGCGAGGAAATCTCTGTCGGATTGGAAGTGCTCACGAGAAGAAGCAAAGTTTTCACCGCCTCCTTTGAAAGGCGGTCTCTCCAACAGAAAGTTTTTTGGTTGGCGCAGTCGCACTGAGTGAGGAATGGCGAAGACGCAATATTACAAATGTTAAAAGACTAAGGATCAACGGCTCAGCCAAGCATCGAGAAGGATTCGTGCATTACACAATCCCACTTCTTCATTGCATAATTAATTTCTCTCTCTCCCAATGCACTTTGGGGAGACAGGAGAGGAAGAAAAAGTGGAGGCCCTTCTACTTCCATCAAATTAGCTTCATTTGTTGTAGCTCCTCGCAATTCTTAATGGAAGAGAGTATGGGTCGCTGACGCAGCTCACTGTGGCAGAGACAAATCTGAGCCCATTCTGGAAAGGAAGAATTAATTCAGCGGAAATTGCACGCTTTTGCATACGAGATCGTGTGAGCCAACAGCATCAGACGCACCCGAGTGTGCGCGACGATCCAGCAAGTGAGTTCAAGTGCATGCACCAGAGCCCAGAAAATTTCTCCTTCCTCCCGTCTTTATAGGGTTGAACTCCAACGTGGAGCAGCTTCAGCAGTGAAAAAAAGTGAGAAATTCAGGAGTTTTTCTCTGGCCTTCTCCACAAAAAGAAAAGTCTTGAATACACCCTTACCTAAAGGGATTTCGCTCCACACTACCACTTTGAGCACACTGGGAGGACGTCATTTCCACTGAGTTATGTAGCCGCAACTGACTTCCAGGGCGCTCGGGCTCTGGAAAAGAAAGAAGTGAACATACTAGAATCGCACGTACCATTCACATTGTTTACCACATCGGTGCCGGACTAAAGAGGTACATACAGTGTCCGTCTGTCTCTCCACAAGTCGACTTAAAATAAGCCATAAGCAATCCTACGTTCCCTATATAATATAAGTTGCGGAGAAGCCCACATCGAACGAACGAACGAACTCTATGCGGAAATTAATTTCCGCGAACTTTGGTGGTTGCCACGCACATGTGGTCACTTGCAGTGGAAAGTCAACTTCAGGCTCCCTCAGAGAATTTTATAATGAGTAGGCACACGATGAGGCCCAGATTAAAGTGAGCTCTGGGGAAACTTGGCCCTGACATTTTTCTTGCCTCCATTGTCCTGGCACTGAAGTCGAGAGAGCGAGCGTGTCTGCCTTGTCCATGCTTTTAACATCGAGGAATTTCTCCACGGGCAGGACAGAATTGACGAAGTTTTTCATATATTCTCCGCCCTGCCAAGTCTGCATTTCATCGTCTTCCTAATTCCAGGAAGTTCTTTTCTCCTCCACCTTCAAAAGACCAGACTCTAACGACGCCGCCGGAGTGAAGTGGTGCGGCATTGACCAATTGGTACCAAGAAGTGGAGAGGCGAGGCTCACTTGCAGACTCAGCAGTTGCGTGCCTTCTACTACATACAGCAAATACTTGCAGTACTCAGCGGATCTTGGATCAGAGGAAAGGAAGCATCTTTTATCTGAGGACGAAGCAAACTCGGGTGGCGGCTGGAAGTGAGAGGGAACTTTTCTGGCAGGGAAACCTCGGCTGCTTGACGGAGAGAAAGAGCGAGAGAATATTGAATTGGCGGCAAGAGAAGAAGAGCTGTCGGCGGAGACCTTCAACACGACTATATATACCTACCTACCTAGCTACCTTTACGCGTGAGTCCTGCTTGGCAGAACATCAGTCTTCCTTCGCTCGCTCTAGTGTGTTTCTGTGTATGCGATCCTATGTACGGCCTCGACTGGCGAGCGAGGGATTGCCTGTGCAAACAACAACAATAGCGTTTGAGAGTTGCTTGCTTATTTCTCCTCGATCGACGGCTGGCAGAGTTTTCAAAGCAAGCCTAACACTAACATCTAAAGGTGATGATGATGAGATGACTTTCTCTGCAAACTCCCCCAGACGCTCATTTTTACAACTCCGGCGCCTCTGAAATGCCCACTCTGTTGCTGCCCTCGTCGCAACTTCTCCCCGTCTCGTCGGCGTCCTCCATTCATCTTGTTTCTCTCTCCCTCATTACTCGAAACAGCCTTAGCACATAGTCGTCCTCCGCAAAAACCTCCTCGTGCTGAGGGAGAGAGAAGCAACAAAGAACTGTCGCACGGACGAGGGGTCTTTTTGATGAAGTAGCAGCAGTGGCAGCAATTTTCGCCACTCCAGCACAGAAAAACCACGAGATAAGGTCGCGTTATAAGGTGAGCCTGCCACAGAACAGACCTCACTATTGCTACGTAGAAGGCGTACACAAACACAGGGAAAGAGAGAGACACGCACGACCTCTCCTCTTCCCTGCACTCACATCTAATCTCCTGTGTCGGAGTACATATAACACTGTCTGCTTCTACTGCTTTGAGTGACACCGTCCACGTGCCAAAAATTGTCTGACTCAACCAAAAATGATGATGGACTCGAACACTCAGTGCGTGATCTTGGTGCTGCTCGAGATGGGCCTCTCCTTTTCCGGGATCGTGTGCAACTTACTTATTGTGACCACTCTGAGGCACGACGAGAGCCTGAAGGGCTCCACTCTCAATTTCCTACTGCTGAACCTATGTTTCTCCAACCTACTCATCTCTTTCCTGGTTAAGCCCATCAGCGCAATCTACGTGGGTTATGCTATTTCCACGGGTGAGTGGCAAGTGGGTCTGGCCTTCTGCACGCTCTACACTTTCACCTACCGGACGACGTGGTGCGTCTTCCCCTTCACCCTGGTCGCCATGTGCTGGTGCAAGTTGCTGGCGCAGTGCAAGTGCGGATTCTGCAATCTCGTACTATGCTGCTGGCGAGATTGCGCCGCGGGATCAGCAGTGGAGCAAACCGACTCGAAGGATCTGACAGCAGCTGAGATGGCCTTTCTCGGGGTCACAGAAGGACAAGGAGGTACGGCAGGAGGAGGGGCCGACTCGTCCGTGCCGCAGCAATCCACCTTCACAGAGTTGGCGATGCAGTACGGAAGCGGCGGCATTAGGCACGGCGGCAGCTTACTCTTCCAGACCTCGTACGACACCACCCGCGACTCGCTCTCCACACCCACGCCGTCAACTGCCACGGACAACTGCAACCAGATTACAGTGGCCGGAAATGCCAGCAACAACCCCGTCCCCAATATCAACAGTGGCGATAGCAACAAGAACAATAACGAAGGGAACAATAATAATGACGACCTCAACGTTGCTGCGGATGGTGGAAATGGAAGTGGTGGGGCGACACGAAAGTTCAAGCGCACCATTGAGGACGGCCCTACAGCTCGCCAAAAAGTGCTGGTGGCCTTCATTTGGTTGGGATCTGCCTTTTTTGGCGTTACCACGTGCTTTCCTGACAAAGTGTTTGGCTTGGAAATGAGCCAGAAGATTCTCGAAGACCAACTGAGGACGATTGCCCCAAGCGCGGGCACCCCGAGAGACATGGACCTGACGTACTGTACCGTCAAGACCGGAGTCAACGACCTGCTCGACTATATCGCCCTCATGGTGGCCTTCGTACTGCCTCTCGTCATAGGACCGTGTGCCGTTGCCGTCTTTCAGGTGAGAGCTTCTGCATTACTGGAGTAGAACAGAGTAGCCCAACGCATGGTGCGACCGCGTCGTACGTACAGTAAAGTCAACATCAGTCCAAAACACCCTTTCCACACCGCATTGCGGCGCTATATTCCATGCTTAACGAACTAAAGTGCACAGAGCAGAGCCAAGCAGGCGGCCCGGTGGAGAAGCCTTTCAATCTGCTAGCGAAGAGGCAAAGTCGCCTTCTTTTGAAATTCTCCCATCAGTAAAGAAGGAGGCTTCCTTTCCTCCTCCAGACGCGGAATTTGAAAACTTTGCTGATTGCGAGGCGTCACGGTTCCCTCCCTCAATTTCTGCCTTTTTCTGGGCCTCCAATAGGAGGAGAACTACGTCTACTGCTGTATGTACACAGTTAGCCTACTCTTTGTACCTTGTGTGGACCTCCATCCTTCTTAATGTGTCTCTCAAGAGACTTTCTGGCCTCGAGAACTTAAAGCGTTAAGGTAACGAATGCCCTCATCGCAGAGGCAATTTCTGAGGGAGCGACAATGGATAGGGCGGATAGTCGAGAGGATGGTGAAGCTTGCACCAAATAAAAGGCCACGAACGGTACGCACACTGCAGCCACTCTGGCTACGTTCAGCTCCTGCATAAATGTAATTTGGGACCAAAGCTTACAAGGTATTACGCCTCTCTGATACCGTTGCGTGCAAAATGTCACGTATGCATATGAATGTGTATGGACCTACAATGAACGTCCCTATGCATGCATAGTGTAGCGTAGCAGGATTTTTTTCGATTCGCACACCTGCGGCATGCACCTGGGCGCGCTGTTAACAGACACCCAATGGCACCACTGATTTACGTACTCTTTTATACCGATTGCCTTATATCGGTGACATGCAGCTCAGCCCTTTTATATACACGTTTACTGCTTGTCGAAACAGCCAATAATGCCAGCAATGCTATCCACTTTCAGGGGCTGTTTGCTGTGCTCAGTCGCTTTCTATGTGGCCCCTCCACCCATGTTTTGAGCCTAGAGTCGGCGGCTGCTATAGCCGCAGGTCCAGGCGGCGCAGCCATCTCCTCGGCGGCAGCGGCCAACGCCGCCAACGCCGCCAACGCGGCTACCGATGCAAAGACGGCCTTCAAGTCCCTCGCTCTGCGCCGCCCAGATCTCTCCAAAGGTCCTGGTTGGCCCATCATCGTCGGCTTCACACTGGCCTTTGCCGCCACATACCCAGTGCACATGTACGTGGCAGAGGTGTACGTGACAGAAAACTTCTCCTTCCTGCTGGTCAAGTACTGCGTGGGCTTTCTCTTCGTTCTCTTCGTGCCGCTTATTACTCTAGTCCTGGAGGAGGAGATCAGGTAAAGTCTTTTGGAGTTTAACTCACAAGTACCGCCGGTACTTGCCACAACATACTGATGTTACAGGCAAATTAATGCGTCATTTCCCTTAGGTATGGCATCAGGGCCGTGTTCGGCAGCGCCGTGCTCTGCCTGCAGGAGATCGACACCGAGGAGCAACAACAGAACAACGACCAAGTACAGAGAAGCAACAACGCTTGAAGAATGAAGAAGAAGAAAAGCAATAAGCGTAATGACGTGTCCATTTTTTCATTATCAAAGCAATCCTTCTCATTCTCCGCAAGTAAACCATTTTTACTGCACCTTCGTTCCTTTCACGTTAATTAACTGTGTGGCCAAGCACTAGGGACGGTCATGTTGCAGAAGTAGCAGGCCAAGGTGAGTGCCCACTGGACTGGCCTTATCCTATACACTCTACAGTAGGCCTGCAGTCGCTAAAGGTCGGTCGCAATCACGCATTCACTCGATGCATATTTCATGGCCAAATATATACACGTGTAATTTACTGGAATGACCCCGCCACTGCCCCCTGCTTGTCAGTCAGCCGTCACATTAGGTCGCAAGGATCATCCCCCCGCCCCCCCCCCCCCCCGGAAAAAAAAATCGATCTCGACCCAAGGTCAATCACTGTCGTCAGAGGGGGGTCTGCTCACGTGAACGTCGGCGCTAAAACTGCCAAACCCTCGTACAAATTTCTGCTCGAGTAATCTTGGTCTAATACACCAACCAAGTTTCTTTGGGCTCCTGGGATCGAGGGAACAGACTGCTCGTAAACTATGCATCTCCTCTGGTATCTACCCCTCAGCAAAAAATCGGTGTAACCGTCGATTTCCTGTCTTTTCTCCCAACTTCCAGGAGAAGTGAGTGGCCTTCTGGTCAGAGCTCTTCCACTTTCTCCTTTTCTGCCGTCCTTTCTCTGGAAGATTCTGAGGTAGTAATAGTCTAAGTCGTATGTGTCGTACAAAACAGAAGTGCACGACAGCCGGGCATTAGTATGCAAGCCCATTTGCGACAGCATATGGCCAGGTATCTTTCTACAAAGGCGCAGCCTAAGTACGAATACGCATTGTGCTTTTCTTCTGACTCACTTTTGTCTTGGCACTACAATGGCGAGTTTTTGAAACATTCTCCGAGTGCGTGAAGCTGGGCCTTCACGCACACGTAAGCCTTGTCGAACATGGGAGAAAAGAAAGCTTGACTGGGAGATGAAGGAAACTTGGGCTTACTTTGAACAATAAACCAACACCAAGTTTTGTGACCAGGAGACCTCGGTTGCATCCCATGGTTTTTCCCTCTTCGCACTGTTTTCTTTAGCTCAAACAAACGTCGGATAAGGCATTACTTACACTGTGTCAGTAACACTGCTCATATGAAGCCAAAGGTCTCAATTAATGCGGCAGTTATCACTTACTAGGGTGACTTTGCGAAAGTAGGGAAAAAAACACCGCACTTAATTTGGTGTTTATGTACCGTAAGTGTTCAGCTTGAGCCAACAAGTGAGGTGCGATAGTGCCAAGTGCCAGTCTAGGCATAAAGACAAGTTTTTGGTTCTCGTGTCGCTCCCCAAGTAGACAGGCATATCCCTGAAAGGTCGAGGCAAAGGGCATTTCGGTTCCCAGAGTCACTCGTACTACATTGGTACGGTAATGGTCCGATGCACGCACTGCTCGCAGCCCTGGGCTTCCAATATCTTGCTGACCATGCCTACTCTGGCTCTACTGACAAACGGAGAGCAGAATGAGACCCCGCGATGTTGCCCTGATGCCACGCACCCAATGCAAGTGTACGGTAGCGTACAGAGAGGAGGCATGCGGGTGATCTACAGTAAATGTACCTCCCTACCCTGACGCTGCAAGGTATTCCACTGTAGTAGATGGATCTGCTTTTTGTCCTCCTGCCTCTCGCTGAGAGGAGGAGCCAGTAAGCAGGATCTCTGGCTGAGAAAACCCCTCGGTGTGTGCGTGCGTTGGTGTGTGTGTGCATGTATTTTTTTGGCCCTGTTGGCTACTTCCTTGAGCATTTGTGTACCTCCAGTTATGTGCGTATGTACACGTTGGCCTATGCAACGACGGGGGGGGGGAAACTGTGGTAGAAGAGCCTACTCTTGGCCCATGGGAGAGGAAAGATCTGATCGTGGCCAAGTGACAGGACCAGGAGGAAGAAGGGATAAGAAAAGATAAGAAGTAGAAGCAGCAGCTTGGGTAGAGAGAATGAGAGGAGACTATTTGTCAGACTTGAGGAAGGAAGCATTCGGAATTCCACCGGAAAGAGAACCTCCTCTTGATGAGTGATGGTGGGATCGCCACTTCCATCGAAAGAGAAAGCTTGGGTACGCGTTCAGTCAAGCTGTGCTCCCGCCCCTCTCATTTTCCGGCAGAAAAAAAAGAATAATGCCGACCGTGGAGCTGCAGCCGGCGTAATACACATACCAGAGTGATGTGTTGTGCGCACCGGGCCTTTTGGATATCGTCCTGATGATGAATTAGTGCTGTGCGATGTTTCGCCAGCAACCGAAGTCAATATTTTGAGACGGCAGTCGAGAAGTTGCTATCGACATATCGATCAATATTCCATATTTTGGCAGAACAGATCGCGGAACATACGCATTCCGGTCTGTTCACAAGCAGGGGGGGGGCACTTGTTATGGTCTTGCTGTTTCCCACAGTCATGTGAGTCGGCAGGACTGACATCACTGGCCAAGCTTTCACTTGGACCTCCTGCAGAATGGAACTAAGCAAGAGTATGCTCGATTTTTTGCCACTGAACTTTGAGGTTTTCTGAGCCTCTCGTATGGTTGATATCGGGGGAGCACTTACCTCTATGGCTGTCCCCGAAGGACCTCTTACCGCTATGCTAATTTTGGTCTCAATAGCTTCAGCGGTCTCCGAGGAGATGTTTCCTATACACACTGCGGACACCTGAGGTCAAAAGTTTACATACGGCTAGAAGAGAAAACAAACTTATTCATGTTTAAGTGTTACTCAGCACAAATGAAAGCAATCACTTCCAGATGCTTGTGCGAAGTCTAAAAACCACTCTTATTTGCTAAGACATAGATCTTGGCGTGTCTGCTGAGCACTGTTTGGCACTGCAGTGAACAAAAAAAAGATGCTTCTGAGGTGTGTGCAAATTTCTTGGACCTCAACCGTGCATCAATACGCACACACCATCTCTTTACAAAATCGGTATGAGGAAAAGTAATGGGGAATTTCATTTCCTCCCTCTACAACCCGAACGAAGGTTCATCATGAGCAAAAAACATACGCATAAGAAGTACCTCAGGAAGTTATTAGTTGTGCGATATTCTCTACAGCTTCTTCTCCCGGAAAATTTTACTAGATCTCATAGTTTTTGAGTTACACCGTCTGGACTGGTCTAGTACTTACAAAGTAAGTACCTACCAAGTACCAAAGGTACTTTCTTCCTGCAGCACATGTGTACCTACCACGACAGCGCATGTGTGGAGGACACGCTGTACATTACAGTTACATTGCAGTTTGTAGAACGTACAGTGCAGCACGTGTGTGACGGCGCACTACTCAGTTATGAAACAGAGCGTTAAGATGTGCGCATGCCATGAAAAATCCTTTAGGGTATTTTTGCACTTTCAACCATGAAAAAGTGCAAAAAAATGCCCATTATCCCTCAGCGATACTTGCCAGGAAAACAAATTGCTCGATATCGACGTATCACGTATTTCTGAGATGCACTGCTTTTACTCTCCCCCCGGCCCAGATTGCTCAATCATCATTTAGGAGGGAGTCGGCGGAAGGACCGGAAGGAAGCAGGGAAAGAGAGCCATTTGCAACAGAAACATATATATATTTCAATACACGTATGCAGCGCGAACACAAAAGAGAATGAGAGCCTTTCTTTTTTTCCCCCCTCTGTGGAAATGAGAGCGAGAAATCCAGTGTAGTGAAAGGTCGCTCATCTTTCCTCTTCCTCCAGGCCTCTCCAGACCGGGCGTTAAGGGAAAGTAATCCGTCCATTAGAGAGTGAGAGCAAGCAAATAATCTCCGATGCCACACGCGCTCAGAAAAAGATTCCCTTCACACCCATGCGCACACACAGACACACAGACCCATTCGCTTTCTCTCTCGCTCCTGTTCTTCGACCTAACTCCTCCCGGCCTCTCTGTATTTCTCCCTTTTTTCCAGTTCTCTTCTGCGAGCGAAAAGGCCATTTTCTACGGTCCATTGCAGTTCCCTCTCCAGAGATGAAAAGGAGCAGTTTCTAGGCGTCCAACTTCCAAGGGTAAAAAGGGTTTCCCCAACGTTCACGGCCAGTAGACATCGACTTTCTGCGTGCGTACATGCACAAGGGCACAACAGAATTGAATATGCTAGCCTGCCTTTGCCTCTCTTTCCACGCTAGATCCTTAGAATCGCACAAACAAATTTCTCAGACTTGCTCAGCTCTACTTGAAAGCAGAGAAACTTTCAACGCCAAAATAAAAGTTCCTGTCTGCCAAGACACCGAGACCGCAGATCGAAAGTTTTTCGCATTCACAATCCTGTGCTTTTGCTATCCGTCCTTGGGCACGCACGCACGCGCTGCTCAGTGCATATGTTGCTGTTAAGTACGAATGTGCCATGGTAGACAGCACAGAATGAAGAAAAGTAGCTATAGTAAATGCCAAACAGAACACAAAGGATACGACAGTCACAAATTTACCTTTCTCTTTCTCTGCAACAGTTGCTATTTATATGCGCTCTCGCTGCCACTGCACACTTTACCAAGAAGCTGTGAATGCGCATTGAAATACTACCCTACCCCAGCAGCAAGCATTGTATTGCACTGCCAGGCCGTAGATGCCGCTGCCAAAGAAATGACTGTAAAAAGCCAGGTACATGCGCAAGCACGCTACGAGTTGCCACTACGATGGAGAACAGACTTGACACCTCCAAAAAAAGAGTCTGCTGGAACGCCCAGAGCTGCTAAATTTACTTTCCCCTTGGACTAACTCCAATTGTGAGGACCAAAAGGACTGGCAGGATGATGTTGGATCTCATCTGGCAATGGGTATCATGGGACATTCCAACCTCCGAACACTCATGCATGGTCAACAGAGCTTACTTTTCGCTACTGGAGACTCTTGAAGTAGCTGGGGGGGGGGCGGCGGCGGCCAGTACAGACTGCCGGTTTTGCTAACTTGGTAACGGGCAACCCGGGGGATCCGTTATAGATAGCACGATAAAGAAGGGAATGGATACAGCATTGCACTCACCGAAAGAGTCGCTTTGTCCGGGCCACGAGATTGCTCTCATGCCCTCCAGCAATTAAAGAGACGCTGGCCCCACTTCTGTCCTTGAGACTACCGAGCAAGCATGGCTCATTTACGGTGGCCCTTAACAATTACAATAAGACTTTTTTCCGTTACACTGACGGAGCAAGTGCATATGTGAGACTGCTGCATGTCTCACCTTCAGAGCTGCGTCGAGGTCGTTCACGCACTGTCATCTCACGTCAGCCTCGCTGGCTATTTGCTGGCTTTAATGGCGGAAGAGCGCTAATCCTCTAAAGACTGCCACGTCTATCGTCCTTGTCTTCCGGCAGCAGAAAGTGGAGTCTTCTTCGGGACTGCTAATTTCTTTGCTCCAATAGCTTTCCTCGCCTGAAAATGTCTTACCTAAAGAAAGCATCATAATAAACAGCGAAAGTTCCGACGTTTCCATTGTTATGCTCAGAGTTGTTGGGAGGTGGATTTGAGCTTGTTGCTGAGATAAGCATTTCCACTTTATGGTTCCCCATCCTCAGCCGGGGCGCTGACGCCATCCTGGACGTGCCACGCCTCTGTTTTACGAAGCCTCCGAATTACCTACTGTCTTTAATAATGTCACAGTCATATGTCTGCATCGTTCGTCTGAGCTGGATCGACGGTCATTTATTTCGCCGAGATCATCATTTCCACTAGACCATCATCCTCGGGAGAGGGAAGAGAGAAGATAGGAAAGGAAAGTTTATGACAAATTGAATTCTTCCACCCTCCCCTGGTCTGTGCACTTTATTGCCTTGGCAGCAAAGAGACAAGAAATAGGAGGAGGAGGAAAGAAGAGAAAGAGCCCCTAGAGTCCGCCAAAGCCAAAAGAATTGTTCTGCTGTGGGTACTGTGACTTATCTACACCAAAGGACGACTCTGCTGGCTATCACTATGCACTACATGCATGAGAACTCAGGCCCTGCCAGACAAGAAAGTTATTCTACCCGACTGTGCGCAATAACGGAACTCTGATACGCCGCTCAGAAGGGGTCAATCCCCCCGCTGCGTTATTCATTCCACGGTACTTTTCTCTCTCTCTCCCCCCCCCTTTGCGCATGCCTATCTTATCATTATAATCCCTGCAGGGAGGTGCTCACTGCGTGCACAGAAAGCCTCTGAGGTTGTGTGTGCGCCGCGCTTTTTCTTCCGCGCGTCCTTTGTCCTGCTCTCGGCCGCTAGATTGATGACTCTATTTTCTAGGTGAGAGTGCGTGCAGGCTGGGGCCTACGTAATATGTCTCTTCCGGGAACAATTTATCGTCGGGGCAGGGGGATGGAGGGAAGAGCAAAACAACTGAACCGGCCGGGGGAGGCCTAGCAGGGACGATAAATCAGAAAAAAAGGCGTCACTCTATCGGAACCAACCGGCCACCAGGAATCCAGGCCCTCCTTCGTGCCGTTCCCTGTCGTCAATGACATGACAAAGGTGCACCACAAAGTGAGGTTTACAAGCTTAAGGCAGCACATCTGTTCCCAGCAAAAAAGGACTTAAAATTACTGCTTCTTCTCGTATTTAGGTAAGCGTTCTTGGTGTGACGCCCTGTGTATTTTCGGTCCCCAGAGAAAACAGCTTGTGCGTTTCAAAACAACATGATGCCTGAAGAAGAAAAAGAAAGCAGCTTTATCAAATGTCTCGGATTTGTAGCTGTCTAAACAAGAAGTGCTGCTGTGAGGATAAATCTGAGCTCCTGTCCTATGTTGCACAAAGGGAGATGAATTGGAATACCTCCATGCACCGCTCATAACATAAAACGTGTAATCTTTTACTTATCATTTGCAGCCGTATCATAGAATGTGGATTCTTAGGGCGCATTACTTGAGGAAATAATCGTCTGAAACGATCTGAAAAGAATATATTTCATGTCGCTACGCATCCATCAATGCTGATGTCAATCTTTCTGACTGAGTTATCACATTTTTCATCCGACGACGTTCTCCTCTGCCACGGCATACAAAGATATCACATACTTCATTACTGATTGTATCACCCACATTTTATGTTCACGATACGACACAACATTGACTGTCCCTCACCACGTTCTTGTCCATACCTCCGCCGTTTGTACCATTACGAAGGTGTTCTTCTGTGAACTTCTCGATTTCTGAGTGATTAAGAACCTTTTCCTACATGGAAATGAAAGAATGGACAAGTAAACTAGCCTTCGTCGTACACCTGTTTACTTCTACGATATACGTGTGGTGCCCCCCCCATCCCCCCAAAAACCCCGGTCACTGTATTCATGAAGTTGTGCCCTCTGCCTGCTTACACCGTGGTCAGGAAAAAGCTCCCCAGGGCATACTTGAAGGGTGAACTATAAGACTCGTTCTCGCCGGAAGATTAAACTTACGGGGTTTAAGTTCTGCGAATCGAAGAGGAAGTCGAATGCGTCGGAGCGGACGGTCTTTTGGCTGGCGAGCGACGACTGCAAGAAGTCTTCTTCTTCAGAGCTAAGGACTCCGTTGGTGAGGGAAGGAGCAGCTCCCGGATTCACTCGAGATGCAGCACTCTTCCACCTGCCCTTAGCTCTCTCCGCAGACAAATACCTTTTGCGATAAGGAGTTGTTGGCAGCAGACGGCATCGTGGTACAACTCAGGGGTAACATTTCCCCTAGCACCACCTACGTACGTACCTGTCGTCAACGTCCTTCTTGGGCAACCGCCTTCTCCCGGTCATCGGTGGCGGAACAGCCGTAGGAAATTTGGTTGTCTTCTTCGTCTTCATCCCATCGTTGGCATCAAACACAACCTTGTAATCGAGGAAAATCGCTACTAGAACGCTCTTTCATCAAAGATGCAGGAGTAACGTTTTCACAACTTGGGTGACACATTTGCCAACAGGAAGCTCAATAGCTACACGAGTACTGTAAACGTACATCTCGTGTATACTCCGTCGTAGTTATGCACAGACACCACAGAAGAACAAAAAGAAGCTCGAGACATAATAATAGCGTAATGTCAACTTTTTGTTCAGGTGTCGATCAAAAAATTTTCGGCCACAAGATAGTCAGATAAATCTCTTCGGCATAAGTTGGTGCGTATCTTATAGACAAATTTCACCAACAGTTACATTAAAATTGAGTCTCTAAAGCATGGCTTGTGATCATGTCGATGAAGCGGATTCATTCGTGAAGTAAAAAGATTGGTTTCGGAGAAAAAGTTGTCACCGTGTGAGTCTTGCAATAATCTGAATCTCATTGAACAAATGTCACCTGATAGGCCTTAGGCCTTCCATCGGCAGTCTTGGTTTTGTCTGCCTTGGCCGGCTGCTCGGGGGCCACCTGGCCTTTTTTCGATGGAATTGGCGGCAGAGGATCTTTCTGATCCAATCCCTGATGAACTTTTTCGTTAAGGGCAGATTTCTTCTCAACTCTCTTTGGAGGCTCTAACTTCAGCTTTCCTGCGAATATACGTACGTACGTTGATGAGCGTCATAAGCGCCAATTCATGCGTAAAGTGATCCATGCACACAATTCAGCAGGTTTAGTCACAGCCACCTTTATACCCACATGTATGTACTGAAGACGTACATGATTATGCAGGTACTTGAGAACACTATGTTGGTGCAATATCGACTGTACATAGCATAATATCCTTAATGGAGGGATCAGCAAATCACCTGTTTTGAGCATTTCCTCTGCATCTGTCCCTTTAACCCTTTGCACAGCCGGGTTGAAGACTTTGCGCTCCTTGTGATTTCCACAGATGCTTGCATGCGTCTGGATGCGATCTGCAGCGAATTTCCGGCCGCAAATTGAACACGGCACCAACTCCACTGTTCCATTCTCGGGAATATCCTTTGCACTCATGATTTTATATCGTTTAATTAGTTACTTAGAATGTATAGACAATATACACAGTTGGCACTGGATACGGACTGCGTGGAACCACCGTTACTGGTCCCAAAGGCGTGAAAATTATCAATGTCAATTGTCACTCGGAAGCCGACACAGACGACATTTCCCTGGTAATGATACCACCCACAGATCTGCAGAAGTAGCGGCCTGGTTTGTAATTTATTTCGAAGCAGTTTGTTTAGTCAGTGTTCTTTTTGTCACTAGGTTAGCCCTTGAAGGAGTCCCAGCCTTGCCTGCTGAAGGACAACGCACCTCCTAGAATGCCCAAAAGATGGGCAGCCTCACGAGCCTTTGCTTTCGCAAGCCGATACTATCGATTAACTTCAACGATTTTTGGAGGGGGATCCCTGTTTACGCATGTGCGCGAAAGAGTGCGCTTTGCAACCTGGCGTATGAGGTCACAACTATAACAAGTATTCAAACACACTCAAAACATGAAGGTTCATCGAGCTTTCTTTGTACCTAGAGAGAAAGAAAGCTCTGGTGGTTTGCTTAAAAAAACTTCGTAATTGTTACTCAAGGTTAGGAACATGTGTACGTACCTATGCCCACGAAAATACGAAGCAGCTACCATTTACGTCATTTTATGTCACGCCAAAGTTGATTTGATGTCATTATGTGGGAGTTTTTTTGGGTATTACGGTAGGTTTTGTACTGACGGACGCACGCATGAACCTTGAGCGACTTCGCGTGATGACTCACGAGGCACCGTATTTCATTCTACCACTGAAATTGACCAGTAATACACTACAAGGAACGTATCACTTTTCCCGTCGATTTCGCTCTCATCTTTTGCACGTGCGATCAGATTTTCGCTCACCTCCGTGATAAACATGCGATGCATCCGATCCTGAACTCGTCGTTCCAAGTGTGCAACAGGCTGTACAGAGTGGAGCTGGGTCTGTCTCCAGCATGTGTCCAACAGATGCTGGCAGGTCAGGCGTGCGGAGCAGACATGGTGAAGCAGCAGCGAGTTCACTTCCCTTCTTCCTCTCAAATAACTAGTCCCGGAGAAGCGAAGATGGAACAAACATTTCCCCCAACCCGTCTTTGATCCCCCGTCTCACCGATCCAACTTTTTCCTCAGTTACCCGCCTTGGCCGCAGCAGGGCGGAAGTTGACCCGAAGTGAGCAAGAATTGCCAGGACATGACAATGTTGCATAGTGAAGCCCGCCACTGACACAATAAGTATGCACACTTGGCTCCTGGCTCTCCTGGCCGCGTCCTGCGTGCGTGCCCAGCAGGATGGCGCTCTAACGCCTCCCTACTTCAACATCGCGGTCAATCGCAAGGTGACGGTCAACGCCACCTGCGGGGAAGGCATCACTTGGTCCCCCAAGGAAGTGTATTGCAAGCTCGTCGGATATGATAGGCTAGACGTCGGTCTCTCCAAATATGACATCCTCGACGGACAGGTGAAAGGAGCACTTCTTGACTCTTGATCTAAGCTGCTCAATATCGACGCAGTAGACTGTCATCTTCTTGGATACAGATTTGCGACTACTGCTATCCTTCTGGAGCGAATGCTACGAGCGACAAAATCCACTCGGGGCAGAACGCTGTGGACGGAGACACCTCTACTTGGTGGCAATCGCCTCCTCTATCCAGGGGGCGCAAGTATGACAGGGTGACGCTCAGCATTGATCTACAGCAGCTATTTCAGGTGTGGTAGGGTATGAATCAAGACGCCGACGTACAGACTTCATGACTGAATTCGCTCTTAAAGGTGGCCTATGTGACCGTCACCATGGCCAATTCCCCTCGGCCTGGTGTGTGGGCCTTGGAGAGGTCTATTGACCATGGAGACACTTGGCAGCCGTGGCAATACTTCGCAGGAAACGACGCAGAGTGTCAGAAGTACTTCGGGATGCACGCTGATGAGAAAATCGTAGCAGACGACCAGGTGAAGGCCATTCGTGTATTTTATGTCTGTGGCCCACTGATACATGTCTTAAGCAGGACGCACAGCGATAAGTACCACCCTACCGTAAATTGTACCCATCATTTTGCAGGTGATCTGTTCCACCATGTTCTCCAAGGTCCTTCCCATCGAAAACGGCGAAATCTTCGTCCCTCTGACTAAATATCGTCCTTCAGCGAAGGACCTCTTCTCCAACCAGATTCTCCAGACCTGGATAACGGCCACCAACATTAGGCTGCGATTTATCAAAACCAAGACCATGTTGGGGCATCTCATGTCCGTGGCTCAGGGAGACAAAACGGTTACCAGAAGAGTAAGTGACATTGCTCATATGTGCATACTTTGTGCACTATAAAGTGTACGTAGCGTTCGTGCCTATACCTCATTATCCTTCGCAGTACTACTACTCCATCAAGGAGATCAGTGTTGGAGCCCGCTGCATGTGCAACGGCCACGCATTTGTCTGCCCTCCGTCCCCTGATGATCGCGATCTGCTCCAGTGCCAATGCCAACATTATACGGCCGGGGACAACTGCAATCGGTGTGCAGACACCCACCCTCAAAAGAAATGGAGGCAGTACACAAAAGCAGACCCCTTCGAATGTGAGCCGTGCAACTGTCATGGACACTCCGAGACTTGGTACAGACATAACATGTGTTGTCGTGGAGAGCGGTACAATGACTTCTTTCAGCTACTATGACGAAGACGTGGATCAGTCAGGCCTGAGTCTTGACATTTTTGGTAACTACCAAGGCGGCGGCGTTTGTACGAACTGCAGAGACTTCACCGCCGGCATCAACTGTGACACGTGCGAAAACGGTTTCTTTAGGCCTGAGGGAGTGCTACCCAACGACACACAGCCTTGCATTCGTGAGTAACAACTTGCGTATGACGTAGATCAACCACATGTATCGTAATGGCGTCAAGTTCGAAACAAACTTCTCCCAACCTATCAGTGGTACATCGGTACTGTACGTATTTTCGCAGCGTGTGCGTGTGGAAACGACCACCGCTACACTGGCAACTGCGCGCCTGAGTCAGGATCGTGCGAGTGCAAGGAGGCCTTCAGGGGTGCGGCGGACTGCAGCGTCTGTGAAGACGGATTCTACGACTACCCTGACTGTAAGCCGTGTGACTGCTTCGCTAACGGAACGATGTGAGTACAGATCATACTATACCATTCAACATTATACTATACCCTAATCATTGCCACTTTCAGCGTCGCAAGCAATGGACTTCCAGTGTGTGTAGCCGAGGGTTTATTGCAGTGTCCATGTCTGCCAAATTTCAGCAGCGCCTTTTGCGACGAGTGTGCAGAGGGCTACTTCAACTTTCCGGAGTGTGAAGGTCAGGCAGGACTTTGAGGGTCTCGGCGACCTTCACTAATGAACTTCATAAATAATATTTAAATATATTTGCATCCATGTATACATCATGCATAATTATGTACACGTATAAACTATCATCAGAATGCGATTGCAATCCGGTGGGATCTTTAAATCGGGATGTGTGCAACCGCGCTACTGGGCAGTGCCAGTGTGGCTCCAACTACGGCTCGAGGCAGTGCGACGAGTGCAGGCATGGGTACTACTCATTCCCAGATTGCATAGGTAAAAAAAGAGCTGAAGTAAATAGTTTTTTCATGAGTGCCTACCAATGATCAATATATATACCATACGGTGCGTGGGCGCCGTTTGCATAGAATTCCAGAAGCACATCTGATTTTTTGTTCCAAAGGTTGCGACTGCGACTCACAAGGCACAGTGGCGGAGGTCTGCGGGAAGGACTACGGGGAATGTATATGCAAAGAAGGCTTTGGAGGAGAACGCTGCGACCGATGCGAACCCGGATGGTTTGATTATCCGGACTGTAAACCTTGCAACTGCTCAACCGATGGCTCCAGAGATTCTGTGTGTGATCCTACTGATGGACAGTGCCCATGCTTCACAAGCTATGGAACCAGGCAGTGCACGGAGTGTGCTCCCGGCTACTTCGACTATCCTGCTTGCACAGGTGCCAATACAGTGCCAAATCTTATCCTCGGGCGCTGGATGTAGTATGTGTTCACTCTATTTTTCGTGTTATAGCCTGCAACTGCGACTCCTTTGGCTCTAAGGGCCTTTCTTGTGACGGGGAGGGCGTGTGCAGCTGCTACCCCAACTTCGTGGACACCAAGTGCGGCAAGTGCGCACCTAAGCGATACAACTACCCACTGTGCGAGGAGTGCAACTGCAATCCACAAGGAGTGACCGAAGACTTCTTCTCGCTCGGTGGGTGCGAGAACGTCCCTGAGGGCACCCTCTGTACCTGCAAGGCTCAAGTGACAGGCAGAATTTGCGACACGTGCAAGCCTCTCTACTGGAACCTCCAACTTCAGAACATACAAGGATGTGAAGGTCAGCAGTACACTCACTGCAGGAAAGATCTCCTTTGATGAATGTGACTGTATTAATGTTGGTAGCTTGCGACTGTCACCGGCCTGGGACAATCGGATCTCTGGGCTTGTGCGACATGATCGACGGTCAGTGCGCGTGCAAGCCTCACGTCGGTGGAACCCGAATCTGCGACCAGTGCCAGGACGGCTTCTTCGGGCTATCGGCTGCCGACGCGTTCGGCTGCCAGCCGTGTGCCTGCGATGTGGGAGGTACATCCATGAGGTTCGGAGAAGGTGTTACGTGTGACAAGAACAGCGGACAGTGCATGTGCAAAAAGGGGATGGAGGGCAGGAGGTATGAAATTCTTAGGGAAAAAGGGGTGTTGACCATGACGAGAATATCCTCCTGCATAGGTGCAACGAGATCAAGGACAAGTTCTACCTGCCCACTCTGCACCAGTTCCAGTATGAAATAGAGGATGGCTTCCGTAGGGACGGCAGCCCAGTCAGAATTGGACACGATCAGGAAAAGTTTCCCGGATACTCCTGGAGGGGATATGGGTCTTATTCGCAACTCCAGGACGAGGTGAAGAAGTGACTGAGCTTTAAAACGTCCCCTACAGAACTTCTATGACCCCAAAGTGTCCAGAAAACCTGAGCTTTAGACTCGAAAAAGATTTGGAAAGGGCTGGACAAAGACTTTTTTTTCCTTTGCTACGACTTAGTTTTCTCTTGCCCAAGGTGTTCCTTCCGGTGTCGGTTATACACCCATCGGCATACCGGATTGTGCTACGTTATCTGAACCCGAACCCAGAAGCTGTGGTGGGAGAGGTGACGGTCGCGCAAAACAAAACATCGAAGCCTGGCGCTGAGGTTTTGACGGAGTTCGGTGACACGACCCACGCCGTTCTCTTGCCGCCGACCGGTCCACTCGACCCCCAGTTCGTGACGGTGTCTGGCGACAAGGGCATCTACGCAGCACCTTTCGACCTGGAGCAGGGGCGGTGGAGCGTCGCCGTTAAGATCCCCAACGATGATCCAATGGCACAGGAGATACTCGTGGTAGGTCTGACAGCTGTTATATTGCCAACATCAGGGGAAGGGCTTAAGCCTGTGAGAGCTGACCAATATCCAGTACCAGCCACTAATGTTGTAGCACCAGAGACATTCGTATTTGGCGTCGTCACTGAGTCGCTCGTTACGAAAGTGCTTAATTCGGTCAGAAGTTTCTCGGAGCATTACGCACGTACGCTATACAGAAAGTCCGAACAAAATAAGCTTTTTGAACATTCTAGGCCTTAATTTTTCTTTTTACCGTTACTTTTCGGAAGGTTCCTTTCCCTCTTTATACGCTTCGCCCTTGAAGCAAGATACACCGTCAGCAATAAAATTTTTGTCAAGGTAAAAGGGAGCTCATAGGCGACGAGGGTTTCTCCTTACTGTGAGCTGGGCATATCTGGTATAAGCAACCGTACAGAAATGTGCTTTCGATGAATTGGATGATCGTAGTTCGACCAAGAAGTTCCTTGGAAGTCTCGACTTCCAAAAAAAGATTTTCCTCTAGACGTCTACGTCGTCGGTACCTCTTCTTGTACAATGTACAGTGCCCTCCCCTCGTATGAATCCCAGATGGACGAGTTAAAGTTCCGAGGTGGTTCACAAAAACGGCGGACACTGTACTTTTACCACAGTACAGTGCTTTTGGAACTTTATATGACACATTGCTTGTTATTGTATTCTTATTAACATTTTTACTTCAAAGACAATTGTCTCAAAAAATCGACAAAAGAAACTATTTTATGCCAGTTCCAGCGGTTCCTCAGATTTACATTCTTTATCAAGTTCAAATTAAGCTCAAGAGGTTTCACACGCGATATCATGCGGTGTCACTCAGACTTTTTTTTGGAAGTTTTGGACTCTTCACGTGCAAAAACGGAGAGAAGATGATAACGCTGAAAAAAATTTCGCGACACAGGCGAAAGTAATTGAAAAAGTTTGTATTTACACAGTTTTTTAAAGCTTAGCACGGAACGTTACACGTTTGGCACGGACGAAAGAGGACCATGAGATATTTCTGTGAAACACATTAGTGGCTACCTATAAATAACTTGATAATGAAGGGTTAATAAAGCATTTCATTTTTAGGACTACTTCGTGCTTGTGCCCAGCGATTATTATGAACCAACCATTCTGAAGGATCAGGTGCTGTCCCCCTGCTTGGCCGGCCAGTCGCAGCCTCTTTGCCGTCAGTACACTTACCCCGACACGAGGAATCTCTTCCCGACCGCTTGGTCAGACTACGCTGAGCGTCCGGACGGCGGCACCGACGTCTACTCTTGGGAGGACGACCCCAATGTGTTGTCTGAGCTTGGCTCCCGCCGTCTGGCCTCGCTGGCGCGATGGCAGCCCGAGCTCGACTACAGAGTGGACCTGGCGGAGCCCGGAAAGCATGTGTTGGCAGTGGCATTCTTCACGCCCGGAGGAGAGGATGCAATCAACGGGACCAAGTACATCGGCGTGACTACGCCTGACAGAGGTGACCAGCGTAAGTACGGTCGTGGTCGCTTGATTCAAAGAAGAGTGCATCCCTGTGACTGACTGAATGCCTACGCCGTAACTTAAACAAATCATGTAGACTCTTGAAGTGCAATTTTTCCCCTTGTCACGCACGAAACCTCCTCCTATTCCTTTTCTTGTAGCCACTAAAGCTGTGGAGATGGTGCATTCAAGAAACTTCTCTTGACAAGGGAGCTGGGCTGCATTTGTCAATGTAGCTTTCACTGACCCTCCTGAGTAAGAAAGCAGTACAGAATGACGTTTTCTGGTTTGGAATCAACCAGCTATCCTGGGGAATAACAAGACAAAAAGCACCACTCCCTACAGTGCTTGAACTTGTGTTGCTACGTTGCTTTCCTTTTCACTTGAAGTAGAATCATTTCTTTCTATAGCATGAATTACCCAAGCGTTACTACAGCAAGATTTGTCAGAAGCTTCATCTGATGTCTCGATGTTTCATCAAATCTATCAGGGATTACGGCTTTGAAGTCAAGGTGAAAGGAGGCAGCTGACTAATCATACCTCTGGAGAGTGCCTATTGTTGGCTCTCTCGTTGGTCGGGGTTTTGGAATTCAGCGACCTCCACTGTAAAGGGCTCGTCACAGTCTTCAGTCGACGAATGATGAGCTCTCAAAGGTACTTTCCTACGCGGTTGCAGGTCAAGAGGGCCACGCGTACATCTTCAACTGCCCGTTCAGCACACTTTGCCGCCAAGTGGTCACGGATCCCGAAGGCCGGGTCGCAGAATTCGACTTTGATACCACTGACGCCACCGTCAAGGTCAAGGTGAGCCGAAGTATTTAGTCTTTCCTGTGGAATTGTTTTCCACTCCAGGTACTTTCAGAACGACGATGATGACTTAAACGTCGGCCTTGACTCGATTGTGGCCATTCCGCTTGACAAGTGGTCGCTTGACTACGTCACTCCGTCCTCGCAGTGCGTGAGACGCGACGGAGAATGCATCCAGGATGAATTCTCGCCGCCTCCTGACGCCTCCCTCGTCCTTCCGTTCAGTGGCGAGGACGAGGAAGACCTTCCTTTGCCTCCAGGCATCTTGGACGAAGACACGAAGTTGATCTACGTGGATCCGACCAAGCCACTGGTGGACATTACTGGATCAGTCCCGCAACCTGGATACTACGTCTTGGTGGCGAACTACTTCCAGCCGGGACCGGGTGAGTAGCTGTATGTTCAAGGTGGATGAAGTACACGTGCAAAATACCGAATGTCTAAGAATCTACTGCGATATTTTGGCGATACTATACAGAGACTAGCGACAGCTCATTGGGTCTGACTCAGGTCGGCCGAATAATTTCTTAAAAACTCCAAAATAAATTCCAAATATTAGCATCTTTAAGACATCATCAAAAATATTATCTTGACTAAGTATCAAGCAAATGATTCTGCACTAAATGATGCATCAGGCATCGCGATATTCGGCGTTGACATACCGAATATCACCATATTTGGTCTCGCGAATTGAATAGCGCGATTATGATTATTTAAGAATATTCTAAACCAATTGCACAAAACCTAACACTTAGTAACAGGTCCGTGTGTACTGAGTACAGTATTAGTACAGTTTATGCACTCACATGTATTCATGCTTGATGCGCCAAGAGGCCCATACATGTCAGAATCTCTCCTTTTGCTTTCCAGAATTTGAAATTCCCCTCAACATTACTTACGCCAATCTTGGAGAAGGTAAGAAGGATTCGCAGAACATGTGCACCGCTATCACAAGGTAGCGGTGTTTTGATACTAGTACCTACGATGCACTATCAGGGTATAAGCTATACCATACGGAGAGTACATTGCCAGGCCTATTCGTAACACTATATTTTACTTAGGCGATCGACCTCTCCGTGGCCTCAGATTGGCCGAGGGAAGGCGGGAGTCTTTTTTATGCATTTTCATCACGTGTATTTCTTGGTCCGTTTAGTTCGATTTTTCGAGTTTTGTAAAGGGTTGGAGAAACAATGACAAACATTACACCCCTCTTAATACAACATATCACGAAGTAAAGCAGAAATTTCGAATCGAGTAGCGTAGTACGTACATACTCCAGAGGCATGCACAACACGTACATGTACGAGTGCTCTTTGAGTTGATGATGATTCATTGATGATTCGTGACTCATTCCAGCTCTTGATATCGAGGATTCTTTGGCGAGTGGTCAATACTACGAGGCTGTTCTACCATTACCATATTGCCCATCGGGGAGTGGTTGCCGAACGGTCATAAAGCAGAAAGATGACAATATTGCCCTAAACGTTCCAGAGCTCTTCCAGATCAGTGGCAAAGTATGTCCAAGTCGCCTGTTGAGAGGTTGATGGCAGTGAGAAACACTCGGAGACGTCTTCGTTTCAGGCCTTTCCTTCGTCGGGTCCAGTCTGGTTCGAAAGCGTCATGGCTGTGCCTTCAGACTCTTTTAGCGAGTCTTTCTTGCGTCCGGAACAAGTGGATCGCGGTGGTCAGTTTGCACGTGAATGCGGCAGGGATCACTTTCACCTACCCCTGGATCAGGAAGGATTCTGCCGCGACGCCCTCGTCTCTGTGGTGGCTGGCATGAACGGGGGCGCCTTCCGCTGCGCTTGCGACTCCGCGGGTAGCGAGGGAGACGTCTGCGACAAGATCGGCGGACAGTGCCCTTGCAAGGAGAACGTCATCGGAAGAGAGTGCACGAGATGTCGCCCGGGATTCTTTGGGTTCCCTGACTGCCAGGAGTGCCGATGTCCCCCGACAGCACAGTGCAATGAAGAGACTGGTGGGTTTAACGTTTACCTGGTGCTTCTGAATGCATCATATGATCGCTCGTGCAGGCCAGTGCATCTGTGCGCCTCATGTGACCGGGACGCAGGACAATCCTTGTTCCACCTGCGAGGAAAACACGTTCGGCTACGACCCCATCACGGGATGCCAGGAGTGCATGTGCAACACCCAAGGCACTGTGGCTGCCAATATGAGTTGCAGTCTGGAGAACGGGAATTGCTAGTAAGTGAATGTCGACCGTGTCTTGTCTTGGCACTGCATCCTTACCAGCATATGTGTAGTTGCCGCGACTTCGTTGAGGGTAGGACATGCGACATCTGCTCGGCTGGATACTTCAGCTATCCGGCGTGCAACAAGTGTCCTTGCGATCTTCGAGGCACAACGGAAAACATATGCAACCAGGTGAGAGAAGTTGGCCTCCGAGTTAATTCCAGCAGGATTGGATTTCTCCTCCACCTCTAGGATACCTCCGAGTGCCTGTGCAAGTTGAACGTGGAGGGCAGTGCTTGCGACACTTGTCAACCAGGCAAGTTCAACCTGCAAGAACGTAATCCAGATGGTTGCACGGAGTGCTTTTGCTTCGGCAAAACGACCTTCTGCCAAAGCCATGGAAATCTACGGAGGTCTGAGGTGAGAGCATGAAAATTGATATCACTTTGAGTACCAATAGGACTGCAGCCCACGAATGTACTCGTCAGTTGCTCCTGCCCTCCTGACATTGAATGGCGGGCACATTATGTAGTTAGTGTCTTCTTGTACATAATGTAGTATATTCTTATTTGTAGATCACTGGCATGGACGGTTGGAGAGTGACTGGGTTTGCAATAGACAAGACTGTGTCTCAGCGATCTATCAACAACGATGACTTGGACTTACCCAACTACTACGACGAGATTGTCACTGTGTTCGAGGACGACACTATCGACCTCACGTCCGAGTCCATCTACTTCCAGGCACCGGAAAAATTTCTCAGACAACAGATCTATTCATATGGCGGGGAACTTAGTTACATGGTGACTTACTCGGGATACAATTTTGAAGGTAAGAAAGGGAAAAGATTAAATCTCTTGTGCCTCATGGGTAAAACGCTCGTAATTTATTCCCTTCTTCACTAAAGATTTATTAAGTGAAGTTTCTGAAGTAAAATCCCTGCTGCAGTAAAATAATACATGAGGTCCCGTTTGTACGGCCCTTAAGCACCATTAAGTTTCCTGCCCTCCTGAATTTACGGATCTCTTAAGTGAACTTGCAGACCTCTTAACAGAAATGTTCGCTCCACAATTCACGTGAAAGATATGTCAGTTCTGACGTGGCTGCCAGCATTGTTCAGTCCACCATGGAGAGGGATCAGGTTTTCGTCAACCCTGAAAATAAACCCTGGTGAAAGATTTATGCACTTTGTCACACATGCTGGACACTTTTGCTCCCCAAAAGTTGTAGAATGGGGAATATACCAAAATTTAGCACAAAGACTTGTCTTTTCATGCTCTTCCAGAAAAGGAACAGAAAAGAGGGGAAATAAGGTCAGGTTGAATAAGGTTTGAAAGGCAACAAAGAGCTACGCTGTCATCATCACCACCATCAGTGTACCGTGTGTCAGGAAACTGATGTCTCCTTTCAAATTTTATTTCTATGCAAACAACCAGAATAATAGGGGTGCGGATAAAAATGTTTTAGAAATGCTCGGAACTCTACATAAATTTCTTTACATAATATAGTAAAAAGTGGTAAATAGATCCAATTGCCTCCAGGATCTCGAACCTCTGGTCCCTTTTTAGCGCAGAGCTGAGTCATGCAACGTCATTGGCGCTTTTAAGTGAAGCGTTGTATCATTTCCCCCAAACTGCTTTCACTTAAGCGGTCTCCACTGAATGTACTTAAGAACATATATAGGAAAAATAATCGACTCGTCAACGCATGGCTCATAAATTCAAAGTTAGAGTTTCAAGAAATGTGTGGTGATAATTACGGATCGCAGGTCACACAGCAAAGGAGAAGTGCTTATATCAACGTTACAAGTACTTGGCTGGTACTTTGAGGGGATGACGTGAAGGGGATAATGCACGTTCTCTAGGTTGGAGTGTCGGTCCAGACAAAAATCCTGCTGAAATTGAGATGTATTGAAATGTATTGAAATCGCGAAATTGAAATGTCTTCAGGTACAGCACCAGTGTTGACGTTACTGACATAGGAGTCGGATGTATGCATTTTGCAGGTTCTCCAAAGCACCCAGACGTCCTGTTGATTGGTGCGGACGTGAGCCTGCTTTATCACTCCGGCGCCAGGATCGAACCTAACACCCCTACCAACCGCACGGTCCCGCTGGAGCCTTATTACTGGGTCTTGCCGTCAGGAGCCGCCATCGATCGAAGCACGCTGATGGTCGTCCTCAACAACTTGCAGGGGCTTTACATTAGGGCCAGCTACGCCTTGGACAACGATGCTCAAGCCAGGTAAAAGTGGACATGAAAACTATGTCATGCAAATGCACTGTAAGCACACATGTAGAGCAACTAAGACTGTGGGATGTCAGTAAAACCTCGATAGAAGGCATTGACATTGGCCATGACGGTTTATTTCAACCACTCGATATCAACGTTCTTACGACCTGACAGGTAAACAGGCGTCTGACCGAAATATTTATTACGTGCCCAAAAGATTTGGAAATGAGCCCCATGGTTGCAGAAGTGTCACTTGTATGAGGTTTAGCCGTGAGGCTGGTGAGGGCAGGAGAAAAGTTAGGACCGTTGTTGTGGGGTATATTAAGTAAGTCTTATCCCCTTCTCCAGGGCGAACTTGGAAATAACTTTTAAAGAGCACACTACAACGCCCATACGGTGTACGTACATAATGTATCGTGTGTAGCAGCGTCGATACAAATGATAAAATGCAGGACTCAGAGCACGTCTTGCTACATACAGGATGCTTTTGTCATTCACCTTAGGGCAGTCCAAAGTTATGAATCAAGAAGTTGTGATAAATCTCAGATCTTTGATGACTTTGTTGCTGACCAAGCGACATCACAAATTCGACATTCGACCGTATGACGCTAAATACCAAGCTAGACCAACGACCTAAATGAAGTCTTTTCAATTTCATTCGACTACACTAGCAGGTTAGTGACGAAGCGGGTCTAATTTGAAATGTTGACGTCACTTTCTCATGTCCTGCGTCTAAAAAACTTGGAAGGCACTGTCGGAGCCCGAAAACTGATTGGTTCTTCACGCAGTTGGACTAGATTGAAGTCGTGCAAAAAAAATAGCACGCAGAAAGAGGTTAAAAAAGTTGGTCTGGCCTAGAACACGCATACATAGATACAGACCTCGGAGTAAGTAATTTCCCCGGGAAAAACCTGAGTGCATGGGCTGCATGGAGACATTTTTGAGTGGATTTTTTTCCGTACGTCAGGACTATCAGTTGCAAGTGGTGAAAAAACGAGAAGGATCGTACGCAAAGGAAACTCGATCAGACAAAGATCACAGGCGTGCAGGCGAGCAGAGGGGAAGAAGGACGAAGGCGCAAAGGCAACTTAGTACAGTGTACTGGAATTTTATAATTCCGTTATTGCCAAATTTCAATTGCAAAAATTGAGAGTTGACTGCACTACGTCGCCTGTGCGCCTTCTTCAACTGAGTGCTTTTCAACTGAATGCTGCTCATTTGAAATGTACCCAGATGAGTCTCTTGTCTGATCGAGTTTTCTTGGAGTGGTGATCCCTCCCCTTTCTTCACCGCTTGCCACAGAAAGTCCTGACGTCTGGAAAAATGGGCCTCACAAGTGATGCAAGGGGGTTCAGGTGGGGCCTCCCCCCAGCCTAGATTAAGGTAGGCCAGGGAGGGGAGAAGCACCCCACAAAAATTTCTCCACTTTTCACTAGTGCAGAAATTGTGGCCAAAAATTTCCTAAAACAGCCAGCACCGACGTGGGCTACTTGGGCCACCACAGTTTGAGTGCCCTAGTGTTGCCATGGGCACTCAAAACTGTGAACCCATGTACTCAAAGTTATGTGTCACTGTCTGAAGAACTCATTCCTCGAGAAAATTCCACGCAAAAATGGCTCCATGCAGCCTATGCACTCAGTTTCTTCTCAATGAAATTACTGACGCCGAGGTCTGCATACCTAAACGAGTGTTGTTCTTCAGTGAGTCCCACAAATAACTAACTCATCGTTTTATCAGTTCTATGCAGAAGGAAGCAACAAACTACATTGCGTATAATTGTGCACCTCATAAGTGCATTCATGCTTGTGCTCAGTCCAAGCGCTTAATTTTCTTCAAGAGCTTGAAATGAGTCTGGTAATGATCTCTTTCTCCTATCTCATGAAGTTCTTCTGCCGCCTGTTTTGCTTGTTCGTCATCTGCTGCCAGCTGATTCAAGTCAAGCAGATGTGTTCCTTCGTTCCTCCATAACCTCATCAAATGGATGAGCCCTAATCTTTTTCTCACTTCTCCACCTTCTCAAATCCTCTTATCGATAGGAGAGTCCCAACTTGGCTTAAAATCACCTTTAAACGTAGTCTCACCCCGATAAATTTCTTGGCACTTTCCGTATTTCTAACTTTCATTCTGAGTGAATCACTGCTCATTCCGATGTTTGAGGTACTGTTTGGGTTTGTTGCTATTTTCACTCTGACATATGTTTGGAGCAACTTGGCAGCTGTAGAGCGCTGCAACAATGGCATTAGCCAAGATTGTGACACCACAAACACAAATTCTGCAAAGTCCCACTTGGAAAAGTGCAGCTTAAGTTGGTACAGGAAAGTAATTTCAACAGTGGTGCAAAACCGAATGTGATGCACGCAGCAGAAAGTCCCCCAAATTTTATTTAACCTGCAAAAAAGGAATCAGTTCACTCAACAGAAATGGCAGAATGGTGGCGATCTTAGAAATTAACCCTATAAGTGATACGCATGAATGTCAAGGCTCTTGTAATGTCGTGAAAAATTGACCAAGGCTACTTCTCTCTCATAACGCCAAGCAGCAAGGAAATTCTTACTGGTAAGTATGAGTAATTTTCCACATTGTTTGACCTTTTCAGCCGACACCTTGCCTGTATGTGTGCACATGAGCACTGTTTGTCCCCCCACACACACTGAAAGGAAGTACATACAATGTGTGTGCACACCGTTGACCCGGTGGTGGCGTATGTGGTGGCGTGACTTCAGGCCTTAGACCCGCACCATTACGCATACAGTCATTGTTCACTCATGTACTACACAGTGGTGTCCGTAGCTAAATGCCTCCCATTCATTTTTGCAGACTTGCCAGCGTAACTCTGGATTCAGGCGTGGACGAGTTCGGTGCTATCCCAGACTCTGAGAGAGTTTTGAGCGTCGAGCTGTGTCAGTGCCCACCTGGTTATCACGGCTCCTCGTGTGAGGGGTGCAACGTGGGTTACTATCGACAGTCCAAGGGTCCGTTTGGTCCTATATGTGCAGAATGCAACTGCCACGGGCACGCGGACGTGAGTTATATCTAGTTATCCGCACCTGTGCCAATTTCATGGAAAGTGATATATAAGACGTGGCTCTTGCGTTCTAGGTTTGCCACCCTCTGACAGGCGAGTGCGTGAAGTTGAGGCCAATAGACCCAAGCCAGTTGGAGGCGGACCCACTCATAGTGGACCCAAAGGAGTTCTGTCATTTCAAACCTCATCTGTGCGTCGTGGATGACACCGTGGAGGTGAGGACAACTTGGACTGGTTCGGTGTTGCTGTCGGCTTTAACGCATGCCTGATTTATTCCCTCAGCCTTGCGATCACAACACGTCTGGACCTCAGTGCGAGAAATGTGCCCGTGGCTACTACGGCGACGCTACTAGGGGCTCTCCAGACGATTGCCGATCATGCCCATGTCCTCTGCCGGAGAACAAGTAAGAAAAAGCGCTTGATCACTTATCACGTCAGACATTTCTTGCATCTTGCACTCGCCATCTTCCTTGCATAGTTTCGCTATCTCGTGCGACGCCCTGGTTTCGCAGAAGGTTCCCCAGGGTGGATATTGCGTCTGTGAGCAGAATTACGTGGGAGAGCGTTGCGAATACTGCGGGCCTGGATACTTCGGACAGCCTGAAGTGGAAGGTGAGGACGTGAGCAAGGCCACTGCTATTTCAATCGATAGGAATGCTTCGCGAGACTTTTCAAACAGGACTGGCAGGGGATTCGAGATTATTTAAAAATGTGTCATGCGTCTCTTTTCCTTACAATGGCGTAACCACTTCAAGGAAATTTTTCGAAATTGTAAGACAAACGAAGCTAATGACCGTCAATTCTCCATTTTTTCCTAGGCGACTTCTGCAAGCCTTGCGAATGTAACATGAACATCAACGCTACTGATCCTGACGCATGTGACCGGTTCAGCGGACTCTGCAAACGATGTCTTGGAAACACCTATGGAGACTCTTGCGAAATTTGCGAGCCCTGGTTCTTCGGAGACGCCATCACGCTGAAAAATTGTCAGGGTCAGTATCACTCGATGGGCCAGATAAGGACGTGCACGTAGCTTTCATGCTCACCCTTGAGGAGCAACTGAAGGGATGACCAAAGCGAGGGGTACGAGAACGCGGACAGCAGATGCAATTGGGGGCGGAAAAGATCATTTGAGTGGCATCTCATCAGCCCTGTGGGAGACATTTCCCAGTATTCTGACACAGTCAATCAGTTTCGAAGTAGAAATGGCCTCAAAACAGTGCAAAATCAGTCACGTGGCCAAAAATTTTAAGTGTGTGACTGACAGCAATTTTAAACCTTCAAAGACTTGTCACATTATCGGATGATTTAATAGAGCTAAAAATCGAGACCAAGCATTTCACCTTTAGTTAGCGGTGACTGCTGTCGGTCCATTGTCGACGGTACTCAAATGAAGTCCTCTTTGACAAGTACGCGCGCAACGGCAAATCGGATTTCTGTTGTGGCCGTACAAAAGTAACCCAAGAGCTGTGACCACCGGTACTTATAATTGCCCGCTTACCACAGTACTGACAGGCTGGAAAAGACGGCTCTGAATGAATCAGTCGCAGCTCTTATAAGGACCCACACGCTGAGACATATTAAGAAGTGATCAAATCAAGGCAGCTACTGTGTGCTGGTTATAAGAAAAGTCCATCACGCAATCGCTGAATTCGGCATGAACATCTTTTTAGGGGGGCCAATAGTAATGTCATGGAGGCTGCTCTCCCAACGGATACTGTAGACGTGCTGGAAAAAAGCAAACAAAAATGCCTTTTAACATAAGAGAACTTCTATAGTTGAAAAAACAATGGGTGATAGAGGTTGTTCTTCGTGAGGACGTGGAAAGACCACCTGGGAGAGCGGCTGCTGTCCAGTCCAACAGCTCCTCTGCCTTCAAGAAGGGTGGAGACAAGGGTTTTCTTGCTGGACGGATTCCAGCTTGGCCTCGATCTTGGCACCCTGTCTAACAGACATGGCAACCATTTCCTGAGCTAAACGGCTACTTCTAGATCAAAATTACTTGGGTTCACTGCCCTTCGGCAATCGGACCGTCCTTAACCGTCATAAATCCGGATGTCAGAGGGCCCTGAGTCACGTGAGGATTAGGTCAGGCCACCAGAGAATATCTTTTTTGTTTACGTCGGCGATCAGTGATGACCCACAACTTACATCCCCAAACTGATCTCACTGTGGTGTCCAACAGCTAGTCCACTTTTGTCAACTGAAGTTGCATCAACCCTGAAGTAGAGTATTTGTGTTGAATAGAAATCAAATTGGTCATCCAAGGTAGAAAACTCACAGTTTCAAGTTTGGCTGTTGCAGAATGTTCTTGTGTTCGTGAGGGCACGGAGTTCTGTGACCACGACACTGGTTCGTGTCGCTGTCTGCCTGGTGTAGAAGGAGAGCGCTGCGATCGATGCATGGTCGACCACTGGGGATTTGACTCCGGACCTCCGGTAAAAACTTGTAAAGTGTAAACACCCGTTAGGATGGGTCAATACAGGGATGCCATGTGACTGCAGGGATGCACGCCATGCCAATGCAGCGAGGCTTCGGAAAGTACGCAATGCGATCTTGAGACCGGACAATGCAAGTGCAAACCAGGGGTTACAGGACAGAAATGCGACCTGTGCATGGCCAGATTCTGGAATCTAGGGGAGAATGGTAAGCTATGAAGTATGCCAGTATTGCATTGGCAGTGCATAAAGACTGCATTACTCTTTTCACAGGATGCGAGAGTTGTGGCTGCAACACGGACTTTGCAGTAGGCGGTACTTGCGACCAGGCCACAGGGCAATGTCAGTGTCTCGAAGGTGTGATCGGTCAGAACTGCGACCACTGCCCAGATCGCTGGGTGCTCGTAGTCAACGATACAAGAACGGCTGTCCCAAAATGGAAGGAACCCTTCGACTATCGCGAGGGCTGCTTTCCTTGCGCCTCCTGCGTCTCTGACTTGCTTGACGCCACCGACAAGTTGAATGAGACGCTGGCGCCAATTGTAGAAGAGTTCCGAGGGGTCGAGGCGGACTTTTTTGCGTTCCGCAGGCTCAGCTATATCGAAGATGACGTAGAGCGGTTGCAGCCAGAGATTGAATTACTGAATCCGCAGGAGGGGTCTCGTCGGTTGGAGCCCTTGGAGGAGCAGGCTGCTGACCTTCAGAAGACAGCCAAGAGTCTTAATATTGGTTACAAGATGAGCGTGATGGGCGAACTGAAGCAAGAAGCGCAAGAACTTCAGGAGAAAGGAAACAAGGCCGTTCAGGACATGAGCATAGTAAGCTTACCTTCTTTTGTCTGGTGCACGTACAGTCATTTATACAACAACTAGCGCTTACGGGCTCTCCACTTTGTTGGAGAGGAATAAATACAAAGCGCTGTGCATGTGTCTGTCTGTCTGCTGAGCGGAAGCTGGAAATCGGATGAGGACACACACACACACACACACACACACAGACAAACCTAACCTAACCACACACACAAATACGACACCATGCTAAAGCCAGAAATCAGCCGCCAAAACCGCCGCAATCAGTCTCGCACAGTTGCAAAAAGCAAAAGTTGGCTTCGAAAAGCAGCCGCAGAAGGGTATACCTAATGACTTATTTTGAGTAGTGTGTCGCGCTTCAAATGTTAGATTTTGTGAGCAAAAACTGATTCTGTATGAATACTTTTGGACCCTCCAAGAGTTAACTTCCTTTTGATTAAAAACTTTGTTCAAAGTTATGCTTTCAGACACATTTTGATATGGTGGAAAGATGACATCATGTGTTGTCTTCTGTTTATCAGAACCAATCAAGTTACGATTAGTAAGTGTGGGCAATTGACCAGTTTGCTTGATGCATCCACCCGTATGAATACTTTTGACCACAACTGCATACAGATATAATGCACGCTGTGCTATGCGTGCTGCAGCTTATAAGTGTGCTATTGCCATCCCACGGTTGTACCTCACAGCATCTAAGTGTATCCATATCGTACATCTCCACATTTGCTCAATGTCAATAGGTTGGTCACGAAATCGCTAAGGTCACAAACCATATGCGCGAGATCTCTGACGGACTGGGCAGCGGCGTCACACCAGACCAACTCGAGGCGGCGGTGGACCTCGGCGACGAGTGGCTGGAAGAAATTCGCAAGTACGACTTCTCACAACAGCGTCGTCTGGCCAGAGGAATGGAGCAAGCATCGTTAGACTTAGTGAACCAAGTTAAGGAATTTTCCTCGCCGGTGGAGTCCCTCAAGGCCAATGTCAGTGACGTCAATGCAGAAATTTTGGAGCTCACGAATAAGTTGGACGATCTTAAGAACAACTCTGATCGTACCATGGACATGGTAAGTGGAAATGGTAATGGCATGAGGATACAAACGCTTGCGTCAGTTACGGCGTTTCAGATTCGTGAGGCCAATGCCATGAACTTCCGGAACTCTGACCCACCCGCCGAGGTCAAGGCGGGTCGCATCCTCTCAGTGTTAGAGGCGACGGAGAACAATAATAGCCTAGGCTCGGAGTTGGTCAATGAGGCAGATGACTTTTTGAGGGACGCCAGGAACTACTTCGATCGTGCAGCCAGCCTCCGAGACAGCATGACTATAAATACGGAGGATATGAGTGGCGTTGTCGATCAATACGGAAACGACATCGACACGAACAGGCAGCAATTGCAGGCCGCCAGTGACTCCGTGCGCGATCTCGAAGAGTCTGCACAACGTTTTGATGCCATCCTAGCCAGGTCGAAGGCTCCGGGCACACGGACTCTTGACGCTGCCAACGCTTATGAAACCATAGTCAATGCTGTAGATAACGCCAGAGAGAGTGCAGACCAAGGATGGAGAGCTGCTGAAGAAGCCGAGAACATGGTAAGAGACATGTTATAATGGTAAGGATATGCCACTGACGAGAACCTGAGCGAAATGTTTTTCCGAAGTCTTTCGGTGTGAGCGACAAGGCCGTTAATGCCGTCGAACGGACCCAAACGCTGTATGAGCTGGCTCAGGGCGCCAACCAAATAGTGCTGGAGGAGTTGGAACCTCAGCTGACCTGGGCGAAGGCAAACGTGGACGACGTCAGCGAGAAGACAAAGGACACTAAACAGAAATTAGAGAAGATAACCAAGTAAGAGTAGCATTGTAGCAATTGTCAGCCTGCTCCTATAATTCGACTATCCACCAAAGGGGTTTGGAGAGCCTTTCAGAAGTCACTGACGTGTTGAAGGAGACCGTGGACAAAGCTGTCGTCGCGGACACCCTGGCGATTGACGCTCTCGCCTCTATCGACGCCCGTGCAGACGAGAGCACAGACAATATGGCTAAGGCAAGGAAGTTGCAAGACGACTTTGAAGAGCTAAAATTCAGCCTCGACGCGACCAAGAAAGCCCTGGATGAGATTGACGCGTCAAAGAATCAGCGACGAGAGAAACGTGAGGGGGAAAAGGAGGAAATAGACGGGGCAGATTTTGGCGGAAGACTTGAAAAGTTGGCTACTCAAGACGAGAGGATGAATGTGCTGAGGGACAGCATCAAGGAGATGCTCAACACACTCAAAGATCGGTTGGATGATGCGAGAGGAAATATTTCACGGTAAGATGACTTCAAGATTAAAGTGTGCGTCACATAGTGCGTCGGCGTATGTAGGTGCTGTATGCTTAGAGAGACTGAGACGTAGTTCTCTTCTCCTTTCGTAGCATGGATGTGGGCGCGTCCTTCAAGCAGAGCACATACCTCGAGGTGCGCAACCCAGATAACCTTCCAGAGCAGGCCATCCACACTCAGGTCAGCTTCTACGCTAACGTTTCCCGCCACAGCCGAGCCGATGATCGTGCCTTCCTGATGTACATGGGCAACGAGGAAGGAACTCATACCAAGATGCCACACACTTCCAAAGATGACTATTTGGCTATAGAGGTGGTCGAGGGAGGTAAAGCCAAGCTCACTATAGACCTTGGCGCCGGCCCCAGACAGATTGAATCCAATAAGCCCATTCCCTACGACCAGTGGATCTTCATCGAGGTCAATCGTCGAGGTCACTATGTCACGTTGTCAGTCAGTTCTGAACAAAGCCCTGGTGAGGAAGAAACGGATACTGTGACAGATCAACTTGATCGATACGACGAGTACAATCGACCCTTTGGATCCGTCTTCAATATGCACCCCGAGTTCTCCAGGATTTTCGTCGGGGGCTTCCCCAATACAGCAAACATCCAGGACACAGTACGCGAGACATCCATGGAGGGTCAGATTGAAGGCCTTAAAATCGGCGGAAAATCCGTGGGCCTCTTCAACTATAAGTCCGCCAACAATCTGGAAGGCGCTCCGGGAAGGAATAAATTCAAGGAGAAGCCGGAAACCAGGGTTCGATTTAACGGAAATGGATACTTGGCTCTGGACAGGGACAACTATGGCGATGTCGACGAAGAACTCGTCGTTGACTTGAAGTTTAAACCCGAGAGCACAGACGGGCTTCTGTTCTTGGCGGGCAATGCTGACGAGGGCGACTTTGTGGCACTAGAGCTGCGAAACCAGTTTCTCGTCTATAGGTAAGTGACGACGGTGTTTCGGTTATGCGGGTACATGGCCACAACATCGTAGTACCCGACAGTTGAATACTCTTTTGTGCTACACTTCAGCTTCAGTCTTGGAGATGGCACAGTCACCACCATTCAGTCTGACATCCCGTATGACTTGAATGTGTGGCACACGGTGGAGTTCGGCCGAAACGGCAAAGTGGGTTGGCTCAAGGCCGACAACCGCATGCTTGGAGAGGCTGAGTCGGAAGGAGAGTCGGAATCTTTCTCCATTGCTGGAGACATCTACCTCGGAGGATATCCGAACAAACCACCTTACCTGGAAGTTAGCTCAGCAGTGAACTTCTCTGGATGTGTGAAGGACTTCTTCCTTAATCTCGACCGTCCGGACTTACGGAACTATAAAGAAGCTCTTAATACGAGGGAGGGTTGTCAGCTGGAGGTAAGGAATACTCAGCTAATCACCGCGTGAACAGCGACAAGCTCGATCAGCTTATGTAGACCAAAGATTATCCGACGCATGTCGCTGCCTTGCCTGGTCCCCAGAAAGATCCTCTGTTGCTCCCAACGGACTTGGCGCATTCTGTGGTATAATTTGTTTAGATATTGAAACACTTTTTTTCCTTAGCGTATATATCGTACTAACACGAACGCTCTCCAATAGGGGTTGCAGTAAATATGCAGTTGGTGGAAATGAATTAGTAACCGCTCTCCAATGGAAACTGCGGTCACAACTCAGTTTGGCACGGAGCAAACCAAAGGTACATCAATTTCAAAGGCAAGGTAGAACACGGAGCTGTTACTGGTCTAATGTGAGGGTAAATTGTCTTTAGCAAGAAGAGGCAAGGCAGGAAATAAAGCATTGTGAAGGTGGAAATCTACCAATTGAATCTGCTCTCCAACTCGTGCCGTCAGCAAAATGCGGCAATAACAACCGCTCCCAAGTTGAAACCGCTCTCCCAAAGAAGCCACATTAGCGGCTAGACTACAGGGCTCGTAAGCCAAATCCGGAATTTTTTAAACTTCGTTAAGAACAACAATGTGTGCCAGGAGAAAAAATTTATTAAATTAATTTAGAAACATTAGACTTTTGACA
>JAAUXU010062575.1_pt1 | contig 53160 bp, 51 predicted proteins | sample 7278151 | NCBI WGS metagenome assembly JAAUXU01 (sample SAMN14350113, study PRJNA611818) | marine sediment metagenome | isolation source: surface marine sediment (1.8m) | place: French Polynesia: Moorea | collected 2018-08
CCCCCAAACACCAGGTCTTCTATGTCTCCTCACACTGTTGATCGGGTCATTTTGACCTGGACGCGAGGATGGAGCAGAATTCACTGTAGATCCATTTTACACTGCCTTTCAAACGTCAAAGACGTACCTTTTTTCACTAAAAAAAAGTATGAAAAAGTCAACTGCGTCTTAAGCTTGGGCACCAAGGAGAAACTGGTCCAAAATGACCACTGCGGACTGGAGGACGGTCACGGTTTCTCGCCTCACCAGATCAGGTTTCTCCAGGGGGGAGGACTTTGAATACATGCACGAAGTCAAGGTGCGCTGAAAACTGTCATCCTTGCTAACTCAAAATATCCTCACCAGTACCGACAAGTGTTGCATTACCATAAAAGATTGCAGTGTGCGCGGTCAAAATTTAGACTCCAAATGAATTTCCCACCACACCATAATACATGTCTGCAGAGAACCGCAATTTTGCATGCAAGTACACTGGACGTTTGTCGACTTTTTTTGTTTTCCAACAAAAGTTCCGCGGCACTGTGAAGATGGAGGAGGGGAATCTCCAGAGAATTGCTCACGTGCATGCAGCGATTGTGTGGATCCTCAGCTGCTGATGTGCAGTCATCTTCAACACCAAGAAGAGGCTCTGGGTGGAGACCTCACACTCCAACAGCAACTCCTTGCTCCGGCAAGACACAGCAAGTGACGTGGAAGAAACTTGACCGACTTCAGCGGTTTGGTCAACCTCCTCCCCTGATGTGTCTCCAATGGACTATGTCATATGGGGCAATATGGAGCCTGCGGCATGTGTGGCACCCCACAGCAAAGTTGCCAAGCTGACCAAGTATCCGGAGGCTGAGGTCAACAAGGCATGCACAGTAGGGTGGGCCTTTTTGAGGTCACATTGAGTTTTGACATTTTCACAAGCGGTTTGGGATGAGGAATTATATCTGCGTCAAGGATCAATCAACAATTTTGTGGCGGGTCTCTATAAATAAGGACTGCACCCTCGCAAAGTTGGCCTAGAGTATGGTGTAGTAGAACAGCCTCATGCAAAGGCCCTAGGGAGAAAGTAAGACCAATTGCTTGGCAAAAGTGAACCTGGAGAGTCCAGTTATTGCCCCAGACCTACAGGGTGTTGCACCAAAAAACCTTTCTTTACTGCACTGGCTGATGGTTGTTCATTTTTTTCTGTTTGTTCTACGTAGCTTCATGCCCCTGTCCCACCCACCCTGCTGTTAGTGGGAACCTTTTTGAACCCTATCAGACTTCCAAGCTACAGGTCTAGAAGAACATCAGTATTACCGTCACAAGTCTACAAATATAGCTCGAGTTCTAATATGGGTCTTTGCGAGGTTGCGGCCCTTATGTAAAGAGACCGGCCACAAAATTGTTGATTAATCCTTGATGCAGATATAATTCCTCATCCCAAACCGCTTGTGAAAATGTCAAAACTCAATGTGACCTCAAAAAGGCCCACCCTAATGCACAGCCTTCCGCACCAAGGGCATGTTCACTAGTTGTAATCATTTTCTCCGTCAGGGTGAGGACCACAAATGGTATTTTTGACACTCATTCCAAATTCCCTCTTTATGCTTCTCCGGGAGTCCGATCCATGCGGCAGCTGGAGTCTAAATTTTATGCGCGCACCCTGTCTAATGCGTCATCTGAACAGATAACTCAGTTTTGTTCTAAAACTAAATCTCTAATTCTCTAGTTCTGATTTCAAAACTAAAGTATTCATATTATAGTTCCATTTTGGGTAGACCGAATCGAAAAGAGAAAGGAGGGAAGAAAAGACGTCGAGCCAGATAAAAGATTCTGGAAACAGCAAATATCTACACGTTGAACTTGCCAACAGTGTGAGTCAGGCAGAATGACGGAAGGGCAAAACTTCTCTATAGCTGCACACGTTGTTATTATCCCGAGCATTGTCAGGCGATTCCTATAAGTGACTGCGCCACAAAGGTATACATAAATGTGTCCACTAATAACGGAGCTTCCGCACGCTCTATTGAATGTTGTAGCGTGTGTCCATCGTGGCCAGAGCGCGTCACAAATCAGTACAAAAGCACACCTAATTTTCAAGGCACCGACAGATGCGTCAAGACATTTCGCGTACTGACAACAATGACAAATGCCAATTCCTTCTATAGACGTGAGTGCGCGTGCGCGCGTGCGCGCATCTTTACCTTCTTGGCATTCAGGGCCGAATTTTTCCGCCCGAACTCCCGGAACTGAACAAAAATGATGTTCGATGACTTTTGCCCAACGACGTACGCCATTACAGAGATGCGCGCGCGCCCACCCACCCACACACACACACACACACACACACACACACACGCCTAAAAAATGTTGCTACACCTAAAACGTTTCCCAGTTGAAAAACTAATGGTTGAGGAAATAACAATAAAGAAAAAGAAACGAACAGAGCGCGTGGTGAGAGACGTCGTAAGGTGTCAGACAGCGCACGTCTTGCTCACCTGGACACGCGTGCCTTCTTGCTCCGACAGCCGGTGGGGGCTCATGGGCAGGGCGTAGACGAAGCTGTCCGGGGAGGAGATTTCCCTCTGCGGCCTGTGAAACGAGGAGAACTGGGGCGAGATCCTCGTCTGGGGGTTCCTGATCGACCTGCCTGTCCACGGGTCGAGCAGGTCGTACTGAGGAGTGATGTAGCTGCCTGACAAGTGTATTTGCCACATAAATTATCATCATCGTTATTAGGCTCGTTTGAAGGATACATCAAATAACACTTGCTGGTGCGTGATGACGAAAAAGAGGGAACTGTCCCGCCTGTCCCGCACTGCATCATATTGTAAGTGTACAAAAGCCGTTAGGTGATATTTTTTTTTTTAATTTAGCAACACCTTTTTTGGCTGTGGTTCTCAGCTCTGTGAGTCCTCCAAAGTGCATTTCAGCACCGAGCCTAAAAGGTGGCCAATTTGCCGTCATATTTCGTGTGCTGCTAATTGCAGCCGTGCTGAAAGATCATACGTAGGTGCAAACGACGACTAATTGCTCGTACACTGCAAATTATACACAACTTTACGTCTATACGATGTAATTGCACACGCCATGAATTCCAGGTGAATTCCTATTTTGTTGCTTCCACATTGTTGTCTCCATAACCTTGTCACTCATTTCGTTGCCAGTGTGAATCACAGTTGGTATCGTCACTCTTCAAAGTCCAGAACTAGTCAAGAAATGGCAACTCTGTTCACGTGATGTGAAAGGACTGCGTTGAATGTCACGAGGATGAACATTGCCAATGTCAGACGAGTTTTCCTCGGCCCAGGGGTGTCTGAAGTCACTGACCTCAACAGTCTCGGCAAGGACAATATGTCTGGCGCCTTGGACAAGGCTGAGGAACGGGTGGGACCAATCCCGAGACGTCCTTCTGTGTTATCACCTACAGCTATCACACCCTACCTTGGACGTTAGTTGTGGATCACACTGTAGCAGTCTGGAAAGGAGACGTCAGAAGACCACGTCTGCATTTTGTGTGACGCACAGGCTGTTCTGGTCTGCTCACAGGATTCCCCAGAGGGCAAATTGTCGTCCATTAAAAGGCACGTTGCTCCCTCTTTTTACTCCTGACGCACGAAATGCGTCAGCTAATTGGTTGACTGCGAATTTGGCGCGCACAATTCGGTCAAGTTGCCTCATCCGATATTTTTTCGCAACGCCAAAATGCGAACATTTATGCAGAGGCAACAAAAAAGCGTCACAGGCCACGCGTAACAGGAGGGACAAAAGGACAAATACTCGTGCGTACGCACATCCTGCGTCACGGACAGGTATGCAGTGGAGGCAGAAATTAAATAAAGGCATGATGCTGTGATAACAGAGAATTAAAAGTGTGTGTGTGTGTGTGTGTGTGTGTGCGTGTGCGTGTGCGTGTGCGTGCGGGGCAGTCCTGGCACTCTTTGGCCACCCACCATGCAGAATTTGCATGCAGATTTCCTACCTAGTCTTGCTTCCGCGAATCCCCAGCACAGCAGGGCGAAATAGAACGTCTGACGCCGTTGACGCATTTTGATGCGTCAGCAGCTCAAGAAGGATAAAAAGATCTTGCGTCAAAATTTGCGTCACAGAGAGACGAAGTCCTCCTTCACTCCCCGAGCGCCGGGATGCAACTGAAGAGTAGAAAATGCAATTCTGCGCACGCGCGCACTCCTACACGCGCAACGCGCGCACACACGCTCAAAGCGCACTGTGTGTGCGCGGGCGTGTGTGCAACATGATGCAAGACAAGGGCGACCTTAGTAAAAAAAAAAGACTAGTGAAAAATGCCCAGAAATTTTGCCTAATTTAGCGTAAATTTCTCGACCTCATCAACATAATGGCAAAGGCCTTCAGAGCCTTGACTTCCAATCAACAATCCCGCAAAGTCACCAGGATTTTGGCGGGAAAAAAAGAATCATCATTTCATCTGACGCTGGATTGTACAGGGGCGATCTTGAAAGTAGCCTTGAGTCTAATCCGACGTCTCAGCTCCTATGTACAGACAGGGAGAGTCACAAAGAAGTCGCATCCAGAGGCCCTGACGCTTGTGCATCATTCACAAATCCCTTTTTTTTCTCTCTCCCTTTCTTGGCTCCGGCAGTGCGGTGCAATGACACTGACTGCTTGACCTTTGGTGTGTTGCGCGTGCGCGCGCATAGACGCGCTGCCGCCGTCAGCTGCCAGTGTTGCTGTGACCTCGAGAAAGAGATTTCCCCTCTTAAACAGGATGGGTGATGTTGTTGGCGGGAGGGGGGACCCTGAAGGGCCCATTGGCTGAAGCATTGACGTCCTCTTGGTCGGACAAGTTCCTTTTGGCCACTTTATTGCTCAAATGTCACACACACGTAGGGGTATTGTCAGTCCGGAGCTGGCTGTGTAGTGGGCATCTGCTATCTATAGACATGGGGGACCAGCAAACCAGTCCATTGTTCATCAACAGTGGCTGCTTTCATCCATTATTCTTGAACGTCCGGCTTCTCCTAGAGTGGGTAGAGGTCGTATTAGCCTTTGTGATTGGGCAGAAGCTGTCCTATCCTTGACTACCAAGTAGCTCAGTTTTGGCAGATGCAATCGGCACGTATGATGATATCCATCAGGTCTCCAAATCTGGTGTAAGTGCAAACTTATGGTCAACACACACCAGAAGATGTTCGGAGTCTCTGCCGTTGTGACTCCTGCACGCCACCGAGCACTTCCTGATGAGAAAATCTCATCTCAAATCCAAATTCCATGCGTGAGGGCAAATTTTCTCCTCACTTCTGGCAATTTTGCACTTTTAATTCGTAACCTTCTTGGAAATGCCGTTTCGCAACATTTTTAAGTCTGTGGACGTTAAGAAAAATGCTCCTTTAACTCTTTTAGATGGTGTCAAGAGGGTTAAAAACCGGACGGGGGGAGGGAAGTGCCTGAAAATGGCCTTTGCGTTTGTCCGTCCAGAGCAAATCAATTTGTATTTGCTTGTGGCAGAATTACCCAAAAGCAGCATTTGGTTTTGCTTTATGATAAGATCTCTGGGAAAAATTAGGTCAAAATCTTTTTGATAAAACATAGAAATTCAACTTTAAGCATACATTAGTAACTGTATTTTGTAATAGTAAGCAAAAGCTTAAGTAACAATGGTTGCAAGTAACTAGTGAGGATGTGTGAGCCCATTTTTGGAGGTGCAGTCCATTCATGTAGCAAAATTAGGTGCATCAGGCCTGACCCTAACTTTCTACCACCTCTGGGTAGTTCTGCTTGAGCCACCTCAAATGGGGTGTTAGGATTTTCTCAAAGATGTCTGAAATCTCTGAATTGATTTTCACTCCTGCGTCACTCAGCCGGGTGCTACAAAACGCACCAGATCATTGCAGCGTCCCTGCAAATGTAGACACATAAGATCAAGGCTGTCTCATGTCGTAGCAGGACAGAGGGGTCAAATTGCAATTGTATCTCGTTCAGACCTTGGCTACAGCTTTTGGTCCAACTCACGATGGAGAAGTCGAGTCGACGGAAGCAGAAGACATCCCAAGCCTCTTCTGTCAGCGAAGTTGTTCGCTACAGTGAATGACCAAAGTCTGACTATCACAGCTCTATTTTGTTAATACGCGTCCCCCAGAAAGCGATGTCACGCGTCAATGGAACTGTTTGGTTCTACTGTCAGTCCAGGTAATGCGAGCAGCTTGAACGGCAAAATGTTCCATTCAATGATCCAACATTTCGGACACAAACGGACATTGAAAATCAGATGGGAACAAAGTCAGAAGAGCTGACGAGATAGGAAACAAACCGTACGCAGTGAAAATGGTTCAAAAAAGACACGTATTCTAGCGAGTCTTTTTTTAAATAAAAACCCACTTCATAAATTATTCATCACATAGCACAGTATGACGCAGTAAAAGCCACTAATAAAACCCCCATAATAATAAGAATCCGTGTGTAAGAACCAATTTCTCAGGAACATAATCAAAATGCACTTGAGGTGGTGAATTCCACTGCTTATAAGAACACTTGAAGCTGCTTTTAAGGACGAATTGCATCACAATTGCATCAAAAGCAGTAGAAACCAGCATAATTTTGAGGATTTCAAAATTCAAACATGAGTAAGACGAGTTTGGACAAAAGAACTGAAGACAAAAGCATCAACTTCTTTCACTCTCAAGGCACAATGACTTTATGAGCCTCGTCTCAGGGATCTAATGACGTGATTACACCGCATTCTTCTCATGTTGTTAATTCTTATGAACAAGGTAAGGCCGCTTATAAGAACATTATGGCCTAGGAAGGATGGCCTTCTTTTAAGCGGCTTCCACTGTATAACGTGGGTGCAATAGATAGAGAGACTGTCCAAAATGGGTCCGTTCCAAAACTCAGAGGTCTCTACTCGTGGTGTACACAAACCATCGATATTTACATATGGATGACACCAACTCACACTGCCGGATTGAACGTTCACCCCAGCGACGCTCATCTCGGCTGCGTACACAACCATGGCAGTTTGTAGTGCAAGTAGGACACGTTAGACTGTTTTTTAACAGTGTGAGACACAGTGTCAAGTACAGACAGATATTCAATGTCTTGACTGCCCATTTCGAACGCTACGATGTTCATGTTTTGACCAGGTCGGGTGGGTCGCAAAGTGCGGGGACCCCAGATGTGCCTTCTGGATGGGGAGAGTTTGTCCTAATGCTGCTGATGCCTGGAGCTTGTGCAATGCAGAGGCGGTAAATGCTGAGCCATCCATGCACAGTTTCACACCAGCGTCAAAGCACGAGCCGGAGAAAAGCTCTGGTTCTGTTCTTTTCCTTAGTCCTGATACTGCGAGGGTCAGGCAATGTTGCAATCTTGCATACGCATCCAGTGCGCAACAAAAAAGGTCGGACACTTAAGGTTTGCTTATAACTTTGGCTGAGATGCTTCAAATTTCATGAATTCTCATTTGCTGTGATCGTGATGACACGAGCATGTTGGACTTGGTCTTGGACCACCTGGGACTCATCCACTGGACTCTTGCTACAATTAGTCCTCTATAAGCTGCAAAAAACTCAAACAGACATGAATGAGATTTGAGATCATAGATATGAGGAATTCAGAATCAAACTTTTATGCATTTTTACTCCAGGATCATGCACTTCCCCTCCATGTGATTAAGAAGACAATGGGTTTGAGAATAGCAACTAGCTATATACGCAGCTATGTATACATATGTAGCTATATATAGCCAACTTTGTAGTTTCCCGCCCGGATCTATTTTGTTCTTTTTGCTCTGAAAACTGATACGGACACTTCTCCTAAAGTACTGTGCAATCACTCGCGAGTTTGTGAGAAGTTTTGTCTGTCCACCAAATTTGGTGACGATCGGTGCAGCGGTTGGGTCACCCATGACCTGACAGACAGACAGACAGACAGACAGACAGACTACATAGGTCCTCTCGCACCTTGAGTATATAGACTAGGTGCTCTGGGGGGTGAGGTGCTCCTGGTTCATCCAGCAAAAAAAAACCCTCTGAGGATCGGGGTAGGGCTGGGTCAAGCAAGTTTGTCTTCGAGCTCGAGAAAGTTCGAGTTTTCATTTTCGAGCTTCCAGTCAAGTCGACTTCGGTTCGGTTTTTGGCTCGAAATTTCGTCATAATCATTGGAAGTTAAAGCAGTCACCTTCACACAGCAGCGAATGTTGTAGGCGTTGTGTAGGCAAACACAGGGTTGTCATGCAAAGCGCTGACACGTTTTGGCGGAAAATTTACATTTCTGCCGTCGCCTATGTAGATGTCTCCTACCTTTCCGCTAACACATGTGAAGGCGCTTTGCAGGTCAGCCCTGTGGTGACCCTGGTACCTCCCCTATAGTACCTCCATTGATATTGTCGATTTGGAAAAAAAACCCCTTGAGTTAAGCCACGGAACCGAACCAAATCGAGCCAAAAGCCTCTCGCCATCTTCGAAGCATACAAAGTTAAAAAATAAACAATGCAAGATCGGAGAATACAAAGTCCTGTCCTTTCATAAGGATTGAAGTAATGAAGTTGTTGAACACAAGAGGGTTCAAGCAGTTGGATGTTGCCTCCTCCTAGAATCACCAATCAACAAGAATCCATCCTTCATCTGAGTCCAAGTCAAGGACTGAAAAATTTGAATATGGTCTATTTTGTATCTTCACTTTCAGCTCACAGTTTTATAACGTATGGTATGCAGCTAGTACTTTTTACTAGATTGAGCTACAGAAGTGGTTGACCACCCTATGGAAAGCTAAGAAGCTCCCCTGACACGGAACTGATCAGCACCTTTGCTCTAGGACCACTTATTCGTTCACAATACAGTCAAACTTTTATCTAGTGAACTGTGCTAAAGTACATAAGGCCGATCAAAAGGATATGGAGCATTCTACCCTCGGTTTTTGCCGAAATTTTGTCTGCCAGCTTTAAGAAGGAGCTGTTCAGAAATGAATAAGTTGTGCCGTATCGTCGATTATTTAGTGAAACACTGAGGGGTTGGACCAATTATGCGCTGAAGACTTCAGTTATCCATGTAGCAGACCATGTTTCATGGATTGTTGCACGCCGTTAAATCATAAAAAAATAAAGGCACGCTCGTTTCACTACATTAATTCACTCCAAAAGCCCCTTAGTGTTTTACTAAAATAACAAGTTTAAGCAAATCAGTGGAAAGAGTGATCCCCATTCCACAGCACTACCAGAGCCCTGACTATTTTGAAAAGTAATCCTTCACATCACTTGTCACATCCCAGCATTTGAAATGGAGATACATCACTGTAACTATTCAACCTCCTCCCCCCCCCCAAACTAAATAATAAGCAGGACCCGAAATTTATGTTTATGTTAGTTCACTCTTTGGATTAAGCAGTTGTCCTTCCAGAGAGGGCGGCAGTAACTGTCCCAGGTTGATCCAAAACTCTTTTTAGCAAGTTGCAACTCGGAAGATTGCTCCAGAGGATTGACCAACGAAAGGGCTCCTAAAGTCCTGCACAACGAATGGGAGGGTGCGCAAGTCTTGATATATAGCATATATTTTTCCTGGTATTCCCGTAATATTGTAAGGATGTAAACTTTATGCATCTTCTGGCTTATTGATTGGGAAGAAGCCTCCTGCTTCCAGCTCCGCTTCGTCAGCAACTTCAGTCACGTCTTCAGCATCTGTATCGTCCTGGATGGTTTTGTCGTCTTCTATTTGGGCTTCACCTTCTTCATTTATCTCGTTGACATCTTGCTCCTTATTCAAGTCTATGACTCTTCTGCCGTTGTTGTCCAGAATGTGCCAGCCGGAGTCGTCAGTTGAAGCTGAGGGCACAAAGATCTTCTCCAGGGGAGTCCCGGAGTAATCGCTGCCATACTGTGGCAAAATTAAGTTGCTGCTCTGGAGGAGATGCTCAAGGAAATCCTTCTCGGATTGGGGTTGGAGGAAGTCAAACCCTGGATAGGGTTGTAGACCTAGATCGGATTGCTCAAGGTCTTCCTCGCTTTGTACGACCTGGAATTTGGGATCTGCTTCTTTAAGACTTGGTTCAAATGGTGTAAAAGATTCTTTTTCAATATCAGTTTGATCATCCTGGTTGTACTCAAGATCTGTCCCTGTAGGGTACACATCATCATGGTCATCTGGGTTCAGAGGACCATCGTCATGAGGGTGAACTTTGCCATCCTCTTCTTCTTCTTTCTCTGGCATTTCTGGAGCGATTAAGGTGTCGAGCTCAATGATCTCCAGAGGTATGGCAGTGTTTTGTTCTTCCTCACCTTCATATTTCATGACAATGCTGTTCTCCGTGACATAAATATTGGGCGTTGAACCATTTGGAGTAGTGGAAGAAAGATAGTGCTTGATCAGTGAGCTCAAATGCTCTCGAACTACTGGGTCGTCGTTGTCCAGAATGTCTTGTTGGGACTCCTTCGAAGCAGATGATTCAGTTGATGTCGTTGTTGTCTCAGAGGTCACTGGAACTGGGTTATACACAATTTCAACGTCCGGCTTGGTCTGGTGAGACTTTTGCCGAACTGGTCGAGCTGGAGGAGCAAATTCATGTAGAGCAGGTGTAGTCTGGGCTGGAATTTCCTGAGGTTTCGGAGCTTGAGTTACTTCTTGAACTGGAGCCGTTGCAATCTGGTATCTGAAGTTGAAAGGGTTTGAATCCTGGATGTAGGAGACTGGTTCACGAGGTCTTGTGCCAGCAGCCTCTTCCTCCGTCGTGTCATAGTAGTCATAGTCAGGGATGTCAGAGTGAAACACGTGAGCCTTGGTCAAGTTCTGATGGAACTCCGGGTCCTTCAGCTTATTTCTGTACTCATACAGCATCTCCGGCAGGGATGTTAGGGGTGATGGCAACATATGTGGAACTGATGGGGGCACTGGAGGAGTTTGTCCCAGGAATGGTGACTGCTTTCTGGTGTAACTGGAGCCATTCCCAATTATTACTGTCGGTTTCTCCTCATCCTTGATCGTACTACGCAGCTGCTGTGTCGGTTCAGCACTGAGATCATCCAGTTCTTGGCCATCGGGCTCACTGCTCTCCTCGATGAATTCTTCTCCAAGTCTGGCAACAATCTGAGGAATTCCAAGAGATTCAGCTGAAACATATGGTGAGGTTTCATCCTCTAGTCTCGCCCTCTTTGGCCTCATGAATGGAGGGACTGGAACGGGCGGCAAAAAACCTTCTGGTAGTCTCAGAGCAATGGGATTGTTCAGAGCTCCCAGGGTTCCAGGCAAAGGAAATCTCTGACGAACCCGGTGAGGAGATGGAGGCGGTGGCGGAGGTCTTCGACCAGGACGACGCCTTCGTTGGTCCGTCTTCTTGGGCTTCGGCCTGACAAATGATGGAATCAGGAAGTCAAGGAGTCCTGAACCTTGATCTTCGCGTCTGTTGGAAGGACTTGGGATCCTTAAGTGCTTTTGAGGGGGTGGAACTCTGGGAGAGTGTGAAAGATTTTGTTCTGGGACACTTGGAGGCTTACCAAGAGGATAATGTGGATCGACACTGGAATGTCGTCCCTGAATGTTGGGCCTGTCCTCGTGCACCTGCTCAGGGTTGAACTGCTCAGCAGCCTCTCTAAAGTCTTGAAACTGGCCGTTCTCAGGGACATTAATTTGTTGGTAACCTGGTTGATAAATCTGCTGTGAGATATCAGTAGGCTGGTAGTTCGTTGTGTGTCCCCTTGTAGCTTTTGGAACGAGTCCCACCTGCTGTTTAGGACTGGAGAAGGAGAAGTGGACGAGCTCTTCCCCATTGGGGTTGTTGTCTGCAGTGATCAACTCTCCAGTATAAAGCTCAATGGGCAGGCCAGTGTTATCATCAATTAACTTCCTTATGGAGCTGGATCCGGGACTCACTGGAGAGGGATCATCCAGGTCTGGCACGATCTTGACAGGCACGACATGTGTATTAGAATGTCTGACTGGCAGCGCCGGAGACGCGGATCCCACCAAAGGCACTCCATAGCTGGGGAGTCCCAATGGAGGCAGGGGTGGTGGTGGCAAGATTGAGCCTGTGCCACTTGGAGGCTTTGTTGTAGTTGTTACCAGGGGCTCCACGGGGCGTCTGTGGGGTTGGAAAGTGGCTTCAGTGTTGACATATGCATCAATGACTTCTTGGGGCAAACTCTCCGGGACTTCCTTGGACGTCAACGTCTCAATGATGGGTGGCCTCGTAGTCGTAGTGGCTGTTGTGGTCCTAGGTATCAAGACATCTATAGCATCGCAACCACCTCAATTTGCTACAGACCCTCTTCATGTCTCACCTCTTGGTAGTGGTAGTGGGGGCATTTGTAGTCGTCTCCTTGTCCTCGTTCTTGCTCGGCCCTCCTTGAAAGTTCGTTGAAGCGTAGCCCTCGGAGATCACGGGCAGCAAGAGCTTCCTCTTCGACAGTTGCTGGCTGGCTCTGGTCAGGCTGTCGTCGAAGCTTTCAGCCTAAGATCGGAAACGGAAGAATGCATTTTTATGCATGAGCGATGCACGTCCAAGGCATGCAGATCCACAGGTATTAGTACGAGCAAAGCCAGAGTCACCACTCCTGTGCGCATTCTTTTAACGTTGTTTCTACTAAGCTTTCATGAGGTAATTTCATTATCGGCAGAAAGGGCAGAACTTGGCGTGGAGGAGTAAATGAACTTCGGACTGTTGTAGCGTGTATGATTGGATCTCCTCTCCACAACGGGGACTTAACTCTAGAGATGATGGCGGCCACTACTTTGCTGGCCAGAATTTAGGGAAGTTTCTTTTGCAAAAGAGCTGTCTTGAATCGGAACATGCGCATGAAGAAGATCAGCAACCCTCTCTTCCATTTTGCACTCCTCACTTGCTATTTCTGCACCTAGAGCCTTTAGGGATACCACAGTGACAGAGGACACTCAGCACCATCAGCTGATGAAATGATGTGAACGCACGATTGCGTCCTCTATAGTGCTAAATTGAAAATGTAAACTGTGCACATTTTACCTGCTTACCCTGTGCATGCATCAAACGCAAAATCTTTTAGTACGGAGGAACTTATCAGCTGAAATCACGACATTTTGTAACAAAAATGTCATATTTTAAAAATATGCAAACTTTAAACGCAGTAACTATGGTAAAATAAGTCTTAACTACATGTTCCCTGGTATTTTGGCATCGGCTCAAATTAAGTAGATTTTACAAAAAAATATTTCCCTAAAGGGTTATTTACCATGAGCACTTTTATTTTGAAATTTCACTTCCTAAACACACTACATACAACTGTCTGAATTTGCAACTCCAAAAATGCTATGTTATCAAAGTATCTCTGATTCAACTGACATTTTTGGAGTTAATCGAAGTCAGTGTCTATTATACCCACCTAAAATTTCTGCTCAACGAGAGACACTTTTACGACATAACATTTTAGGAAAATGAATTCAACATGTATGCATACTGAGACATGCTTAGTAGACAGTAAACTCCAAAAATGCTTTGTCTCAAAAGTATCTCTGATTGAGCTGCAATATTTGTCGCTAATGCTCGACACTGACAACCATAAGCTCCTAAAATGTCAGGTCAATCAGCGATGCTTTGCAAACATGACATTTAACATGGTTTGTTGCGTGTCACGTTATGTCCTGCATTTGCTAAAGCAATCTAGGACAAAGCCCCACGTTTGGGCACACAACACACCCCAAAAATGCTGCTGACTGCAGCACCAAGTGAGTGTGGCAATTGGTGAGTGCTGCTGACTGCAGCACCTAGGGAGTGGAACGAGTGCTGATTGCTGCTGACCGGCGCACTGCTGTTTCAATGGTGTGACCACCTGTGTTGCCAGAACAACCCGAGCATTCAGCTGGTTCATGAAGCACGCATGAAAACGAACCATAAATCAAAGGTGCTCATAGTAAATCACTTTTTTTGTTTGTTTTTTTCCAAAAAATTTGACTTGTACCAGCTTTGTCACTGCCAATTTCCCACCTTGAAAATCGGAAAGTGACTTTTTGAACTAGACTAATATACCGAATGTTCCGAAATTGCGGTGCTACTTTTGAAGGTCAGTTCCTCACTTATAAGGGCACTTATGAAACTAATTTTGGCTCCATTTGACGCCTGATTTTTAAAATTTGTTGAATGTGCGTCAGTTTGCCGCACATTCTGCGTGTGTGCACAAAAAGTCACTGTACTATGCGCATTGTACAAAAGTGCTGCTGGAGAGAGCTGTTGTAGTGATGCCCTGTAACGGACAGAGGAAACAGAATTTTAACAAATAGAGAAGCTTTAAGTGAGAACACTAGACAGAATTGAGCTCAAGATCAAGTTATGCCTGGATATAATTTGAAAAGTTCACAGGTATCTTGGAGTATTTTTATATACATCTAGTACAATGGGCATTACAGAGGGATCATACCATTCTCTGAATTCATTGCTGTGACACTTCAATCAGTCGTAGTTCATATCAGATAAAACTTTAAAAAATCAGGAGTCGAGTGATACCACAATTAACTCTGGAAGCGCTTTAATAAGCGGGGAACTGACTGTGCTTTTTAACTTTGGAACTTTTGCTGTCTAAAGTCAGTTGATGGTGGCTTCACAAGTACGAGAACCCACTCACCCCCACATTTTGGGGCTCGTAGTGGAGCTGGTGAGCCCCCCCTCCCCTCCTGCTGCTCCCGCTGCCTCTGTAGTAGTCTGAAGTCCTGCTCTCAGGCCTTCTGAATGGGCCTATCCGGCGCTGAAAGACTTGAGGCCTCCCGTGGTCTACCTGTAATAACAACGGGTTCATCTCAAGGGCATAACACGACTCTTTGCACTAATTCCTACCGCCCATCCAGCCTGAATGATGAGGAGAAGAACAAAGACCGCGTCCGGACCCTGCGAACCATCAAACAAAGTCAGTGTGACAAAACAATAACCACAGTAACGAGTTTCACTGCTTCACGTTCAAATCTCACCGTTCTCCACATGTTTCTCCCTCCTTTCGGTTTCGAACTTTTTTTCTATAGCGGCGACGAAACCGATCAAGGCTGATTCATCTCACTTGGAGAGGAATTCCTGGTCACTTCCCGGCTTTCTGCGGAGGAGCCGAGGCAACAGTTAGTGCAGTGACGTTGGGCGCCTTTGCGCAGAATGGGCTCTTTTCTTGCAGTTGCATGCGCCTGCATTGACTTTGCTGGTGCCGCACACACACACACACACACACACACACACACACAGAAAGAGAGAAGAGATGAGGGTTTTTTTCTTTTCCCCGAATCCAGGCCAATGACGTCACAACAGCTTTGGGGGAGGGGAGGAAGACTTTTTGCTTTAGCTGACTTTGGGACCTCTTAAGTGTGTCTTCTCTGCCCCCGTCGACGGTGGAAAAAATTGCTACTAGAAAACAGTGTCCAAGCGTGTCTGTAGGTGGTGGGCAAGGGGTGGAACACGCGCCTTCGCTGCGGGACAGCGAGAGAAATCTGCTTTTTAATTCACGCTGCGTTGAGTCTGAGATGTTTTCGACCGGAAACCCTTTTTCTTTCTTTCTGCGCAGCGCCATCATTAGAAAAATTGAGGCGCGTTTTGGCTTCACATTTCGCGCACTTTCTACCAGATGAAAAATTTTTGGCCTTCTTTTGACGTCTCTGACGCTGGCATTTGATGTCAGGGGCAAAGAGCAGCTTAAGCCAGGCTTAAAAACACACTTTGCGGCGGATAATGACGAGCAACAATGCAAGGCTTTGGCACCTGCAACTTTCTACACGCGTTTTCATTTGCTAGTACAGATTTTTCCTCGATAACTCTGGTTTGAAACTGACAAATTTTGCGATCGGTGTCTAAGTCAGCTTAGATTAGACTTGGTTAGAAGTGTCCAATGCCGGAAATCAGTGTACCTGCTGTAGCTGTTGGCGAATGCAAAGTTTGCTTCTTCGTGATTTTCTCCTGTTGTCACTTGACAAATCTCTCCACTGTGCGCACTTTCTGGGTCTTGACCACGTCAGAGAGCAGGAAGAGGAATGATTTTTATACATTGGAGAGCCTCTCAGAGGGGCTCCTGCCAAGAAGGAGGAGGAGGAGGAAAAAATCAGGTAAAACAGGTGAAGAAGCAGAAGAAACGGTTCTGTTGCCTGTTGTTGCTCCTTCGGCTTGGAAGATGGGCTCTGCCAGACAACGACAGCCGAAGAAGATGGAGAGGACCTTTTTTGTCTCACCCTGTTCGAGTCCGGTGGTGTCGACAAAAGGAAGGGGCAACGGAGAAAAAAGTTGCCCCCGGTTCGCAGGAGCTCGCATATGAAAGTGGAGATTTTCTGTCTGATAGAGTTTTTTCTCCTCCCCCCCCTCCTTGATTCTACTGACCCACTGATCGCGTGCGCGTGCACGCGCGCGCTTCTCTCTCTCCCTCACACACATACATGTACAGTGCACTTATGCTTTTCAGACTTTTTGGCCTCGATCTCTTCCATGAAATGGATCAATACATGCACGGAGTTGCTTTAAGAAAGATCAGTTCGTTTGGTTGTGTGCGCAAGCGTTGAACGTAACACACACGAGGGGTATGGGGTTGTCCCCCTTCCATCAACAATGGAACTCTCATTCATTTAGAGCCACATGGGCCAAACAGGAACCCGCATCCAATTTGGAGCAACACCAGAAGATGGGTCAAATGAGTGAGACCCCGAATGTCGTCTGGAGCTGGACAAAAGTTGTATTTGTGATACCAGCTAAATTCTGTTGGAATTGGAATTGAAAGTCCTTTTTCCTGCAAAAGAGCAGCTTCGTAGCCTTGAACTCTTGCTAGAACAAGCAAGTCTGCCAACTTTTTCACCTTGACTTCTTTTTTTTTTGGGGGGGGGGGTCACATGTGAAAAGTCGTCACTAGATGGTGCTTTTTTGCTGATTTTGATCGTCACAGCAGCTCAGTCGACAAGGAAAACCAATAGTTGCCACGGGCTCGGCAAACGCACCAGGAGGCTTGAATGGATCCCCAATGGGCCACTGAAGTAGGAAAACCATTCTTCAAGCTTGATGGTGAGCCCGAATTGGTTTTCCATTGCCGAGCACCAGCCATTTGCCTAGACGTGGTTGGTGTCTTTTACAGTACCAGCAAAAAAGAGCCCTACTTCAGTTCCAATGCGGTTAAGGAAGACATTTTATTATGCAAATCGGGGGCACTGATCACATTTGCATTCTACGAAAATTCGATTCATTAGTTTAATGAAGTTTATTTAGGAACCCAACCAGTTGTATAATAAAAAAAGTTTGGAGAGGGAGATAGAAGGTGGAGAACAAACTCGCTTCACTCCTCGAGACCCTTAGTAATTCACGCCTGAAAGTTTGGTCAAGATCGGCCCAGAGGTTTCTCAAATCTGGGTGGTGATGGACAACAAACAGACAGACAAACAGACCAAAGCTTGCACTATTATCAGATCCAGTCCAATACAACACACGAGCGAACCTCCTTTTGTCACAGCAGTATGATCAGAAATGTTCTGCCATCAGAGATGCTTGTCCGATTGGCTACTTCCCTTCTCCAACGCCTCCAAGAGGCACTTCGTCTCCAGCTACCTCAAGGAGTTGTTCCACAGTGAATGAAATGCACCCTGGCTGAAAGGATCGTTTTCTCCAGCTCTTTCACACTTACTTCTTTTTGATGCTAAGAGAGGAATGAGAAATTCCAAGGTGCTCCTATCTTATATAGATACCTGCTAGAGATTCTACAATTTCTCTTACATGACACGTTTCAACACTATTACATCTGGTAGAGTTACCTTAGGTCCTCTTCGAAGAGTGCCCCACGAGCGTGCTGCTCCTGTTCAGCTTGAATCAATGTTGCCTTGTCAATTTGAATCTGGTGCCGTTCTGAGGCAAATTTTAGATCACGGTAGCCTCTGGACCTTCCTTAATTACAACAACAAAAACAAAACTCAAAGTGGTCGAGGAGATCTGGACCTTTCCCTCGCTTGACTTTGACACCTCCAATGCAGCAGCCAGGAAGAGCACCAACCATTCTCAATTTTTTTGGTCTCTAACACTTCAGGAGTCAATGTAATCATGATTTTTCTTGTCTTTGATGCCAGAAAAGGGTCCAAACTGCAGGTCTGAAAAAGTTAAAAAAGCCAGCTTTTTCATCAGCAGTTTTGAAGCCACAATGGGGAAGGGCTTGCCCGAGGAGAGGCGCTACGAGACTGTGGGCATAGTGAAGGCAGAGGCGTCGGTGTTGGCAGTGTCAAAGGCCATGGAAGTGTCCAGGTGGACCATCTACCCCATGTAGCAGAACTAGACGGAGAGAGGTGGTGACCTGAAATGCAAGCCTGACCAGGGCAGATAGTTCAGCGAGATAACCAAGAGAAACACCAACATTGTGAGCAAAAGAGTGTTCAGGAAGCACAAGCAGTCCATGGCTCAGCAACTCCAGCCTGCACCTCCGCCAGTACCACACCAAGGCCGTGATCTTTGAGGCAGGCCCCGAGTAGGAAGAGACTGTTTGGATGCAGAATGTCACGACATAGACAGTAGAGAAGGAGGACAAGGAGGAGAACAACAACGAAATATCATGAGGCACCTTCTGCTAATCCTGAGTGGCTACCAAAGAGGAAAGGGCCACAGCTCAAATTGATCTCTCACTCTGTTGCATGGTAGCTTGCCATGTCAGACTGCCTAATGCAGATCCACACACTTATGATCTGTACAGTGCTCTCTTGGGTGTTGAGGTTTTTGACAACAAAGATGCCCAGGTCATCTATGACTGATCCTGGGGGATCCTCAGGATGAACCTCATCCTGAGGCTCCTGCTCATTATTTTGGCAGCCTATTGTACGCCAGATAAGAAAGCAGGCGATAGTTATTGTTGCATTTGAGGCTTTTCTTCTGGCAAGGTCGATGATGAGGCAGATGGAGAAGAGAAGGTAGCACTGAAGGGTCAAACTAAACAGACAGAGAGAGATTTGATCGACAGTAGAAGCTTCATTTCCATACGTTTCAGTGAAAGCTGAGCTTTAACATTTAGACCGTGAGAGCCTCCACTGTTTGCCGAGGTGTGCATTGCCTCTGGAGCACACCGAGTGGTATTAACTTTTTACTGAAAATGCTCTGATTGCCTTACAAGTTGCGAACAGTTGGTGAATCAGGCTGAAAGTGTCCTGTGCTCGCCCATTGCATCTTCCTCCATGAGTGCGCCATTTCATCCCATCTTAAAAGGATCTCACTCAATTTGTCTTTGCTTTCGCACTTAACACGTACACACACCCGTCAGCCAACAAGCCCTACTTCCAGATATCTTCGAGGTTTAAGGGGAGCAAGCTGTTAGGTGAAAGCATTCATACGTAACTAACCCTGTACAAAAGAACATACAAGCTGAGCACCAACTCCTCCTTATTAAACTATCATTTTTAATACCAATGCAAATTTCTTCAAATTCCTGTTTTTAGCCCGACGTTGGGAGCCACTTTGACTGGACTAAATATACACGCTTGTGGACGGACTTTCCGCTCTGGAAGGTCTCTTGAGTAAGATTGCCGCTGCTGACGTTGTTGCACACTCTGGATGTGGCGCACACGAAGAGTACAGCTTCGTTGATGTGATTGCCTCAGGACTCCACGAGCGTCTGACGAGTCGGATGCTGGAAGTGTTGTGCTGAAGAAGAACTTTCTTCTTAGAGATAGCCACAATCCAGCTTAGCTTAAGCTCTGGGACGCTGGGGGAGAAGTAGAGGCAGTCAAGTGCTCAATTCTTGTCTTCATCTCGTATTTTACGTCACAGCGAGAACTTAATTTAAGCAGTTGTTATTGCTTGATAGTTGTCTTGGTGTGTGTTGCCAGTGAATGCCAGTTGATAGCATTCCAGCTGTTGAGACTTGGCACGTTCAGATGACAACGTCCATGCCAGCTGCCAACTTTGAGCTGATGCAGCATGTTTGCACATGCAAATCCTTTCAACCCTGAACCTTATGGCAAACATTATTGCTAATTATTTATTAAAAATAAAACCTTATTAAAAATGCAGGAGGAAGCTAAATTCGTAATAGTTGACCATGCTACCAATCGATCTAAACAAAAATTGTATCCGGCAAACGGAAGTGTCACCCACTTTTATACTGTTGTAGATGAATTGCACTGTTTGACTGCCGTCCAGATACAGTTAGTGCCTAACTTTTAGTTACAAGGAAAATGTTATCATTTTTATCAGTAGTGACTCCCTCTGCTTTGACTTTTATCACGAATCACCTCACCAGAGGTCAACTTGTCAAAATGACCATGATGTGAGAAAGTGTGGACATTTTCGCGTAACCCGCGCATGGTCTGGCGACTTGGGGAATTACAGTAGATGAAAAAGTTGTGCTTGCTCAAGTTGTGCACCCTCAAAGAGCGATAGAAGCGAAACAGTAACTTTGAGTACGACTTGCTGGGCTTTGTCACACAACACCCACCTAAATGAACTGGGCCCCAAGTCAACGGCCTACTACCGCTAGGCCTAAACGCGGCCTATCGGAGCGACTTTGGGCTGGGGAGAACCTGCTACATTAGCACAGTTTTGCTACGTTGCGTTGTGTGGGAAGCAGCTTTTGTGGCCAGAAAGGTAAATGGAAGACACCAAGGTTAGGTTAGGTTAGGAATGCTGCCTGATGCACGTGAAGAGAGGAAAAGCGAAAATATTGACAAAAGTCGAGTTCGAAGCACTTTGACCTGTTTCTCGGCGTCTTTCTCCAGCGAAACCAAGTCATGAACTCATTTCATTACAAAACGATTCGGATGACCCCTGGCGAAATATCGATATTGATATCAACAGATAATTCAGTGTTGCATCAACTCTGCCGGCGAAATAGCCGGAGAAATAAGAATCCCTTTTCGAAACGGACAACGTGTCTTGTCAACAGATCTGGAAGTTTTGTGGTAGTTTTACCCATGGTCTCATCGTCACTGGCCCATTAATGCTGTCAATGTTGCTGCCATTCAGTTGTACCGCTTGCCACGACCTCTGCCGGACTGACTTGCACATTCTGATACATGTCTCTCATCCGGGTCGTCCTCCCACCTGTCCGGGATCCGCTGGACCAGATCCTCCTCGTTCCTGAGTGCAACGTCACGAACATCAAGCCCAAGTTGCCCGGACACTAAAGTCTAGCGGGTTGCAGTCGGGGTTGGAGAGAGGGGAAGAACTAACGTGAAACAGTATCGACTTCTTTCGTAGGACAACACACCTTGAGAATGGCCACCAGTTCTTCGCCCAGAAGCTCTTCTTTCCCAGGCTGGTCTTGAGCCAGTCTTGGCGGAGTGAGAGGTGCATCCAGGGACTGCATTTTGCATGAACATGACCTGCCCTGGGACAAACTTCTCCCCTGTCCAGCTTGGCACCTCCTTCAATGCCTCCTTCAATCTGGATAACTCTGGCTGTTCACTCTGGCACTGCTAGTGAAGAAGACTCAACCCATTGGATGCAACAGCGCTAGAAACAATGACCGAGGAATGCTCTGTCCTTTGTCACTTTACTTGATGTTACTGCTCAGAGTAAAGTCTGACCTGGTCCGGATTTTCCTTCCTCCACTTGAGCGGGTCTGTCACTCTTTCCAGACGCTTCTTCGCTTCACCTGGCGTTTTGTGATGTTGCACAAGGGCCCCAAAGGTGCACAAGCATGCAAGCAGCAACCATTCAGAAAGGGGAGGGGGTTGCTAGGTTTCGTGAGAAAACAAACCAGAGCAAAAGTGTGACAAAAACAATGGCGTCCCGGGCGTCCGGGATGAGAACGCCCATCTCGTGGCACTCGAAGGCAACGCCTATGGCCGAGTGATCTGAACTCGGATGAGTCTCCACAGTCCAGTGGGAGTCGCTGCAGGTGCGGGCAAGCCTCGAACTCCTCAGTTGCTCTGAGTGTGGACGAGTCTCGACAGCCACATATTTCACTCTGCTGCATGCAATGAAAAAGCAATGAACAGTGGATGAAGTGATGTTTCTTTTTTTCTGTTAAGATATCGCTTTTTTTGCGGAAAATGCGGACAAAAAAGACTTTTTTGTCTGCATTTTACTTTTTTGTCCGCTAATCAGAGGAAGGCAAGACTTCCGAAATAGACTAATTCAATGGAAATTTATATGGCCGCCATGTATGGTAATGCTGTAAACTTGCTTTACAGGACTGTTCTGACTGTTCTTCTTTCCATGAAGTTCCGAATGATCACCTTGACGTGGCTTCTCATTTTGACGACATCTTAACAGAAACACGAAACTCAACATATCCACAGAAAACGTCATCAGTCACTCCTTTAAGCAACCTTTATAAGCCTCCTTCTTTGTCCGGACTGGACCAAGGAGGAGGATGCAACACTTTATCTGCCGAAGCGAAGCTGAGGCTGTCCCTGTCTGCTGTCCCTGCTGACCAGGAGATATCTCATACTCGCCACTTGATGACAAAAATTATTACAAATATTTCCATAGAAAATGCAACTTGGCAATCTTGGAGAGGATAGGTGCATGAGGTGCACCCGGATGATCCAGTTTCAAGAGAAAAAAAGGAACTGGGGTGCGGATTACGTGGACGACATGGAGTGCATGGGCAGCATGAAGCACGTGGACGACATGGAGTGCTTGACGTATGGACTGTTTCACAGCCATTTCAAAAATTAAGTTAGCTCTGGGATAACATGCTCAACTGATGCAAAATCAGTTGGGGAAAAGGATGTTCTGGACTGACTTGACCGTGTTTGAAGTGGCAGCTTGAGCTCCCGAGCCAGCTCGAGTCGCCGGCCCGGAACCTGGCCTAATCTCGAGAAGCTTGCGGGCTGAATTCATTGAGTTGCTGGCTTCTTTTGCAAATAAGAGGAAACAGGTGTTGAAGTATCTTGAACGAAATCCTACCCTGTTAATTGTATGCATCGTTCTTTTGTCTTACATCCTTGGACACCGCTGTGAAGACAAACCTGGGTCAGCGAGGACGCATTTGCCACCACCGACCTCGCCAGGTTCACTGTTTTACACTGAAAGGGCCCGAGACTTCCTTCTTCAGTGTTGTTGACGTCATTGTTTTCATTTATTCGACAAACTCAACAACTTTTACAAAAAAAATGGGAAGCTCAGCTAAGGATGGCTTATGGAAGCAATTGGGAAGTAGGAGAAGAAGGAAGGAAGGGAGGAAAGAGGACATTAGCACAGTTAAGTATCGAATCACCATGTGAGCAACTGGGACCATCTTGCAATCACAGCCAACATTTCACCTTCCATCACTTGTTTTCAGTGTGTCAAGAACACCTACAGCATCAGGTCTGCACAGCTTTTGAAACACTCGGTGGTTGCGTTCTTTCTTGTTCTAACATTTCCAGAAAGTCTTTTGGGGTTCTTTTTTCTTACACTCTACCGCTTGCTGCGCCTCATGGCGGCCGCGGCCATCATGGCCTTCTTGTTGGCGGACTTGGCGTGCTTGCCCAGCTTGATCAGCATCCTCTGCTTGCCAGAGAGGCTGGTGGAACCACCGCCGCCTCCGCCGCCCTCTTCCATAAGGCTCTCATCCAGGTTCATCAGACCTCGCTTGGTGGTGCCCTCTTCTTCTTCGTCATCATCGTCGTCGTCGTCAGTCTCCTCCAGCTTGACCTTCTTGGCAGGTCCCGAGGCTTCGTTCGATGAGGACGATCCTGAGGCTCTCAGCTTCTCAATGTCTTCTGGAGAGAGGTTGATCTCAGGCTCCTCCGGCTCAATGTTGGGGTCCGGATCGACAGTCATGGCCAAGAGGGCCAGAAACTCGGCAAAGAATCTCTTGTTGAGGTTCTTGCTCATCTGGTAGATGACGAACCAGTCGCCTATGGAGCAATTGTGTACATAATGTATGATGTGCTTCAAATGTGCGTTCTTCTTAAAGTAGCGGCTCATTTTCATCTTGAGCAGGAAGAAGCGGATTCTGTAGGAACAGAGCTGGAGTGTTCTGGTGGACAGCCTGATGCATCCCATAATCACGAGAAAGAGGTGCCACACCCACACGACGACAAAGACCTTGTCGTTGATCATGTTCAGGCCCAGGATGCACATGGCGTGTCTGCTGTCGGGGCCTCCGCCCAGGCCATAGCGAGAGTAGTAGCAGCCAATCTGCTTGGGAAAGAGCTCGCACATGGGGTCGTTCAAGTTCTGTCGCTTCCTCTCCTCTGGAGGCATATTGAAGTACCTGAAAAAAAAGCATAATTATCTCTGTCCCGCGACCGTCATCAAGCAATCATCATTAGTGAAAGGAGAAAGCTCCAGACAAGTCATGCATGTTAATGATGCACACAAGGGGATAATTAGTAGGCGAAAATTACCTCGTCCTGAGCATCCTTAAAAAGAATTTTCAACCACAGAGTAGCCTACTTTAGCATACCCGTATGCATGTGCATATACGTAGTAATAACAATATACTGTATTTTTTGACACGTGGGGTTTCCCTCTGATATGTAACAATACTAATAGACAAACTACTCATGTTTCAACGCTTCCTCCTCATGGCGGCTGCTGCCATCATGGCCTTCTTGTTGGCAGACTTTGCGTGCTTGCCCAGCTTGATGAGGTTTCTCTCCTTTCCTGAGAGGCCTCCTCCTCCATCACCGCCACCGGCACCTCCCCCATCCAGGCCTTCATCCAGCTTGGCAAACAAGCTCTTACTGCCCTCCTCCTCCTCTTCCTCACCACTGCTGGAGTCCTCATTCTTCTTGGAGCTGGAAGATGAGGCTCCAGCATCTCTTAGTTTCTCAATGTCAGCCTCCGTCAGGTGAATCTCTGGCTCCTCTGGTTCAATGTTGGGGTCTGGATCGACAGTCATTGCTAGCAGGGCCAGAAACTCGGCAAAAAACCTCGTGTTGAGGTTCTTGCTCATCTGGTAGAGGACGAACCAGTCGCCTATTGAGCAGTGCATGAGATAGTGCTGGATGTGTTTGGTGTGCGCGTTCTTCTTGAAGTACTTATGCATCTTGATGCGTATCAAGAAGAGCCTCACCGTGGAGGAGAGAACCTGCCCCAGCCGCGTCACCACTCTGATGCACCCCATGGTGAGCATGAAGTAGTGCCACACCCAGATGATGAGGAAAACCTTGTCATTGATCATATTGAGTCCAAGAATGCACATGCCGTGGCGGCTGTCAAGGCCCCCTCCCAGGCCGTACCTGGAGTAGTAGCAGCCCACCTGCTTGGGGAACAGCTCACACATTGGGTCTGCCAGGCCGATGCGAGCTCTCTCCTCCGGAGGCAGGCTGAAGTATCTGCAAGAGTGGTAGACGAGGGGACAGAATGTTAGTTCAACACAGAGCCGAGCAATAGGAGGAGACGCCACAAAAAAATTAAAAAAAAAAAAAAGAGAAGAAACCAGCGGCAAATAGCAAAAACCCATTATGGGGGCATAGTTTTAGGGCTTTTTTAGGCATCAGAGGACGGGTCTTTCACTGGTCTGTTGTGCAGGTCTCGTCAACGCTGGTTCATTTCTCATAGTTCCAATTGTTTGGTCCCTCCTGTCGACTTCCCTGTCCCCTCTCTTTGTGACTCACACGTTAATTCTTCTTCTTCTTCTTCTTCAAGGTCAAGGAAGACTCATGCTGCACAGTGTTTCTTTCGCTTCGGTCCCTTTTTTTTGGCCATAAATCGGTCGATCTATCACAATCCACACTTTTAAAGTCGCACGAGGAAGCTTCAATCTTTACAAACAGTATGAAACATAAAAATGGTTAACTTTTGGTCACCAAGACCAGTTTTATTAACATCGAGACTCCCCAGGTCAACCCCACTGCGCGCCACCCGTGTCATTCTTAGCCAAGCTTTTGTGTGAAAGGGCTTGAAGAAGTGTGCTTAACGTGTCCAACTTTGACAAGTCCACTCAGGGGAGTTGCGAGAGCTCCTCCAAACATTTCTCCAGAGGGTCCCCTTGTGTGCTGTACATCAATGCCAGGTGGACTGGAGCTATGCAAATCACACCCAGCATTTCAATATAAACTACTACAGAGAGAGAGAGAGAGAGAGAAAGCACAACCAAAGCTTGCCCCAAAAGCGACCTGCACATGCCCATCATCATATTAGGTGTTGTATTTCGAGGAGGAAGAAGAGCAGGTGGTGGGTTTATTTACAAATGGAGGAAGTGCAGCTCAAGGTCTGTCTCACTCAGTACAGCGCTGTGTGTGTGGCCCGTAGCAACAACAAACAAAATGCATACGAAGAAAGAAGACTTTTCTTCTGTTGCTGTTGCTGTTGCTGCTGCTGCCACCCGCCGAGGGGGGAAAAGCAAGGGTCCGCAACAGCAACAACAAAAAAGCGGCAAAACACGTGTGTGCGTGCGTGCGTGCGTGCGTGTGCGCACTGGGCTGACGTAAGGAGGAGAAGAGAAAAAGCACTAACGACAACTTTTACTTATGCAAACAACACTTAAAAAGATATAATTAGGGCGCGATTACTGCAACCAGTTTACAAAATTAGATGCATTCGGGTTGGTGGTTTTTTCTTTTTGGCACCTCTAAATCGCCTTTAAGGCCAGTTTTACTCTCCCGAAAAGCACTGTTTCGTCACGTGCCGCGCAACTGAGATGGGGACGGGTGGCGCTGTTCTACCAATACTACAGGGTGTTTCGCAGCAACTGTCAAGGAGCGAAGGCCGACGTCGTGGATGTTTCTACAAGCCAGGGAACACCAGACTCTGGCTGGACATGTATCAGATACGAAGGTTGCGCTTGGTTCAGTCATGGGCAGCAAATGCTGGAAATGACCATGACCCTGGTCGCGGCAGGGTTGACATCTTCAATTTTGCCTTCTGACAAGAACAATGAAATTCCTCAATGGGAGGGATCGCTGCTCAAAAGTGAATGCTCTCTTTGCCTCTGGGTTAAAAGGCTTCACAGGTCGGTACAACTAAAAGCCACTTGCAGCTGCAGAAACAAGCACCAGAGGCCCTGACTGTGTCATAGTTACCACGGAACATCCCTCAGCTACGGAAACAGCTGACGTGACGAAACCGTGCCTTGAGACACTGACTATCATTACTTGTTTACACCTATTATTACGTCTACTATGGATAAAAGCAGCCCTCACCAAAAGGCGATAAAGAAGACATTTCTAGTGCTATGTGTGACCCTCACCCACCCCTTGAAGAAGTCAGGTGAGTCTGCAGGCACTTTTGGTGGGGACTTTATGAGTACGCATCAATTGGTTGAGCCCCCACCTGTACACGAGGAGTCCGTAGTCCAGGAACTGATTGTCCAGGAATTTGTGGGTGGCGAAGATGGCGGCGACGGCGATCAGGAGGTTCATGAGCTCGCAGCCGAAGAACCCAAACGCGTAGCGGTTGAACTTGTTGTGCACGTGTTCCTGGAAGTGGCGAAGCATCCTGCCCATCTTCTCCTCGGAGTCGTCCACCACGCGGCCAGTGGTGCCTGAACAAGCAACAGAGGTACATCAGTGTGGAGAGAAGTGGTTTCTGGGGGGAAAATGTGGAAATCCTCCCTCAGTCGTTGGCATCAGCAGGAGAGAAGTGATTTCCTGGTGAAAGCACTGACAAAAGCGCAGACTTTGCCCGTCGTCATAAGTCCTGACCCAAGTAATGTTGAGAGGATCTTCCATAAAAGTACATGGGGTGCATAACTCGTTTACAGCATAATTGAAAATCTTAGGTTTAGAACTGTTTCAAGCTTATATAGACTACTCGCACAGGGGAAGTAACACAGTAACATGTGTACCTGGCAACTCCAAAAAGGGTGAATATTGGTTGTGTTATTGCTTGTTTGTTACCTAAGAGTGCAGTCAATATGAAAAAAGAGAGACCACGAACGCAACCAGGGCAAAGGAACTAATACAAAGGGACATGCTTATATGCAAGTGCTACTTACGTCTAACTACGGTCGTCACCCTTTCTCCTCCAAATTTATTGTTTTCCCTTGACTCAGATTTTACACGTCCAAATGAAAGCCAAAGTTTGCACCCAGCCTGACCCATGCACTGGATTTGTTTGCACGCATTTGACAAGAATCCACTGCCCAAGTGTTGTCAACCCTGAGTGAAAGTGGTCAACGGGTCCTGGACGGTGCACACTGAGCAGACCGCACGGGAGAGGGGTCAAGCTGAAGTCAGCGCATCAGAGGGTTGGCACCGGAGGTCGCGAGTCTCAGGTGCAGTTCGCAAATTGACCCGACCTCGACGTGATTAGCCCAATCTCCGGAGTTGATCATCCATCAAAACCCGTTAGCCCGGATCAATTTGTCCTTTGTCTCTCCACTCTTGAGTCGATTGTCCCTCTCCAAGTGGAACGTCTCTCTCGTCCACGTCCTTCACCTTCCTGAACTTCAAGATTCTTCGCATGATTTTCATGAAATTGCTCATAGTCTTACCGTAGCCTGACCCCTTGCGTCAACGAAGCAGTCATTGCTGTGCATGCATGACTCTTACTAAGACCTTGCTCAACATCGCCGTGCAAGGGGTCAGAGCTCAGGAGGTATTTTTCACTCGTCAGCTCTCTGTGCAAGCCCTGCTAATCAAGGTCGAGGCTGACTGAGTCTGCTTCATCCAGGTCTTGCACAGCGCATTTTGTGTCCACCAGCGAACATTTTGAGACACAAAAAATGCATTTCCCCCTCCCCCTTTTGTGCAAGACCCCTTTTTTGCAGAAATGTGACCTCGATCACATCGTACGTTTGCCGAGGCCAGGACAGAGAGCATCAACTCGAGGCTTACGATGTCACATTTCGAGGATCAGCTTCTGAACGCTGTCACCTTTATTGGCCCTACATCAGCACCGTTGTTGGAAGAGGAAAAGAAAATCTCATCAGTGACGTGAGTTCGGTCATCATCACTACCCTCGGAGCTGCCGAGAGCTTCACCCGCCAAGGTTTGTCTGCAGTCATCTTATGCAATGACTGGACTGAACTGAAGTGTCACGAGCAGAGACGAGAAATGGGCGATTTTGGGGCCAAAAATGTGGCGCTTTTAAGTTATTCTTCAACGCTTTTTGTGCGAATTTTCGGCAAACTATGCAGAGGGCAAAGGGCAAATCTACGGATATTTTGGGAGCTGTGACTTGTCAAAATCCCTCTCGAATATTCTTCAATTATGTCTTTAGGGAGACTTTTTAATGCTGACAAAGATCTGTGTGTGAGCGTGCCCGTGAATGGGTTCGGTCTGTCCTCGCTAATAGGGACAGTATTGAAGAATTTAAACATCCCCAGGTCTCGATTTCTTTAAAAAGTCACCTCTGTCATAACATTTTCCACGTTCTCCGCTGTTTCATATCCTGGCTTTTTCTTGGCTCTGTTAACAGGAATGCCTGGGAAATGACCGAATAAATGTTATATCTGAAATTTATGGACGTTTTGCGGAAAACGATGATTTGGGCAAAAAAGAGCCCAGAAACTTATGTGACAAATATATAAAGATATCTTTGAGAAGCTACCCTGGTGTGTGTAACTTCTTTCTTTTTTACCTGCATGTGTGTGAATACAGCTCATTTTGGAGGAGAAATGAGCAGAAAGCCAGCACAATTCATACGTACAAATAGCTTCCATTGTATGTACTCGTAGGATGAAAGCGACTTCACAAGTAGGGTATTTCTCTCATGGGCGAGGATGGGGAGGGGGGGGGGACTGGGGAATTTTGACACTCTTCCAGCTTTAGGTCACGCATGTGCTGTTGTTGCTGTTGCTGCTGTCGCCCGCCCCGGGCCGCCCCGGGCTGTGCCCTTCCGTGGCCTAACCCGTGGAGCGGCAGGACAGGAAATTGCGGGAAGTTCAGGAGAAAAAAAATTCACCTTTGACGATGTAGGACATGAGTCCTCCCTCGATCATGAGCCAGACGCAGCGGGGAATGTAGAAGAGGACGGCCTGCGTACCCAGGAAGATGGAGACCCACTGGTAGTAGGTATTGTACAGTCTGGTGCCGTCGGTCCTCCTGCGCGTGCACACGCCCTCGAAGTCGTTGGGGATGTCGAAGCTGCTGTACATCCAGCAGAACGAATTTAACACGTCGTCGTCCACGCTGTCCTCGGCCTGGAAGAAGGAGTGTGAAAGCGGAGAGCTTTATCATAGAGTAACGACCCTGGGGAATTCAGCTCGGTTAAAGCCCCCCCAAAAAGTCCCCTCCCTTTCACCATGTGGAAGGAGTAGGGGAATTCCGCCCGTTTAAGTTGGACTTAACGCGAGCTCTGCTCTACGACTTTGTGTATGCGTCAATATCTCTCTATGTAAGAAAGAAAGTGGTGCTTCCTTGTCTCAGGTTGACATCACAATGAATGGACCGATGAAATTCGCCATGATGATTGTGAAATTTTTTTTCTTCCTCAAGAACATTGTCTGGGTCACAGACATTTAATGGTTCATTTTTCAATTGGAGGAAGCCTTTAATTCTTCGGCCCTTTCAGCCGATGTTGCCGGGGCTGCCTGACTTGGCAGACACCGTTTTGGCGGGTGCACCCGCTGGTTGATTAATAAATTGTGACTGAATATGAAGCCTCCTCCATTCCAGAGACCTTTTCTTTTTCCTGACATCTGGAACATTCAACGATTGAGCCGATTCTTTTTTCGTCTGCAGTCACGAGTCTGTCAAACGTTATGTAGGAGAAAAGAGACATACAGAGTGTCTCAATATATCAGAGGGTGAGACAAAAGGTGGCGTGAGCACCACCTAAATGTCAAGCGTGGAGTGAAGAAGGAAAAAACAGCAAAGTAGTGAACAACGCACTCGAAAAAAGTGACGTTGAAGTTCAGGGAACAGCAGCAATGGAAGTTATTCGCACTTTTTTGAAGTTTTGCATGAGCAACAACACTTTAAAGTTCGCCTGAAGGACAAGTCCAAGTTCCTGTGTTCGCACACGTGATAACGATGGTTCGAGGTGTTCATCGATCTCCTGCCCACAATTTTCAATCACACTCAAATACTTTCCAATATTTCGTGAACACTTTTTCGCCCCACACCCTTGAAGCAGTTAATTACTTTCCTCTGGAATTTGTTAAATTCCTCTGTCTTTGTCCCCAAAAAATGACCGGAGGGGTTTTTTTTCTCTTTTTTTTTGGCTCCCGAGTGAATCCACAAGTTCAGTGAGAAAAGAAAGCGATTACTAATGATGGTGACATGAAAGTCGTGGAAAGTTCGTCATAGCTGCTCCAGCTGCTGCCGTCATCAATTCCGGGGAAAAAGCTTTTCCAAGAGTGCGAGGAAAGGAAACTGAGAGGGAGAAAAGAGGCAGAGAAAGCAGACTTAGCTGCAATTAACACCTAATTATGGTGAAAGTTGCATCATTCCCTGGGGATCAGATTGGGAAAGTCCTCGCAGGTCCTGGGAAAGACGCAGGAAAGACGCTCTGACCGATGAGAAATGGAAAATGCGGGAAAAATGCGAGGGTGAAATACCATAGGTTGGGGCTGAGACTGTATGTGAGATTTGAGGTCAATGCTACCGGGTGGTGCAGGGTAGGTGCGATGCTGTTACATCCCTATGGACGTGCACGTGGAGCACGGGTTATCTGGCAATTTCTATCGCTTGTTCTCGTGCTCACGCTGCTGGAACACCCTGTACTTGCTTGGGTAGTTCATGTCTGTCTTGGCCTCTTAGGGTTCGTTCTCACCTAACAGGATTTGCGCATTTATGGACTTCTTGCTATGGCACGTATATCACATGGCTCTGGCTAGAGATTGCACCTTACATCTATAGACTGCTAGAGTCTTTTTCCACGCTCACTTATACAATACGTTGGGGCCTTAGTCTTGTGCGTCTTCCCAGGCTGGCCACACAAACGCACGCACAAGCAGACACAAAGAGAGAGCAAAGCAGTTCTCGTACTGACCGTCTCGCACTGAATGGGCTCTCCGAAGAACTGGCTGGTGGAGACGAGGACGGAGGAGACGATGAAGAGCGTCACAGACCACTTGTAGAAGAGCTTGAACGTGAGGTTGTCAATGGAGATCTCGCCAACGCCAAGGAAGATTTCGGTCGCGGTCTTGGCGATGCCGATGGCAGCGGCCATATCAGATCAGGCCAAGAAGTCCCCTCCACCTTTCCGGTTTACAAATTCTTCTTCAGAGGTCAGAACTTATTAGGCCTCTCCTTGTGTGAAAAAAGTCTCTTTCTTTCTTTCCTCCTTTTTTGCGCGAACGTTTGCTAATTTATCTGTTCAGTCTGAATCTTTCTCCAGGCTTTCTTTGGCACAACATGTACACAAGTATCCAACAACAAGAGTTTTGCAAAAACGAGCTTATTGCAAGTCCCTTGTGTGACGTCACGACTTGAATTTTCTGACGTCACGAACGATAATTTTTTTCTTTTTTACTTTTCTTGGGAGGGGGGAACGTGTGTGAAGTGATCTTGGTACAAAATGATGTCTTAATTATAACACAGTCTGCTGTTGTAGTGATTGAGTGGGACTGATGTTCCCAGTCGCAGCATGAAAGGTAGTAGTGACTTGCTGCTCCAGGACCTGATCCAGATAAAGTCAATGATGATCAGGTTGGTCCTCTTGAAATTCATGATGATGGTGATGCAACAACTAAAGGTGAACAAGAGGAAGGACAAGCAGCGGTAGCAGCAACAGCAGCAGCAGCACGTGGAAGCTTCTGGAACAGCATTGTGGAATCACTTGCGGATTTTGCGTGGGGATTTGCACACCAGCCGGGATCAACTTCTCTGATCTCTGGACTCTACACGTTCTTGCGGTTCTCCCAATCTTTTCATTACTGACTACGTCTTTCTTCTTCTCCTCCTCTTCCCCCTCCTCCTCCTCCTAATCGCTTTCATGGTCACCCGGAGTTTCTAGGTACTCAGGTTGTACAACGACAGTTAGTCCTAGTAAGTGCGTGCCGACTTCACCCTCTCTCTCGTGGCCACCACCTCCTCGAGCTGGGCCAAAATGCGGCCAAAGCCGCGCTTGCACGGGCAGATTTTTGCTCCATGAGCTTCAACCTGGCTTTCTTGAGTGCGCAAGGATAAAATGCGCTTGCTCAAACGCGCCCTCAAATCGCGCTCGTCGCGTGTGTTGTCCTCGCGTGCGCGCGTGCGTTGGAGTCCGACATTGTGTTCCTTGGACTTGTCCACATTGAGAAAAAGCAGCGTGCGTAAGAGGAGTGGGCTAAAACAGATCTGCCGTAGAGACGTAGTTGGAAGAGTATGCGGACAAGGGGGAAGGGGGGAGTTACCCCCCTCCCCCCTCCTCCTCCTCTCTCAAGGGGACGACCTGTTCAGGCGATGCAAAAACTTCTCGATGCAGTCCATAAGTACAGATAGTAAATGGTGTTTGTATTCCGGCAAGATGTCGTCCAGCATCTTCAGCTCGCTGTAGTCGAAGATGAGATGCAGCTGCTTCCTCATTCTCTTCATGACCACCAGCTGGCAAAGGCTGCTGAACTTCCCGGACACCCCAAGAACTGCCCAATCTCATACACACAGGGGTCCCCACGCCCAAGTTGACACTGCGAAGTGTCGATTTGGTGGATGTTCATGCTGTGAGGTGGCTTTGGAGGCCTTCAAGTTGAAGCCTTGGGCTGAGGGAATCACTTTTCAGTGGATCTTTGGTCAGGTTCCGGATATTCGGAGGTTTCAAAGATTAGCTCTGGACACCCCTGCATTCCACACGTAGGTGGGACGGGCTAGAGTGGGCACACAACAGGAGGGAGGACAGTGACGCCTGCTTGTCTATGGTCCTTATGTGGCGGTCTCCAAATGTTACAACCATGACACAGAAGTAGCTGAAGATGAAGTAAAAGCGCTCCAGGTTGGAGTGTCTGAGCATGTTCACTTGGGGATTTCTTTGTCCGGTCCTAATATTTCCAGCTGCCATAGAATCCCAATGAAAGATTGTCCTCTTCACCTTTTACTGTATTTTACTGAAATGATCTCAATGAAACGTTTTGATTCTGGTGACACGTTAAACGCTTTACATCTAGGTACAGCTGCGTTGCACTACCTGTAGGAAGGTACCCCGATTGCACTTGACCTGGAGCACGAGGGAGTCTCGTGCTTCACCTCGGCCTTCATCTCGACCAAGACTGAGGCTCCGCAGCGAGGTCAGACAACCTTCAACCTTCAGTGACAACCTTCTGGCCGCGGATCGGCTGTAGACGAAGACAAGTCAGAAGTAGCTGTCTCAGCCTGTGGGGAGGATACACAGTTTAGCATCACGAGGTCATGTGGATGGGGGTTTGGAACTCGGAGCTGTCGAACTTGGTTCCCCCTCAGTCAGTCCTGACTCCCTTTTGCCAGGACGGAAGCAGCTTGCAACTTAATTAAGCCTTACAATTGCGTGAAAGAAGCCTCGAATTGACAACCCCCATTTAGAAATGCCCCCGTTTTCACCTTCCGAGCTTGTCAAGCAGGAGGGGGGGGAGGGGAGACTGACGTACGAGGAAAGGGGGAGAGAGGAGGCGAAATTCTCTGTAGCCCACGGAATAAAGAAGCTCGTTGTCTCTCAAACGACAGCTGATTGATCGGCGATATTTAAATTCTAATCTGTAGAAGAATAAAAAATGCGCACTCTGCTTTGTCATCTTCTTCTGCGTCTCATCACGCAGAAGCAGATGGCACAAAATTTGCCCGATTTTGTCTCCCCCCGAAATCTGTGCTCAAAACGAGATCGTTTTGGTTCTCCAGCAATTTGCTTCAAGTCATTGCGAAACTTCTTCGTCCATTCATAGCTTGAAGCTGTCTCTGGCAAGCTGTTCTACGGCGGCGGGGTCACCTTTCTTGCTGTCGTGCGTTCTTTCCCTCTTGTGCACACTGCAAAAGTCGAGTACATCAACGTACGTGGCTGTCTCATCGAGTCCAGGCTGCATTTGCAAGGTGTCAAGTGGAACTTTTGCATTTGTTCAGGCTTACACGTGCGCAAAAATCGAGTAGTGGAAAAGAAAGCCAAGTCTAAAGTCCTAAGCCATTGATTGAGCCATGACTACGAGATTGCACACACTTAGAGGCCACAAAAGAATTACGTCACTCATACAGAGCTTCAATATTTTTCTGATCATAAGGTAGAAGCAGAACCACCATCATGTGAGTGTTTTGTCATTCCAAGTTGACATAAAGTTAGTTTTAGGTCCCACCAAACTTAAAAAAAGGGGGGGGGGGAGGCGGACTGAAATCATTAGCATCGACTACTGTTAACTCCCTTTCCTTATAATACTTGTAATACTTGGACCAGTTCTTGGTTCAGGACCATGGAGCAGGCCTTGAATACTGCTGCTTGTTCTCATTTCCAGTTTCAGTGATTCTTATGCAAATGAAGTGTGTTGAACCTGATCGTCCTTGATGGCGTCATCAGTGCGGCTGCAGTCGTAGTGAGACAGTCCCGCTGAAGGCAGACTCCAGGATGTCCGCGGACTTGTGGCGGGTCGTGCTACCTCCAGCTTCCGTGATCCTCACCTTGTGAATTCAATTCGCTACCAGGCATTTGGGGGACTTTAAAACGAGGACTTGATGCTTACACGTGTTTCTACTGACTCTTCGACCTTTGCGTAGGGTTAAATTTGCGAGCGACAGTAACTACTTAATTTTCTGTCAAACATGTAATTTTCTCGCACAAATGGACTCTTTCCCGCCAGTTAAAAAATCAGTAAAAAAGATAGGAAAAAGTAAAGAAAAGTCTTCCGTCGGAGATTTTTCAGTGAAGGAAAATCTGCTTTATTAATGTCGCTTAAAAAGCATGTGAAAAAATAGTATGAAAGGCTCAGACATCTTCGTCACTGACGTAGAGCGGATTTCCTATACTCATGACCTGGTCCTGAGCTGGGTCCAGCCTCTGGTTCGCACTCAGCAGGCGCCCCACATCCAGGGACTCGAAGCTCAGGTTATCAGTAATATCCTCAGGCTCACGCGTTTGCTGCAAAGAAGAAATTTCCTCTCCTCTTTGTTTCTTTGCCACTTTTTGCAATGTTTCTGCGCATTTACTTTATGGTCCGCGAATTCATCCCTGTCTTCGACGCCAATGAGGACTTCGTCCCCGGAGCTCATGCTGTAAGTGTCGAAGCCCTGGCGGTCGTCCTACATGAGTGAGATGAAAGCAAAATCAGGACAGAGCGGAAAAATGTGACTTTGAAGTGCGTCGTCTTTGAGTCGGTTTTAAAGCATTTCATGCATCATTTTCGCAAAGGTGTGGGAAAAGGAAAGACTTTCAAAGTCCCCCTCACCAACTTTGACCGAAAACCTCACTACGCAGTGTCAAATTTGATTCGGACGCCCCATACTTTTAGTAAAAAAGATACTTTCCGCTCCCTGCGTATTATTTAGACTAAGCACTGAGGTATGTACTAATTGTACCGTGTAAAGAGGATTCACTCCCATCCCAGCTCCGGAGATTCCTGGTGGTCGGTCTTGATCATCATCAACCTTCCAGATAGGGTTCGCCCCTTAAAGATCACAAGCAGAACAAAAGTCATGCGCCAATACACAAGTAACACGATCAGGAAAATAGTGAAGTGGAAGAGTTCACTTCAGCTAGTTCTAACTCACCCTGAGCAGCGTGAACGTTGGTGCCAGGTACGAAATCTTCTGTGACGCCTGGCCGGCCGCCGGCGTTATTCAGCCCGGAGTCCCGGGAGCCGAAGGAAGTGGCATTTAATGCCCGGACACGACGCTCAAGGCTATGAGGAAAAAAAATCAGGGTTTTCTTTTTTTAAAAAAAGGATGGGAGGTTAGAAAGCGCCCTCACTTTCCAACCCTGATGAAGTACGTGACAGCAAGGAATCCGAGCATGATTCCGATGACGCTGGCAACGATGATGAACCCAATGGCCAGGAGGTTCACGTCTGTGGTGCTCGGGTCTTCCCCATTGCCGGTATCAAAGCCGTTTTCCGAGGACAAGGACAGGCCCACCGAGTCCAGGTCGGCGGTCAAACTTGAGTACACTTCAGTGTAACGGCTACAAGTAGAAGAGGTCGATTTATTGCTGCACATCCACCCTTTATGCCATTGAGTTGATACTCACAGATACACCATAGAATTTGTGATGGGGTCGTACTCCTGCTGGTCGAGGAAGTAGCACGACATCTCTGTCTGCTCAAAGCCTACTTCTGTCGTGTCCTTAGCCAAAGTCTCTTCAATTTTGAACTGCCAACCCACGAAGTTGGACTCGAAAATGTCGACGATCTGAACACAAGGAAGTTACAATCTGGAGTTCCTGTCAAATATTTGACCTCACATCATCCCTGGCTGCGTCGACTTCGCTCGACGGATTGTTGAAGGTCAGGATGACCACGTTCTCGTCAGCGATGAACACAATCTTGACAGGGACCACGGATGATCTGATGGGCTCCACTGAGAGCATGACAAAAGTCATTAGGCCACTATAGGCAATATTTCTGCCCTGTCATCCTCACCCTCGCTGTCCTCCACCATGAGGTCGAAGGTGAAGTAGCCTCTCATGTCAACCGTTGGGGTGAAGGTTGCCTTGATGGTGCCCCCAAAAGCTGATCAAAAACATTAATGAAAGCACTGTGATGAGTAACTTTCGAACATTCACCTTGATCTACGACCTCGAAAGGAGGCTCCGGAATGGATTCCAAGCTCTGGCTGTTGTTGCTCTCGAGGATCTCGCTGACGATGGAGAAGTGGAAGGAAGGTTGTAAGTCTGCGTCTGAGGCCTGGAGGAAAAGAGAAATACATGGCCCTTCTGGGACATTATAAGGAATGACTCCATTGTCTTCACCGTGACATCCAGAGTGAACGGCTCCGTGTCATCGACGGAGATCGCACCGAAGATCTCATCTACATCAAATTCCGGGTCATTGTCATTGACATCTAGTACCTACGTGCATGTACTTTGCAGGGTGAGCTCAATTCGTCGCCCGTTATAACGGGGCTTATCGAATACATTGTAGAATTATGGTAGTCACGTAAGCTGAGTCGGTGCTCACCTCTACGATGACCTCCAGGATGCTGTCAGTGTTGATGCCGTCGTACGAATTCAGCTCGTCTCCCTGCAAATGCGTCATTCATTAAGAAGTTCCCTTCGGATTTTAGTACCATTGTAACTGATTATTTATCAGACAAATGTGGCCTAAACTTTTTGCAGTTTAATCTCGACATACTTGGCACTGGTTGGTGGCCACGACATTGAGGTCGAAAGTGTCGTTGGCCTCCCTGTCCAACGCTTGCAAGACCTTGAGAGTGGGCGGCAAGCTCGGGTCCGCGGCAGCCTCCACGGCGAAGACGCCTTTCGTCAGTTCATCTTGCAAAACGAAAATTACAATGTTACTGAAGGCGCCCGATCTTGCTATCATAAGACTTAACTTGAGATATTAGCCCATGCACTCTGCGCAGGCCTATCCATACACACTTTCTATCTTGTTTGTACTGGTACATGAATACATATACTGGATACCGATGATGACGTAGCAAATCTCCTCGCCCTCTAGGGCCGTCCCCTCCTCGATGTTCTGGTCCACTGCGGAGGGTAGGGAGGAACTCGCGGTCTCATCATTTTCTGCGAAACAGTAGAAAACACAATGAACTGTTTGTGTGTCCGTGTAAGAAATGTGATGAAAAAAGACAAAGGGAACAGGCTGGAACAACATGCCTTGGAACCTGATTGGACTTGTCAAGACGTCCTCGGGGCGGAAGTACGGCTGGAAGTTGCTGGTGGCCAGGAAACTGACAGTGATGGGGGACAGGTTCTTTTCACTGGACAGGGTGGCGTCCGGGTTGTCCAGTGCGTAGAAATTCACCTATGGGGTGGGTCGCGCATATTTAAGTGTTCCAAGTACGTAGAGCAACTTGTCGATGAAAAGCACAAAGGTGTTGACTCACTTTAAAGAGCCATTTTGCGTGATCAGTGGAACTGTCTCAAGATTTCTTACAGGTATCTCGTTATTGCCGGCCGCCTCATCCGTGATGTTGAACCCGTCGAGAGGCAGTTTGAGTGAAACCCTTCCAGTGGTCGAATCCACGGAAAAATAGTCCATCACCTAAACTGACCGATGCTCAAATCACCATCCACCAATGAACAGACCAGCTTTCGAGCACCTGCTCCGTGTTGTCGTCGTCCAAGAAGTACCTGATCTTCTTGAAGTCGGGATTCTTGTCCGCGTCCGAGGCAGTGAGTTTGACAGTGACGCCGAAGAAGTCGGTCAAGGGGCCTGCAGACTCATTCTGGAACAAGTTTTGCCTGTTCTAAACGCATCTTTCTTAGTTTGTACTACAGTTTAGGTCCCCCGCACCCTCTTGATGTAGACGGGTTGCAGCGGGTACAAGAACTCGGGGGGGTTGTTGTTGGTATCCAAGACGCTCACTTGGACGGTTGAGCTATTGGAATTCTGCACATCTATGCCCTGGTCGGTCAACTGCCAAAAGAGAAGCACTGTCGTAAGATAGAAAGAAATATCAGCTATGGTAAACTATACTTGTTGTCAGTGTTGTGCATGATGCAATTTATTTAGCTACAGTCAGGGATTTTTGTGTCTTTTCCAAAAATTGGTCAATTGAACCTCGACTCCACATATGAAGGTTGCAGCAGCTGGATGTAATGCTCCTGGTTAGAATTAAACATAGGAAAGAGTCCATTTTTGCCCTCAAGCCTGTGTTCTTCATCATCAAGACTTTCAAGGTCAAACCCGTGAGTTGCTCGCCCCCCCCTCCTTTTTATGCAGCCAGTATGCAAACGGGTCCAAAAGAGTGTGTGTTAGACAAGTCCAAGTGCGGCACGTCCACCAAGAGGACTTTCCAGAGCTCTCCCAGACATTTTGTTCTCATATATTAAACCCCCTTATGCGTAGCACATCAATGACTGACTAAATTAATCACGCTCTGCACATGGACTCTTGGAGTTACCGTGATGACCAGGTCGAAGATCTCCTCTATCTCTCCGAGTGGCTGTGTAACAAAGAGGACTCCGTCTTCGGTGAGGGAGAAGAGTCCACCTGAGTTGTCATCGGTGAGAGTGAACAAGACATCATTGTTTGGGCTGGTGCCGTCGTTGTCTACGGCCACGTAGGAGATGGACGTTGGCTGTTGAACAAGACAAAAAATTCTTCAAGGATCCGCTCAAAACCTCACGTACTTACAGCGTTAGTCTGTCACTCTCACCTGTCCGTCGGCTTCCTCATTCGTGATCTCCTGGAGTTGCAAGGATTCCTCCGCCAGGTGTGGAATCTCGTCGTTGACGTCCGTCAAAGAGATGATCAAGTTTTGAACAGTCGTGTCTGCAAATCGACGCAAACAGTCAATCCCAGCCTTGCTCATCGTTACTGCACTGTGCTGTGCTGTTCTTTACACTGTCTGTCTGTGACGACGACCGGCACGGTGTAGAGGGCCACATTCTCGAAGTCGAGAGTCTCCTTCACGGTGACCACTCCTGTTCGGTCGTCAATCACGAACGGAAAGTCTTCATCCAGAGGGTCGTATCTGCAGTAAATCACGTCACTGATGATCATGATACTTGTAAGACATTGAATAGATTTTTCGCTGCACTGTGTACTCAAGCAGAGAGACAATCACGGATCCTATTACTCCGAAAGCCAAAATCAGCATTAGAAACATCAAGTTGTCGTAGCCCAGGCTCAGTGTAGTCGGGCTTTCACTATTGACCAAGTCTTTGTCGAAGCCCCACTTGATCGTCAGCCACCGGTATAGGCCGGACCTCATCACCTTGAGCAGGTGGTAGTCAAGGAATTTCGTGAATTCGGAGTTCTTGGGGAGACCGAACGCTAAAGGAACAAAAGTTGCGTCCTCGAAATCCCTTAAAGTCGTCACTCCAGGAATATCACGGAACATCAAGTCTTCTTCATAAGAAGCGAATTCTGCTCCTCTGTCCAAGAACTCAACAGCTTCTGAGATGGATTCGTAAGTTGCATCTGCTCTGTCTTCCAAGAGGTTTTTGTTGATTTCATCGTGCGTGGATCCTTCTGGAGCATTCTTGAAGAAGTCGTGCACCAATGAGTCCTTCCAGACCGCCAAGGAATATCCTTCATCCAGGATCTGTTGGAAGTTCCTCACGTCCGGTTCTACGGGCAGTGAGGTCATCGTAGAGGTGAGAACTGCAGAGTAGGCGGCGAAGATGAAGACACCGAACAAGCAGGCTGTGAAAAACACCACCTTTGCACTGACAGACTCGATATCGACGTAGTGATCTCGTTGCAGCATTACGATGGCGACCACAGTAATATAGTCCAAGACCTCCAAGAACTGCTTCCCTCTGTCCCCTCCAGAGTGGATGACGACGGTGAAGAAGATGCCCAAGGTCACAATCACTGATGCTATGGACAACCAGGAAACGTCAGTGAAGGCATCGAAATAAACACTGTAGTTGATCTTGACCTTGTTTGTCGACTTGAAGGCCACGGTGACCAGCGCCCTCGTAATCTCTAAGGTGAAGTCGATCACTTCCTTCCTCTCCCTAGTGACTGTGAGGCCACTTAGGCAGATGTCCATCTTCTTCCTCACCAGATCTCCCACGAGTCCTCTCCAGCTGCCGTTGTCACTCTTCTGCGCCCAAGTGCCATCCGAGGGGATCTCGCTCTTCACCGTGAAGTTCAGGTGTTCCGCTATCATTAAGATGATGTCCCCGAAAAATCCTCCGACAGAGACCTTGTCGTCGCCCCCGAGAAAGATGGGGTCGTAGTCTAGGTTGGCAGTGGTCATGACAGTTCCATGGAGATTTTTCCTCCTCTCCCACATGGACCACGAGCTGGACAAGGAGAAGCTTCTTTTCTTCAAGGACCAAACTCCCATGGCTTCCGTTATCAAGGGCCCATTCTTAACCTTGTACCATTCACTTAAGACAATTTCGTCGTCAGCACATTCATAGGCGAAGACTTCACTGTCAAGACGAAGATTGAACCCTTCGAGCGAGAACCTTCCGACCGGTACCAAAAGCTTGCCACGATTCCTCAAGTTCCTTTGGAATTGGCTAATTCTGCCTTGGTCACATTGGAGTGAGTCTCTTCCACACACAAGGACGAACATCTGGTTGTTGTCTCTCCAGGGGACTTCATCAAGCTGCCCCAGACTGAGTTCGTCAATAACAGCCGTAGGAAACTTCACAGAACCTTTAGCCCTGTCCAGGCCAAGTACCAGGACTGAGTCGTTGATCTCCAGGCCACTGATGATGAACGTGACGGATGAGGAGGCCCACTTCTTAGCCAAAAACGAGGAGAAGTCCAACAGGCCGGTGTGGCATGACTCCGCCTGGTAGGAAAAGGCGATACCCATGAGGACCACCAGAGAAATCCAGACCATGATCTCACAACTCTTCTGTCTTGAGTCACCTTCGAAAACCCATAGGTGAACCCAATTTTCTGCTTTTTAGGTCCCCTCACATGTGTTTCCTACGTCTTTACTTCCTCCCGCAAATGAATTAATAGCGCTGCAGGTATTACTCATCGAGCCAAAGAAGAGCGCGCGATAAACAACCATGCCAAGCAACTCACAGAGCTTGACTAAATGACCAGAAGGAGCTCCTACCAATCCACATAATGTGCTACTAGGATTGGGCGTAGCATTCTGGCTAACGAAGTGGTGTTGAATCGAACCGAATCACACCACAACTCGGATTGGATCTTGACACTCGGGTCAGGATTGGAGTCGGTGCCAAAGGTCTGAATCTAAACTCCTAAACTGTACCGGTTTGGAATTGATGTGTCATTGGCACAAAATAAAGTCAGGATCTGATTAGGATTGGAATCCGGTTGAAATCACTACTTGTTACTATCGTTTTTAATTTGAATGTTACGAAAGTCTGACTCCGGCTGGATTCTAAAAGACTCAACCCAACGCTAGTATTTGCTACACTGCACTATCACAAGACTTGTGTGCGCAGCTCTCTCTTAAGATCGACTCATATTTGAATACGTTCTTTTCTTTTCTTTAAGCTGTCCACATATTAGTTGTTAAGCCTGTATGTGTACAGCGCTCCATGTGCACAGGGTTGGCCTTTAGTCGGCGTCCTTAAAAACAAAATAAAAAATTATCCACTTCAAATGTAGCGCTGAAAGCTGCAGCAGATCAAACGCATGATGGACGATCACTCAGTTTTTAGGCTCATATGTCAGATATTGCAGCACATTTCTAGGATTAGGACTGACGCTCTGGACTTTAAGGTTCACTTTGTCGAATGGTAACTTCATTTATGTCTACAGGGGATACCAAATGTACCGAATAACGCACCGGAGAGATGTTCCGAGGGATCGGTTACTGGAAAGAGCGGAATGAATCGTCTCCACTGCTCCTCTCCAAGTTTCAGCTTAATGACCAGCGGGATTAATGTCAAATTACGTGCGACAACAAAACCGATCACAATGTCAACATCTTCCAGGCTGCAGATCTTTGCTATATTGCAGACAGCAGTGAGAATGTCAGTAGTGAATACGAAGAGAGTGGAAGGTCCAAACCAAATACACTGTCATGCGTCCGAATACTCGTTTTTCATCGTATGATGTTAACAATTTACCTGCGATGTCAATGCACACAGTATGTGCCAGATTTGGAATTCCCTGTAGTTTGACTGGGGCTTTGATGCCTTAACCCCATCTTCAGCTATCTTCAGCTGCTTTTCTGAGGCTCTTTTCATTGGACTGAAATAGCTTCTGGGAATCCTCCACTGAGATCTCCTTCATCTGACGACGAATTCTTTGCTTCAGTGCTCTCTCACACTGGGCTTCCGTCCATATTCGTACTTTGGCCTTTGAACCAGCCTCCAAAAGCCTCAATAAGTAACAGTTGAGGGTTATTACCTTAATTGGCTGCCTCATGATTAAAAGTAATATTTCCTCTCTGTGTGGCCTATGTATGCATGGCTTCTGGCCAAGTCTGGCCCAAAGTAAAAGCCCCCTTGTCATGATGCTATTGATCAGGGAACGGGGCGAGAAGGGGCTCGATACGGTTGGTGCAGTGCATCTCATCTGTGACTGAAGGGATCAGAGATTTTTCCCTCTCCATTGGACACCCACAACAGCAGCCGGACTGGACTTCTGAACACAGAATCGGACATCAACTTGGACATCACCTCTTCAGAGGTCCGTCTTCTTGAAGGACGCAGGATCGATCTTCAGCACAACAGTCATTTTTGGGCAGGAATGAGACCCATCACTGTTCCTTTCCTGAGGCCTTTTGGGCCCTTTTCAGATGGTTCCTGACCGACTTGGAGCTCTCGCTGAACATGCATGACTTTCACTGAATGCCTCCTTGGCCCAAGGCCTTTTGACTGTGGCAAGGCTCTTTTTTGCCTTGAGGTCATAAATATGAGCTCCCCTAATCTGAGTCCATACCTCGATTGTGACGGAAAAGAGAAGATTGCAGAAAACGCCCGTTGTTCCTTGGCCCAAATCTCTCAAGTTAATTGCTCTATCCGGGCATTTATTACGTAAATTGTTGGTCAGCAGCAAACATACTTGGGAAATATTGTGACTTTTTGGTGAATGTGACAATACCGTTTTGTCATACGGTATAAAAATATTGTAACATGGGCTTTTGCTTAGTCTTTAGGATATCTGTATGTGAATTTCTCTTCTTTGCTTGACGAGTCATGGCGGCCACTTTTCACTGGAGAGAAAAAAGTCTTTCTCTCTTTGAATACATTTGAGACTTTTTGGGAAGTCATGACTGAAAAGTCAAGGCAAATTGATCGAAAGGGCATTCCATATCATTGTTCACACTTATTCGCATTGTCACGCTCTTTCAGCCTTTCGTGGCAATGATGAGGGACCAGAATGAAGGTCCAAAGTGGCGTCCTTGAGGGATTTTGGTGCTCAGCAACAACACCCTTTGTGTGTTTACTTTGTCTTGTTAGGGCACTATGGCAAACAAATTTTGGAGTAACTTCCCTTACTTAGTAAAGTGGAGTTTTCTTTTAGGGAGACCATAAAGTTTATCTAAGTACTACTTTTTTGTTCGGTATGACAAATTTAGTCGATATGATTTAAAAGAGAGGCCGACATCCATAACTACAGAAGCGCTCGTAACGCTCGGCCCTATCTTGGCAGGATGTTTAGGGTTGAGTTAGGGAAAAAATCATTTTCACTGACTGAATTATTGAAAGTGATGAAGATCTTGGATGAGCTACTGATGTTGGCTCTTCTGGGGCATCAGGAAATTAGCAAAGCAAAAGTGGGGAGGGGGGAAGCACCCAAGACTGTCTTCGGCTATCGCCATGAATTTGTCTGCCACTACGCGTCACGGACCGACCGCACGTGCACCCGTCGTTCCAGAACTTGGAGCTGGCCCAGTCGGACAGGACACAAGACTGATCTCCAATCCATAGCCTTGGACGACTGATTGTCAGGGGTGGCGGACACAGCGATAGGGGTACTGACGGACCCAAGCATTCATTCCAGCTGGACCTCGCCTGGACAAGTCCTGGAAGTGCCAGCTGAGGCGCACATTCAACTACAACGCCCAGAAATGGTGTCCCTATCGATTGCGAATAAATGAATGTGAGACTGAAGGCGTCGTCATGCATCAAAGAGACCCCCGTCTTGGGCAGTTGCGTCAGCACCTCCGTCGTTGTCCCGTGCCTGAGCCTCCTGCGCAGCGTGTCAATAATTCATGCAATGCGCATCATTAATGCCAAGTGGTGGTAAAAGCAAAGAAAATGGATGTCGGTGTTGTCAAAGCTAAGGTTTATGGACAAAGCGAAGTTGACTGTGACAAATATATGACACTTTGAGATTCTTTTAGATAAATTTTTACATACTTGAAATTTGGTGCGGAGGTCACACCAAATTAGTCGATGAGATTTAAAGGTAGGGCCCACATCCATAACTGCAGAAGCAATTGTGAGTCACTGCACATACGTGATACAGTGGTTAGAAACCAGGTAATAAATTTTTTGAATTTGCACCGCGACAAAGAAAGTCACTGCAATTTGATGGTCTCGACAAATGACATTTCAGAGATGTAAAAATTCGTAAAATATAAAGTAAAGCTCGTGTCAAATTACTATTGCCTAAAATGACATTTAGGTTCAATAACCAACCACACCATATCAGAAGTCGCTTTTGCTACATTAATTGGTGATAGTGAGGCTGTCTCACAGCCAGCAAAAACAGCGTTGAAATTTCAATTTCAATTTGCAGGGCTGAAGAACAAGCAGTCTGTATGATACTTTTTAAATTAAGAGCAATAGACAGTGGCGCCATCTCTTGCCACTAGTTCGTTTTAGCCCTTGCCTTTGGAAGCTTTTTTTTCCGGCACTAGAATTTGCAAAAGCGCTCTTCTTCGTGCTCCAGAGGCTGGGGAGAAGCCTCATGAGGTTCTTCACGCTGAACCTCTGGACCAAGAACTACAGGGCCCAAGACGGGGACGGTCTTTACGGGGCATGGACACACACGACAACCCCTGTATGGCAAGGGCGTCTCCAATTCTGAGCAGCTTCTTGTGCACGAATCCTACTACAGAGGTGATCAGATTGGCTCGTCAAGGTTGGTCCTTTTTAAACATGTTTGTACAGAAGACTTTTTAGTTTTAGTGCGTTTGGCCGAACATTCTTAATTTGGCCGATCACAGCGTCATATATTTTACCATCCTTGGCGTAAGAAATTCCGTCCAACTGGTGGTGAATTTACGTGATAAACAGTTGAGGGTAAATTTTCAAGGTGACTTCAGTCATTAAGACACTGAGAGAGAACACTGAGTAAGTACATAAGTTCAACTGATTGAGTGCTCGTGTTGATGCTAGAGCGCTCAAGATGCAGACGTCACACTCAATCCAGGCCATCTGCACTACTTAGAATAAACTATTGAGACGTTTTGCTAGCAAGCGTTAAAAAGAGGCCTTCTCATATTGGAGATCAATTTGTTGCGTTATGTCTGAATCACACCTCAACAAGTGAACCTCGAGGTCTTTCTGTCCACAACAGAATTATGAAATTAAAACTTTTATTTTAATTCTTTTAAGAAAGTGCTCGTCGGCTGCTGATTCAAACTGTGTGTAATAATTACTTCCAGTTTAGTGGTTTTGATTTGCAGTCACGGCTGGTCCAGCCTGTACACATGCAAAACAGAATTGGTTGTTTAATAGAAACTGACCGATCGTGTTTGAGTCTTCATGTTTGCCATTGTCATGTCACAGGGTGTTTTTGTTCGTTTATCTACTATTTGTCACTTTGCTTTCCTCAGAAAATTTAACGTTAGTCTATGGACTTACAGGAGATCTCTGTTTTCCTCATCGATGTCATCATCAGCAGCCTCCATTCTGATGACGAATTTACCCACAACGGCGTCCTCGGAGATTTCTTTCTCGAAGTTGCTCCCCACGAACCTGGGCTCCTTGTCGTTGATGTCCAGCACTTTAATAGTGATATCCTGGGCGGGCAAGGGGCGGAGGAAGAACAATCACATGTGTAAGGAATCATTGAGCAGCGATAACGTCACTCACCTCTTTCGAAGTGTTGTTCCCGACATCAGTGACACTGATGGCGTACGTGAGATTTCCTTTGAGGGCGTCGATCTCCGGACTCTCGCGATCAATGAGTGTCGTCGTGATCAGTCTGGCGGTGCCGCTAGTCGTGGTTTCCTCAAACCCGATCAGCCCAGGAGGAGCGTCCACCTCTCTATAGAAAGACCATTTAAAGTGAAACCATGTCGAGAAGCTGCGTTGCTTTACTGAATAGAGCTGAACTCGGTCAGACAAGGCTCCTTTTGCTTGGACAGACATCACTCGACGACGTTCGAGCACACGCCTCGCACGTAGTCAATGTGTGGGGAAATTTGCTGGAATCGACCCTGTTCGGATCTGACAGTCAATGGATGTGGGGGAAAAGACGAAGCTCTCATTCCCCCCCCCCCCCCTCTTGCTAATGTGCTTAGGCATCACCCATCATTAACCTAAGGTCTGTCAATGCCTTTAATCTTGGCGCCCCCTTGGTCGTCTGCTGTTACGGGTATGAGGCCACAGTGTTGTCGGGCTTCGGGAGGCCCACGATCAGCTGTTTCTCGTCAGTCAGCAAGCCCTTGGCCGCAGTGACTCCTTCACGTAGGACATGAGGGATGTCAGACATCATAATACCCGAAATGTGAAAGAAACATTGAACAGGCAGTTTTCAACTAAAATTAAGTTCTCTAAGATTTCTGTAAAGACGTTGGGATGGTCAAAAATACATTTTCTAAGGTGGCCGGCCAGTGTTTTATATCATCTCTGCTACCTGCACAATTGCCAAGCACTTCATAGGCCTCAACGAAAGTCAGCTTATCCCCATTTATCCTGTACACACTTGGTCACCATGTTCACCAATATTTACTCGATTGTAAACGTGAAGATTGAGGGGGCTTCGTCGTCGTCCTCAACTTGGATGAGCTGCAGGATCCTCGTTTCGACGAAGTCGTCAGCGCGATTCTCGTTGACCTCGAAGTCCCAGTTGTCGACGTCCACAAAGCGAGGAGCGGTGTCATCCACGTCCTCCACGGTGATGGACACCACAACTGAATCAAGAATCCGTGAAGAAACGTGCCAAGCTAATGAACAAAGAAATGGGCTTACCTGAAGTGGAGTCCTGAAAACCAAGGTTAGTGTTGCCGTCAGTGGCCACGATGACGATGTCCAGCTCGTCGACCCTCTCGTAGTCGATCCAGTCGTCAGCTGTAGCGGAGCAATGATGATTGTCAGTAGTCACGTATTCTATGTACATCAGCTCCCGCTTTCATCGACATAAGATATACAGTGACACCCTACTTTTAGTGACTAAATCCCAAGTCTCATTCCTAAATACAAAGTCTGCGCTTTTAGTGATACTTTCTTCAGACCCCCAAAAATGCGAAATGTGATTCCTGGTGAGGAACTACAGATCTATGATTCATCCCCCGAGACTTTACATAAACCATAGCAGTCTTGTCCACCCACCGCTTGTCGTCAGTGTAGCAGTGACTTCTCCCGTGGCCGGATCGGCGACGATGGGGTCGAGCAAGAACTTTGTGGTGTAGTCGTACTCTGCCCGGTCGACAACCTCATTGTTCTTTCTTGCCTCGGAGTTGTCCCAGTCGATGGAGACGGTCAGATCAGCATCGGCGTCCCGATCGGACGAGACGAAGTCCTTGATATTTCCAAAGTCCTCTACGCCGGTGGATCCGGCGCAGCTCATGCCTGACGAGAGGTCCGGGTCGGCCTCGTACAAGCAGAATACCTTAGAAATCAATCACATCATGCACATGTACTTATTTGATGTTCCCTTCATAGGCATAAGTCAATGTCTACGGCATGTCAATGTGATGTTAAGGGCGCGTAACATGTTTTCACACAAAGGTGTTGCAAGTACGTTGGGCGTAAAGAATATTTCTATGACCAGTCTAATTAGAACGCTCACATATACCGGTACTTTTAAAACAATAAGTTAAAACCTTCAATGTGCATCCAAAAAACCCCGAACAAGGACGAAAATGGCAAATATTTCACTGAGGAAAGGCATCACCCCTTCCGGAATCCACATCGGGGGGGGGGGACCCTCAATTCAACCGCTGGGGCAAGGGGAGCTATTCTCTCTGTCACCATTGGCCCTACATCTTTTTCTTCCCCTCTTTCTTGATTGCTCTCTGCAATCCGGGTCATCGTCCCCCTCCCCTCCCGACACCTCCACCACCACCCCAAAGGTGCTGGTCCGAGACACCCTGACCCCATTCGGGGTCTGTTCAAAGTTTAGTCCTTTGTGCTGCTTCAGTGCACTTTTCAAGTTGTGAATTGATGACGCTTTTGTATACGAGTGCTTTTTTCACTAACTGTGACCTGTCCAAAATGCTCTAGTTGCCCAATACGTGAGTACTTTATCACTACTCTGTAAACCAATGTTAAATGCATACAATGACGGGGTCATGATGTATATGAGTGATAAATATAAAGCGACATCACCGTACCAGCGCACCAGCGTTTTCCGAAACTATGACCGGGGGCTCGTCGTTGACGTCCGTGAGCGTGATCGTGAGGTCGGTGGAGTCTGTTTTGACAAAGTTGTCAGGAGGGTCATACACGTTGTTCATGTCGTAGACTGTGATCTGTAAGAGTGCAAGTCTGTGCTTAAAAAGGATTATGCAAGCTGTGATCCTTTCTTACAACAAACGAGTATTGCTCTTGGCTCTCGAAGTCGAAGCCGTTGGCGTCATGGTCGATGGTGAGTTCGCCCGTGGTCTCGTTCAGGGTCAGGCCGGAAAAGGAGGGACTGAGTTCAAACCTGAAGAAGAAGAAGCCAGAAAAAAATGTTTGCGTTTTCGCAACCTTCGTAGCGATAGCGTTGCGTACACGAGACTGCTCTGCCCGAATTTATCTTGGCCGTCTTCGTTGACAGCGTCTTCGTCGACGGCGTCGACGGTGAGAATCACTTCGGTGCCTGTCTGGACTGCGGCGGCTTCGGGCATCACGATCATGAAGTCACTGGGGTCGTTCATGATCTTTGGACTTTCGTCATTGATATTCTGCAAGAGTCGTTCAACGTTGCACAGCGCACATGGAAGTTGAAAGGAGGAGAGTGGGAAAGACTCTTTTCAGGCAGGGGTATCAATTTCTGTGCGGCAAAGGGAAGTTACCCCCGGCCTCAGATGACAGTGTTCGTAACTTTCCGTGTGTGCTCTAACAAATGTGCACACTTTCACGTGGCGGGAAAAGCGCTGACGCAAGACTTTCGGCGTAGCACCTATGCAAGAGTGCAGGTATGCAAATTTAATGTGCAAGACCGAACGACTCACCACTAACTTTATCTTCAGCAAAATGAAGTCAGTGTTCACCCCATCGTTGGCTGTGAGCCTGAACTCCATCTCCCTCTTGGAGGGGTCCTCGTAGTCAAAGTAGTTGGGGACTGGCACCAGGGTGATCGCCTGCGTCGCCCGCCCGATCTCCGGAACAACTGTGATTCCTTGGTCAATGTCACTGGGACTTCCGGGAACCGACCTGAGGAGCAACAACAACTTCATCCCCATCTCGTTGGTCTGGCTAGGATGCGTTCACCCCAGCAGGACCTTCAAGAGGGTGTGACAATTAGGCTTTCGTCAGTGACACCCACGTTATAGTCAAATCGAAGACATTGTTGTCAGCGTCCGGGTCGGCGTCGGTAGCCGTGAGTCCCTCGAACGACAAGGTCACGGGGTTCTCGTTAACTTCGATTTCGGTGCAGCAGCTGTTCACGTTAAGTATAGGAGCTTCGTCATTCACATCCTGGAAGTGGCTCATTGTGTATTTTATACGCACTTTCTCGGGCATCTTTACGTCTAGTCTGAAGGTTGTGGTCGCTTGCACGGTGCACAAGGCTGCACCATCCGCGCAGCCGTCCTCCGTGGCGATGTACGTGACCTCGAAGTAGTTGTTCGCGCCGTAATCCTCCCGGTTTAGGTCCTTGGTCAAGGTTACTACGCCCGTTGTTTCACCGATCGCCAGGAAGTCCAGGTTCGGGTCAGCTGAAGGGAAAAGAAACAGTTTGAGGGAGATTAGGTAAAACTCCATGAAGAAATCACCTCCGTTATCTATGCTGATGCTGCCATAAAGCACTGCATTGGCCACTCCAAGGTCTTGATCCCTGGCCTCAACGGTAAAGACTTCCGTGTTAGCCGTAGCATCGTCCTCGTTCTTCGGCACCAATGGTGGAGCAACCAAAAATATGGGCGGCTGGTCACCCACGTCCGTGATGTCGAACGCGATCGTGAAGGTGGTGGGGGGGCTCTGATACTGGAGGTCGTCCGCTTCATCCTGAACAGCGACAAAAATTTCCCAACGCTGGCTGATGGAACTCTTCCCAAAGACTGAAAATTACCGTGAGGTAGATGTCGAGGAAGTAGGTGGAGAAGCCACTGTCGTAGTCGAACTCTGCTAGCAAGGAGAGCTGATAAGAGTTCGTGTCAGCAGGGACCGGATCGAGGGTGAAATACTCCTCGTCAGTGTCCAGGTACATGTAGACCTGACCCAGATCAACATCGGCGTCACTTCCATGTAGCGTTGGAAAGCTCCCCAAGTCCAAGGAGTTCTGAAAAAAGAAAATTCGAAAAAAAGAAATACAAAATCTTATGACACATTTTGTAATTCCTTTTATATTTCTGGGGACCGTGGTTTTCTTTCTCGAGTAATTTAATCTCTTACGTTACTTTCATCCCTTCTAACATTCTATGAGCTTGAGTTCAGGGAGAACCATACAGATTTTATACTTTTCTGAAGCTGGACAACTTTACCTTCGTAGAAAAATCGCCCTACCAGACTTGACCTACTTATGTGGATAAAGGTAAGTACGTCCGACGCCGAGGGACCTCCCGCTAAAGGAAGAGGCGATCCCGAGGCAGCCCTCGCTCCTCAGACTACGAGCGTCGGGCTGCTTGCACGTCATGGACACCGGAGCCTGGGGAGGGAGAGATTACCTCTGAAATTGTGTACGTTCTCGGCGGTTCTGGATCGAATTGCGGGAAGTTGTCGTTGAGGTCTAGGATGGTGACTGCCATGGTCAGGCAGGCGTTGGGGTCGGTGCAGCTCAGGTCGTCCAGGAAGACGAAGCAGTTGAAAGAGACAACGCCTTGATCCTGCAGGAATTTGATGACCCGTGACTCCTCATCAACCCTTTTGTGCCTCTCCTTGTACTTACTGCCAGCGCCTCTTTGTTCTGAGGGTCTCCGACGAGCAGCTGAGAGTTGCTCACGATGATCAAGTTGTCGGCGCTGATGCCTTCGCTGTTCCTGCATTCTATGGTGGGGTTGGCTGGAGGAGAAGAAAGGAGTGCTTTGCGTCGTATTTCAGCTTCGCTGTTTTCAATGTTTGGCCGACTAAGTTTGACCTGACCTCACCTGATTGAACCCGGCGGAGATGAACATACATAACTAGGATACTGAAAAGCTGCTAGTGCAGATCCAGGACAGTGGAACAAATGTGCAGAGCAACCCCAGTTGGGAGACGGTCGAACAAGGAGCAGATGAGTCGACGTCGACAAGTCCTGCGAGGCCGTGAACAAGGACGACAAGCAGCATTCAACCCAGAGACACGAACAATCCTGCGAAAGTCATTTTCTTCAGTGTCAATGTCAGTCCTGACGTAGCTTGGACAGTGAGGAAATGAGTGTTTGAGGGTGCTGAAGAACAACTGAGCTTCTCCGAAGCCTCTTTTCCTCACTGGAAGTAGATGGGGCCACGTTGCAGACTTGCATCTCTCAGAAGTTCACAGCTAAGAGACTCGGGCTGGTGGTCTCGGCTCGACCCGGCAGCCAGCCGTTTCTCCGACCGAGCCCGAGCCGTCGTTCTCAGCCGGACTGTCCTGACGAGCCGAGTTCGGGCTCAGACCCAGATTCAATAGCATAGGGGAGTCAACGAAAGAGCCTCTTACCTGACATCACATTCGCACTGGCGTTGACACCATTGTATTCAGAGTTGAATGAGTCACTTTTCTGCCAAGCCCAATGTCCACGAGCCACTTTTCAATCCTGGCTTGGTGACTTCTGCACTAAGATCTGAG
>JAAUXU010021578.1_pt1 | contig 53080 bp, 58 predicted proteins | sample 7278151 | NCBI WGS metagenome assembly JAAUXU01 (sample SAMN14350113, study PRJNA611818) | marine sediment metagenome | isolation source: surface marine sediment (1.8m) | place: French Polynesia: Moorea | collected 2018-08
TCACAAATTCACTTCCAGTCAGACAGATCAACATTTTCCCCCTCTCACAGCTGATCTCCAAACCAATGTTGTGGCAGACTCAACTCGCACCCATCACTCGAGTCAATCAGACCTCCAGTTGGGGCCAAAAAAAAGCTTACGTGACAACAACAACACCTTCATGCAATCAATATTAAACATGCGTGAGCGTCAAAATTTTGATGCGAGACTTCACATCCGGAATCGCCCCCCAAAAGCACAAAAAGTGGTGCCAACACCCCCTACATTTCTCTCTCCCCTGCAAATTTGTACGTGAATTTGCAGGAGTGGCCTCAAACTCCGCCTCCTCCTCCTTCCCCATGCAACAACCACTTCAATGAAAATATTTCGCGCACAACTTGTTCACGTCAGTTTTGCGAGGTCTTGAAAGGCCTCCTTAACACGTCTCTTTGTTTCCCGCCAAAAAAGAGAGGAGAAAAACCCCTGTGAAGTTGTGGGAGCGATTTTTGCGCCGCTCTTAATTACCCCCTTTTGTCACCTCCACTTTCCCCCCCCCTTCTGTCAAAAGACAGAAGAAGAAAAAAATATGTAGGACTGCAGAAAAGCTTCTTCTTCTTCTTCTTCTTCTTCTTCTTCTCCTTCTCAAGGATGAATGACGTAATTTGGCACGAACGAAAATGCCAAAAGCGCTCAGTTTGCCTGAAAATGCCATCATTGAATGCATCGGGGCCTTCCCTGCGGGACCTACTCAGCTACTATTTTACTTCTACAATTACTACGTGCATATAAAAAAGTGAAAAAAAAACACTCATGGCAGCTAAAATGTTACAGAAAGAGGGTCGAGCCCTGGTATTGCACACGCACGCACGCACGCAACAGCTGCCGGAATCGCCCGCGCGCACACGCGCGTGCGCACTATATAATTGCTACATCGATGTCGGATTTTTTGGTGAAGAGATTCAGCATTTTTGGAGACATATATTGCACTTCATTGTTCATTGAAAGTTGTTCATCAAGATCGATTTCCTTGTTCTTTTTGACAAATTACTCTTCTTCACTACTTCCACTGCAGTTTTATCAGTCATTGAGCTGACAGCTTGAACTCGCTGCACTGTCTCCGTGTACAGTGCAGACAGTGTTGGGTCAGTGCACTGCAGCAGACAGTGCGGCTTCAGCTTGTTTTTGATAACAGTGGTGGTTGAGTGATCTAAAATGTCACCCCTGTACTAGTCTTGGCCCCTCCAAACACACACACACACACACACACTCATTCCTAGTTTTTCACCTAAAATGCCGAGCCCCAATAACTCCTGAACGGAGCTTGAGTGTGGAGATACGCGCTGATGATTTTTTCAACAGGAAGAAATAGAGGAAAACTGCAGCTGTGTGTGTGTGGGGGGGGGGGAGAAAGAAAATGAAGACATTTAAATGCTGAGAGAAAAAAACAATAATTTCTACTACCTCTATAAATATCTGATTTGCGGTTTGCGGAGGATGTTAAAAAAAGGCCTTCGTTCAAGCCATTCTTTCCTTCACTTTCTAGGGGTTTTTCTGTGTGGGCCCCCGATCGACCATCGAAATTCGATACACAGAAGAAAATTAGAGGCCCACCAGAGTTATTCCCCTACAAGGAAGGGAGGCCTTAAATTCAGGGACAAAATACAGTTTGATTTAAGGCCTTCCCCCCCAAAAAAGTATTTGTTTTGCCTCCCAACGGTGTTTTGGCACCGTTGGAACGCGGAAATTACAAGCTGGAGCCGAAGGAGTTGGAGGAGAAGAAGGGGGTATTTTTAGCGAGGAGAAGGGGGGGGGGGAGAAGGGCAAAAGTGGCTTCTGGTTTTAGGGGTTTTTTGCTTATTCTTCCTTCCATTCACAACTTTTTTTATTAGCAGTTCACGAGTTTAAGCCAAATTTTCTGCATTTCAGGCGTGCAGTGAATTCAGGACACATTCTTTTGTTTTGAAAAGAAAAAGTCAAAGAATTTTTGGGCGGTTTTTGAGGCTCAAAAAGCAGCTCAATTTGGACACTGCTAGAATGAATGTAGGAATATTCCAGAAAGAAACTTCTCCTTGAGTGAGATAAAATAAAATCCTGACAAATGGACTTTCCTATGAAGCAGCTAAATTTGACAAAGAAGAGCCCATCAAGGAGGCCTCAGCCATGAAAAATTCAAGGGATGACGACGCTTTTGCTATGATTTTGTATCATCTCGACTTTTAAGGGTGCGGCTACACCAGCAGAATCTGTGGGTGGGCAGGTCTTCTGCCCACGCCCTGGTCGTGGCTGGCTGGCAAAGCATTAAGGGTGCGGTCACACCAGCACAATGAGTAAGTCCGACTCTTGTTCCAGGTCTCCTCCGCTGCGAGCCCCCTTCTTCTTGGACAGCCCCGCCGACCTGGAGAGGTTCGGCCCCTCCGGCGGCCCGTCCAAGAGCTGCTGCGGCGTCACCCAGATGGTCTCCATCCGCTGGTTCATCGTCTTCGTGGCCTTCGCCGGCGTCAGCTGCAGCCTCGTCGGCACCGTCCTGGGGGCGGTCAGGGCCTCGGGCAGAGAGCACCTCACACTGGCGCTGCTCATGATCGGTAATAATGACGAATATGTACAGCAAAGTCGAAGATTAACGTTAAAAATTATGACTATAATGGTATAAAGCGTCTATTTTTTCCTCTCCTGCCCCCCCTTCTTCTCCTTCCAACGTCCCACCATCATCTGGCAAAAGAGGCTCTAAAGAGAAAATGGCCTTCACCAGTCTCCAGACGGCCTTTATGGCCTTCTGACCATTTCCAAGTCTGCCTCTGCAATTTCCCCTCTCATGCGCCCCCCAAAATCAACTCTGGCAGTGGAATTCTTAAGCCGTTGGCAGAGTTTTTTTTTTGCACAATAACAGCGTTGATAGCAGAAATGTTGCAAAATTGATTTTTGCCACGCTGTTGGCACCTGCTGAACCAATTATTCCTTATCTGCACCGGGTGGTCCAGCAAAAATGTCCCTCTCGCCCCCACCCAACGCCCACGTCCGAACACGATCTACGGGGTCAGAGCTGTCGAGGCCTCTAAGGCCCAGCACAGGTTTATGAACACATTTGTCAGGCGACGTCTTTCGCACACTCTATATTCTGTGGAGAGAAGTAGAATGCATCATCCTTTTTCTCTGCAGCCGCGGCCAAAGAGAGAGTTTGTGTCAGGGAAATTGGGCCTTTTTGGCAAAAAATTGATTATAATAAATTAGGAGCCCTAAAGAAGGGGGAGTCTGAGTGCGTGTTGGTGCAAAATTTGTGCACGCATAACTCTGAACACCGTCATTAGCTAGAAATTTGCCAATCTGGATCAAGGCAGCAAAAAAAAGAAGCAACCACAACAGCAGAAGTGGGGGAAAAACCCTCAGCTGATTTTTCCTGATTCCCCTGGCCTTTTTTGGCCATGTGAAGATTAATATTTTCGCGCGCCGCCACGCGGAATAACTAATGTGGGAAAATTGAGGCGTCGAGAGAAGAAGTTGGCATTGACTCTTTGGCCTTCGTCGTCGTCCTCCTTCGACTCAGGCAGTCGTTTGGTCCACGCTTCACTGAATCTGCCAATGCCGAATGTTTTGGGAAGTTCCCCTTTTCTTCTCTCATAATTTGCGACAATGTCGTGTTTTTTGAGGCGTTTCAACGAGTCTGCTCGCCTTTGGGGCCTTTCACGTCTCGGGGTGCCACGCCCAAGGAGGGCGGGTGGGGCCCAAAGACGGCGGCCAAAGATGGCGGCCACAGACGGCGGCCAAAGACGGCGGCCAAAGACGGCGGCCAAAGACGGCGGCCAAAGACGGCGGCCAAAGACGGCGGCCAAAGACGGCGGAAGCACTTCAGTCCAGACCAGGAGATCACGGTCAAGTAGACCTGCGTGCGGGCCAAAGCCTCCGGGAGCTCAGTAGTACAAACAATGGCAGAACCTCAGAAGGATACCCACGGCTTGACCAATGTTGATCTGGCCTCGACAAAATTATTCATGAGGGCAGCGCCGGTCAGATCTCCTTGGACCGGACCGCCAACATGGTGTGCGTCGTCACCTTCGGGACAGAGTTGAACTTCAGGGAGACACAGGCGCTGCTCAGGGGGTCTCGAAGGTTGTGCTGTCGAGAGCCTCCCGACGGGTCTGTTGGGGCTCGCGTCAAGGTCCATTCCAGAGAACGACGGCGCTCACTCAAGTGGAACGATTGTGGATTAACTTTAAGTGCTGTAAAACTCGCGTCAGACGCGTCTGACTCAGTCGTTTTTAATCCGTATCAGTGAGTCATCGTACCAAAAATTGGCCCTCGCGCCCTTTGTCACATAAAAACCTTTGGAAAATCAAGAAAGAAAAGTGCAGCAGACGAGAAAAATTGGAGGAATTTTTCAAAAAAGACGATAAAATTGCAACGACAGATAAAAATATTGAATTTCAGACGTTTCATAATAAATACCATTTGTCACATGCAAAAACGCAGTTTCAGAGAGTGACAGTGAAAGAGCCCAATGTTTGTAATGTCCGTAGGAGTCGGCATCGTCCTGATCACGGTGAGCGGTGTTGCCTGGCGATTCACGGCCACGGACGCGCCGTCCTGCGGCGCCATGCTCGGCCTCGGCGCTGACTTCTCCGCCCCCGCCGCCACGTCGGCGGCCGCCGCGGCAGCCGCCGCTGCCGCCGCCATGGGTGAGGACGGCGGAGGCCGCTTTCTGCGTCCCGCCCACGGGGTCCTGGCCAGCTTGAACCCCAGCGCCATCTTCGGTGCTCAGCAACAGCAACAGCGGGCTCAACATCCTTATGCAGGTAGCAGAATAGACTCGTCCTGTATGTAGTCGATGGAGATTTTCTTTAATGTAGTTTATGCTACATCATGTCTGATTAATATACTGCAGTATTGTGGTGACTGCACTGACCAATCCACTCTTGTAGCCATGATGTACTCGGACTTCCACTACCGCCCCCCTCCTCCTACGTATCAGGCCAGCATGCAGGAGTACAGGCTGAGAATGCTACTACTGGATAACAACAGAACTGGAGCCACGGCCAACACCGCCGACACCAACAGTCCTCCCAGGGCTGACGTGGCCGAGGCCATCTCGCCCCCACCGCTCTACAGGGCTCAGCTCAGGTGAGAAAACCAGTAGAGGGAGAGAAATCGTGATGAATTCTAACTCCTGCTTCTCCTCATTCTTCAGGGCCGCCATGGCCAACTCCCTCCTGCACAGCCGTCCCCCCAGCTACAGGTCGCAGATGTCAGACCACACGAGCAGGATCCTGCAGCAGAATCAGGCGAATAATAATGTGGCAAATCACGACGACTCCACAACGACAACTTCCACTGAAGAGGACACTGGCAACACCAACGACACCGGGCCGCAGCAGCAACGTCACCAAGAACAGCAGCAACACCAGGCGCTGGTGCACCGCAGTAACAACAACTTTAACCACAGCTGCAGGAGTAACAATGACAACAACAATGTGGTCAGTGTGTCAGTTCCTGACTTGAGCTTTAGCCACGCCGACGGCAAGGAGACCCCAGGCAACCACTTGTTGACCGGCAGCAACGTGAGCCTCATTCCGTCCAAAAATGACCCGAGGAGCAGTGGGGGCGGCGTCGGCATCGGCGGCGGCGGGGGCGGCGGCAACTTCGTGACGATCGTGCAGACGTCTTCGTCGGACTCCCCCACGTCGTCGAGCGTGATCGTGACAGTGTCGGGGTCGGTGGACTCGCAGGAGAGAAGGACCCTGAGGGCGTCACACGGCGAAGTCCAGATTCTGGCCCACCTGTGACCTGACCAAGACCAGTCTCTGGACTGATCATCTCCCAGTGACCTGAGCAAAGTGAAGAGAACCTCAGCAAAAGTATTTGCCATCCACGCGAATTTGGGCATTACGCAAGAGAAGAAAAATGGTGTGTGGATTTGACTCGATGAAAATATGTGAAAGTTCTGACCTGTCTTTGGTCACGTGAGGTTGAAATCAAACTACAATTTTCTAAGTCAATCTAGAGTCAAGTTGATTGAGCATCTGCACGTTATTTCCGCCAATGTCAAAGTGTTCGTGCTAACTCTGAGAAGAATAAAACATTTATGTACAGCTGGAATGACCTGTAGGATAGCACCTAACGTTATAGTTTCCCCCTGGGGAACTTTCGACTGTCCGTCTTTCGTGGGCAGCCAGGGCATGACTTTCAGTCGTCGACAATGGATCAATGCATGTTTGCACTGATGAAATGAGGTGTTGCTGGTGTCAGCGGAAAGTTTGTCGTGTTCAAGATCTGCGACAGAGTCCTGAGTAGGAGGAACAAGTCCACATATCACAGCTGCTACCTCAGTCAGGTTGGTAGACATGCAGGTGAATGAGTTGCTCTGCACAAGACTTATCCACTCATCACCTTATCTGATGCCCTCGAAATGAAGCAGGTGCACTGACAAAAATGTCTGGCAAAAAGAATTTCCTTTAATGACTTCCCTGACAACATTCGTGAAGTGTTGAATGTCTCTTCAGTTCAGGATGTCTTTTTGTAAATTTTAATGCACTTAATGGACACAAAAGCAGCTGTTGCACAGGTGCGAATTCAGCTTCAGGTGAAGCTTTTGACTGTAATCGCAAGTGACACGTGAGTTTCGCCAGTGAAGCTTCTTTCAAGTTCAGCCTCAGGCCTCCACTTTAGGCCCATACCACTTTGGAGGCCCAACCGTGCATTGTGTTGCTTGCAGAGTCTCTGGGAGTGAGGACCAGTCAAGGAGGAATGCTCACTCTGTGTTGCATGCGCGGATATCGAGGTTGTGCGAATCCTGGCCCACAACTTTCTGCTCTTGTTATTTTCTTCTTCTTAGGCCCAGGAGTCAACTTCAGACCGCGCTAGGGATGGGGTTCGACGGGTCTGGCTGGGCTCGAGCTGGCATTCACCCACTTAAGCACGGCTGGACACATTTCGTGTAAAAAGTATTGAATTATAGTTGTCAGGTCATGTGTTATGGGGCGGAAGTAAGGAGTAATGATTGGTCATTACAGTCATAGTTGTAATTAGATGTTTTAAAATGGAATGTCATCACGGCGATCATCATCAATTTTGTTTGTAGCAACTCTGGAAAGTCCGACTGGTCTAGTTGGAAGAACTTTTTAGGCAAGCCTTCTTACCCACGTCTACCATTATCAAGACTTTTCTGTTCAACTCTGTGCATGCCCAGGAAGTGCTGACACTTACGTCCCGGGGTTGACCAGATGGATCTTGATGATGACAGACGTGGACTTGTAATGGCTCTGGAAAAGCTGGTTCTACTATATAGTTGGACATGCTAAACAAACTCACTGGTGAAGCCAACGAGGGACTGACTGGCAGACACGGGGTTGACCATATGAGTCCTGACCATGACAGCCATGGACTTGGCAGCCCAAAGTCGACTCTCTTGTGTTTTGTTTTCTTTTCCTCAACTCCTTGACCACGTCCCGACCCCGACCGAAGCTCGACTATGTCGTCGACTCGAGCCCAAGGAGCACATCCCGAAACTTCCCCATGTGCGTTGAACGCGCTGGCGAAGTCAATGTGCGACTGCTTTCTCCTCTTCTTTCTCCTCCCTGCCCGCGTTGTCCAAGGTCTCCACAGGCATCATCATCACTTTGTCCGCTTTGACCGGAGACAAACACGGGGTAGGAAAGCGCTTGACAACTGAGGTAACTGGAAAGTTTATCTTTTCTTCTCTCGTTCGTGCCATCTTTGACGCTCAGGGATCGAAACCGCATCTCACCAGTGACTTCTTCTTCCATCATGTCTTCGTCTTCCAAAGCTCCTCTGCAAGTCTGCATGGTTGGATCGGGCAACTTCGCGTGCTCGATTGTCAGAAATGTGGGGAAAAACGTGTCCAGATTTCCTGGAGAATTCAAGCCCAATGTCAAGATGTGGGTCTTCGAAGAGCAGGTTCAAGACGACAAAGGTAAGATGGTCGAGTTCAGGCGTCAACGGAATTTTAGGGGAAAACCTTTTAAGAAATGTGTCAAAAACAGCCACTTCGGAGCCAAAGTTTGCGGTAAAAAAGTTTTTTTTTTCATGATTTTTTTTTTTCGAGAAAGAAGCAACAAGTAGGCATTTTGAGCAAAAGAAAAAGCTGTGGTGTAAAACTTTTTCACCGGAAATCCCGAGGTTCAGTGTGTTATTGTCCTGCCATTGCGCCATGGTGACACGAACCTCGACACAGACAGCACCTGCACCTGAAATAAGTTATCTATGAGTCTGGAGCTGACCAGGCTTCTGACATGTTTTTGCAAGAACATTTGAAAAAGTATAGCTATGCATGACAGTCGACACTAAATGGGACTGGCAGTTACTTTTATTAGAACGATCACCACCTGTGTCTTCCCACACATTACAACGCTGTATGATTATGATGTTGTCAGCTGTTACCATGAAGCTCCTTTTCCCCCTACAGTGAGCAACAAAAAAAGGGCCGACACTTAAAATTTGCCCATAATTTTGGCTCAAATGCTTCAAATTTCATGAAACATCATGTGTGTCCGTGTAATGGTCACACAAGCCAGCTGGCTGGACCTCGGACCAGCTTGAACTCATCCATTGAACTATTGCAGCAAGTACCCCTCCATCAGCTGACACAAAAAAGGTCAGATATACATGATGCATGATTTTTGAGACCATCTCGTATTAGAAATCAGACTATTGCGGAGTTTTGCTGCGGAATCCCCCACTGTCTCCCCATGTCAAGAAGACAATGTCTGAAGAAATAGCTGCTAAACTTTTTGAATCTTTATTTTATATCGGCAAATCGTACCCGCTGTGCTGGATGGAAAGCTTGGCAAAAGCTGAGTGCACTGTGTGTGTGAGCATGTGCCTATAGATATGCTATGTCTGGGTGTCTATCTGCGTCTCCCACCTTCGGACCGATCAAACTTGCCATCCATACGTTTGTGACTGCCCTCATTGTTACCACCACCCTACATGCACTTCGCGCTGTCCACGCGCGTCGTGCTGTCCACGTAAATGTAGATGTAGCTATGGACGGAGCTTTTGCAGGTGTAGACGAAGCTTTTGCAGGTGCAGACGTCGTAGCCTTGCGCCCATTTAGAACTGGCTCATCCAGACGCTCTTCACCATCCTCTCTTCCACCATCCCCTCTTCTCTCCAGGGTTGCCAAGTCGCGGTACTTCTTGAAAGCATGTGTGGAATTTCTTTTAGTGAAGTTAATATTTTCTGGCCATCTTTTCACCCTCACCTTCACACTGTGCTGATGATAGAAAATCATCAGCCTATGTGTTAAGCCACCTTTGGGCTTGCCGGGCTTGCCTGGCTCACTGCCTACTCCAAGTGACCGTCTCCTCTCTTCTCCGCCACTTGCCGGTTCTGCCATTGCAGCCATGCGCTGCCCTCCACATTGTAGTTGGCCTCGATTTTGGTCTCAAGGCGGTCTTAAAATTGACCTCCAATCGCACAGTACATAAGGGTCACAGAGAAACTTTGTTTCCAAATCAGAGTGGACGAATCTATTGGCAGACACTTTCTTCAATTTCTTTATTCTTTCATTCATACAATTCAGAAGAAGGTAAAATAGGAAAATCTTAATATTTAATGAAAAATTGGAAATATTAGCGGCTACTTTTCAGCCATTTTTTGCTGAACCATATGGAGAGAAGTGGGTGACCCTGGAGCAAAACTGTGCAAAAGTTTGGTTTCTAATTCCTTATACAAGATGGCTTCAAGACCTTATCATGTATGACTGACCTCTTTTGTTGCAGCTGGTAGAGGGGTATTGGCAGCAAGTACTGTCGTTTCAAAGTTTCAACTCCTGATAGAAAAGAGGACGGACACAAAAGACTTTACGTCCATCACCGCCCCTTGAGGGATGAAGGTAGAGATCGTGACTTCAGCCTGAATGAAGTCTCGACACACCTGGTGCTCCCTGACTGACCTTGACTGCAGCCACTACATCAGGTCCGATCTCAGCTTGTCGAGTTGGATACCTGGTTGTTCCTCCTCCGGCATTGTCGGCGTCTTGGGGGACGGCGTCCTACGACGCCGTGCACTTGACGTCGTGGCAGTCAGCGGTGATGTCGACCTCGCGCGTCAAGATGTCCAGTGAGCGGAACACGTGCTTGAGAGGACCGTCCAGAAGGCCTGGGAGGCACTTTCAGAGAGAAGAAGGTGACGAGACATCGTTGGCAACGAAAGGACATTTCCATACTTCACACATGCCTAGAGGTGATCAGAGCACAGATGCTGGAAACATTTCAATCGAGATCGACGTGAGGAAAGTTTCAATGGGTGACACGCGTCCTCACCCCATTTAAGGACGTCCTTGAGGACTCATCAACAGATGGGAAAGCAGGGAAGCCAACATCTCTCCAAGTCGTGCGTCCTCTGTAAAGCCTCCGCCAGAATCTCTGCGAAAGAAGAAAAGTTCACACACCAAAGCTTGAAAGTGCTTGTGAAGTCCTGATTCCTACTTGTGGAGGTCAGGAAAGATACTTGGCAGCTGCAAATCTGTTGGATCCATCCTACTCCTACTTGTGTTGGAGTAACTCCAGAACAGACTCACGTGTGACTGCATGTGGGAAATTGTGTTCTTGTGTGAGAGCCAGGTGAAAATGGGTCTGGAGTCAGCGAAAATGGACGCAAAACAGGATCCAGCTGAAGTGACCTTCAGCACCTGAAGTTTCCCATCACAGTCCGGTTGGAACTGACAATCCAGACGGTCAGGGTGCATGGAAATCTGCCCAAATAGTCACATCATGGCAGCGTTGTAGATGTCACTTGTACCCCAGCCCGGTCGATTTGGACGCATTGGTTCTATGGAAACATAAATAAACTGAGGATGAAAAGTATCATGTTTGAATGGTTTTTGTTCCATTGCAGCTGGGTAATGGGAGTATGGTGATGTGTGACAAGATGTGCCTGAGAGCTCAGGAGACATCACTGTGCCACACTGCATAGTTTCAGTGCATGAAATGATATGAGTGGTGTCTGGAAAATGTCGACAGTAGAAGCCCCATTGAATACCTACTCACGAACAGGACAGCAGTACTGTAACATCCAGTTTATGAAGTCCTCGCTACATAGTTCTAGCACTCACTTTCGGACAGCCTTCGGCGTCACCATTCCGGATTCATTCAAGGCAACACGAATAAAAAAAGGCCCATGTTCAAAGCAATTATTCGAATGCACCATTGGTATCGGGCGCAAGACTTTCTGTTACCATTCTCAACGTACATTCGGCACTCACTGAGTACGTTGTCAACAAACGCTAAGATCGCGGTCGATATCCGCAAACACTATTTTTGTCCACTGCTGTGGAGTCATTCTTCATGAGATTATGTTACTTTTCACTACTTTGGCTCCAAAGGCTTAAACCTCGGGGCTCTTTCGTCCGCCCTCAACAAACACAAAAAAAAAATAGGTCTCTCATCACTATCACTTCAAGACCACAAAATTGGGATATCGTTTGTTTTACTGTGTTCGTGTTAAAATCCAAGCAGATTCTTCTTTGTTCCAGGCCTGACTCGCAATCTGAGTGACGTCATCAACGAGAGCCACGAGAACGTCAAATACCTGCCCGACGTGAAGCTGCCCCAGAACGTCTGGGCGGAGCCGGACCTCAGGAAGGCCGCGGAGGGCGCGGACGTCATCATCTTCTGTCTCCCACATCAGTTCATCGAAAAGGTCAAGAATGGAAACTCAGCCAGACATGATGAAATCTGACTAAGAGTCCTTTTGATGGTGCGCAATGGGGCTAAAATTGCTTGCAATGCAAATCTCAGTTGACCTAAAATTCTCCTAAATGACCTAAATTCTCGCCAGAGTCTGAGACAAAGCATGCTAATCACCATCACTTAACCTTCAAATCACTGGGAAATTCTCAGGACTCATTGATTCAGATTTCATTGACATATATTCTAAAATGTCCTAAAAATTTGAATTTCCATAATTTTTTTCTTAGGTGTGTCGCGACATCCGCGACTGCGTGAACCCGTCAGCCAAGGCCATCTCGCTCATCAAGGGCTTCCATCAGAAGAAGGACGAATCCGCCTTTAGTCTCATCTCTGACCTGATTGCTTCTAACCTGGGGGTCTCATGCGCCGTGCTCATGGGCGCCAACCTGGCGGACGAGGTGGCGAAGGATCTCTTCTGCGAGAGCACCGTGGGAGACCGGGACGGAGACCAGGACGGGGGCAACGTCTTCAAGAAACTGCTGCAGACAGAAAAGTTCAGGATTCAGGTTGAGTCAAAATGAGCCACAAAATAGACATTCAAAATTTCCACCTGTGGCCGGACAAAACTTTAAGTGCATTTTATATACTCCGGATTCGGTTTTTCGCCGGGTCTGGATCCGACTCAGATCCAAGTTTTTTGGGAGGCCTGATCAACACAACCTCTATTTTAACTTGAACTGACAAAAAACAACGGTGCAACATACGTAAACAAAGAGCTTCATGTTTCGGGAAAGCCACTTTCTACCTTTTTTCACTTTAAATCCTTCTTTGGTGATGAAATGTACTGATGCACCGTAAGTAACTACCCCTATCTTTTGGATCTCATCCCCCAAGCTGGCCCGAGTTCCTACAACCCCCAGCTCGATCCACTCCTAACGCTTAGTGACGTCCTTTCATACCGTCTCGAGACTCGCCCGTACTCAGTCGTGAGACTCAAGTCAGATGTTTAGACTCAAGCATCCGCAAGTGTCCGTTTCCAGTTAGCATCATCCACAGATTCAGTCAAACTTGGTCCAGATCTATCAGTAGTTCAGTGGTGCATTGAGGAGTAATAAACAAGACAAGCGTTAAATTTTATGTACAGAGTGATGTGAATTGACGCAATGAGGTCGTTGTCAAGAAGTGACCTCGTATTTTTGTCTAAATTCACTCTTGACACCTCGTTGTGTCCTCAGGTAACTCGGGACGCGAAGGCGGTCGAGATGTGCGGGGCCCTCAAGAACATCGTTGCCATCGCCGCAGGGATGATGGACGGAATGAACGTGGGCAATAATGCCAAGGCCGCCATCATCAGACTCGGCATGATTGAAATGGTCAACTTTGTGAGGTGAGAAGAAAAAAGAAGCAACAATTTGCCTGTGTATGTACACAAAGTCACGACCTCCGACAGGCATCTTGACCCTGACGCACGAATGGAGACGTTCTTCGAGAGCTGCGGCCTCGCCGATCTCATGACCACTTGCTACGGGGGTCGAAACCGGAAGTTGGGTGAGGCCTTTGTCACGACGACTCCCAGGAAGACGTTGGCGGAGCTAGAGAGAGACTTGCTCAACGGGCAGAAGCTCCAGGGGCCCATGACCGCGGCCGAGGTCGCCGCCAAGCTCGACACGGATGGAATAGCTGACAGGTAGAGGCCAATAGATGTGACTTGGAACGAGGTCATTCACCTCTCTCCCTTATCCAGGTTCCCCCTGCTCATAACCGTCCACCGGGTGTGCAACGGAGATCTGGAGCCCGAGGACCTTCTCGTCCAAATCCAGCAGCAGCCCGACACTTACGGAAGTCTCGTTGAGGAAGTTACTAATTGAAACTGGTTGCTCTACAAGGTTGTTGTTAGCCGCAATAAATGGCTCCGAAGAGTACAATTGTGTGATCCACTCAGCTGGGCCACCTCCAGCATCCGCACGGACTCCGGGACATCGGGGAACTGGTGCATGACGAAAACGCTCAACAAAGGTCACGCAACCTTTCAGTTTTTCTTCTTCCCTCGCCTGCTACATTGTAGATAGGCGCTAGGCTGGTTCATTCCTGACGTAGGTAAGTCCAATTTCTTCGCCCCAAAAAGCGCCTCCCAGGGGCGCCCAAATCGTTGCTGGCAACGACGTGGTTAGAAAGCTAACGTGAAAGCAACCACATGCCGAGGAGAGGAAGACACCATGGCTCACGAAGTGGGAGGCGAGGATGACGTGCTCAACCTGCTCTCCGAGTTCCTCAGGTGCAAGTCCGACCCGGAAGAGAAGGCCTCCTTCTTCGCTGCTCTCTCGGCCAAGGAAGAGGACCAGTGGCTGCTGTTTGAAGCCATCCGGCAGTTAGAGGAGAAGGAAGACACGATAGTGTTGGATCTGTTGCTAAAGTGGAAGGATTCACCCCTGGTCTTTCAGTACGTGCCAAGTCTATTGGCACTAAGGTTCACTTGTAACCGCAAGCTGAAAAAGACGTTGGATGCCATCCTGATGTCCTTATACACCAAGGTCTTGATAGAGTCTCCGTCCTTAGCCGTTATCCAAAGTCTCTCACAAAGTTCGGTTTACCACGACGGTTCCAAAATGGACCCCACCAATCAGGAGACCCTCAAGATCCCCTCGGGGAAGTCGCTGAAATTCGACGGGAGAGGCGTGGAGGGAAGGATGACAGTGGCTGAGACCCTTTACAGGTTGGCCTTTTATTTTAAGTTACGCTACTTCCTTACTCTAGTCATAATTGGCCTACGTACCACAGGAACTACAACGGCGTGATGGCCGACTTGAGCCCCATGGCCATCAAGGAGTTTGTCAAGTGTACCACGAACCTGTTGCTCCGAGGTTTTGACGGCGACAAAGCGAAGAAAAGGGTTAATTTGACCCCTGGAATCTTGTCAGAGCTGCTCAGAGCCGCGTTCTTTTGCATGCAGAACAACTACAAGGGAGGCGGCGGCGACGCACTCCGTCTGTTGGAGCTGCTCCGCGGCCGCGCGACCGCAGCCGCCGACACCGTCGTCCTCCTGCTGGCGAACGCGGCCAAGACGCTGACGGCGAAGAACACGCCGATACTCGGACCCAATCTGGTCGTCGTCGAGGTTCCTGAAGGCAAGACCTTGAGCAAGAATCTGATCACCAATGCTTCCTTCAAGACCAAGAAGATGGGCGACGACATCCCGAAGGTAGAGTCTGAGAGCAACGTCGACAATAGCCTGATCGCCACCAACCTCAAGATTCTGGTAAACATGAAGTCCATCAGTGAGGAAGCCATGGATGAGGCTCTTGACCAGGTGTGTGATGAAAAAGCAAAAGCAAAACTGCTGATGAACAAGTCACAGGGAACTGCGTTGCAGATACCCAAGAGCTCGGGCCTGAGGATGGCTTTGTCGATGTCGTCGGGCGAGCCACAGACAAAGGCCAAGGAGAAACTCAAGTCGAAGCTCCACCACTTGCCTGTAACCACTGGATTCAGGAAGAGACTGAACTCGGAAAGCGAGAAGCACAAGAGTCACAAGGCCAAGTCTGACGATGAAGTCGAGCTCCATCCGACAGAGCCACTAGGCCAAGGCTGAGGATGGAGTCGAGCTTCATCCAGCAGCCCAAGGCCGAGGAGTTCATTCCCCCACTTTCATATTCAGCCTATTTCACTCCCCTTGAGTGTGACTTTTCAATCCATACGGGTGTCCAGTATCACAGATTAACAAGTACAGGAAATTTTAGCTGATATATGCCTATATCAATTTAGATTTTTCATACCCATTTAATTTTTAAAAACTGCATCCACGAGAAGGCTGCCAGGAAGAAAAAGTGAAGCCCTAACACCAGAAGGATCTCTGACACCAGCAGACGAATGTACAGATTGCGTTGAACAATCGTTTATTCACCACGAAGGGCTGACAAAGAACGTCATTTTTACAGCACATGTTCGCATCTAACTTTTCAATACAATATGTACCTCTGACGAAAGTGAAGCCATAAATGGGAGCCACGAGGCCCATGATGGAGAGGGTGCAGCCGATCACCGTGATCCAAGTCAGGACATAGTTGAGGACACTCTGGAAACAAGTGCGATCAAAACTTGTGCAGTAATGCTCGTACGTACAAGGAGTTTTTCAATGACTCGATACTAGAGGATAGCAGTAAGAATGGAGCTCGTCCTCATCCACTGCAAAGAAAAACCCTTAGTGCATTCGTTCTAAAGTCATTGGGTCACAGCTTACACTGCCTTTGCAATTACTGCCCCCCTTATGTTAAAAAACACAGCAACTTAGTCATAACTTTACGTTTCAACGATAAATGGCGAGGAAAGCCGTTGATATCGACACCCCTTGGAGGATATGTCAGACTCAGTTTACGTATCGGTGACGATATTATTGATCAATCTTCTCGCCAACTATCTCTTAATCTGACAGCTTTCTCCTTCGACGCATACCTGAGCTTCCAGTAGAAGTGAGTTCACTTCTCCCTCTGGGCTGGGAATTACACTGTGCATCTGGACAACTTATATAGTTGTGAAAAAGTCTGCTTGGATCAATGCAATCTTGGATTTCATTGAAGTCATGAGCGAAGGCAACCTGAGTGATCGCAGGAGGCAAAAGGATGCCAACAGAAGAGACTTGCTCGTCTTGGTACACGCTTACTTGCTTGAAGAAGGCTTGGCAGAAGCTGCGCAGGCAGTAAGAGAGAACTGGAACTTTGACAACTACGAGGTCTGTGACAACGTCGACCTTCAGCTCATTCTTATGGAGTACCAAGGATTTTATCAAGTGAGACAGTTGAAGAGGTCACTTATGCATAGTGGAAAATGATAATTCTCTGTCTTACTCAGATGAGGTTTCGCCGCCAGCCGAAACTGACGCGGAAAATCACTCCTGACAGTCTCTCCAACTGTCTGTCTCAGTCAAGAAGAAGACGTTCAGCAACTGTCAAAAGGAGAGACCCCAGCGACTTCAGTCCGGAGGAAGAAGCAGGTGATCAGGGTCAATTTGTCCTCCAAGGACAGAACGTTGAGCAGAAGCGACAAGGTCATGACTCCCTTGATGTCTGTCAAAAGCTGTCACTACCCAAACATCTCCTATCAAGCGAAGAGACCAAAGAATTTGCTGCCAGGTTAGCCAGAGACTTCGTTCCTGCTGCAGTAGTAGGCGATGGTTGTGAAGTTGTCGTCGGCCACGAAGAAGTGCAGCAAGCTCTGGCACAGGCTCTGGCTGAAATAACGGATACCGAAGGCGAACACGCCAGCCTTTTGATGCGCTGCGGCCTCTCGTCATCCAACACCAGCAACTGCTTCTTATTGGCAGGGCCGCCTGGCACGGGAAAGACGCTGCTGGCGAAGACGGCAGCGGCGGCCGCGCCAGTGAATGTTTGGCTTGCCGATATTCACGCAAGTTCGCTCGGGGGTCGATGGCGAGGTGACAGCGAGCGATTGGTGCGCTCTACCTTTGAAGTGGCGCACGCGAATGCGCCAGCCATTATCTTTGTGGATGAGGCTGATGCTCTGCTAGGAGACAGAGGCACTATTGGCGAGCACGAAGCCTCCAAACGGTGAGTATAGATTGATCCTTGGCTTAGTTTGACTCATCGGCACACCAGCATTTTTATGAAGTTGGCTTATTTGTATTCTGCTTGCCATTGCTTTTGGCACTGCCATTGTGGAAAAAGATGTGTCCAGCTTCTGGCAGTGCAGGAGATCAAGATACTGATACATCAAGGCATTGTGTTGGCAGCACAAATGATGCTGGGCGGACGTGAGGAAGTTGCCTTTCTCGGATGGTCTGGAATATTGGTGCAACGCCGTCCCATCGGTGTACCCACACCCAGACCACTTGAAGATGCTGAAAGAATGCTCTACATTCGATTCTTGGTCTTGATAGGATTGTAGTTGACTAAGGATGAAATGATATTTACTTTTTTCCCTTTGTGTGTTACCAACATAGACAGTTTCCCCTTCCAGGTGCAAATCCGAGTTTCTCATCCAGCTCGACGGTCTCGCGGCCTCATCAAGATCAACTCAGGTTGCTGTTGTGGCAGCCACAAACTTGCCATGGGCCTTGGACGCGGCCTTCCTCAGACGATTTACCCGTGTTTTTCACGTGGGCCTTCCAACCAAGTCAGAACGCATCAAGATTGTCCAGAACAACTTCAAGTCGATTGAGCAGAGCTTAACAGAAGCCTTACCAGGTACTTCCTTTTTGGGTGAATTGACTGAAGGCTGGTCAGGGTCCGACCTGACTAGAGCCTGCCAGGAGGCCAAGAGGTTGCTGTACCGGAAATGTGTGGACAGAAATGACTCAAAGAAGACTTCCAAACCAATACGAATAGATGAGAAATTAACAAGAGAGAATCTTTTGGAAGTGTTTGAAAGAACAAGGCCAGTCAGGTCCACTGGGGATGCTTGGGAAAGCAAATACGACAAGTGGAGAAGGGGTCACCCCTAGGTCCTAAAACACAACATTCACATACATTAGGCTAGACCAAAAAATTCAATCTCTTGTGGCGTGCTTGTATATGTCGCCAGACTTCATTTGAAGACATTCTCGTCAAATGAAATAATAACTATATATTGCTTGTGAGTGAAGTAGCGCTTTATTTTCCAAGTTTTCAACAATCAAAATCCGAAGGATTCAGAGAAGAGGCTGGGCTGGGCTGGGCTGGCTGGGCCGACCTGGGCTGCTGCTTTCACTGCCCATACTATAAAGCTCTATAGCCCGCAAAATCGGACTATAAAGCTTTAGAGTCTGGCTTTCAGGAGTATAAATCGGTTTCACATTTTCTACTCCCAGTAAATAATACAGCACAGTGAAGCAGAAGTTTTGCGTCAAGAAATAAACCCCTTGTGGTCTATTCTTTGCCTTCAAACTTTTCCACAAAGATGTAAAGTCAAATTAGCTACAAAGTAGTAACTAAAGGAGTGAAGATTACTAATGAGAGTGGTTGGAGACGGAGACGGCCAAGACGGAGACGGCCAAGTGATCAGCCAAGACGGAGAAGTTACGTCAGCAACATCTTTCAAATGTACCGAACAACCTGTATTTACTTACTGAACCCTATTTTCGGTCTCAGTTTCGAAAGGCAGTATCTGTCCATGGTGTCACAAAAAGTCTGTACTTGCTCTCCAGATTGATCATGACAAAGATGAACATGTCATCTTTGTTCTCGTGATGAGCTGCCGACTGCCCATAATTCTGACGCCCATCGTAGGTACTGAGCATTGAAGTTAATGTGAAATATTCTCACTATGCGGCTGTTTGTTCTTATACGTGCATATTCGATTCTCGGTGATGAAGGCAATTATAAAGTGAGCATCAGAGGAGGACAGCGACTGTCACTAAGCTACTCTTCTCTTAAGTTTGAGTGATTTTACTGCTTTTGCTCCATAACACAGCGCGTTTTGCCTGCCATGAAACACCTCACTGGTTGTTTCACTAGTCGCAGGTTCTTTAGACTCACCCTGTACAAAGTGTCCGTATTAGAGTGATTCGTGTACTCTATTACATAATTTTCTTCAGTAAGAAAAATGCAGGGAAGGCATGAGGCTTGGATCAATCAACCCTTCATGATGTTCATTTCCTCCTGGTTGTGTCTCTCGGTCAGGTTGGCCAGCAACGAGACCAAGAACGTGTTGAAGTCGTTGCGCACGCGGCTCGCCTCCTCCTCGATGTTTATCTGGAGCTGGGGGATGCGGTTGAACTGAGAAGCTGCGAGACAAAACAACATCGTGGTCAACGTCAGCGTCAACGTCGTGGTGGGGTGGGAACTTACACAGCTTCGCCCCTCGGCTTCCCCGGGCTTCCAACCTGCAGTTGGCGAAGACGACGCACTGGGACTCGCCCAGACCAGACTTGGCCACGAACTCTGAGTAGTACGTGTCCAGATCGCGGGCCTTAGGAACGAGGGGAAGGGAAGGGGGTAAACAATGTCCAGTAAGATCATCAATATCACCACCAACATCGATATCGTCCGTGTGCTTTCTCACCTGCTCCTCGCGCTGAGGGTCAAAGACGAAGATGACTCCGTGCGTGTCCTGCCTGATGGCCGGCCAGCAAGACTGGAACCTCACGTCCCCGGAGGAGTCCCACAGCTCGACGTCGGCGCGGACGTTGCGGCTGTTCACGTTCAAGTTGCTGCAGAAACGAATGGGTCTTTCAAATACAAATAAACACCGGATTTTGGGCTTGGTCATTTAATACAGACCTTGGCGTAAGTAATTTCAGTGAGACTTTCCGAACTTTCTGTGGCAAAGTTGCCCTTCCACCAGTGATCAGTGTCTGATCGAGCCTTCTTCACGTGAGATCCCTCCCCTCTTTAGCCACAGAAAGTCCGGACGTACGGAAAAGTGGGCTCCATAGATGATGTGAGGGGGTTCAGGGGGTTCCACCCCGAGATTTAGGTGGGCCAAGGAGGGGAGAAGCATCCTACAAAGATTTCTGGACTTTTCACTAAAAAAAAGTGACCAAAAACAGCCAGTGTCGGATTGGGGTCAACTGTGAGTCGCCGCAGCTTTAGTGCTCCAGTGTCACTGTGGGCACTCAAAACTGTGAACCGACCTACTTAGAATTATGTGTCACTGTCTGAAGAACTCATTCCATGCAAAAATTCCACTCAAAAATGCTTCCACGCAGCCTTATGCACTAAGTTGCTTCTCACTGATATTACTTACGCTAAGGTCTGTCTGTCAAGAAAGTTATAGCAGGGTTTTTTCAGGAATAAGTTTATTCAGCACAAGTGTCAAGATTTCAGCTCATATCTTTGTGCCGCAGAGTAGTGGTTCCCTACATTATAGGCGTAACTTACAGTTTTTAACGACGGCGTAGAAGATAGCGGGCATTTTCTTCACAGTAGACAAGGTAAGGACCCAATTTTGAATGTTAAATTTCGTACCATAGTTTAACCCTGAGATTGAATTTACTCAACATTGAGTTTTAGGTTCTCAGCTAAATTTTTATCAGCTTCAGTATAAACTTTCGGTTAGGTGACGTTTCCTGACTTTCCTGAACAGGTATGACACCTCACAACGTCGCGGCGGGACAGTATCGCATTACCTACATTGCCACTGGTCTCATCTTAATTTTAGTGCATTTTTTCAGAATTTCATATTAGTTCTTAGGGAGGGGGTAGTTCAATAAGTTCTCTAATGTTTAGGGATGTTGCCTCAACTTTTGAAGTCTAATCAGAAGGTTGAGCTACGTTCATACGACTTGTGTGTGCCGTTGAATCGATGCTTTACTGAATGTGGAAGGAACAAATAGAGCTGGATTGCGCACCTGGATTCAAACTCCAGGATCCGGAGCGCATTCGTTGGACGATAATTCTCAGTGATCACATTCTCGGTAGCGTCTGCCAGGAAGTTGGCCAGGGTCGTCTTGCCAGCCTGGTGATGACGATGATCAAAGCACACGAACAGGGAATAAAGCTGACATTTTCAATCACTGAGCTGTACCTCGGTGGGACCGACCAACAGCACCTTGACCTTGAACATCTCCGGAGGACTGTGTGATCACTAGCTGAAAATTCAAGTGTTTCTTCCTCCAGGAATGTTTTGTTGTTATCGCAGGTAGAAGTAGCAGCTTTCTCATATGGACCTTTTGCGCACGCGCGCGCACTCTAACATAGGAGGCAAAATTTATTGTGTAAAAAATATAAAAGACTTAAAAAGAGATAAAGAAACGGCAAAATGAATCGCGCTTATTGCGCCAACATCAGCTAACGTTGCGAATGACACCGCTCCGCAACACGTGCCAAAGCAGAAGAGGAATAAGTTGGCTCTTTGCCAAGAATAAGTTGCTGGTGCTGCGTGAGTAAAGCCATCTTTCTCGCCATGAACCACATCTTAAGCATGAACGCCAATCGCAAGTTCGGCGCCGCCTCCGCCGCGGACGAGAGCTACTCATGCGAGTTCGGCAGCACAAAATACTTCGCCCTGTGCGGGATTGGAGGAATCCTGTCCTGCGGCATCACGCACACCATGGTCACACCGCTGGATCTGGTCAAGTGCAGGTTGCAGGTAAGAACCATTTGGCAAACAAAAATGCCTAAAGAATTAACAACTGTTGACTTAGGTTGACAAGGAGAAGTACAAGAACTTAGGGAACGGCTTCAAGGTGACATTCCGGGAAGGTGGAGCTCCAGGTCTCTTCCTGGGCTGGGCCCCGACCTGTATCGGATACTCGATGCAGGGGCTCTGCAAGTTCGGATTCTATGAAGTCTTCAAGAATCTCTATTCCACCATCCTGGGCGAAGAGAAGTCGTACTTGTATCGCACCTCGCTGTACCTGGCCGCCTCAGCGTCGGCAGAGTTCTTTGCAGACATCGCCCTCTCACCCATGGAGTCCGTCAAGGTGCGCATCCAGACCAGTCCAATGGGAAAGTTCCCGCGCACGTTGAGGGAAGGATTTCCCAAAATCATGAAGGAGGAGGGCTTCAACGGCTTCTACAAGTCGCTGGCTCCCCTATGGGGTCGCCAGATCCCCTACACCATGATGAAGTTTGCCTGCTTCGAGCGCACTGTTGAGCTTCTCTACTTGTACGTGGTGCCGAAGCCGCGGTCCGAGTGCTCGAAGGCTGAGCAGCTGGTGGTGACTTTTGCTGCTGGATACATTGCTGGTGTCTTCTGTGCCATTGTGTCACATCCAGCAGACACCATCGTCAGCTACATGAACAAGGCCAAGGGGTCGACGGTAGGTGACGCCGCCAAGGCTCTGGGATTCAAAGGTATGTGGGCCGGGCTTGGACCAAGAATTATCATGATCGGCACCCTCACGGCCGCTCAGTGGTTCATCTACGACGGGGTCAAGGTGTGGCTGAGGCTGCCACGTCCACCTCCACCCGAGATGCCAGAGTCCCTAAAGAAAAAGATGGGTCTAGCGGAATAATTTGAGCTTGCTAGTTCGCTCGCTCGCTCTTGACCTTTAGAGTCTTTAGTGGTTCACCCAGAATAAAGCAATAAAGTTTTTCATATGTGAATCCGTTTATGCTCTCGGCATCCTAGCCAATCTCCAATGTTAGCCTTATTTTTCTCAGGTCTCTGTCGAAGCCTCATCCCTGTTATTTCAGTTGTGGAGCCAGCCTTCAAGCAAGTTCAAGTTGGTGCTGGCAATATGATAGCTCTTAGTGCAGAGCCGGTTTTACTTCCTTTCCAAGTGTTTTCAATCCTCGTCGCCTAAATCTTGTCCCAGTTGGAACCGCGCGAATGCCTTGACCCTGATCCCGGTGTCAAGCAGAATTTGGCCGACCTTCAGGTCCGAGTTGAGCAAGAAGTCCTGATGAATCAGCTCTTCGTGCTGGTTTGACTCTTTCTTCTGGTCCATCTCAGCCACTCGGGCATCGTTGTCGTCGTCGTCGATTGCTTCAACGTCGTCGACTTCATCTGAAGAGACTGGAGTAGGAGGCACAAACTTGTCGAGGTCACCGATGCGCTGCGGGTTCAAGCCAATAATGTGCTGACAGATTTGGCGCGCCATCGACGCTGCGAAGAAGAGGAGGAATTACGTATTCGCACTCTCGTACAGATGTCGCCGAACACCCACCTGTGGTTTGGCCCTCGGGCAGTCCGTTGGGTCCCTCTTTCTCTTTGGCATACGCCATGATGACTCCGTAGCTGCCGTATTGCACCTGCTTGCTGTGGATGCTGGCCGACGGGTGCGTGACGCCACATAAGTGGACGTCCTCCAAGCTGGAGGTGCTGACCCCCACCCCTCTCCTCAAGACGATATTTTCACCAATCTGACCAATGTTGAGTGCGATCAAGTCCGCCAGGGAGCGGCCTCGGGAATCCTTGAGGCCGGACATGGATGACTTGGAAAACTCGGTCATGTCCACGAACTCCGAAGCAGGGGGCGACACAGCCTGCGCTCGTTGGTGAGGGCCAATTAGTTTTTCATACTATAGACATACGTAACTTTGGGCCTCTGTTCATGCTTCTCTCTCACCTTGGCGTTAGCAGCGACGATCTCATTAAGGAGTTCATGGAAGTTACTACCTCTGGCGACGAAGTCAGTCTCGCAATTGAGTTCCACCATGGCTGCGACCCTGGGTTGGATGAGCAGTCCCACGAGTCCCTGCGCAGTGTTGCGGCCCTCCAGTTTGTGTGCCTTGGCCCATCCTTGCTTCAAAGCTTGCTCCTGGAAAACGAGGATAACGTAGTGACTGGAGAAACCAGCAACCGAGGCGTGCCGTCCTCCTCACCTTAAGCCACTCTTGGGCCTTGGTCAAGTCTTGTCCGCTGACCTCGAGCGCCTGCTTGCACAGGGACAGGGAGTAGCCGGTCTTCTTCCGAAGGGCGGCAAGCGGCGACACCCGCAACAGAGGACTCGTGTGGATCCGGACCGTCCTAGACAGGAAGACCGGGGCTGAGCGGCAGAACCACATCCTCGAGAGATCGAGGACGACCTGAGGGACGTTTTGTCCGTGATGCAGCGGAGAAACCGACGACGTGAGAGACAACGATTTGTTTGTTTATTTATTCTTTTGAGTCAACTTGGGCTTAGAGATGTATATCCGGCCGGCTCGAGGTCCGCAGCCTCGGGCCCGAGGCCGAGGCTCGAAATCGCTCGACCGAAGTCAACATTTCGATGCTGCGAGTAGGAAGGAAATAGGTTTCATAACTAAAAACTTAAGGCTCGGCAAACAAGCAAACTTTCAAAAAAGTTCCCACCATCGTCGATGACTTTTGGAAAGTCAGCCGATAGCTGACCTCTTTCCCCAGGAGTTGCCTCATGCAACCCTTCAGAAGATCCTGACCCTAGACAAGTAACGTCAGGTTAGTGGTCCATGGCTCTAACCCGAGACTCGGCCAACTACACGCCTACCCCTTATATTTGCCGGCCCGCCGGGCGCCGGGTCGGCCTTGTTGTCCACGGCCCTGTTGGCTTGGCCAGCTGCTTTCGCTAGACACAACAAACGAAGGCCCCAGAAATGAGCCTCCGTCGAACTTCGGAGAGAGAGATGAAGGTTTTGGCCTTCGTCAATCGTCAAGATGTCTAGGAGACACGCGCTGCTCTTCTGCTTGGCCTTCCTCGCGTTCTTTTTCTTGCTCCACTACTTCCACGCCGACCGGCGGCCAGGGGCGGCAGCCCCGGCCTCCGGCGGCCGCGGCAGCCGCGTGGCCGATGACTCCACCGGCATAATCATCTACAACCGGGTCCCCAAAACTGCCTCGACCACATTCATGCATATCCCCTACGAGCTGTGCAAGGAGAACGGATTCAACGTGCTGCTCGTCAACAACTCGAGGCCCCAACATTACTTTTCCTTCCAGGTAAACACGTTCAAGAACCTCCGGTGATCCCCCCACCCTAAAATGGGTGCCAGATCCAGTCCTTCTCCTCCTGGCGACTGCTGTGAAACTTGTGTTCTCGTTCCAGGACACCCTGTCCTTTGCCCAGAACATCAGTCGCTGGCGCGAGAAACGCCCGGCGCTCTTCCACGGCCATTTTGCCTACGTGGAGTTCGATCGCCTCGGCTTGGTCAGCCCCATCTACATCAACTTGATCAGGGCGCCGCTCGACAGACTCGTCTCCTACTACTACTTCCTGCGCTACGGAGACGACTTCAGGGTGAACAAGGTGCGCAGTCGCATGGGCGATCAGGTCACGTTTGACCAGTGCGTCCAGCAGAAGCTTCCTGACTGCGATCCCAAGAAGCTCTGGCTCCAGATCCCCTGGTTCTGTGGAAGCTTTAAGAAGGTGAGCTGAAGAAGGCCCTATTCGAATATTCAAGTTTTGTTAGAACTATTGACCAGAAAACAGTTCGTTATTTAAAATTCTGGATATTTTAGGTTAACATTTAACTATACTAGTAGTATATTTTTTTCTCGTCTCAAGGCCTCGTCTCGTTTGCCTACAGTATCTGACGGAACCGTTCTCTTGTCGTGGAGTTTCATGTATGCTCTAGCCGTGTTACTTCTTCTTCACGCTAGTGCTGGGAGCCTGGAAACCGATGGGCGCTGGAACAGGCGAAGCACAACCTGGCGAACAAGTATTTCTTGGTCGGCACGACGGACGAGCTGGAGCAGTTCATCGAGATGCTGGAGCTGACGCTACCCCGTTTCTTCCGCGGCGCCACCGAGCTGTTCCGGAACTCGGGGACCGACTACCAGCACATCCGGCGAACGCGTCACAAAGAGGAGCCCTCGGAGCGATCAGTGCAAATCATCAAGGAGACAAGAATCTGGAAGATGGAGAACGAGTTCTACGAGTTCGCGGCCTCGCAATTCCACACACTCAAGGCGGAGCTGGTGCAGACGGGCGGCCAGCGGCTCTTTCACTACGAAAAGATCAGGCCAAGGCCAAGCTCAACATGATCTGGGTATTGGAGACGTTGTTGTGCGTAGTCAATAAGTGCATGATGGCAAATTTTAGTGATGATGCAGATGCTTGCAGACACCGTTCAAAACAGCCGCCTAGGCTTCTACAATAAATATATTTGTATAATGATAAACTATATGATATAATGTGAATAAACAAGATTCAGCCAGAGAAAGAGTAGAAACTCTACAACAACTTTTCAAGCACGAAAGCTCTTATGGCACAGCTTAGCATGAATGAAACTACGGGCAGAAAACAAATTCTAATAAGAGAGATCGATCTACGCTTCGCCCTCGCGTCTCTTCTTGAAGAAGTCGCCGCCGCCGAACTCGAAGGCCTTGCCGAAACCGCCGAAGTCGCCGAAACCGTGATCGTCGAAGCCGTAGCCTCCGCCGCCGCCGCCACCGTAGTCGTGGTAGTCTTCGTAGCCGCCACCGCCGGAGTGGTAGTCGTAGTCGTGTCCTCCGCCGTAGCCGCCATGGTCGTCGTAGCCCCGTTCCTCGCAGACCTTCTTGGGGACCTTCTGTGGGACCTGAGTCATGGAGCAACCCGACATGCATGAAATGATAAGCGTGCAAATCTAAAAAAAGTGTTGAGCCTTGCCTTCCTGGGCTTCTTCTCGGGCACCTTCCAGCAGTGCTTCTTGGGTACGTCCTTGCACACCTCCTTGGGCACCTTGAAGGGCACCTGCACGGGAAAGTCCTTGCACTTCTTCCTGGGTACGTCCTTACACTTCTTCTGCGGGATCTCCTTCGGCACCTGGTAGCAATTCTTCTTGGGCACCTTGTAGCAATTCTTCTTGGGCACCTTTTTGGGCACCTGCAGCATGACGCAGTAACTTCCTTATTATGATTTTTCAGCAACTGACGCTAAGAAAGGTTTCTTTTTTTCCTCGCAAGGTCGGTTGTTTAGACAATGTGTGCTACGTGTGTCTACAGCAGACTCCGCTTATTGTGACGACCTCGGGCAGAGTCGAGACTGTCACTGTGTGCGAGGTCAACTGTCATAATTAGGTGCTATAAATGCGTTAAATGTGTCATTATAAATGGAGGATCACTGAGAAGAGTCTACTGCAGTCTGTGGTACTTACGGTGACTGGGACGTGATCGCAGTGCTTCTTGGGCACCTTCTCGCACTTGTAGTCCTTGTGGTACCCGTAGCCGACCTCGTGGCACTTCTCCTCATAGGTCGTATGGCATTTCTCCTTGTACTTGGTATCGTACTTGGTCTCGTAGTAGGTGTCGCACTAAAAGAAAAAGAAGAAGTGTTTTTGCCTTTCTACCCTGGCGATTTTGCCCTCCCTCTCCCAACCACCTTCTCGTCGTAGTAGGTGTCGCACTTCTCGTCGTAAGTCGTCTTGTAGACGGTCTTGCACTTCTTGTCATACACCGTCTTGCACTTCTTTTCGTAGTCGGTCTTGTACTTCGTCTCGTAGACGGTCTTGCACTTCTTGTCGTAGTACTCTCTGCATTTCTCCTTGTAGACCGTGTCGAACACGGTCTTGTACACGGTCTTGTACACGGTCTTGCACTTCTCGTGGTAACCATCGGCGAGGGCCAGCGACGACCACAGGAGCACCAACAGCCCAGGCACAATAAGCAGACGCATCTGACAGAAAAAAGCCAAGGTCACAACACCAATTTTTCTTTCCCATCATCAGTGATTTTTCTTCTGTATCAGCGAAAGAAGAAAATTGTCACATCTGGACCACTTCCGGGTGTCCTTTGGCAATCACACCTCAGCTTTGTTACTCTCTTTTTACTGCGTGACGACTGCAACTTTTCCATTAAAGTGAAACGTGTGACTGCAGCTTTAAAGTAGGAAGCATTTGTAGTTTCCTTTTTTGCTCTTTTTAGCAGTGCAGCCATAATAAATCTTGCAGCAATGCACGAAAGAGCTTCGCGTTTCCTAGTTGCTGCACCGGGTGTCCCAAAAGTGCACATCATTTCCTTGGGCTGACATCTCTACAGTCTATATAAATATATATACATACTCATGACTCTGGAAGTGTCGTTGCTACACCCGGTAAGATGAAAAAGAAAGGGAAAAATTGTGCATTTTTCGGTTTTCGGGGCTAAGTTGACCTCGACGCTCTTTTTTTTTGTCTATGTCAAGATGAGGTCAGCATCGTGGACATACGTGACATGTACGCGGAGATGTGCGAGTCTCACCTCGTCTCCTCGTGTTGCTGCTACCACTTTCCACGCGCGTGTGTCCTCTGACATTGCCAGCGAGCGACTGACGCAGGTGACGCATTTATAACCATGCTTATATTGGTGCAGTTGCTGCTGCTGCTGCTGCTGCTACTGTTGCTGCTGTTGCTGCCGATGCTGCTGTGGTCGACGACAGATTTTTTCCTTGCTGATGATGACGACGGCGATTCGGCCCAGTGGCCTCCGCCTGGACGGCCTCCGCCATGCAATTGTGCACGTACTCCTCTTTTAGCGCCATCTGGCACACGGTCGTGGCGCATTTCCTCTCTGCGGAGAAAAGGGTGTTGTGGAGGTTGCGCCTGATGTTGCCTGCGTCGACCTCGCCAGTCATGACCATGTCTTGCAATCTATGATAGCTAGTTTTTAACCTCCCTACCAAACACTTCCCTTCGCTTTGCCGTGGAAATGTACCTTCGCATGAAAAATGTCAATTTCTCTATGTTAAATACTCTTTTACAAAATTTGAGCCTTGTGGACAAGTAGGGCCCTACTTTCCTACGAGTCCAATGTTTGAATTTGTCGAGCTTGCGATTTAAAACTTTTTGAAAAGTATAATTTTTGGCACATACTGCACTTGGTCAGGTTGACCAACATTGCTTGACCTTGTCGAGATCCATACTATGCTTCTTTTCCTCCACAGAAAGAACCAGACTTCAACTACCCCTCGCCCGCACTCTCCGGGGCGTTGCTGATGTTTGCATACAGCAAATCCCAACTTGACTGATCGCCGTTGCTGTCTTCGCCGTCGTCCACTCCCCCGGCGCCCCCGGCGTCGGGTCATCCTCGAGAGCTCGATGTGACCCTCGGGACAGTCCGCAAGTGCAGAATCGGGGCAAAGTTGAACTTGACCCAGTCTCTCCGGGTCCTGCCCTTGCAGCGGGTCAAGGTCAACTTGGGGACGAACACGAGAATGACCTCGACCCGATCTCGTGACTCCTCCAGCCGGAGTCGCAGAGAACTAGAGGGGGAAGAAATTAAGAGGACCAGAATCTCGAAGGCTTTCCCTGGACTTACCTGGATTGAGATTCCGTCGTCGCCGTCGTCAAGAACTCGAGGGGGTGAAAGGAGTTTTGTCTTAGAAGGAACAATTTGAATTCCGATCTTTTTCTCAAGAATTTGCATCTGAAGCAATTTGCTGACTGCCTCCGATACACAAACTTTTTCTCAACATTTTGAAAAAAATATATACGGTTTATTTAAGACCATCCCAAAGAAAAAAACCCAACCAAAACATGGACGGTTCCTTGCAGAAATTGGAGTCATCAAAAACGTCGCAGAAATCACCATGAACTAATGATGTGAAGTCAGGTTCCTCTCCCTGATCTCAAAGATACACATATCTTCATATACATATATATATCTTATAACATGTATCATAATATATATATATATATTGTAAAGCACCATGGCTGTATTTACGTCAGTGTGTGTGTGTGTGTGTGTGTCTGTCTGTTAAGTGCAGCGTATGTACTCTGTCCAGCGTTGAAGTGCGTCTCAGGATAACAGTTATAACCACAAAAACAGTCCTAACTTTTCAGATTCTGTTCTTTGTTCTGTGATCTACACCATGAACTGCAGCGATTAACTGAAGTTTCACACAGCCAAATGCGAAATCAAGCTTGGCGAAAGAAAAACATTCTGCCAAGATCATGAGTTGGTTTTATTGCGTAGGAAGGTGTTAAAAAAGAAAAATCTTACCCTGCGGAATAATCAGCAACGGGCAACGCAACCTCTCGGCTCCTGTCCCTCAGGATGACGAGTGACTCATTTCTGTCCGGAGGTTGCGTTACCGCCTTTCAACTGTTCCGCAGGGCAGCATCTACAACTGTGCCCATATGAGAATACATCACTGGCCTTTACGGGCTAGAGCCATTTTGCGCCGGGCAGCGGAAAGACCCGGGGTTGCCACACGACGGCAGCGGCCGTAGTCCTGCACTCTCAGTAGTTGCGAAGCTCTTTAGATCGTCCGGGTCGTCGTCGTTCCTGCAGTTTCAGTACTTGAACAAGATCTTCCCCTTGGCTAAGATCGTCTAAGCTGTGGGTTCCTGAGACGGGACCCGCTGTATTCCTGTCTTCCGAGGTGTCGTCGTTGGTGGCCTCGTGGCAACTCTGGTCGGTTTTGTCTTCTTTTCCTCCTCAGCTGAAAACGTGGTCGTTGTTTGCTAAGAATAGATCATTCTCCTCACCCCTCCTCCTCTTGTAAGTTGTTAAGTATTTAAATAAATACATAACTACATGATTTGCTCCCTCACCTACGTTACTTAACAGTGCTTTATAATTTTTCTCTTTTTGCAGCAAACAATGAACCAAGAGAAGCTGAAGCAACTTCAAGCCCAGGTGCGCATCGGCGGCAAGGGCAGCGCGCGCAGGAAGAAGAAGGTCGTGCACCGGACGGCCACCACCGACGACAAGAAGCTGCAGTCGTCGCTCAAGAAGCTCTCGGTGAGGTTCAAGCGTGCGCAGACACTGTGGCCAAGGCCATGGGACGCCCCTTCCGTGGGGTTCGGCCCGGCGACCATGGTCCTTTATTCTTTTTAACGTCCAAGAGTGCAGAACCATTACATTTAAGTAAACAGTGGTCCAAAATGGCTTGAAAGCCCTAGGAACTCTAACGACTAACGGCTAAATTGTACATAGCTAAGGTTTGTTTTTGTTATTTTTAGCATGCGGCGAATTTGGCAGATGGAAAAGTGCCAAAACGACCTCTCTTTCTCCTAGGTGAACACGATACCGGGCATTGAGGAGGTCAACATGATCAAGGATGACGGCTCCGTGATTCATTTCAATAACCCCAAGGTGCAGGCGTCGCTCGCCGCCAACACCTTCGCCATCACGGGACAGGCAGAGAACAAGCAGATCACCGAACTGCTGCCGGGTGAGAAGTGCATGAACACTATGTTCTTTTTATTGCGATCACTGACGTTATAACTTTATCGTTCAGGCATTTTGAACCAGCTGGGAGCCGAGTCGCTGACTCATCTGAAGAAGCTCGCATCGAACGTGACCTCCAGCGATGCCGCTTCCAACGTTGCTGACGGCAAGTCCGCGAACGACGACGGCGCCGAGGCTAGAGACGAGCAAGACGACGACGACGACGACGACGATGACGTGCCCGATCTGGTCGAGAACTTCGATGAGGCCAGCAAGGAAGAGGGCATCGTCCAAGGTGAGCTGCTTGTTGCACGCCATGTTGCAGCATGACCAAAAGAAATTTTGGTTGCTTTTGCATCAATCCATGTTTTTTTTATTATTTTTTTGTCCTTGTCTTGCGTTCAATAGAGGAGAAGGACGCCTCCACAAGGCTTTGAGAGATCGGCAGTCACAGAAAGCTTCTTCATTTTGTACTGTATAAGCTACTTCATGTGCCACTACCTGTCAAGGTACTTGGGCAAGTTGTGTGTCGTGCACTCGACTAACGTGCTTGCTACTACTAACAGGAGTGTTATAGACAGTAACTAGTGGTGATGCAAGCCTGGCTTCGCCAGCTTTTGGGGGAAAGGCTGTAGGTAGAAGCCTTTTTGGCAACAATTGAACAGTGCTTATGAAGTTTTTGCAACAAATTCTACCACAGATATATACATATATATATATAAACCGGATAAAAAAGCAGCACAGCAATAGTCTGACAGTCGTTTTTCTGTTTTAATACTTGGTCACCATAACGTTACTTTCAGTTGGAGATTCAAGCTCTCTTCATATACGACTCGAGTCAAACCATTTTGAGCTGGCGTCATCACTAACAAGTAACAACACTGTGTCGTTATGCTCCAAGAAGCCTAAGAGACACCTTTAAAAGACAATTCATGCTATCCGACAGCTCGTGCTTGACAACGTCGATCACTTTTCTTCCAGACAAGGACGATGATAAGGAGAACAAGGAGGAATGAGACCATTGGACACGAATTTGGCCTCACAGAAAACCCCTCAACAATGAACAAAGACATCAAGTTGGTCTCCCTCTTCTTTTGTCGGCGTGAGTGCCCTTCTAGAGATGTTGAAGAAAATACATCCGAAAATATGTAACGTACTCAAAAGTTAAGGGGGAGCGACTGAAAACACTTTTATTTTATTTTGCTTGGCACAACGATCAGACCATGTCTTCAGGCAGTTCGTCTCGCTTCGTCGTTCTCATGTTGGGCGGCGGCGGGGGCATCTTCTTGGGCGATCTTGCACCCCGCCGAGGCGGCGGCTGCTTCTGCGACGAGGACGGCGATTTCGGTCCAAGCTCTTCCTCGGACGAGGTCGACGACGAGCCCGAGGCTGTCGCCGCAGCCATCGTAAGTCTGTTTCGCCGCGAAAGCGATAGCGCCATCTCGGTGACTGCGGAGGCCGCGGAGGCTGCGTTCTGGGCTCGATAGTCGTGGCTGGCGACGCGTCCCTCCTCGCCCAGGGTGAAACGCACGGACTTGGAGGCAGACGGACGAAAATCGAACACTTTCTTGTTGTCGCGGTCATTGAAGAACGGGCTGATGGGGCCGTTGCCGCTGCCGTTATTGCAGTTGCCGCCATTGGAAGACAAAGACGACGATAGGGAGTTTCTGCTTTCGCTACCGGCGCTGTTCGACTTATCGAAGTAGAATGGAGGCGGCTTCGTCGTCTGCGAGCGGCGGCGCAAAGTTGCGGCGCCTTCGGCTGGTGTGAACGAATCCAGCGACACTGTGGGCGTCTCCGCCGGCGCCGACGAGTGGCGCAGCCCGAAAGACAAGTCCGAGAACGACTGTGCTGAGCGGAGCTCCCCTGGTCGAGGAGAGATTCGCTTGTTGCTCCTCTCTTGGCGTCGATGGCGTTCCTCATGTTGCTGGGCAGCCACGAGTGACCCGAGAGAATTGGTCTGGCGCAATCCTCTCGGTCTTGACGCCATCTGCCGCGTGGCGCTGGCGGTTTGGCGGCGTCTCACGTACAACCTACGCACAGTGAACAAGTGTAAGTGGCCGTCATACATGTAAGGGTAAATTGTCAGCTAAATTGGGTCACTTGACGGCAGGACCGGGATCGAGGAGGACTTCGGCATTGGTACCAACGCCTTCTGGAGTTGTGATCAGTGCCATAGATAGTTGGACCGAAGGAGTTAGTCTTAGGGATAAATCTTACGAATGTAACATTCTTCTCCATGCAATTACTGTAGGTCTAGAAGCAGTTTTCCACATAACACGATTTAGCTGACGGACCATGTACGCACTACTCATGTCAGAAGTACTTATTTACCTCGGTGACAAATCTGGAGTGGAGTCGTAGTCCGGCGTAGGAATCCCCGGACTGTATGCCAGCTTCTTCTTGGCCACCTGTGCCTTTGCCGGCTTGGTCAGCATGACGGACTTGGTGGGTTTCGGACTAGAAGTCGACACCGCAGGAGGAGACATAGATGAACTTCTCTCCGGCGGTGGAGGTGGAGGCAACTTGGGCTTGCTCAGGATTTTGTTGCTTTCGTTGTTGTCTTCCATCGTCGAGATGGGACTGACGCTGCTGCTGCTGCTGGCGCTGTTGCAGCACGGAATGCTGATCTCTTCGGTCGTCAAGCACAAGTCTTTGCTGCTATGGCTAGATTCGCTGTGCTCAGCTTCCTCTTCGACGTCCTTGTCCTTTTCCTCACTGTCGTCGTCATCATCGTCGCGATCGTCGTCGTCATCGCTGTTGCTCTGCTTGAACATCTTCCTGTGTGCTCTTTTGAACTCCGCCATCAGCGCGTCGTGCTTTTCATTCTTGAGAGTCGCCAGATGAGGAGTTTTCCTCCTGGTGATTGAGTTTGGCGCTGTCGCGGCCAGATTTGGCGCCTCTGGCGCTCTCTGCTTTGCCGCTCGGCGTCTCTGCAACTCGCTTTGGATGGCGCCCTTCAAGCCGTTGTTGCCGTTGCTGCTGCTGCTGCTGTTGCTGCTGCCGTTGCTATTGCTGCTCGGCGGTGGAGGCACAGAGGACGCATTCGGCCTCTGAGCGTTCATCTTCTCCTCCTCGAATCGTCGGCGCTCGGCCTCCAGCTTCTGGGCCTCTCGGCGCAGTCGCTCTTGCTCTTCCTCCAACCGCCGGCGCTCTTCTTCGATCAGCTTCTCCTCAAGTCTTATTCTAGTCTCGGCGACGTCGGCCGGACGATTAGACAACGTCAGGTCGGAGGCGGACTGGGAGAGCCTGGCACAGAGCTGGTGGTCGTCGCTGCTTCCTCCGGAGGAGCTATCGTAGCCGGATGACGCGGCGGCCTCTGTGGGGAAGAGATCAGCCCCGGCACCCTTGCGGATGAGAAGGTCGAGATGGCGGGAGGACTTCAGGCGCGCCACGGCCTCGCCGAAGGACGACAACTGGCGTAGGTTGGCGCCGTTGCAGTCGACAATTTCGTCGCCTGGTTTGAGTCCCGCGGCGCATGCTAGACCCCCTGGACGTGTGCTCTGCACGAAGATGCCTGGATTGTCGGGAGGGCCTTTGCACACGGCGCAGCCCAGACCCTGAACCCCGGGGATGCTGATCACCACGCGGGTCTCCAGACTTTCGTTCTCCGCCGCCGGTATCCATGTGATGGGGTCTCCAGACCGGGCCTTGACCGGTACAACACCGCCACCGGCGCGCACCTCAAGCTTAACTTTGCGCCCGCGCGAGGCGATGAGCGCCACGGCCTCTCGATGCGTTGCGCCGGAGAGCGCGAGTCCATCGACCCGGAGGATGCAGTCGCCGGCTCGCAAGCCCCTGAAGTGTGCCGGCGACCCGGGCTCCACGGCCGAGACGAAATGCCCCAAGCCGTGTTCTGCGCCGCCGCGAACTGTCAGTCCGAATTTTTGCGCCGCCCTCTCGAGGGTGACGACGCGGATGCTCTCTGCCGTGTTGTTGGGCACGGGGCTGCCGGCCGAGGCCGCCCGATGGAGTCTCCTGTGAGTGTTTGTTGGCTGAAGAGGGGTGGTCATGGTGAAAATCGTTGAGCCTCAAGATCGAGTCTAAAAAATGAACTTACAAATCTTAACGACTGTACATAACAGCCAAGTTCCCCCTTTCCGAGGCCTTAGATCGAGCGAGGCCGGACGAAGGCCCAAGGACAAAAAAGGCCGAGGCCAGGTTAAATCGGCGGGGAAAACGAGGAAGATAAAGTGCAACAATTTGGCCATGCAATTTGTACTCGAGGCGAACTCTTTTCTTTGTGTCCTCCGATGACTTATTTGACTTGTCAAGGGACAACTCATCACCGTCCAGTTGGCCCAGGGCAAGGCGATCTCGCCCAAGAACGTCTCCAACTTCAGCTTCGGCAGCCCAGCTACAGCACTGTCAGCTTCTCGTAAGAGAAGAAGCGTTTGGCACCACACAAAATTTTTGAGCGTATTTCTCAAATTTTTGTCTTCAACATGGACTACTGTTATATAGCCCTTGGCGACAGGAGGACAATAAAGAAAAAAACGTTGGCGTCAAACTTCAAACATAGATACAATTTATAGAGCCTTTTTGTATTGCAGCTCTATAATTTCCACATTTGACTGAGGTGATTTGACCTGTCCGAGGCCTGATGTTCATTAGAGGACAGAAGCCCGAGGAGAGGTCAAAGCATGAGTCAAAGATCTCATGTACATTATGGCTTTGAATTTGCAACTAAACTAAAATGCATTTCAGAAGTTTTGTGGCACTGCACAGTTGGACCAAAATCTGCGGATGACGCATTTTGCATCTTGAACAGTGAAGTTGGCATCTCGGAAGTATCTGCAATTCAGGCTTAGCAGCAGAATCCTCTGTGGCTTTAGTTACATCGACAAATGGTTCCCTGAGATTGGTGTTGACACGTGATGATCGGTTAACCAGACATGTTAAGCGCGTTCCGGCATCAGCTGCCGTGACATAAAGTTCCAGAAGAAGCTGTGACTTCAGCACTGAAGCTTGTTTTGAGCCAACGGATTCGATTGCTGAATGTCTGATTGAGAAAGTTGCCATTTGCCATCACGTCAATGGGAAAGGACAGATTTTGAGTCCAACGGTGTATGAGAAATATTCTGCTACTCGTGCTCGCTCTGACAGTAAAGCCCCAGTGTCTGGGCTGTATTGTCCCATAATATTTCCTGGCTCTACCTAGAAAAATTGAAATTTTCGCGTTAAAAATGCGCAAGTTAAGAAGTGGACTATGTCCATGAGAGCATCTTCGGAGGGATCCAATTCCTCTACAATCGCACATCCGACTTTTTTTCTCCATCTGTACCATAAATCAGACAGACAGGACCTGGCAATCCAGGTGCTTCAAGCCGTGTTCTATTATATCCGATGCTCTCAAACTTCTCTGAACAAGAAATACAGGCTGTATATATCAGCGACGCATCTTGTAGTACATCAATTTGCAATTTCACGCACGATTTTCGTTTCCAGACAGATTGAAACACAAATCTGGCAAATGAAGTGAGACGCTCGACTCGACTGTCAAGCGCGTTGGCGAAGCCGGGACATAAAGTGCCAGAATATGTCCCGCATCCAGATGTGCTGGGGCTGATTCTTGACCCCAGCCCTCCTGAGTGATCCCATCCGTTGTTCTCAGTGCCTGTAGTCCTTGTCAGATCCTTGTCAAGTCTTGCCTGAAGTTGTTCCATCAATACCTTTCAATTAGTGTAAGTACAGCAATCCTTGCCTGGATTTGGCGGTGGCGAAGTGCGGAAGCGCTTAAGCAGTGGCTTTTTTTTCCACTGGAACGCGCGAAAATTGTAGCAGAGCAAAAAAGAATGTGGGAAAAAGAAGTCTTGAGAATCGCACTTGTGTGGTCAGACGCTCTTCACACGATCTTGAAAACGCTTCAGCCCCTGAGATCCTTTTTTTTCCACCCTTCCTCTAATTCTGTACATCACAAGTTTTCTGCGTCCTTAGATGGAGAAAAATCTGTGGAATTCATTGGCTTCTCTGCCAATTTGTGCATGTTTTGAGGGACGAAACTTCTGTGGCTGAAGGTTTTTTTCCTTCCTTCCTTGGAAGTAACGGATGAAGCGCGCAGAAGTGAACGCTTCACTTACCGTGTGTGCCAAAAGGTACTTTGGATCTTTGTTTTTCTTGCTCACGTGGTGTAAAAAAAATATGCGAAAACGGATGCGACAAAAATTAATCACTTCCGCCAGGGGAGGAAATTTGGCTTCCTTCAACTTCGATCAGTAAAGGTCGGGTCATCCAGCAGCATTTTTTCCAGTGCGGTTCCCAAAAGTGCCTTGAACTGTTATGGGGGAGGGGCTGCGCTAACCCTTTTCTGGCACCCCACCCTGATCAGGATGCATGCGTACACGTTGAGAAGCTGATTCTCACTCTCCAAGGAGAACCAGCAGCTCTTGCTGCTGAGGCTGTGGCAGGCCTTGAACTCTCACTTGACGTTAAATTTGCAGTATTCAAAAGCGGAACATTTCGGGATTTCTCAATTCATTATTTCACGCAATTGTTCGTTGGCTGAGTGAAAAATCGAGAATGACACTTTTTTTTTTCGGGAAAGTTCTGTGACCTCATACGAGCCACGCTTGTCTTTTTTTTCGCCTCAACATTTCTCTTTTATTTGGCTTAAAAGGCTACACAGCAAAGTTGTTGCATTGTTGCGTGTCTCACATCACGAATCCCTCCTGCCACAGTCGCGAAAAATGCCGTCTCACGCACACGCGAAATCCTTTACTGCCAAGATTTGCTTGCAATCAGTGGATTTTGCAACGAGCACCAGCCTAAATAACTTCGGTTACACATTATTATTATCATTATTATCATTGTTGTTGTTATTTTTTCTCAAGGAAACGTTGCCGCTTCAATCGACGTTACGGACTTTGCGTGCGTCTCTTTGCTGTGACGGATCTTGATCCATTCATCCGTCATTTCCCCGTAATTTGCGTCTGTGCGATGCTTTATGGTCGTGCTGCAACGGGTTAGTGATGTTGCAGCCCGAGCCCGGGATGGGCCTCTCTGACAGAGGAGTGGGACTCGGGCTCGACCCCCTCTGGCGCCATCACTACTCCCAGTCCGTCCTTCTTGTCTCGCAGATGCAGCTATGAATATCTAAATGTTGTTAAGAAGCTTTTCTCACGTCAAGCCCCGTTGGGCACACCTGAGTGGCGCAGGAGGTATCATGACGCACTGGAGTTTACCGTACAGGGTTGCCAAATAAGGGGGGACTATTTAGTGCCTGGCGGAGGCGTGACAATTGCGACACTGTCTTTGTTGCTCAATATGAACAAAAAAAAGGGGGGAGGGAGTGAAAAAGTTTCTTCAGAGCCACTCTTTAAGCTTCTCTCTGCTGCTCTGCAACATCTTTCCATTCATTCATTGCCAGGGACACTCACAACATTGGGGCTGGCGTTTTAGGCGGACACTCTGAGCACTGCAAAAACAAGGCTTTTATGGAAAAACACTCGCTCCACTCGGAGATGTTTTCCCATATTTCACCTAAGAAACCAGGTGGGGCCAACACGACTTGTTGCTCTTGCTGCGGTCGCAGACCAGCTTCAAGCGTCTTCTTCACAGTCTTGCCAAGATTCATGCTCGCTCCTCGGAGAAAGTATTGTCTAAGCTACTTTTTTTGACTCGCTCCGTTGACTGCAAAAAACTGTACATGTGGATATGCTGAAAACTCGAGCGTTGCATTCATTTTGTGCTCCAGCCTTTGACGGATTTTTGTCCAACTGAATGCGCACACTCGCTCTGCACTGCACGCGCACGCCACAGGTCTGTACTAGGCGCGCGCGCACACACACACACACACACACACACACTCAAACACCAGCTCTGTACTGCACGCGCACACAAAAGGTCTGTACTACGCGCACACTCTCAAACACCAGCTCCGCTCTGCACACACAAGCTCCATACCACACGCACACAATAGCTCTGTGGCACACACACGCACACGCGGACGTTGCACTACACCACGCACGCACACAATTGCATTGTTCTCGCCAGGAAAATGGTCTCAACTGCAATGGGCTCATGCGTGCAACAAGTGATTTCGAGCCACTGCGGTACTCAGGGTGTGTCACTTTTTGTGTAATTGTTGTGTGTATGACGAACCCGGGGGCTGAATCTCACTCGGGTGGCTTCTTGCACCCGTGACGAGGACAAGAGCAAGAGGAAGGGGGCCTCCGCCACCTTTTGGGCAGCTCAACGAGCATCAAAGACTTATCTGACGTCTGGAGTGGGGCCTGACCAAAAAATGTGCCAAAGTCGTGCCAAAACCAATGCCATGGCCATTGGCATGACGACCCTGCAGGTCCGGTCTCACCTGGGGAGGGACTCTGAGCAGGTCGCAGCTCCAGCAAAGTCTGTCTACAGAGACCACAAAATGCTGCTTTGCCTATTGGCCTCGAGAAGCCCTTTGAGATGGCAGATGACTCGGACAACGTCGAAGAAAGTGAAGCTGATCTGGACGAGGAGTCTGGATTGCAGCAACGTCCACAGCATTGACACCTTGGGGTCTAGGCGAGCAAAGTCACGTCTGTCTCATTGTTCTGTCTGTGAGTACAGCTCGACCGCACCTCTAGTGGAGCGCGTCCATGGAGTGCTTTACTGTGCTGGACCCGCTGTACCGCGCGTAGGTTGTTCGGCGAGTGACGCACGCAAATTGAACTCTCCCTGGTTCCCCACGCTACGACTAAGTAGGCCTAGAGAGGAAAGGAAGAATCAGGTGTAATTTCCACAGTCTTAAACTGCTCCAGATTCTAATTCTTGCGTGACGCCACAGGGAAACTTCACGCATCTTAGTTTGCCGGATTTTTTTCCTGGCTGCAGTCGGAATAATCATGATACAACTGGTGAAAACAGACGGGATCGCAACGTAGGGGCCAGAAAAAAGTACGTCCAGCACCGGCTCACACTGTACTGGCTTCAAGAGCTCCATCAGAGCCCGATGCAAGTGGCAAAATTTCGAGTTCCACCAGAGGGCAGGAGTAAAAAGGAATAGCACTTTGGGGCCTAAACGACGGCCTCAAAGTAGGCCTACCTACAATGTGCCAGATCCAGACTGGTCACGGCCTCTACATAGGCCCAACCTACATGCTAGTTCCAGACTGGAGACTCTCTAAATAACAGTAGGCTCTACATGCCAGTCGTCACCACCCCCAGGAGTGGTGGAACAAGGTATCGAAATGGGGGTGAGATCAAGCCAACATTTCCTGTATTCACATATGGAACATAAGAGAAATCTGAGCACATACGTGCGGACGTCTTGTCCAAGTCCTGGTCCTGGATCCTGAAAGACACAACAATCGCTGTTAGTCGCTATTTCCGTCCATCGTCACTTCCCCCTCCAAACAACACAAACAGTGGCAAAAGCTGGACTGAACTGAATGGAACCGACGCCAGAGGCTCTCAAAAGGAGGAGGGGAGGGAGGGGACGGAAGGGGAGGGGACGCAGGGGGAGTGGCGCGCGCACGCGCGCACTGCGCGCGCGCACGCGCCGTTGTGTTGATAGCTTGATAGATTTTTGGTGTCGAATCCACGTTTGTCATAAAGGCTTTTTTTGTTCTCTCCCCCACTCCAGAGTGGCTCGGAGCTTCATCTATTATCGTTAGGTGGCATTTGAAGTTGAGCACATTTAGAGCAGTGGCTTAAGAAGTACGGACGAGATCAGTCCGTAATTTCAACGTGTCCTGATCATTTGCTCACCATAAAGTAGAGATCAGTGACACCGCCAGAGCAGTGAGGCTCTTGCACGCAGCCGAGGCCTGGCCTTTCTTGTGTGCGGCGGCCTCTGCAACGTGCAGGAGTTCAGAGAGGCCGACGACCTCGAAAGTGCCTCTCAGACCGGACTTTCGACGGTTGTCGCTGCTACGAGGAAGGGTCGGTGAGGCCACAGAATGATGTCTCCAAAGTCAATGGTCGACTGTAGTGGGGTGTGGAAATTTTCATTGGTCTCTTTTGAGAAATTTTGATGCGCGGTCGCAAAGACCACTGGTTGCACCTGAATGCCTGAGTGTTTGAGTTGCACGTGACACAACCAAAGTCAGTTTTTGCCCCTGGGGTAAAATCGTTCCACCCCTTTGACAGCGCCATCTTTGCCCCTTTGCCAAGTCGATATTTTGAGAAAATTTTGACGTGGTGACAAGAAACAGCAAGGCTTTGTTGCGAAACTGATGAAATGGCAGGCACCTCCGGGTAATGAGTGCAAAACCGAGGCCGGACAAGGTGGGTTTCTGCACTTCCATCTGGGTCCGTCACCCTCTGTTGGCCCTGGGACGTCACTGAACACCCGTGGGCAGAGGAGTGCTGGATGCACTGCCCTGTGTTTGGCTTTTTGCTCTATATGTTGTCGGGAAATAAAGAAGCTTTTTTTTCCCTTCCAACCCCCAGACTGGACATGTGTGTAGCAGGTAAGAGTGCGCGAATATCCGAATCCGACATCTGACTGTCAGTTGTCGGATATCGGATTCTTGTCTGCCTCTTTTCCGAAGAAGAAGTGCTTTATCAGAGAATTATTCAAAGAAAAATGCACAGCCCTAATGATCACTGTTACATCTCTTGACACTTGTGACGTCTCAAAAATGGTTTAACTTCTTAAGAAGATGCAAGAGCACTGAAAAAAAGAAGTGTCACGTGTAAATTATATACATACGCATACCAGCAGGTGCACCTGGCGAAAAGGTGACTGCTAGACCGGTCATTTCAAGCAAAAAATTGGCTGAAAGGCTCCAAAAAATTTAAGGCTCATGATTTTCCTATCCAATCTGTCTTCCTTCTTTTCCTATATACAGTAATTACAGTAATGACAGATAAAAGCCCCAAAAAGTGTTCTTTCCAATTTGAGTAGGCACTGTTATCATTACTTATGTGGAGGCTTTTTTTCCAAATCCCAACCCGACCAATTCGGATTCCAGCGCTATTTGCACAGTTGGAACGTTCCAAACCCTTGAATGCCCACAGTATGTGCCAGAAGCACGTTATGCTGCAGCTGTGTGCGGTGCTCCAACTTGAAAAGTGAGCAGTGAGTAGGGCAGCCCCTCGGAAGACTTGTGTGAGCTTCAGGGTTGTGAAGGGGGTGGCCAACGGGGATGTCGACATTGAGAAGTAGAGATTCGGTGCTCTGGTCTCATTGACCATGTCCAAGTACTTGTTCTCGACAGAGCGCCGAAGTGTTCACATTTTCGCGGTGTGTGTGACAATACGTTGTTACATAAGTTTACACAAAGAGTACTCTTATGACTCACCTCTGTGCTAAATTTGAAACCTTAAAAATTTGAAACCTTGAAAAGTTGTGACTTCTAACGACGACTTCTCTGATGATGAGACCGTAACGTTCTAAGCACATCACATTCGCTAGTTAAACTTTGAAAGCTTGAGCAGCACTCAGGCATCGAAATCAGGTGTGCCATTGTTCAACGTATGTGCTCAATCTTCTGTCTGACTGGACGATTTCACGTTGAAATTCAGCCTCAAAGCGTTTCAGCTCTGCGTACTTATGCAATTTCCCCCTGCGGAAATTATTTACGCCAAGGATCGTGCAGGAAAACCTCACCTAAAAATCAGTTACTGTTAAGTAAATAAGCGAAAGTGTTCGCGTTTCCTAAGGTTGCGGCTTCTAGGGTTACTTAATAGCGGATTGCTGTAAATTGGCGCGAATCCAGGTATTATTGCTGCTGCTTATGTAGACAAGGACCACGTTTCGAAATGTACAGGGTGTGTACGCGCTGTATGCATTATTCGATGGTTGAAAGCCTTCCTCTCTATGTACAAATACAGTCCTGCGGAAAAGGATTGTCCGTTTAGTCGCTTCTATATTGATCACGCAAGAATGTTGGATTGTTATGAAACTGGGAAATATAATTGAAAAAAGTCAGTATTATCATCGTGTCCCGGTGGAATCGATTTGTATGTTTTTTGCTTGTGTGCGCGCATGTTAAACCGCACCTGCCTTCATAAAGTGAGCATGGACCGCGACACGGCAAAGGAGCACCTGAACTGCGCCAACGGCGTCGTGGCCAGTGCGCAAGGCGTCCCAGAAGGCCATGGGGAAGTGGGTGGTCGCGCCCTGTCTCAAGGTGACCCTGACTTCTGGCCGGCGGCCACCCCGGCCCTGACTTCTTCACGGGCTACCCTCCGTCAGGCCACCCCAACTGATAAGACAAGGAAAACGGTGATTGGACTCCACCCCACCCCTATAGGACACCACCGTGCTGGTCTTCACGCCCGGGTGCGTCGCTGCGAAGCCCTCGATCGCCGTCGCAATTCTTGGCGGGGACCATCCCATCCTTCCTTCTCCAACTGGAGGAGGGGTTCTGCACGTACAACATCGCCTACAAAATGTTCAGAGGGTTCTTGTTATAACCGTAATCGATGTCACTGCAATCCTCATTTGAATCTACTTTTTTCGGTGCTGAAATATGAACATTTTGTTTAGCTTCATGCAACGGTATTGACAGAACACTGATGCTCGATGTGATAATATTCTTGAACTGTCACCATCCAAAGTGGTCAAATTTTCCATGAAATATCGCTGTGGCAACTGGACTTGGAGTGAGTTCCAGGACCTCTTTCGGCACGATACCACACAGCAGCTGAGTAGTGATGAGCCAAGCCGAGCCGAACCCGAGATCGATTAAGTTAGTTTTTAGCCTAGCTCACCTAGTCCAGCCTAGTCTAACCCAACCTATCTCAGCTCGGCCCGGCTTGGCTTGGCTTGGCTCATCACTACTTAGCGCGCTTATGATTTCGTGTGGTATTCTGTCAATTGGTTGAGGCCCTCGTGGCTGAGAGTGTCTCAGCAGGCACTCTGGGCGAGTCACACGAAGAGGATGACGAATAGAACTTGATCCCACTGCATTTCCACGTTCGTGCACGGTCCTCGAGTCACTTTTGAGGAATGATTCAACAAGACCAGATCACTTTTTATGTACGTATGTAGACAGGAGGGTCACATGATGACTGCTGTAAATGTCATCTTAAATGAGACTTATTAGCTTGAGGAGGCTCACTTAGGTTGGCGGAAGTACCAATGCTGGACGAATGCTTACCAAACTAATTGTCAGTGTCATGCCTGAAGGTGAACAGTGCATCTCTCAGTCTTATCATCAGCGAACTTTGCCACAACATCTTGTCTAAATAGGCATTAGAGGGGAGAAATAAGGAGTCCTCGGGGGGGTCATATGATGGCAATCAGGCCATAACTATGCAAATAATGACTCAGAAGCCAACATGCGGGATGCATTGAAGTCTCACTAGTGGGTAACTGAAGTAAGCCTAGCAAACTTACCGCTGAGGCGGGGGAGGGCGACCCCATGTGCCTCGTCATCGCAGGTTCCCGGCACCTCGAGGCCGTCGTCGTCGTGCCAAGAGTGGGGAGAGAGGGTCATTGGGGACATGTTATGATTTGTGGACATTATACAGTGACCTTGCGTCGTCTGACGCATGTCGTCGTCGTTGTCCTCGTCGTCGTCGTCGTCGTCGTCGTCGTCGTCGTCGTCGTCGTCGTCGTCCGCAGCGCCCACAGTCCCGGCTCAGGTCGCCGCCGCGGCCCCGTTCAGCGGAACTGAAGGGTTGAGAGAATTTTTTTTAATTCTTTCGACTGATAATGGATGTCTCTGGGCTAATGATATTATACCTTGAGCTGAGCCGGCCCGCTGAAGCCCGTGATCTGGGCCGAGTAGGTGCCGCGATTGCAAGGGTCCAGCCGGCCCATGTGCAGAATTTCTCAGCCTGGACTGCGGCCTACAGGTTGCCTGATTGTACCTCTTGTACGAGGGCCAGGGGGACAGGTACGAGAGCATGAGGTACAACAGTGAGAGATAAGACAGCGATAGTAACGAGTATATCACGTAAGATATTTAAAATGTAGATTATTGTTACAGACATTAAAAGTAAATCATATTTGAGCCCCCAGATCGACGTCAGCCACTCTTTTCCAAAGCACTTAAAAGCCACACTCAAAGTTATGTCATGAAAATGAGACTTCCCACGATAAAATTTTAATGTCTCTACTTGCTCCTGAACTTGGTCTTGCTGCCCTTGTACACGTTTCGTCAGCGCCAGAAGCAGCTAAATTAGCCCTCGTTGATAGCAAGCTAACTCTTGCACACCAGGTACTTGGGTTGAGTTCTCAATCAGAGATATTTGATTCAAGCTGGGATCTTATGCATGTCCAGCATCCAACAAATGGGCATCATGCAATCTTGTCCAACAAATCTGATGCTGCCACCGGTCGTCCGAGAAATGTTTGTTGGCAGATTAGTGTTCAGTCAGTTCTTCGCTAATCGGATTAAAAAAAGTCGGACGAAAATCGGACAGACAAACGATTTGCTGGACCAACAAGTTGGATGGAAATCGTTGCGTGGCACCGCAGCTTCAAGTGGTTTTGAGACCTCGAGAATACAGGGCCGCAAAATCGTCCAACTTTCCGCTCTCACACAGTTGGCGAATATTAAGAATGTGCATGGAGGGTGGACATTTTGAGTGACGCATGGATCTACAACATTAGTAATTTTCGAAACCTAACTGATCTAATGCTTGCTTGCGGATATGCTTGCTCCAAGTCGAAGTCCCAGTCCCGGGCTGGCTCGTGGCTCCTCCGTGGCTTGAGCTCGTGTATTTCTCAGCTTGCGCCAGCCCCACTTTCAAGTCCCGAGTCCGGACTCATGGTCAGTGGTCAGTGCTACCTCGCCACATCAGCATTGTCTCGTCGTCTCCAGAAGCAACGTCGCACCGCACTGATTGCCATAGATGTGCCTTGAGATGTCGGCAACGTTGCTGCAGGGTCCGCCAGAACTGGCGTGTCGATTTCAAAGGCGTTCTAAAGCTGCATCGCCATGAGTAGGATAACGATCGTCAGTATAATAATGTAAACAATATAAAGGATAAGTTCTCCCCACTTTGTCAAGATCGCAGACACCAACACCGCCCAGGAGGCCATGATGCCGGCCATTTTCTGTCAATGACAAGGCATCATATTCAAATTGCTGGCAGCTTTAGCTTCAAAATGACACATTGTAGCCAAGTAATGGACTGGAATTACCCAAGTAGCAACAAATTTACCACTTTTACTGCTTCTGCCGATTTGGTGGAAGCAGCGAGGGCAGCGGGGTTGAGGAAGTGCATTGATGCCAAGGGTAAAAATATCTAGTGATATTCTAGGGTTTTTTTCTTTTCAATTGACCTAGTAAAATATGAAGTTATACAATCCTATTTCTGCTACTGGTAAAATGAATGGATGTAAAATGGCAGTGACTTGAAGTCCTCACGGTAGTTCGGTGGACCCTGTATGATAGCGTTCGCGGACGAGACTCCCACCTTCAAACAATCAGCGGGAACTTCATTTTACTCATCCGTCGCATCTTCCAAGGGGTGGCAGATTTGTACAAGTTGGTGGAGAATTTTTAGAGGACCTGGGCTAAGAGAAGACAAAGTTGGCCCAGAGAGGGGTCAAAATTTTCAATATTTGTCAGAACAAATCTCAGATTATCAGAGTGAATGCAACATTTCTTGGTTTCCTTTTCTCCAAACGTGAGTCAAAGGGCACCTTTGGCACCTGGCACAGCCAGTACCGGTACTAAAACATTCTATCTCAAAAAAATTTCTAAAAAAAAATTTAAGTTTAGAAGAAAAAACTTAAGTTTATTTGAGACGCCTTGTGAAAAAAAAATGAAACTGACAAGTATCTCCTGTTCACCTGATAAGATCCCTTTATGTGGATGAAAAAACCGCCAAAAAATCTGTCCTTCACCAGGCAACATCCGTTGGGGCTGAACCAAGCAGGGACATGAAAAAAGTTTATTTTGCAACATCATATTAGTGACAATCAAAGAGAATAAATCTTTAAACCGAGTCTCAACTACACTTACACAAACACAGAGCTACATATTGCTAGTGGAACGTAAGAAACGATGACGACGTAGATCGCCTTCAGCCGTCGAGGGTATCACTTCAGTGAAAGATATAACAACTTAAGAGGAGAAACACAAATTGTACTAGCACACAGTGACTACATTTCTAAAACCTTTTACACAGGTGAGGTGGAAGCATCTTTACAATTCTTAATAGCAACTGAAAAGGATTGGGGGCACATTAAGAAAGGGTTCTCTGACTAATTATTTTCTTGCTGACACCACAGTCAATCATATATATATATAAAGGTAAGAAATTATGCGACCACGTCTGCTCTGTAGTCAGGACACAACCAAATGCCAAGGAGTTCATTGTTACCCTTCCAAAGTTGTGTGCAGGTTCAGGGTTGGGTTGGGGGGCTGGGGGTGCGTGGTCAGGCTTGATTAGGCTAAAAACAATTCTGAGTGAGTTTGATAAGTTCGATCTAGTCGGAGTCGCAGTCGTCGTCAAACCCCGTGAGGTCAATCTCGTCCACGTGTCCCATGTTGAGTGCGTACTCGAGGAAGGCCAAGTGGCAGAACACGTACTGGTCAGGCATCTGGATGGAAAAGGCTCTCTGCGCACGGATCCTCTCAACTGTGGCCTGATGATAAAATAAGATAAAAGATGCTCTGCAGACTACTTATAATGAGACTGTACTTACTTATAATGAGTAATATATACTCATTATATACTACTTATAATGAGTAATATATACTCATTATATACTACTTATAATGAGACTGTAACCATAGTGACGCTATGCAAGATGTATAACAGGTTACAAAAAGGTTATATTTTTTCCGACACCTTACCTGTATGTCGACTCTTCCGACATCCTCAAACTTTCTGATTGCGATGTCGAGAGTGGCGAAGGTCCCTGTTCGACCGATGCCTGCCGAGCAGTGGACGACGATGGGCGGATCGGCTTCCTCACTGGAGGCCTCGGAGACCGCGGCCGTTTCCGCCAACATCTCCGCCTGCTTCTCGCGTACCCTCTGGAGAAAGTGAAGCATGGAGAGCGCAGAGTCCGGGACGCCGTAGTCGGGCCAAGACACGAACTGGAAGTGGCAAACTTGACGAGTCGGTGCCCCCTCCATGCTCAAGCTGAGGTGAGTGACCACGAAGTCGTCGCAGTTCTCGATCTCCTCTGAGCGGACGGTGAAGGGCCCAACGGTCAGGCTGGTGCCAACGTCCTCAGGCCAATACTGGGAGAAACAAGATTAAAAGTCTTCAAAAATCTATAGCGTCCGATAAAGAACTTTCTAAAGAGAGTTTCCGTATGAAAAGTGACCATGTTCTAGTTTGAGGTTGCTCTCATGAAAGACTCGTACAGTTTGTACGTATATGTGTATGTATGCAAGTACGCCCTATCTGCACTAAGCCTCTTCCTTTACTTCCCCTGTAAGTGTCCTCCAAGGAGCCTTCACGTAGGCTTGACCATCCGTTGACCAGACCTTAGTCTGGATAAAAGAAATGGCCTTTGGCGGCCATTAACGTCAGACGTAACCTCGTGTCCATCTGACTTTTCAACATCAAGTAAGGCATTGGCTGCACGTCAAAGGTCCTCACCTGTCCACACTTTGTGCGATGCCGCTCGACTGCTCTGGTCGTCATGACGACCACTAACACTTTCTGCTCCCAAACCATCTGCCAGAAGTCCTCAAACGTCTTTGGCAAGGGCCCCTGAGCAGATATGAAGGCTCTGGGCTGCTTGTAACCGTCCACGAAGTTGGCGTTGATATAGTCACCCCTGGCAGAGTCTTTCAGGGTCACGCGGCTGTGGTCGAAACACAGCACGTCGGTGTAGCGGTTCTTGACCTGCCGAGAGTGCAACAACACACACATGGTCAATGGATGTTCCCGCAGAGTGAACGACCGCTGCTCGACGGGCGTGCATACACTGTGTACAGAGAGAAACTTACCTGGTTGTCAAATGCTCTGGAGTGGTGGAACGTCCCCGCTGGAGGCCGGTTCTTGATCTCCGCATACTCCTCGTACAGACCCCTCCTGCCCTTCACCCGGACGTGCTCGATGAACTCGATTAAGGTCATCCCGACGGAGTCAGCCGGCAGTGCTTCGGCCTCGTCGTCGGAAATGACTACGGGTGCACCAGTTCCCCCCTCCTCTTCCTCTTTTTCGTACCCGTTGACGTCTGAGTTGAGGCTGTCCTCGTCCTCGGGAGGCTGCGCAATTGCCAGCGTGTTCTCGTCGTCGGGGTCCGCTAATCCGCCCAACGATCCCGCCTTGACCGGGAGCGTCTCCAGCTGTTCCAAGGTCGGCTGCTGATTGTTCCGTCCCCCCTCTGGAGTCGCCGGCTGGCTGACGAAGACGCCCCTGCCGTTGCCATTGCCGCCGTCGTCCCTGCACGTGACGGCTACTTCTGCGCAGTGACTCAACCAGACAGCGTGATCATATTCAAGGCGTCCGCCAAGTTCCCTGGGCAGCGCTTCTGGTGGCACGTGGAGCTGTAAACAAATGCAATGAGGAGACGGACAGACATGTTGCCTCAGTGGGGATTGCCTTACCTGGAGTTGCGGAATGCTGACGGTAAAGACTCGGTCGCGCAGTTTCTCGCGCACAAAGAGGCGAAGGACCTAAAAGACAAGAATATCATCAAGACGGAAAAGTTGACGCTCCCTTAATTATACCTTGAACGGCGCCTTGAACCAGAGCGGCGCGGTGACGATCAGGACCTTCTTAAGGCGTGCTGGGTACGCGCCTTTCAACAGAGTCAACATCTTCTGACTCAAGTCGTAGTCAAAGTTGGCGTACCTGCCCAAGTAGCGAGCGCGTGTATAACACTGTGTCAACCTTCTTCAGTATGGTATGTGGAGACCAACCTGGATCCGTGCATGTTGTAGATGAAGACGAGGCCTCCCCTTTGAGTGGCCGGGTCTTCCATGGCCACATCGAGCTGGTACACGACGCCCTGGAGAGTGGCCCTATGCGTCGAGGTCTGAGGGTCATGCCTCGATGCACTGAAGAGCGCTAGTGTCGCCCCATTTGAGTCACGCGTGGGCAAGATCGTGAACTTCCCGGCGGCTAACTCGTCCGCCAAAGGCGGCTCCGCGGCCGTCGCCGCCGCCACCTCCAAGGCGGCCAGACCCTCTCGCACACGCATCAGCTCGTGCTGCTGGTAGAGCGCCAGTGCCCGTTCGACATGGAACTTTCGCGCCATGAGAAACTTGACGGCCGAACGCCAGGGCAACGGGGCGTAGCCGCGCGTCGACCGCCACGGATTTACAACGGAGAGAAATGCGCGTGCGGCCGACTCCTCAGTGGTGCTCAGCTCCGCCGCCGCCGCCGCCGAAAGCAGCCGCCGCAACGGCTGAGGTCGACACGAAGCCGAAGACTCGTCTGACGTCGGCGCTTCTTCCGCCGGTGCCTCCGCCACCGGCGCCAGCGTTGATACCTCCGCCGGCGCCTCCACCGGCGCCTCCGCCGGTGAAGAAGAGTGCGAAGATTGCTGCAGCGGCAACGGCAACTCCAAGTCTGGTGGCCGCCGCCGAGGTTCCTGCTGCTGCGTCGTGTGCGCGGCCATCACCGAGACGGACATTTCGGCCGCCGCCCCTGCTTCAATCTGGTCGATTCACTTCTCCTTCTCAGCTTTTCCTCTCCTTCGGGGTCGCAGTTGGGCCTCTCCCGTTGCCTGCTGCTGCGACGGTGGAGTCGGGCTGTCCCATGATCACGTTAGGGAGCTCGAGCCACCCAACTGTGGATGGGCGAGCCGAGCCCGACGGCGGGCGAGTCGATGACAGCCCCCTCGGCTCTGCTGCCCACCGTCACCCTCTCTCTTTTCCGCCCTTTCTCCACAATTGGTTGCCAAACGCCTCACTCGCATCTGTCAGACGACAGAGTCAGAGCCGAGCATCTTCTTCGCCGAGTTCATGCACTGCAACTCGGTCTACGGCCACAGCAAGGGAAACTCAGTGCGAGTTCGTGTTTGTTGCATGACTGCATCAGGATATTTGGCCACTCGGCAGATGAGGTGGCAACTCTGCCCTCAGCCGGGAGTCGGGCTCTCCCACAGAAGAGTCTGGGAGTACAGTAGTCTCCGGTTATAGTCATCACCCCTGGACCAAAGGTTTCCATCATATTAGGACATTGAATACATTCTTAAAAAAGATACAAGGAAAAACTTTAACTAACTTTAAGTTGCGCTTTTACTAACATGCAACGTCTTTAGCGAACCTTTCTGTGCAAAACCGCAGTCACTTTAGGCTGCGCTCCTCTCGTAGTTGAAGCTTCGTAAGCAAAATGGTATCTTTGAACATACAGTTTCTTAGCTGAGGATTTTTCCACAGGTAGCTCGATGATTATAAGTAGCGTTGCGTGAAAATACCTCTATTTTATGAAGTAAAAAGTCAGGATCTGGAAGAGTGATGACTGCAACCGGATTGCGACCGTAACCGCGGTGATTAAAACCGCTCACCATAGAAGTAATAAGTAGTGGACGTCACATGCTGCTGTTTTCTGTTTTTCAAGAGAGGTTGGGTGACTCATGCTGAGGTTCCGACGTCACACGCACACCGGAGTGAAAGTATTTATTTTTAAGATACTCTCTCTGATGCATGAAAGGGCAGCCGTGAAGTCAAATTTCTCATGAAATATTAAACACCTGATCGAAAATATTCCCTTGATTGCTGACAGCAATTTCTATGTAGCAAGTCGCACATATTGAAAAAAAATTACTTGCTTTCAGGTTTTTCAACCCAAGGGAGGCTGCAAAAACCAAGGGGGTTGAAAAATTAAAGGGGGGAGGGGTCATTTGTATATTTACAAGGGGTCACTTTTCAGGGGGAGAAGTTTTCCAGATTTTCAGTTGCTTACGTCCACAAACCATGCAATATATTACAAATTTCATGGTAATACCTGCTGAAGTACCTTGTGTTGTGTTGAAAGATGCAGTGACACTGAAGATGTGCGACATTTGTGCACTCCTTTTAGACCTGACTTGAGACTAAAGCAGACTCAGGGACAAGGTATTGTTGTTGAACAAAATGGTTGTTTTGTAACCTTTGTCCTCTGCGCACGGCCAAATCACTGAATGGATCTGGACCAAGTTGACACGGAGCTAGCTCTCTTTTCATCCAGGGAAAGTTAGAGCTGGGACAAATTTGACCTCAGAGGACATTTGAGGTTGTGTATTGAGGTCAAACTGTCAGATCAACGTCATTATATTGAGGTCAACAAGATTAAATGGCCATTTTCAGGCAGAAAGAGGCATGTACCCACATTTTGCCCCTATATGTTTGACCCCCAAAGAAGTTGCCACCTAAACAGGTCAAGTCCTGATGTACATTTTACCTCCAAATTGGTTGACTCCTACACAGATTGACTCCTAGTCTCCTTGCATATGTTTTGTCCCCAGACAAGTTGACCCCCCATGCAGGATGAAATCTACATTGACCCCTGTGATCATTGGTGCAGCAGAAGTCCTCTTCTGCCCCCCATCCTCTGCCTGGCAGAAGAAGACATGCAAAGCTATGGTCTTCCATTTCTACAGGCCTCATAGATGTACTTCATGCCATTATTTCAATACTTCGAGCATTTGACTTCTGAGCTGAAAATCCGGCATCCTCTCCCACTGTGCATGGGCTCCCCAAAACTGAGGAGCTTTGGATTTTGCTAGGACTTTGCTATGGGCGAAATTACAATTATTGGGCTAGAGTGGTGGGCTGGTTTTTTTTTCAGCCTGCCAGGCCAAATTTCCAGCCTGCCGGGCTGAAAAATGTTGCCGGCAGTAGGAAAGCAGTAGGAAAGGTACTACTTTGTTACCTTGCTTTGAAGAAGAAAGAAGTGCAAGTGGACCTGTACCAACCTCGGGTGGGCGGACCTTATAGCAAATTTATTATAGGAAGAGTCTTGAACAGACACTCAGTGACAAAACAAGAACATGAACTAGAATGTGAACAAGAACAAGAACATGAACTAGAATGTGAACAAGAACAAGAACATGAACTAGAATGTGAACAAGAACTAGAACATGAACTAGAATGTGAACAAGAACATGAACTAGAATGTGAACAAGAACTAGAACATGAACTAGAATGTGAACAAGAACTAGAACATGAACTAGAATGTGAACAAGAACATGAACTAGAATGTGAACAAGAACATGAACTAGAATGTGAACAAGAACATGAACTAGAATGTGAACAAGAACATGAACTAGA
>JAAUXU010171748.1_pt1 | contig 53069 bp, 62 predicted proteins | sample 7278151 | NCBI WGS metagenome assembly JAAUXU01 (sample SAMN14350113, study PRJNA611818) | marine sediment metagenome | isolation source: surface marine sediment (1.8m) | place: French Polynesia: Moorea | collected 2018-08
GGTCTAAAATGTCTTATAACCTCAACATAAAAATAACATTTTTTGGCCTTTTTTGGTAACCTAAAAATGACATATTCTGCCCCAAAATTCAACATTTTTTTGGTCGCCCTATTTATAACCCTTACGACGTTAACGAAGGCATTCGAGTACTGGCTACGGGACATGTACATGGACAATCCCATTGCCCTGCCGGTGAACTCCAACCCCGGATGGGTCTTTCCGAAGAAAAATTTTGCCAACGAGGAAGAGCGGTGCCTCTACCTGGCCAGGGTCGCCAAGGGCATGTTTGACTACAAGGTCAAGTTTGAGAAGTGAGTTGATGTTATGATATCTGCCGCTCAATGAAGAATAGGCGCTCAGTGTTTATTTTTAATTTTTTTGTATACAGTATAAAAATAATTATATTATTTGTCTACACCAGCCAAAACTTGGCCCCCGACGTTGCACCCTCTTCCGCCGGGTCTAAGCAGCCGCTGTGCATGGAGCAGTATTATAGGATTTTCAACGTCTATCGACTTCCCGGACAGGAGAGCGACTCGCAGGCGGACACGGATGGCCGTAAGGCCAGAATCAGGGAGCACATTGTTGTCATCAGGAGAGCACATGTGAGTCAGTCTAGCACCTTCGCGGGCACGTATGATGAAATGCACGTAGGTACCTATGTTTCTTCGCAGATCTTCAGCGTGGTCGTGAAGCAGAATGACACCTGGATGGACTCGGACGAGTTATCGAACGTGTTGCTGAGTCTCAGTCGGTCAGAGTTGGACTGGGTGCCGATGAACGACAGGGTAATGCTCATGACTTCGGCCGCTAGGAATCGTTGGGCTCAGCACAGGGAAGCACTGATATCAGGTACCAGCTGAAGGAACGTTTGCTCTGACGATTATTTGAGAGGCGGAACTCGAACTGAACGCTTCATAGAGAAACGTTGAACACCCCAAAGCTCATTGAGATGACACTCTCACAATCGACCTTCTACTGTGTACATATATGAACGTTCAAACCTTTTTAGCTAATAGCTCAAACGCCGACGCCCTCAGAGTCCTTGAGACCTGCCTGTTCGTGGTCTGCTTGGACGAGCGCGTCCAGAACTGGACCGACTTGGAGCGTAGTCACAAGAGCAACTTTGAACAGATGCTTCATGGACACGGACCCTTCATGAATGGGGCCAACAGGTGGTTTGACAAGACGATCCAGGTAAGTCAAGTCTCCTCGGGTCAGTGACGGAGTGATTCGACTAAGAAAAACCCCGTCGGTTGTTCAGCTTATTTCTTCCCCCGACGGCGTCTTGGGCGTGTGCTACGAGCACTCCGTGGCCGAAGGAATCGCGGTTGTCGCCGTTCTCACGGATATCCTCAAAAAGGTGGAGGAGGGAGGAGGAGAAAGCTTTGCCAGAATGAAGGACGAAGAATTTTCGGCAAAGATAAGCGAGGTCAAGTTCAACTTCAATGAGGAGATCGGCAAGAGAGTTGGAGAGGCCATGGAAGATTTCAAGCTGTAAATGAAACCGGGAGATATCCTCTCTTTGTTCCTATCCCACCCCCCGTCTTTGCAGGTTATGCGACGACACCGACGTCGAAGTGTTCTGCTTCGGGGACTATGGCAAGGACTTGATGAAGGCGTCCAAGTGCAGCCCCGACTCCTTCGTGCAAATGGCGCTTCAGCTCTCATACTACAGGTCAGTCTATTAAGCCACTTCCAGCAGGACCATGAGAACAGCTCTGTTCTTCGGAATGTTTCGAGTTGGGCCGTGTTCGGGCTTTCGGGCCTGGCCCGAAAGCCCGAAGCTCGGCTCGAGATTTTACCAGCCCGAGGTGGCTCGAGGCCCGAAGTTCAAAGCTCGAAGGAAATGCTGTATAAAGACTCGGGCTGGAGAGACTAGCTTATAGCACAGAATCGCCAGAATGAACAGAAATGTATTGGCCCCTGGGGTCACATATCCACCCAACAAGTTTGAACATGGTTTTCTAATGTTTGGTCATAGACCACATATTGTCATAGCTGACTAGTGTAGTCATGTCAATTCTGTGCATGCCCATAACAATAGCCATCTCTGACTGGAGCATAGGAAAAGCAGGAAGCTGTTGCAGCTCATTGGTGCAAAATCAATCTGATGCAAACAAGAGCAGTGCAGCAAGTTGCTGCCAGCATCCCCACGATTGCAGCATCTCTGAAACTCTGCTGAAATTCTTATTTTTTTGCATGATGACTGGAAATAATGTAAAGTGTCCAATCTTCTCAAAGATATTCAAATGTCTCAAAAGGAGGTTGCACTTCCAGTGTGTAAGTTCTGCTCAGATGCCCATTGTAATTAATACTATTCATGGTAGTGTGCATCAGTTAATGTTCCAGTGAGTGTCCCTCCATGAGAGTGCTGGCTGCTGAAAGAACGTAAATCCCCCCATGAATGTGTTACACTTGCGTGGTGTCTAAAGATCTGAGGCCTGACTTATGTGCCGAAAGTCCGTGGCACGATTAAAATCGGGCTGGCCCGATGCTCGATCCAGCCCGATGGTTGCCAGCCCGAGAATTTGTGGCCCGACACGGCCCTAGTTTCGAGCAGGATGGCAACCGGCACTTGCAAGGATTGCGCGAGAAAGCATAAAAGAAACACGCAACCTCTTCTCGACTGGTGAACTCCAACATTCCTAGAATTTTTCTGCAGGTTGAACGGTTGCCTCTGCTTCTCCTACGAGAGCGCCTCAACCAGACGCTTCCGATGCGGCCGGGTCGACAACATCCGGTCCTCTCACCCGGAGGCCTTACAGTGGATCGAGTCAATGACAGATGAGGTAGACATGTGACAAATTTATGCAGAACTAGCAGAGGCACCCGGCGTTGATCTCGCCCTCGAAGCTGATCTCGCACTTCACCCCCATCGTGCACCCCATGTGGACTCCAAGCAATCTGCACCCGGATCGAATCCATTTCATTTTTACTTTTGAAACTGGCTGATTCAGATGCTCATTACCCCATCCCTTCACGGCTTGCCAGTTCTGCTGCTGCTGCCGTGCTGCCCCCCCCCTTTCCATATAAAATAAATTTTTGACGTCGATTTCTATATATATAGTAGAAGTAGACAGATATGAACATGCCATCGATGAAGAAGTGCTGAACTGGAAAGTTTTGTTTCCTTTTCAGTCAGTTCCACTCTCTGAGCGGCAGTCCAAGTTCCGCTTGGCCATGGCGAAGCAGTCGAGATTGATCAGAGAGAATATCAATGGCGAGGGTCTTGACATTCCTCTGCTAGGCCTGAGGCAGGTGTGCAAGCACCTCAGGCCTAAACAGAGGATCGAATTATTTGACGACGACGACGTCTACCGGAAGTCGAACTTGTTCCAGCTGTCCACGAGTCAGGTGCCCATTTCCCTGGACTACTCATACATGGGCTACGGAGCTGTCGTGCCGGACGGCTACGGCGTCTCTTACAACCTCCAGCCGGGCGAAATCATCTTCTGCGTGGCCTCCTTCTTCTCGGCAGCCAACACCAGCTCCATCCGGCTGGCGGAAAGCATCGACAAGAGCTTAGCACTCATGAAAGACATCCTCCAGTAGAAAGTTAGTAATAACGGGAAACTTTCGGCCTCTCCCCCCCCCCCCCCAAAAAAAAAAAATAATTTTTGGGTGCGCTATTTTTTCCTCCCCCCCCCCGTTCCTCGAGGCTTCTCCACCTAATTACCTGAGATCTTTGACAGGTGAAAAGTCGATTAGAAGCGCCTCTCCTAACTGATGATCTATAGGCAGCAGACAGATGACGCCAGCAGGCTGAAGGGCTGAGGGAGCGCATTGTCATTGGTTAATTTGCAGTTGCTCACACACGCACATGCATAATTCGCAGGTTTTGCTCCGGCAAAAGTGACGCGCTCAAGGGTATTTTGTGATTACACCGTGTCAGCGCATATATTTTATAATATACCGAGAGAGCCTCGTTGGTTACGATTGCACAGTATCAGCAGAAGTAGAGATGTAATTTATGGAGTGTTCTGTGCCCATATGATGATTATCTACTATTTTATGCGTGAAAAAGTTTATTAGAAGTTTACAAATGTGAGAATATCTGACGTTATACAAAGCACATGCACGTTACACTCGCTTGTTTGCCAGTACAGTCAAGTCCCGTTAAATGCTACCAAAAATAACATACATGACGTCACTTTTCCTGCACACAAACAGTTGTTATGTCCTGAGAGCGAGAGGGCACGATGCACTTACAGCCCAAACGCCCGCATAGTAATAAAATTTGGTCTATAAGTCTATAAGTGCTCGTGTCAGTTCTTGGCTCGTGCGCACTGTAGAAGAGCCAGCTGGACGAGCCGAAGGTGTTAGCTTGTTTGACTCCTCCACTTGAGTATTTTTCAGTTCACCCTAAGACCATGGACTGTCGATCGAGCTGGCACGACCATCCTTGAGCTTGTGCAATAGGGTCCTCAGTTTTAGTCCACGTACTGTACGTACATGTATCAGGGTGCGCAATTGCGCACCCCAGGGTGCTTCCGAGCAAGCATTAGCGTCATATGGACGCTGTGGGGCCGCATTGTTTGAGCATCACATGCAGCGATATTGGGATAGATGGACGACTAAGGTCGGGGACTCAATTTTTTTTTAAAGGATTCAGTAAGAAAGAAACAAAAAACGAGTCAGCACTTGCTGCTCGACTGTACAGCTGCAAAAGGCGTAGGAGTGAGAGCTTGCCAGGTAAGAAGATGAAATCAGTTGCTCTGCACAAGCTTACCACGCTGGTCAACTTTTTCCCATATGTATGCAACTGTCAAATGAGACGTTGATACTACCAAAATGAAACAGTTGCACCAATCTTCTGAGACGTCTTTAAAGCAATACTTTTTTGAGTGACTTGCGTTTATTAGTTGATGCGAGTGAAGTTTTGATCCGCTGCTTCCACCTCAATGTGTTTGTCTTGCCTTCAACTATATTCTAATCCCAAAAATAATAATTCAGCATTTTCTGTCAGTCGACACCAGGTTACCCAGGCATGGGCCATTGATGCTGCGTCCATATGATGCATTCAGATCTGCCTTGTTTGTGTGTCGATGGGCACCAAGTTTCAATGGGTTTCAGCACATAGTTTCTGGTGGCTAAATGTATATTCAAATTTTCTGCTGAAACATGTCTTGTAGAGACTTGGTCAGACCAACTCGGGCAGTCACCGGTCGAGACTCGAACAGGTGGCTGGAAGGCCGCCGAAGGCGGCCTTTAGGAGAGTGTATTTAAAGGTCAAAAAGGCTTAAAACGTAAAAAACTGAGAATTCCACTACCAATCCGCTTCAGCCACTCTACGTAAAAGTACTTTAAAATGACTCATGAAGTGACGCTTTGAACTTAAGCTTCCTACCAGTGAAGTATTAGGTCTGTACTTGGTGCTGAAGTTGATTTTGTGTCTGTAGCACACGTTTCATCAATATTGGAGGCTCTTGAAGTAGCGTACGTCGACATAACGCGCACCCGGTGCAAGGTGTGCACGCAACAAACTTTGTGACACTTTCTTTAAGGAAGCAGACTTTGTGCCGACGACAGCTCTAGTAACATCTCGTGGAAAAAAATGAGCTTGCTGGAAAGTGCAATTCAACAACACTGGATTTACACAATCTGTCACGGTCGAAGCTACTTTGGCCGCCCACAGCATGCATCACGTTGTTGACCCTGGTCTTGCCAACCTCCTCGTGAGGTCGATGCCGCTGACGTCCATCAGCGCCTCCAGCCCCACGAGCTCGTCTTGCACTTTCTCCAGATCCATTACGTTGCTGTCCTACACACACGCACCAAAGCACAGCTGAGATGAGGGAGCGCTGCAGGGACAACGCGTTTCTCAACGTGGTGCAATTTTCAACATGAGGTCAAGCTCAAATGCTGCACAGGAAGTCTTCTGCTAGGTCCTTGTTTGCAATCTTGTTTGTGCTGAAAATCGTGGTGAGTTGAGTCTGACAAACCAGAAGTATCCGCTATGTAAGGGCGGACTCATGACAGGCGAAAAACTTTTGACAACCTTTAGTGCGCTAAAGAAAGTCATGAACTGTGCCAGTCCCCACTGTACATACAGTGTGACCGGTGTACAAGCAATTTGCACATATGGAAGATACGATGAACTTTCTTGTTAGAATCACTAAAAAATAGGCTGGTCACCAGCCGGCTCATCGCCCATCCCAAGGGATCACCCATCGACAAAGCAAATTTGCGTCAGATCACTGATCGGAAACGATGCGCCGGGCTGTTTTTTTCGAGCTCGGACTGGCTGAAGTAGCTTCAAGTCTTCGAGCTTTCCATCTCGGCCCTAGGTTCGACGTAAATTATCTTAAGCAGAGAGGTTAGCTTTTTTGAGCTCGGTTCAAGTTGGGCAGATAAAGTTCGAGCTCGGAAGACTGAAAAAGGCTTCGAGCTTTCGAGCTCGGACAGCATCTGTACCGACCAGTCAACAATCATCACTCGTCACATGCAAGTTAGGGCAGATTAGAGTTGGGTCCGAGTATTTATCGAGTAGAATTACTCGTAAGTATGGGCAAAAAACAGGGTTTCGAGCAGATTCGAGCAGATTTCTGTTACTCACGAACTACTCGATCGATATATTACAACTCTGCCAAGCTGACAGCGACGTAACGAAGAAACGATCCAGCCTGTCTGATGAGGGAGCAACAATGCTTGTTTCCGTACCTGATGCCATCCTGTAGTCATATTTGCTGATGCATGTAAACTCTTTCCAAGTAATAGAGTGAAATGTGCTCCAGTTTGTTGTTGCTCAGCTCTTATGGAGTCCAAATTTCCCACTCCTACTGGCATGGCGGTCTGTGACTGCAGCTATTCTTCGTTGCCGCTCATGAAGTAACCATGTTCACTTGACCGAACTTCTCGCGAAGCACTCGGTACTCTACACTGTTTACTCGTTCTGAGCTCGAAACAGTTGTCAAGTATCATAACCCACCTCTAAATGCACATGAAGTTTGTACAACAGCTCAATAAACATTTCACGTTAAAAAATCACCCTAAATGTGTCGTCTACGCTGGCAGTGCGAAATACATTGATCTCAACAACTTATTGCAAAAGTAAAAAATGCCTTCAGTAAAAGAGATGCAGCAAAGCCTTCTTAACAACACTTATTTTAATCATTTCTTCGTGATATACAATTTGTTCAACCAGTCATTTGTTAGTGATATGTAATTTGTTTTGAAACTACTGCCACACTTTTTCTCTGCATCACGATTCCCAGTTCGTAACAGCACAGTTCAGTGCAAGTCAAAAACGAACTGGGCAAAAAGCAAATTTGGCCTAATATTACCTTTAAGATACTTGAAATCCTGTGTATAACCATCGTAGGTCAATCCATCACACAAAACTGCCTTGACTGACAAAATTTCAGCTCACCAAACTGAATCATTCATAAAGCAAAATTAAGACATGCATCGGTATATTAATCGCAAACGCAGTGTATATAGTCCAGACATTCATTTCGCCGCCTCATTTCCAAGCGGAGTTCGGTCTCGTCGTATTGGGCCCTCCCTGGCACCTTTGAATCCGCTCAGTCTCTTCTGTCCAATCCTTGCTTCGTATGTACATCCTCAATGCTGGTCACTTTCCAAATAACCCTGAATGACTTTTCCAAGTTCCTGAGCACCAAGTTGCAATTCCCCATCCAAAGTGCTGTGCAATTCCTGGTGCAGTCAATACCAGAGCTGCTCTGCTAGTCTTCGTACACCTTCATCATCGTTCCGGACAATCCACCCCCCAGCGGGGAAGACTCTGAGAGGCAGTGAGCAGGGGAGGCAACCCCCCCCCCCTCCCGTTACATAACGCGTCAGAGTCCCCGACTTTGCTCCCGGACTCCCGCACTCCGGGAGTCCCTCCCTCCCCACTCGTCCGCGTGTGCCAGCGAGTCGATCTGGGCCTGCACCTGCGCGATCGAGAGTGCGTGCGACTGCGCATATTCAAGGAGTTGTGACTTCTCCAAGCCTCCTCTGCTGACTGATTGTCGTCTCTCTCTCATTCACAATGCCCACCTGCAGAGAAAACAATTGTCGCCAAAGAGAGGGAAAATGTGCCATATGGCGGCTGCTGGACTTGATTCTACAGAGCAGGAGAGCGAAAAGCTTCAAAAATGCATAATGGTGGCTCAGTCGGAGGGAGGCAGACATAAGACGATGACAATTAATGTATTGACTCTGTTGAGAGAAAGAGAAATGGTCGGAAAGAACTGTAAATCACGTGTGTGCGCTCGCTCTCTCCGGTTCTCAGAGGAGCATCACTCACGACAGCAAGAAGAGCTCCAAGGACATCAGGATCAGACCCTGTTCTTTTGCTATACAGTATATTGGATAAACAGAAACTACACTGTATATACTTCTTAAGCTTCGTCAATATTGTTTTTTTTGGAGCGCTAGACACTTTTTTAACTGATACAGGTCTTATTTTTTGAAAATAAATTGTTCTACTAGCTTGGCATGCTATAAAACTTTGAGTTAAAAGTGCGAATAGTAAATGGTCGTTAAGAAGAGAGAGGCTTTTGTAAAATCTAAATACTTTGGCCAAGTGGGTCGAAAGCACAGGCCGAATAAGTAACATTTTCCTTCTCGTACGAGTCTAATACTTACACTTACACCAAAAGTACCTTCTCCAAATAGCCTAATAGTCAAGCGTTACACACGGGCTCTGACTGCTCCGTCTATGCAGAGCGCTAAATTGTGCAACTGAAAAAAGGAGATTCGAAATAATCTCTCCCCCAACAAGAATTTTGTAAAGCGGACGAGAAGTAGCAAAGTTGCTGCTCCTGACAGTCAACATCAACATTGCAGCATCTCTGTTATTTTCCCTGCATGGACTGATACTCCAATGTATGCATTACTTCAACCCCCCTGACGCAGGGTTAACATTGACTTTCTTAAAAAAATATTTGTCTACAACTTCATCGTTTGACCTAAAACAACAAACAAAGTGTAATCAGTCACATTCCAAAAATGGCCCCTACTCGACCTAGGCCAAGATATGTACAGTATTCATTTTACAAGTTGAAGCGCTACATTTTCCGAGTTCTGACTGTGACCTGACCTGTCAGCGGCCTCAGATTGTCCGAGGGAGGGCGGAGGCCCGAGGACAATAGAAGGACGAGGACAGGGGAAAACCTCAATCAAAGAGAATATCGCGAAACATCACGGCGAGGCAATTTGCAATAATATGCAAAATTGTTTCTTTCCTCCAAAACTTCAATAGAAAATTATAGGTAATGCACTAGCTCTTGTACGGTCCTATGAGGCTCGACACTAAACAAACTGGGATTTGTAGTAGAAAATTCGGAAAAGTTTTCGAAGTTTTTAAATCATTTCAGCGAGGACAAGTCAAAGGCTGAGTTCAAGCGATTTAAAAAATGACGAAAATACTGTCACAGTGATTTCAACTGATATGGTCTCAAAATATTTCCCCTCTGCACCAAAAAAATGGAAAGTAAAACAACGATTTCGTGCTATGTGCTCGTTTTTAACTCTCAACATACATATTGGTCTAGACGGGTAAATGAAAATTTTGGAATTTTGCAGAGGGTATCTTAGGTTTTTTTACTTATCCCAAACCGAGTATATGTGGTCAAATGGTTATCAGGAAAAAAGTTTTACAGAACGTTGTGTTTCGTTGTCACAGGTTGGTGCCACAATGACCGGTCTGACTCAACTCTAACTTACTATGATGATTAAACTGTTCTTGAAGGAAAAAAAAGTTTCCTTTCTTAATTCTTCAATTAAAAGCCTTTAATTCTGTCAGCCCTGTCAGTCAACTTTTGCCAGGGCTACCTGGCCAAAGCATCTGAAAAGTAACTTAGCAGGTCTAACTTGCAATGTTGAAATGCTAACATCCCTACGTAACTTTGAAGGAAGACCCAAGAACTGATTAGTCCTTTATTCCATTTGACTGGGATGGATTCAAATGACTCGCGATTAATATAGCACGCAGAAAGAGATAAAACATTGGTCTACCCCAATGTATATAACCACATATTTTACATGTGCAATTACATGATCCTTTTTTGCATGTATGGAAAGGAAAACCTAAAAGTAAAAGCGAGGACTATTGACAATTAACCTCACGCTAAATCTATTTTCTCAACGTCCTTGCAAGGTAATTAAAGAACAAAAAATTAATTAAACGAAGACTTTCCGCTGACTCATATTTAGTGATCTGCCCAGTGTTAAAGCCACGATTACGAAGGAAAGTTAGTTTGCCATTTCTATATTACAGATGCGTCTCACCATATCTTCCACTGAACAGTACAGACAAGCCTTCCAGTTTTCCTACCCATCAAGTCTGCTGCCCTGCCTCCTTCCCCATTGTCCCTTGCTATCGGTCCCCCATGAGACACTTTTGGCCCTCACCCTGTACCTACCATTTTTTACAGAAGAGACGCTTTGCGTGAAGAAAAGATGTCTCTTTTCAACCATTGGACCTTTCTTCTTTGTGGCTCACAGAGCTGAGTGTTTGCAGCCATTCTTTTCAACTCATATTGCAACACCTACAGTTTTACACACACTGAGCCTCTTTGCAACCGGCCTAATGACGTTCGGGAATGTCTGCATGAACATCTGGGAAAATGGATTGACGACATCAGTTGGTGGACAATTTATTTCGCTACAGGGGGGGGGGGGGAAGAAGCGCATTACCTGAGCACAAATAAGAGAGTAAGTTTTCCTTCTTCAAAGGGGAGAGGGAAAGAGGGAGAAAGGGCACACGACAACAAAGGCATTTTTTTTGGTGAGGAAACGTTTACACAGACAGAAAAAACAACCTTACCAGCCTTTAATGCACTTCGTCACTTCTTTCTTTTCTATTATTGCACAGGGAGGAATTTTCGTTCTATCACAGTAGTACTGGGTCACCGTAAGACACACAATCAATCAACAAACTTAACATTTCATTTTAACAATTAAGTCATGTTTGGCATGAGTGTTTTTCTTTTGCGCTCGCTTTTCAGTCATATTGCACATAGTCTATATAGGTCGAACTTGCTCAGCTTAGATTCAGCCACATTTGTCTCACTTCTGTGGTCAGATTTTTCCTCCTGATGACGCTGGGTTATTACTACTAATCACACTTTAATAGGCTTTTGCTCCACTGGTGGCCAAAAGCAGTAGCAGCTTCTGAAGATGGCACAAGGAAGAGAGCTCAATGTCTGTTGGAGCACGGGAGTTGCCACGACGTCGACTACAGCATTGCCGCTTGAGTGTATTGTTGTTGTTGTTGCTGCTGCTGCTGCTGCTGTTGCTGCTGCTGTTGCTGTTGCTGCTGTTGGTGGTGATGTTGGTGCTGGTGCTGGTGGTGCTGGTGCGAACTGAAGTTTTGCTGTTGCACGTCGTTGCTGCCAGAGCTGCTGCCGGAGTTGCCGCCTCCCCCGGTCTTGTTGTTGGTCCGCTCGATGAGATTGGCGAGCGCGCTGATGTAGGTCTGCGCCATCTGCAGCGTCTCAAACTTGGAGAGTTTGTGGTCCGACCCCAGGTTGGGGATGACCTCGCGAAGTCGCTCGAAGGCGTCGTTCAGCCCGTTCATCCTCCGCCGCTCGCGCGCGTTCGCCGCCACCCGCCGCCGTTTTAGTACAGACGGTGACGGCGGCCGAGTCGACTTCTTGCGGCCGCCGCGGCCCTTCTTGCGCGGCGGTGGCGGAGGCGGAGGAGGAGGCATGTGAGGAGAAGGATCCTACCAGCAACAAATTAAAATTCAAGAACAAATATTTCTTGAATCATAATGTATCATTAATGAATGAATCAATGAATTATAAAGTCGACAGACAGATGTACATACTGCACAGTGGGCAAGAACTCTTTGATGGACCTCAAACGTTGATGCTGCGCTGCTCACAACCATTCAGAGTTCGTCCACCCACTTTTTTCGGGCAGTTCATGCTTATGTTGCAAAAACGACATCGGTTGGGGATGAGAACATCCTCAAAGCAAAGCTCCAAAATCAAGAGTGAGTGGGATAGAACCTCCATTTTATGAATGTCTGTCAGCACCAAAAAAAGTTCAAGAGAATTTCATGAATTTCAGACTTGCCTTTTTGGTCCTTTTTTACCCTGCGTGAAACAGCAGTTTAACAATGACTTTTTCAAATGTTTGCACCTTTCTTTCCGAACTTCTAGAAATTTCTGCACTTCCCATCCATAGTTTTCACAGATCGAAGTAGAGAGATACGTCTTTTGGATAATGCTGATGCCAAGACGTTTAAAAATTTGATATGCCCAAACCCAGTTTTGTGTAATCACCTTAAAAATTCTTTATGAAATCAAAATAACTCCTAAAATCTACTTTCCATCTATACCTCAGTGAGTTAGAAAAGTTGACGTGGTACAAACGTCACCACTAGAGTGCAAAGTCAAAGGAGTAAGTAAACGATATTGAGGCGTCTTTCACGACCATCACACCCAAGCGTCTGTTGCATGAATCATTAGTACTATTATATATTTATTTACCAGGGTCAACCTTCTCCGCCTATGGAGGGAACCCCGTCCAGGACACAGTCAAACAAATACACCAAGTATCGACAATCGATATTCAGATCCTTGTCCAGATCATTCTGTTATTTTCTACTTTGTGACAAGATTTTTGTGTTGGATTCAAATTGTAACTGAATGAAATTATTATTACACTATTATGCTAACCTCTTGCTTTAGACTGGAAGTCTCCATGGCCGCCAGCATCTGCTGCTCAGTCGGTCTCAGGTAGTCCACGACCGCAGATGAGGGAGAGGCCTGAAACGTCAATTTCAGTACCTTTAGCATCAAGTAGTCGAACTTTGACTGATCGAGCAAAGTAATCACGTTATTGTATCCGATCTCTCCGCTGTAGGGGTAAAACTGCTGTTCTGACTGCATCTGGAACGGGGGGGCGCTGTAAAGCAGAAGGCTCTCCTCCTCCTCCTTGCACATGGAGACGGTCGACCCCTGCTGCTGTTGGGACTGCGGCTGCGAGTGCGGCTGCGGCTGTTGCTGCGGGTGCGGCTGGAAGCCGTAGCCGCCGGGGCCGTACTGGTACACCGAGTCCATCCTGGATTGGAAAAGAAAGATCGAGGGAGCCTTAAAGAAATAGTGTGTGGCAAGACTTAAAAGTTTACTTTCTTGTCTTGACGAATGGGTAAAACACGCACCCACTTTGTTTGACGTCACACCATCCCCCTCTGTGAGTACAGATGAGGAGTCAATCTCGGCCTGTCTCACGACGCGGGGGCGGCGAACCGGTCAACGGATGAGCGAGACGATGATGCTGGAGAAGAAGCTCCATTCCAAGTACTTCTTCCCCACTTCTTCTTGCCCCCTCCCCATTCCTCACACACACCCAAAAAATCACTTTCAGCGAGTCTTTCACGCGCACGCTTTTGCAAGTGAAAAGAAATTCCTTTTCAAGCTCGAGCTCGAGCTCGCTTGCTGGGCTCGATGGGCTCGCTCGCGCTCACACTTCAAGTTGTTGCTTCGTCGTCAGCTCATTTGTTCAATCTCTACTCTTTGAGATCCTTTAGCCAACTGACGGCGTCGAGCCCGGAGATCCTTCCGACAATGGACGGGAAAACTGACCATAGCTTACGGACGCACGGACGGACGGACGGACGGAGGCAGGGAGGGACGGACGAAAACGCTCGACTTAGGCAGGGTCTTTTTCGTCGCTGGCTCGGCCGGACGCAGCAGACGTCGTCGAGTACTCGATGGAGCCAACCTTGGTGCTTTTCTCAATCTGGCTCCTTATTTTGAGACGTTTATGATGAGTACCCTGTAAAACGAATGTAATGATCACGAGATGCAAGGATCACTGGATGCAAGGATCACTGGATGTAAGAATCACTGGGTGTAAGGATCACTGACCATTTCGTCAAGAAGCAACACAAATAAAAAGTGGTTAGTTTGGACCGATACAAAGATCCTTTATACCAGTCCCATAGAAACCCTCAGATCTGCTTTTCGGTGTGGTAGTATTTGAATGAAATAATTCCCGTTTTGAAAGTCCGATGCCGTACCATGGTCATGGTTGTCTGGTCGAGCACCCCCTCATAATTCTGTGTCTTGCGCACACAAGCACGCACGCGCGCGCATATACACAAGTCAAGAAACATGGATTAGTGCGTGTGAATCACGGTTTCGTGCACTGGACGAAGTGCAAACACACGTACATACATGCATACGGACATACAGACATACACGAACAATACCTAGAGACACGCATGTCGTTCATGCAGACGCTGTCGAAAGCATCTAAGAAGGGAACCTTTCCACGGGTCTTTTCCACATACGCACTTATGAACCTCTTGGCAGACACAGCAGTTACATATAAGTAAATAAAGTGTTTTGGGCGACGGATGGAGTGTTACAACTCTCAGGACAGACCCTGCAATACCAAAGTTTGTAGGCTTTTCTTGACCGCTTTTTGGAGAGAAAAGCAAAATTTTTCGCTCAGCTCAGAGGCTTTTTTTGGCTCTTACTTCCACTTCCTCCACTGCATGCGCGTGTGTGGAGAGAGAGAAAACCAGACGCTGAACATCATTAGTTGCACATCTCCTAAATTTACTCGGAAATTTGGCATTTCTCGTCTTTTACTAGCGGGGAATTGAAAGACCGAGAAAAAAATTCCAACTTTGCTTCCTTCAGAGATTTTTTCATCTTCTTTCCTACCCTGAAGAAGTCTGACGATGACGGTAAGACACGAGCGACATATTGACGAGTCTCCACTAGGGATGCAGGCGGGCCAGGTCCGAAAGCTTGGAGACACAAGCAATCTACCAGGCCAAAAAGTTTCAAAGTCAAAGTCAGCCTTTTATCCGTCACTCGTCAAGTACCGGTGGCTCCTCTTAGGTTTTGTGATTTATCATTGTGTGCGTGCTCTAAGGTTCAAAAGCATTCACAACACCTCAAGACATGCACACATACTCCTAAGCTATACTCTATCCGAGAAAGTTCTAGTGATTTGTGCTGCATCAGAGCGTACACTTGAAATTCATGCATACATGGTGCAAGTAAATGGTGTGAATGTGCAAATCTCGAGGTGTCATGGATCCTTTTAAGCCTGACCAAACGTACACGCTACCGGAGAAAATTGCGGGTGAGTGATACACGTAGAACACTCAAGACTTCCTCGGGCCTGCTCCGGGCCTCAAGTCAGGCCTGACCAGATCCGAGCCCTAGAACTTTCGGCTCGGTACAGCATGACTCTGCTCTGCTCTGGACCTGCATGCACACACACCACATGGTGTTTCGCAGGAAAAAAAAGAGGGGGGGGGGGGGAACTGCTTAAATGCCTGCCAATAAGGAGGGGGTTGACGCCATGTGCAGACTTTGCATACCCCGTGAGAGACCGTTTTTTAACCTGATGAGAGAGAGAATGAAGAGGAAAGTTAGTACAGAGTGAAGAAAGAAAAAAATAAACTGCTACAGGGTGGGCATAAACACTGAGACCCCCCTTCAAAAAGCCGTTTGAACGGGACCCGAATGGTCAAAAGTGCACTGCCAGCTATTCTAGTTGCACATTTGGGCTTGTTTACTTTGGAACTCATTTCTTCCTGGTGGCAACCGCAGCTTTTGTTGAGCCTCATTCGTTGTTTTCCTCACGTCGTTTAAGAGGGAGAGTAAGAAAGACATGATCGGCCTCCTTGAGGACAGATTCAGCTCGTTGGGGGTCGAGGGGCAGGAGAAGTTCTCCAGGACCTTCCATAACACCAGTGAGAGATGGGAGGTCCACTGCAACCTTCCCACCTCAGCTCCTTTTGGGCCAGGATGGCTACCAAGAATAACCATTTTGGGGTTTGGACTTCAGGTGCTGTAGAATGATACTTCAATAAAAGTCCATCTAAAGGTGTACACCAGAAGTTCTATGGGCTGATCTTGATGAAGTTCGGACAGTCCAGTGGCCTGTATCTACACTCTGTAACTCCGAACTCCTGGTTACGCGGCCACCCTGAATAACATGTCTATTGAACATTATCGTCAACGGTTGGGGGTTTTCGTCTTCGACACAGTGTTAGCCTCTACTCGGTTGTGTCACTTACCAAAAAATGAGCCTTTTTTTAAGAGTTTATGCCCACCCTGATGCTCCACCAGACAGACAGAAGTTGATTTGTCTCATGAGTCATGTCTTTGACGCCACCCACGAAACTAAAACGGGCAGCCCCAAAAGTCTAGTTAAATTCTTGGGTTCTCTCTCTCTCGCTTGCCCCCTTCTTTGAAACCCCGTCATAAACGTGCCTTTTCATCCGTTGCCGCCAAGCCAAAGATGATGCTTGCATTTTTGTCCAATGCTCTTAAATGCTACCTTCTTTCTTTTCCTTAGGAGGTGGTCAGACCGCTGCGGGCAGCAATGCTCTACATACAGGGCGTCTCAGCAGTTCGTTGTATCAGGTCTGGCTGCATGCAGCACTTTCAGCAACTCTAGGTCAGCATGTAGAGTGAAGGAGGCTGCAAACACAGAAAAGCCAACTGGAGCCTACGGATACTTAAGAAATTACTCAAAATCTCACTGTCCATTGCACTTTTTCCCTGGACTTCTAACCCAGTTTGGGGTCCCCCAAAGGTATATTTACCTAAAATTGCCGCGTCTCTTCGCGTCACAGGGATGAAGTTCATTTCCAAGACCCTCGACGGCGGAACGAAAAGGTTGATCTTAAGACACCCTGTAGATTACACAGCAAGCAAACCCTATCATCACGTCAACTCTCTGTTAGAGCCAATGGCTCTATAGGACCAAAAAAAAGAGGCGGTGGGGGAAACCGCGTGAAAAACTCAACTGCCTGAGGGCCGGAGGAAAATAATGTTTCCGTTTTGGAGCGTGCAAATGCAGTCGAAGCTTGATTTCGTTGCTCACGTCCAGCCCGCAAAGACGTCGGCTAAATGGAGTTCTGCGGCCGCAAAATGGTAGGCATGATTGGTCTCCATCTGGGAGAAAGGGAGCAGAAAAAAATTTCGGATGCAAAGATTGGTTTGTCTGTCTGTCTGTTTGTTTGGTTTTCTTCTCTTCTCCTTTTTTTTTCCTGTGAAAACCAGTGGTGTGCACTAACTTCGGACACAGTTGAACCCTACGACTATAAAGCCTGCCTTTGTCAATGAGGCTTTGATGACGAACATTCTTTTGTGACATCAGCTCTTGGAATGACGCCCATTGACTGGCTAAGGTATACATATGTAGAGATGTATGGAGACTTTTCTGATTGTAGCTGTGAAGTTTGGGTAATTTTTATTTTTTAATAAGGAAAGTAAAAATTTAAGTGGTGCAGCTGACCCGGACGAACAGTTTCGAAACCTTTCAAGGAGAAAAAGAAACCTTTTTGACAACCAAAGGCCTTTGTGAAGCCATAGAAGCCTTTCCTGGTTTCGAGTCTTCAGCATTTGGTGTCCATCACAACTTTGCGGAAGAAACAAGGGAACATGTGAGCGGCCATACAAGACCTTCACTTCCTACTTTTCTTCTTAGAATCTAAATATTTTTTGGGATTTGAACCTTTATGAGCAGAATTGGAATTACAATATCTTTGTTGTTCAGGCCTGAGCCGGACGTGACTCTCGCCTACTCTGGGCTCAGTTCGGTCATCGAGGTGGACAAGCTCCCGGACCCTGGACAGAGGTTCACGATCGAGAGACTTATCGGAGAAGGGACCTATGGCGAGGTGCACGAAGCGTTCGACACGGAAACTGGCAAAGAGGTAGGGAAAGTACTTTTTTCTTAATCCGTTTCTAAAAAAAATAACATAAACGAAAAAAAAAGAAATTCTGCAACTTTTCCTTCTCTGCCCTGCAAGGTCGCTATTAAGATCGTGGACAATATCGGGGAAAACATCGAGGAAATCGAAGAGGAGTATCTGGTGCTCTCCACGCATTGGATTCATCCCAACATTCCGCCATTCTACGGACTCTTCTTCAAGAAGAGCGTCTGCAGGTACGTTGAGGTCGACAACAAATATGCCAAATTTGCCAATGCTTTCGTCTCAGGGAAGATGACCAGATCTGGATCGTGATGGAGCTGTGCAAGGGAGGCTCCGTGACTGATCTGGTGAAGTTCTTCCACTCGAAGAATCTCATGTCACCGCTAAATGAGGAGGAGATCGCTTACATCCTCAGCGAGGTCGTCCACGCCATCTCATATTTACACTCCAACAAAACCTTGCACAGGGACGTCAAGGGCAGCAACATCGTGAGTATAATTGCACTTTTGGCGGACACTGCTCAGCGTTGACTCACCCTCTGCCACCCCACAGCTGCTGACGATGGAGGGCGAGGTTCGCCTGGTGGACTTTGGTGTTGCGTGCCGCTACAGCGATACTGACGCCTCAGATTCGAACCCCAAGAGGCACACCTCTGTGGGGACACCCTACTGGATGGCGCCAGAGGTCATTTTGTGCGACGGGCAGCCAAACATGAGCTACGATTCCAGATGCGACGTCTGGTAGATTTGTTAGATCTGACTTGTGGTTAGAAAAATTGCAAATTTTTGCCCCCTCCCCCTCCAGGTCTCTGGGCATCACCGCCATCGAGCTTGCTGAAGGGTCCCCGCCCCTCTCTGAGCTCCATCCCATGCGCGCCCTCTTCCAGATCCCAAGAAATCCTCCGCCAGCGCTGAAGGATGACCTTAACTGGAGTGCTGGTAAGAGTGCAGCAAAGACATTATTCTTCTATTCAATTCCACCACGTATTATATAAATTTCAATTACATTGCGACATACATGTGCCTATAGCACAACTAGTAACAAAATAAGCTTAATGCTTACAATCGAAATGTCAGCAAACAATCGAAATGTACTTTTTGCCTCGTAGAGTTTGCGGACTTCGTGGCTGAGTGTCTAGCCAAGGACTATGAGGAGCGGCCGGTGAGAACTGCAATGTATCACAGTACATTTATTCGGTGCATGCGAATGGATAAATATTGGGTCCAAAAAATCCTACTTAGTTTATATCGGAGATCAGTGAGCATCCGTTCCTGCAATCGGTGCCGATGCAGCCGTCCCACTTAAAGCGGTCGCTGGTGGAGAAGCTCCGGCTCAAGCTTGATCATACCGTCGTCAATCAAGACATTAATGCCTTCTCGCTGGAGGCGACGACGCGCAACGGGCGGCTGAAGGTCCAGCGCAAGGAGAAGGGGCAACTGATCCTCCGAGACGACCTCGCCGGACTCGAGTGCGTCAACGAGGACATCATCGTCGATCACCTGAGAAGGCACTTCCAGAACAAACAAATCTACATCTACGTGGGGGAGATCTTGCTGGCCATGAACCCGTACAGGGAGCTGGGACTCTTCAGTCATCGGCAAATGTTCAAGTATATCAGAACGCCCACTCAGTGACCTACCCCATCGGGGATGTGCACATCTGCAAATCCTTCGGCAGGTACCGCAACATGGCCAAGTCCGACAATCCCCCTCACGCCTTCGCCATGGCCAACTTCTCCTATCACTCCATGATCCACGAGAAAAAGAACCAGCGCTTCGTGATCACCGGCGAGAGTGGTGCAGGAAAAACCATAACCTGTAACATGCTCATGAAGATGCTCGTTTATTTGGGCAGAGCACCCTACAGGTAGGTATAAAAAATGACTTTACACGTACACTGAGGGACCACAAAAGTGAATGAGACGAGTAATAACTGTATGCGTGCATGCGTACACAGGAACATTGAGGACAAGATTCTCCAGATCAACACTATCCTGGAGGCCTTTGGCAACGCCCCCACTTCTTTCAACAGCAACTCCAGTCGCTTCGCCAAGATGATTGAACTCACTTTCTCCAGAGTTGGTAAGATTACAGGCGCCAAAGTCTCCGTATTCCTCCTGGAGGACTCCAGGGTCCTCAAGGCGAACGCCGGGTCCTTCCACGTCTTCAAGTATGTGCCGGCTGGTCTGGACGCCGAGAATCTACTGGAGCAGCACTTTCCCAGGGATTTCAACCCAGACAAGTACATCGACTTGGAGAGTTTCGGCGAAAAGGACAGGAATGAGTTCGGACGATTGAGGCTGGCGTTCAAGATACTGGGCTTTAAGCCGACAGAGATGGATATGATCTTTAAGGTACATCATCCATTTTCAATTGATCCATCGTAATAGGAGAGCAATGACACTTGGCACAGGTCATCCTGGCCTTGCTGCTGTGTCCCCACCTGAGCTTCCGTGATGACGAATCCGATATCATTCTCGGCCCTCGCGACCGCCGCCTCCTCCAGGCCATCGCGCATCTCCTTGGCGTCGACGCTGAGGCCCTGGAGGAGGCTATCACAAGAAGTCACTTGACGGCCAGGGGTGAACTCATCAAGAGGCCCAACTGTGCTGCCGAGTGTAGGGGCGTCATCGGTGCTCTTGCCAGGGGCTCTTACTCAAGGATCTTTGACTACGTCGTCTGCGTGGTCAACAAGCTGCTCTCATACAGCATGAAGGTGAGTCTGTACTGTACAAGTTACAAGTGGACAGTCCGGAACACTCATGACTTTGTGTCACATTTTTTTGCGCAGGTGTATGGAGAAAACATGTCAATAGGAATCCTGGATGCATTTGGCTTCGAGAACTTTCACTCCAATTCATTTGAGCAGCTGGTCGTCAACGTGGCCAGCGAGCAGATCAACTACTATCTCGATCAGTTCATCTTCAGATGGGAGAGAGAAGAAAATATCATCGAGGAGATTCCTGTTTCCACGGTGGACAACGTCACCAGCTGCCAGAAGGTCATGGACCTTGTCCTGGCCCGTCCAATTGGGCTATTGTCGCTTCTGGACGAGGAGTCCAAATTTCCCTCGTCCAGTGACCGAACTTTGGCCTCCAAGTTCTCCGCAAATCTGGAGTTATCCTTCGGCATCTTCCGCGCCGGCAAGAGCGAGTTCACCATCAACCACTACGCCGACGAGGTCCTCTACAGCGTAGAGGGATTCCTTGAGAAGAATAGGAACTTCCTGCCCCCGCAAGTAAGATAATTTGCACGTCATCCTGCTTCTCGTCGAGGCACATTGTTACATCTCAGCTCATCATGTTGATGCGCGAGTCCAGCGTAGAGGTCGTCCGCCACGTCTTCCTCGCGCCCTTGGCCAGAACCGGTCGCTTGGTGCTCGGGGACGACAACATGGGTAAGTTTTTCCACGATGCACTTATGATTACATGTAGTTTGAGTCACCGAATACGCTACCTTTCTGCAGTCGGTTTAAATCACTGCTCTGCATGGAGTCCGAATGGGTCGAAGCATTGTACAAAAAGCAAGTCAAATTTACTACTTTGCTTTAGGCATGAATGAGACCACCGAGGAAGCTGACGTCGTCGGCCTGACCACCACTGCCAAGGAGTTCAAGCCGCACTCCCAGTCCAAATCCCAGCAGACGTTATCCACATTCTTCCGCTACTCGCTGCGAAACTTGATGCAGCTCATGCTCAACGGATCGCAACAATTCGTCAGATGCTTCAAACCAAATCAATCCAGGTGAAGATAAAGAAAGATTTAGGTACAAATAATATTTATACATAATAATGAAACGTACGCACATGCAATGACTATTTGATTGTAATAACAATAACACTTATAACGATAAGGAATGACTTTCAGATCGTTTGAGCAATTCGACGATCAGTTCGTGTTGCGGCAGCTAAGGTACACCGGAATCTTGCAGCTCGTGGAGGCCAGGAGGAGAGGATTCAGCCACAGGCTCACCTTCGCAGACTTCCTCAAGAGGCAAGACTTTCTTGGCCTTTTTATTGTGCTCACCTTGGTAGCAGCAAGGATCACACATAATCCTTCTTCCGAGTTGTGTGCGCCAGCAGCTCTCATTTCTCCAGGTACTGCTTCTTGGGGTTCAGCTTCGACGAGCGCGTCTTGGCCACCAAGGAGAACTGCCAGCTTTTGCTCCTGAGGCTTAGGATCGACGGCTATGCTCTGGGGAAGTCCAAAGTTTTTTTAAAGTGGGACACAAATAGTATTTTTTTTTTCGTAACAAGCTATGTTACTGGTTGTTGTATTGTTACAGGTACTACCACGTCGAGTACTTGTCTAAGCTTTACGAGTCTCAGATCGCCCGGATCGTGCGTGTCCAGGCCGTCGTAAGGCGGTGGCTGGCAGCGCACCGGTGCCAGAGGGAGAAGTGGACGGTGGCCAGGAGGGTCTTTCTCATGAGGATCTTTGCCACCAAATGGAAGATCAAGGCAAAGCGGAATGCAGCATCCTCAGAGTGAGAGAGAGCTCGAGGGACTCGTAAAGAAGTAACCTCACTCCTGCACACCTTTTCAGTCCTCGCCGGTGCTCCATTGACGTGACCTCCAACGTCTCCAAGGCCGATGGGGTCAGCAGCCGCTCGCTGGCGGCCGTCGAAATTCAGCGTCACATCAGGTGAATCACAAATAGAGCACTATATGACTATCGTTGAGTATAGTACGCATGTTTGAGCAGTGGGGTAGGATTCTGTTCTTGCAGCATCTTTCGAACTTGTTAGATTCGTATTACGTTTTTTATCATGCCTATGAAATAACTATGTCTTTGAAAAACTCCTTGCTCACTTTTTTCCCTTGACGACTTTCTCGAGAGGCAGAAACTGCCATTTGTGACACGAGTGGAAACACTAAGTGAAAAGAAAGTAGTTATTTTCTCTCGAAGGTGAAATTTTCTTCTACTAATCGATTTCAGGCGAGAAATTGTGAAACAAAGCAAAAATAAGAAAAAAAAAGTCAGAATCAATGAAATGATATTTTTTTCACTAATTTTCCGTGACGAAAATGTCTATTTCTGAAAGAAAATCATTTCCACAATGTTGACATCGGCAGGGGCTACATTGCTCGGAAAAAAATCGGGCCTCTCTTGGCCAGGAGGCTGCAGGCGGCTGTCAAGGAGGACAACAAGGAGAAGATTGAGCAGGTGCGCAGAAGACGTCAAGAAAAATCCAATAGTAAGTAAAAGAGTTCGCATTAGGTTCGCGAAGACCTCAAGGACGAGGGTCTGACTCCCGACGAGGCCGCCAGGTTGATCCAGTCGGTCTACCGCAAGCTGCGGGCTCACAGGAGTCTCAGCCGGGACTCCTGTGAGGGAGCAAAAGAGGGTCCCGGACGAAAAGCATTCTGGCGGCTTGTACCGAAGGGGGAAAGTGCAGAATTGTACGATTAGTCTGAACATGGCACAGTTGGTATTAGACTAGTAACATGAACTGCTGTAGGCCCGTTGAGAAACAGATGTCGCTCCGACCCCTGAATGACCCGGAAACCCAGCGAGTCCTGACTGATTTGATGCAGGCAGTACACATGAACAACGTCGACATTCACGGGTTAGAGTCTGCGCTTTGTTCTACATGCAATACGTATGAAAGGAATAATACCTACTGGATGTCTTTGAAATCGACAGATTTCTTAAGCGCAATCGCGCACCCATCGACCTCAACTGCGTGAAGTTGGTGGAGCCCTCCAGCTTTAAGCCGATCAGATCCGGTCACATCAAGTTCTCCCACACAACGGAAACTGAAGACGGTGAAAGACACGAGGAAGGAGAACAAAAGGCGAGATCGTCCAAGCAAGAGTTCTTCCACAGAACATTCTCCCTCTCCGGATTTTACACTGACAATGGTCCAAGGTAGGAGCATTTTACAATCTTGCTCCAGGTGCATATATCAAGTCAGCAAGGCCATGTTCTGTTTAGCGATTCCTGGGACAGCTTATTGAAGAGACAGGCGAAACAGATGTTTCAGCTGAAGAAGGTCCAAGGACGTGGTCTGGCGCAGGCGATCACCAAGTGCGACTCGTTCGCGCCCGCGCAATCCATGATCTCGGAGTGCCAGGGCAAGGCGCTGTTCGCGCAGATGCAAACGAAGGTCGACGCTGGAGCCCTCACTATGAACACCGCAGGTACGCACCTATCTAAAGACTCGGTCAGACAAGGAATGAAACTCAAGAAGTTCATGAAATGGCAAGGCCGTCATTTTTGGAGCCAATGAGTTCGAGTCCAGTCCAGATGACAAACTTAACATTTTCTCCATCAAAGTTTACTCATACCTTGTTTGATAGTCATAGAAAGAGATGTTAAAGACCATTCTACTACATCATTCAGGCCAGCAAGGTAGCCTGGAGTCGCCTCTGTGACATCGCGTGCCAGTGGTGACTATGTTGAGTAATGCTACATTGCCTAGGACAATGTGACAGCTTCAAATAGTTCTCTAACTTAACTACCATCTTGCACCTATGAGCGACTAAATTTCACACTGACTTCACTACCTTAATATCCCCATGTTTTACGGAAATTCGCCGTGATCAATACCGGCCGCACCCTGTACGTGCTTGCGTAGTCCCCCCTGCTAGCCGAATTATCCTACGGGAGTACTTTTTCAGGCATGTACGCCGCCGTACCCATGACGTACGAGGCCGTCACCGTCGCTAACGTTGGGCCCAGCAAGCCCAGCGCTCTGTCGGACCCCCGGGAGAAAAATTCAGTGAAGGGAAAGGAGTCCCTGAAGGGTTCACAGCCTAACAAGGACTTCATCAGCGAGTTGAGGGACTTGGAGAGGCAGGACAACGGGGAAGGCGACCGAGGACCTTTCGACTTCAGGACGATCCTCCGCAAGACGGATTTTGCCCCCACGGCGTCTTTAAGGCGGCGAAGAGGTCTCGATGCTGCACCACAGGACCCAGGCTGTAAGACTCAGCATCCGCTCCCCCGGTTAGTTTTTCCTCCCGCCGCCCCCGCCGAGGCCAAGGTGGTCCCGAAGCAGGCTACGACTCTGCTGATACTGGACAGCGAAGAAGTGGTAGAACTATAAACATAGATTATGACGGACACTGGAGCCATTTTGTTGTAAATTTTGGTTCGATGTTATTTGCCTGGAAAGACTCTCGTGTGGACAGGATCGACAGGAATGGACCTCGGGAATACATGTATATGTACTTATAGCCTTGTAAAGAATATACATGTATACATTAATCTATGATAAATAACATCTTGCCGGCGATTAGACAACATTAACTATTTGTGAGTTAGCTAAATGCTGTCATTTGACATCTCTTCAGTATTTATACAGGGTGACTCAGCTATTCTTGGCCGCGGCGAAAGGAGCCGCAACAAAGGAATCTCGAGGAGACTGCTGCTGATTTCTGTGTTGCTCCTGTTTTCTTATCCGGTCAAACTGCTCCCCGAAGAGCGCCTCCTCGGAGAGCTCGCCGAAGCTCTTGGTGTCTTCGAACGGGTTCGACTTGCTGCTTGACAGGAATGGGTTCGACGGGACGGGCCTGTGGAAAAAAACAGGGTGACACAAGTGACTTCCCAATCGTCAAAGACAATTCCGGGATACAGTGTGCATATAGTCTTAGCGGGTCTGAGATCAAGGTTTCCACTACAGTTTCATCTGCGCCACCCAGTAGCTTTCTTCAATGGTGACGAAGTACTGCAGTCACTTTCCCTAACTCACTTCAAGAATAACGTGTACTTCCTCACCGATCTCCAGCTGGCTTGCTGTCGCCGGTCGGGGCCGACGTTGTGAAAGGATTGTTGTTGTTGAACTGTTTGGTGAAGGGATTGTTGCTCTCAGCACCCGCCGCCGGCTTGGGGACGCTGTTAGGTATGGGCAGAAGAACTCCAGATCCCACAGGTCGACTTCGAGGGCTGCCTAACCGGGACGCATTCTGCGCACGCGGTCGCTGGCGAGGAGCGACAGAGGTGTTCGTCGCCTCAGACATACCTGAAAGGGAACCAACTTTTAACTCATCCACTCATTTTTCTTTTTTTGTAAGCCACATGATTAAACTGACGGATTTTCTCACTTTTGGTTGGGTCCGCCTCGACCCTCTCAGAAACTTTGGGTGACCCCGGCTGCGGCTTTGGCGCGTTTTCCCCCTGCGGTGACTCCCGGGCGGCCCCGGGGCAGTGGGACTCCGACAACTGGTCAAAAGCAGGTACAGTGACATTCTGAAAGAAAAAGAATATACTTGCAACAAGTGATCCATGGATTGTGTTCTTGTGACTCACATGCAAATTCTGGACCGTACACTGCCTGTCGGCCAACTGGCACGCCAGGCTCAACACCTGGTAGATGTCCGGCCGAGCATTGAAGTCCGGATTGAGAATGTAACCTAAGAGAGGGGTTGAACACGCTGCAGTTTTTTGGGGAATGCTTTGGACCCTTATGTGACTCACGAATGAGCTTGTGGAGGTTGGCTGAATACTTTGACGACGTCGGGAATGAAAATTTCGCAGCCTGGATGGCCAGCGCTGATTCACCAAACGGAAGTGAGAAAAAGCAAATCTTGTACAACATGCACCCGAGGGCCTGTAAGAAAAAGATTTTCAACTTCGTCACATTCTATGTCAATCGTTTAAGCACTTGACTCACCCAAACATCAGTTTTGGAGGTAAGTGGCTTCTCAGAGTACAGATCGATCATCTCAGGAGCCCTGGAAAGGAATCATGTCACTATCTCAATGACGACTACAGATCATATTTTAAGCTGGTGAACATGACTCTCGCTCTTTCTTCACAACTTTCTGCTTTTGTTCGGTTTCCGACCAACTCTCGAACATGAACTACCTTTGACAGTAATCCTTCAGGACAGAGAGAAGCCCCAGAAGTTGCACCAGAAGATGTTATATGGACGAGTATTTTAGCAACTATTTTTCTTATGCACTTGAACTGCACTGTGCACATTACTAGCGACCGACTGTATGCTATGCTTGTCTACATTCACACCTCTTATAGTAACTGCCCTTAGTTAGTAACAGGCTCTCACTTAGCAATAACCGTGATTCTTTAATTTTACGATATTCATAAAATATTTTTGTGTTCATAACATTCCAGCAGCTGCGTTCGCCAAAAAGGTGACTGCTAGGCCAGGCGGCCTAGACTAAAATTGTTGAAAGGGCCAAAAAATTTAAAGGCTGTTAAATGAAAAATTAGCGATCAAATCTCATATTTTTTTTAAGGACACCGTCTGGGTTATAGGCAATCATCCCTGCAAGTTGGAGGTCAATCAGGACAGTGGTCATGACGTCAACCTGTGGCGACGAAACATCATTTTCTTTTATATATGCAGATTTGCTTACCTGTATGACAGGGTTGTATAACGCTTAATCTCCTCCTCCACCTGGGCTATCCCCTGAGTGGCAGGGTTCAAGACCTGGATATTCAGAAGGCATTTGATGGATGAAAGTTATTGAAAAACATGAGTGAAACGTCACCTTCGCGGTAGCCGATCCAAAGTCGCATAGGACGTAGTGTCCGCGATCCGAGCGGAGCACGTTCTCCACCTGGAAAGAGCAAGTGTAATATAGTGTACCGGTAACATTGTGTTGGGTACTAGATAGTATGTCAGTTATCCTAATAATCGGCCCACCAGTTATCACCCCTTTCAACACGACCGTCGTCCCCAGTATAAGGAGTCTCCACCCCCATGAGGAGATGGGGTGGAAACGTAACCGGGTCTGTTTGCTGAATGGAGTAAGTATTAAGGCTTGGAAGGATCACGAAAAATGGAAATTAAGTGTTCGAAAAGTTTTACTTGAAAAAAATCTTGGCCAATTGATCAACCGTTTCTCTCACGCTAATAGTTTCACTTTATTATTCACATATTTTTCCATCCTCACGGAGCGCCTCAAGGTGTTCCCATTTTGTGAATATTATTGCAAGCAACAAGGTTCATCCTCTGGCAAAACAGTCCTTACTAAAAGGACTTAGGTTAAGCCCTAACGAAAATTTTAAAGAAAAACGCCGCAAAGGTTGCAAAGTGAAATGAGTAGCGTGAGAAGGCTTTATAGTTTTTAGTTGAAATAGTTGCTACATTTAGGCAGAAAATGTGTTAAAACAACGAAGACATTGCTTTTGATTTTCCAGGAAAAAAATGAAATATAACGTGACGGCAGCAAAATTGAATCTGACCACTGACGTGATCTCATCACGTGCTCTGTGCTCGACATGTGCTCCACGCTGCTCATCAAATATGCCACGCAAAAGCTTCTAAAGCTGAAAATTACTACAAATTGGCAATCAGACGAGCAAAAGCTTAACATCGGCGTCACAGAAGATGCAAATTGGCCGCGGACAAACAGACACACACGTACATACTGTGCGGTCCTGGCTTTTTTAGGCACTAGATGATGTCTGTGGAACTCGGCTGAGCGGGATTCTCAGATGTTGACCGGACTTTTCGCAGAGAATCGAATTTTTTTTGAGTAAACAGTTTCAGTTCTTCCAGGGAAACTCTGTCAATAAATGAGCCACTTTTTACCGTGAAGAAGGGCTATTCTTGACCAAAGTGATGAACTTTCTAGCTCCACCATGCTGAAAAACTGTACTGTGCTGTCAGCAACGCAGAAAGGGGACTTGAAAGCAGAATCTCTCCCTTCTCAACATGACAGAACAAGTGTTAAGTCAACTGTCTGCGGCCAAGGAGCAAACAGAGACCAGTTTGTTCTTCCATTCTGAATTGATGGCAAAAATGCACTTCAAATTACCTTTATGCAAAGACACCATCCAATGCCTCACTATTTGTTATTCAGGGTTCCCATTTAGAAATCTCGGATAAACTCAGGTAAATAAGATATTTGGCTGAAATCTCCCTCCCCGACGGCGTCCTGTTCATCCGAGTTGCAGTGTACATACAAATACAGCACATGTGCAAGGTAAATTCGCTGACCTTAAGGTCCCGGTGAATGATGGGTGTCTGGCAATGGTGGAGCCTGGCCACGCCCGAGCAGATATCACAGAAGATGGCCAAGACCTCAGGCTCTGTAAAACCGACGCCCAACCTGGAAAGCATTTGGTTTTTTCGCAACTGTTGAGGTCTTTATCTTTCCTTTACTCAACCTCTCATTCATCATCTGCAACAGCGTTGTCTTGTGGTATGGCATGAGCAATAGAACCTCGTGGACGCCGGCGTCTCGCAGGGTCACACTCGAGTCCACATACCCGATTAGATGCTTGTGGCCGTTCAAGTTCGACTTTGCAGAGAGAAAGAAGACATGAAACATCAACCGCAAATGATCTTTGGCCAAGATCACGCTCCCACGCGTAATCTCTCTGCAGCTCGTCTGAGTTTAAAGATACATTTCGAGATCGCGTGAAACTTTGCAGATGCTTACCACTATATTTATCTCTCTCTTGCAAACCGCCAGGTCCTTCTCGTTGTTCACGAACATCCTCTTGAGGGCGAGCAATCTGACCACAAAGAAAAAAGGTTGTAGAGTGACACTGGACTCGGACGTTATGTGGCTTCTGAACATCTCACCTGCTCCTTGCGTCCTTCTGGCGCACGAGAAAGACGACGCCGAATCCGCCCTCAGCGATGATGTCTTCGCAGGTCACGTGGTGCCTCCCGACCGTCCAAGGACCGGCTGATGCTGACAGCAGCGAGGAGGATCCAGCGGTGGCACCCGCGGCCAATCCACCGCCGCCAGCCGCCGTCCCACCAGCGATCGTCGCGGCAGACGACGTCGATCCGTTGACTCCGGAGAGAGCTCCGCCCGCGTCCGACGCTGCGGGCTTCCTCGAGAAGATCTTCTTCATGGCCTCTACTGGGATGAACGAGGTCACGGTTATCCTCCTCCGTCTCAGTCTCCGCAGTGACGTCAGCTGTCTCGATGTGAGTGAGTGACTCGATTGGGCACACAGAACAGTCGGGCTCAGGCAGGCAGCTGCAGCTGTAAGCCAGCTAGGAGAAGATGAAGACGTCAGGGTTGGCACTTCATTTTGGTCATTGAGTAAACCTTTTGTCCCCCCTGAAGTTGTCAACGCAAGCAGGAATCGAACAGACTGGTAGAACAGACGACAGCAGACAGAAAGAGCGTGTCAAGCCAGGTGATCTCCGTCCATGAGCTCCTCTCCTTCTTCTTCATCCCGGCGGCCGCCTCCACCCCCGGGGGGTCCAGGCCCACCATGTCCTGGCCCACAGGTCCAACTGTTGGAGACGATGGCATCATCGCAGAATCTTCCTGCGGTACTGAACGATCCCCGCCGAGGGAAGCAAAAGGACTTCTTCACGAGGTCCTGGGGCGATGCCTTCACGGAGTCTGCCGCGGTGCCGCCGTCAACGCGCGTCTGCGAGATCTCGCCAAGGAGCTTTGACAAGTGAGGACTCATTTCTTGTACCCAATTGCTTTCTTTGACATGTGAAACTAAAGCTTTTAACTTTGAGTAACCTAGCCTTGATACAGCATCAAGAATGGAGAAAAGCCTTTGAAAGTCTCAGACGTGAGCATGGCTTCAATGAGTCGAAAGTTGTATCACTACCCTAGAATCACTATCTACGTACGTCTATCACAGGTACCTACGCAAACTTCGTCGTTACCAACAGCGCCGACATCAGCAACAGCAGCACAGTCAGGAAGAGCCGCAGCCTGGAGATTCGCGACGCCCGACGGAAGCCGCCAAGTCCAGCCCGACCAAGTGATAACAACAACAACAGTTGACAAGTGATCCTTGTCAACATTATTGAGGCTGAAGTGACATCTCACATCTTCCAGGATCAGTTCGAGTGTCTCCGGCGTGTTTCTGGACCCCAACTTCGACCTCACTAAACCTGAGACGTTTGCCGCCATCTTTCCGCTCTCGCAGGACAGGAACTTTGCCCAGCAGGTGAAGTCATCTGTTTGCGCGTGAACCAGCATTAGTCGCTGTTGAGCTGAAAACCCTAAAATAACTTGAACTATCTGAAGGTGGAGACGACCGGCCGAGTGGTCCAGGAGAAGCTGAGTCACCAGCTGGACTCGGTGGAGGTCAGTATAGCGCACCAGGTCGCTCAGAAGTCGCACCACTTCTTTCAGGTACGTTATGTGAAGACGACTTCATGATCTCAGTTGACGTCGACTGTCACTGTTGCAGGTCATGACTTACCACGACGCTCTCATGACTCAGCTGAAGACTTTGGTCAAGATTGTGCGGACTCTCAGAGCAAGGCTCAAGGCTGTAGATGAAGAAGCAATCAAGGTAGATTCTTTGGTGTTCAGACGCGACTTGTGTTTGCTAAAACTGGGTTGTTCTTTTCAGCCTTCGCTGGATCTTTGCCGCTTAAAACGTCGACTGCAGCACGCCACTCAGGTGGTTGACAAGCTCTCGCTGATGTCCTTCCTCCACCAGACACAGCCCACGATCCAGTTGCTGTTGACGAGTTCTGAGTTCTCCGGAGCTCTAGACTTGATCACTACCTCCTGCGAGATCATGGACGTTGACCTAAAGGGTGTGGCTTCCTTCAGACACTTGACCTCGCAGCTTCAGGAGATCAAATCCGGCATTGGAAAGATGCTGCTCAGCGACTTCAAGACGTTCATAGAGACAGAAGTCAACAAAGAGATTGTTCACGTCAAAGCCACAAGCTTAAACGGGAACTTTGATCCTTGGGACGACTTTGACGGCGACCAACTAAAATCTGTGATACTTGGACTGCTCAGACAAAACTCTTTCACGTTTCTGGAAGCACTGGAAGATGCCAGGTGAGACCCAAAGCATGGCGTTGGTAACCAAGTAGTTGATGTGCTAGACATGTGTTTGTTGCAGTGTCAAAGCAATCAAGAACGCGATGAGCGAGGTTGTGATCAACTTAACCTCTTCTTCTCCCCCGCAATCTGCGTCCACCAACCTGACATCTCTGGTGGGCGAATTCGCCTGCTCCGCGTCCAGCGAGCTGTGGATTGACCTCTTTGACGTCCTCACCGGATCACTCCTGGTCCTCTTGCATCGGGTGTGTCTCATCCACGGGGTTATTGGTGAAGCCATTGAGAGTGCGAACAAGTTGGACCTCGAGCAACAGGCAGAACAGCAGCCGCCACAACTCCTCGTGCCAGAAGCTCAGCTAAACACATTGCTAGTGTGTTCTGCCTATTAGGACTGATTTTGCAGACACTTAATCGACCTCTCTCTCAAGGCTACCAACCGCGAGCTGCTGATCAATGTGTGCGACCAGATGCATGAGCGCTGCGCGAAGCTGCTGGCGCAGCGGTCTCGTCCGGCATGCGCCAGTCTCATCAAGACGCAGGAGCTCACGTCACTTGGACTCCTGGTCGCGATCTTCTCGGAGGAAACGCTAAAGCGGTCGGGAAAACAGTGCACAGGTAAGCGAGTTCGTCGGCAATTTGGGCTATTGAGGTCGGAAAACTCACACAGCAAGGGGACTTTCCAGGCCTCCAGCTCAGTTTGCAGAGTCAGACGGTGCTATTCGTTCAAACGTTTCACGAGGAAAGTCGACAGCGGCTATCAAAGTACCTGGACGAGGAGGTTTGGAAGCGATCCTCCAGGGATATCACGTCTATCTTGAACAGGTAAGACGTATCACTACTTTTATCAAGCTTACCGGTACTTCTAACTTTTTTTGTGTTTTCTATTAGAGTGGCTGCCATCCCCTCCATAGGGCAGCTGTTCAGGCAGCCGGAAGACACGGCTGGCTCACCGGCGCCGGAGCACGAGACCAACGGGATCGTGGCCAATGGGCTGAGCCCGTCCCGGCCTTCGCCATCGCCCCCACGCAGCATGAAAACTGCGTTTCCAATATGTGGGGAGTTGTACGCCTTCACCGAGTGCATCCCCTCCTTCCTGCTCATGCTGGTCGACTACTGCAATCTGTGTTCAATGCTTCCTACTGTCTCCATAGAACTTGGTATGTACGTACCACACATTTTCATGTCACACGCGTTGCACACGTTGTGCTTGTTACAGGCCTTAAAACAGCGGAACTGGTAAAGTTTTTTAACTCACGCATATGCCAGCTAGTGTTGGGTGCTGGAGCCATCAACGTGGCCGGACTAAAGACGATCACCATACGGTGGGGCTGTTAATCTTCATGAGTTTAAGGACATATACGGCATTTGACGGTAATACTTCCTCTCTCTTCATCAGGAATCTCGCCTTGGCCCTTAAAGACATCCAGCTGATCACTCGCGTGATTCCCTACGTGTTGCTGCACTTTCAAGAGTGCCATTCTGGTCATAGAGCTTCTACAACATCCTCAAGCCCTTCTACTAATGGCATTGACCTGCCTTATTCAGGGACCAAAGCAGAGGGGAAGCAGCTGGAGGTGCTCCACAGACAGTTTGACCAGGCGTGCAAGCACCTCAAGAACCACAGCGACGAGCTTTACAGGGTGAGTCAATATGACAATGACACTACAAGTCAGCTACCCACGGTCATTGGAGTTACGAACATTGACACACTTTGCAGAAGATCCTGACGGTTGTCGAGGGCTACATGACTCCTCACATGTCCTCTTGGCAGCCCCCGGCGCAACTTCCAAGCGCCAACTTCCGCGCGTTGTGCAAACAGTTGTCGAAGCTGCACGATAGCACGACTGACGTGTGGAGCGACGACCAAGTGCGGCAGTTATTCATGGACGTCCACAAGCGATTCCTGGAGATGGCTAGAGCCAGGGTCAGGCAAGATCAGCTCCTTCGGTTCGATTCTCTCGGTGGAAGAGCTCTTCAATCAGAGCTGGTAAGGGCGGGTCTACATCAGCAGAGTATGTGAAGGCGCGTCTTCAGCATGTGCACTAAAATCCGAGAATGCAAATAAGCCCTAAATCATTCATTTGGACCAACACGCTCTAGACACACTTCTATCTCTTCTTGCAGACGTTCTACGGTCAATCTGTTTTGCGCCTCGGGGTCGTACCGGCGGAATTGCTGGCACCAGATGCGCTTGAAGGAGTCGTTTGGGCTGAGGGACCCAAGAGAGACTTAAACGTTTTTTCCCACTGTGATAGTTCAAGTAGTAGCAGCAGTGAGACAAAGTAATTTATATACCACTAGCATAACTATGAATACCAGAAGATGTCTTGTCGAGCCTAAATCTGTTCCATCATTCGCAATGCAACCATGTCTGAAAAGATGGTACGTAGTGTCATGTGCTAGTTACAGTGGCAAATGTGAAAGACCACGTGGCGATTATTCCGTGTACTGTGCAGTGGTTACTGTGATACGACGCACTCTTCTGTACGAGTTGAAACATCAATGTCGAACTCTTTGAACCCTCACCCCATTTGTGTTTTTGGTGCGTCCCCTGGAGTCCCCGTGGATGTGCCATCGGACATATGGCTCCCACTGTATGAGTACTAGGCTGGATCAGAGGAGGGTCGGCATTGTTTTTAGAACAAGTCCATCAGACGCACACATAACGCCTTATGTTTTTCCTCCCTAACGAAGTGGGTAGCACGGAAGCGCTAGTCGAAACTACAGTGGAATGCCAATATAACGTGGCTCTCGGCAATCGCCTTGTGTTGAGATTCAACTGGAGTATTGACAACCGACCGGCGACGCCCTTGAAGGGTCACTGTCATTGGACTAGAAATCGAAGAATGATAAATCAGGGAAGCGCACTTTTAGTTGCTCAATAATTTTGAGACGGTGACGAAAAAACTGGTGCTTAAGTAAGGAAGTTACGAGTTCTACTTCTCTTATTACACTGCATCTGACAATGCATTCGTCTAACACTTAAAAGTGAGTGATGCTGCAGTCATAAGTCAGAGTTGCCTACAGGTCCATGAACACGGTTTTCACATCAGCCTTAGTTGCAATCCAGGTGCATCGCGAAGGCACTAAACTGAGTTGTGCACTGACAGTTATGCTCGGTTGTTCAATATCATGACGGCATCTGTGTGCAACTTCTATCTAGAGCCAACCAGTAGTAATTTGTCGTCATAGTACTAGAAATAATTGCTCAGAGAACTCTGTTACCAGAAGTGACTCCTATGACTCTTTGCGCTTCATACTGTTGTCCTGACTTCCTTGGTTAATATGTAGCTCTTGAAGCGCTTCTTTCTGTTCCTCCCTCGTCCCTAGAAGCCCAAAAAGCTTCCCAGAAGCCAAAGTTAGCAAGAACTGATGTCCCAGGCCCCATAAACGCCAGTTGGGGCCGTAGAAAGGATCTGAGATGGCCGGGCACAACATGGAGTTGAGGTTGGCCAGGGAAGTGACGGACAAGGGCTCCATGAAGCCGAAGTGGTAGACTCCCCAGGCGCCGTAAGCCATCAGAGCCCAGCTGAGGTCCCCAAAAGCCTCGACGGTGAAGTTGGCGCCCCCCCGACGAAGCAAATAAAGTGGAGTCAGAAGCAGCAGGGCGTGCTCAAGCCAATAGGTTGAGACCTCGCCGGGCAGGAACAGCGTGTTGGTCACGGGGAACAAACATGCGTTGATGGGTCCGTGCAAGTAAAAAAGATGTAGGCGATAGAGGTAGGTCGGTACGCTGCCGCCGGCAGGCCACGCCAGCAGCACGATCTGAATCACGCAGAGCTGGTGACACGGATTAAGTAAGAAGATCATCTGGCGCGTGGCGAGCTTGTAACCCGCCTCGAAGGTGTAGACGATAATCATGGCCACTAGGAGGGACATCCGGAGAGCCCCATGGCTCTCTTCCAGAGGCAGGGGAATTGCATCTGGCCTCTTGGGCGCCCGGTGTCGCAGTACGCCCAACGCTATCGATGAGAGTGATATCACAATGGCCATGAAGTCCTCGAGGACCCTGCGCGAACCGGATATGTAGTGCAAGCAATCCGGACCGCCATTGCCCGGCAGACTGAAGTTAATGCCTGACACCGAGTAGTTTAGCAGGGCGTGGAGAAGTCCTCCCAGCTGCTCCTCCCGGGTCGACATGGCCGGAGTCACCGCCTTCTTTTCGAGCGAGCTCGGGCAAGCAACCACTCCTCCCAGATCTTGTGCCACCAGGAGACCGTCGACGTCGCGAGGTCCAGCATAATCCCCTTCCTCGTCTCTATGCAGGGACGCGACAACGGCAGCGGCGCATCGCGACTCCTTGACGACGGTGTTCCAGAACAGCTGCCGAACGGCCGTTGCACTCTCAATACAAGTTAAGTAATAATCGTTGACCAGTGCAGACAGCACCAACAACTCCTCCTACATGTGGAGCGTGCACACTGAACTGAAAGGCCTGAACTGCCAGCGCTCGGGCTGCTGCGCTGAGAGGAAGGAGCGACCGTCTGGGCAGGGCGGCCCGGCACGACATTTAGTTGTTTACTTTGCCAAGTACAATTGTCACATTATACAATGAGTACTGCGATTTCAGAATATTCACGAGCTAAATGACTCGAGCTTTTTCCAGGTTCTTTCTGATGCGGATGGGTTGTAAAAACTGTCATTCATTTGTTTCTCCCGCTGGAAAAAATAGTTATTTCTTCCTATCATTCGTGTGCACATCCATTACCCCTCGCCCCCCCCTCGCCGCACACTCATGAAATTGACCTTCATTCGTATGCCTTAAAAAAGCATGAAAAAGTGTCGGCAACTTATTCTTTCAGAAGCTATTTTCTTTCACTTGTTCTACTTTCATCATCATTTTAGGTGCCTAAAGACGGTTGACTTGCACAATCTATTGATGGCAGAACATAAACTGGCTTTCAAAAAATTGGGTGAGAAATCGTGAAAAAGATTACTTGTTTGACAAAAAACAAGGAAAGTTGTACTCACGAGAGAATCAGACAGAAATTTTTAAGTGAAAAAAACTTACTTTTGTCAAAAATGTAATTTTCTTGAGCTGATCAACTTTTTTAATCACAATGGCCAAGTTTGTGGAAGAGCAGACACACATTGCAATGCACATTGAGTCACGTGGTAATGTCAATATTTTCTAGACAAATTGACCATCATATTATAACGGAGCTTTGCGCGTCAATCTGTCCAAATCTCAGTAGAAGCAGCAACTGAGTCCCTCTTCATATGCAGTGCCTACATGTAATAGCTGTCTGTGTATGCAGTAACAGGACAAGCATCATACCTAACCCAACCTAGCCTAAGACGGCGAACAGACGGTGCGGGTGCCACTGCCGTTGGCCGCCTTAGGCTGGGGTAGGTGAGGTGTGATGTTTGCGCAGTTACTACAAACACAAAGTTTTTCTATGCAGCCGCAGAGTATGAAGAGAGCGCATAGGACTCTGCATTTCTACATATGCAGTAACTTCACATTGCACACGTATTGCGTATGTCATGGCTGCGTGTATATGTAGTAACTCCATGTATAACTTATTGTCACGTATACTCATACAAGGCTGCATATGCCACCGTCCACTACCATACCACTGCTGGTACCGTACTGTTTCATGGCCTATGTAGCTTTCCCACAGGCAGGGAAGACTACGATGGTACTGGTGGTGGCGACGGCAGTGGCTGTGGTGGCAGCACCACCAGATGGCAGTGGCGGAAGCACTTGTCTGTCTGTTGGAAAATTACTGCCGCACAGTGCTGGAGAGGGCCAGATAGCGTCGGACAGCCGTTTGGTCTGAGCTTTTAAGGTGCAATGCCTCGAAAGAAGCCCTGCACGGTTAGCAGTGGTGGCAGTGGTGGTGGTGACAGCAGTGGCGGGGGTGGCAACACCGCCAAATGGCAGACATTACTTATGCATGGCCACATATGCCGCTGACTGCCGCAGTCTGGTGGTGCTGGCCGCCACAGTCAGGACTGCACTGTTTTACGGCTTATGTATCTTCAGTACCTTCAGTAGATAAGCAGAGAAGACTGTAGCGGCATTGGTGGTGGTGACGACAGCGATGGTGGCAGTGGAGGTAGTGGTGGTGGCGACAGTGGCAGCAGTGGCTGCAGTAGTCTGTTGTAAATCACAGATGCCCAGTGCCAGGCAGTGCCAGGCAGTCATTCGGTCTTGGCTGATAAGGTACAATGCCTCGAAAGAAGTCAGTAATGCTGCCAACCACTGTTTGGTGGTGATGGACAACAAACAGACAGACTGACAAACAGGCCAAAGCTCCATTATTATTTGGCCCTTCACAAGAGTTAGCAACGAGAGCCCTTAGGGCTCCGCTCTGTCAGTATGCAGAAAAATACTGGTAATTTCAGTTCTGAAGCTTGAAATTGGCGTCTTACGTCATTGAAGGTTTTAAAAATCAGTGAAAAAAAGACTTTTTGTCACTGATTTTCAGTGAAAGAAAGTCGATCGGTTAAAGAAAAGACTTTCCCCAATCCTATCCACATCGGAAAGAACCTGTGATAGCTCATATTGTTTAAACACCAATGAAACGCATGTCATTTAGCTCATGAATATTATAAGATACAGTGCGGCCGGGAGGGGAGGAAGACAAGGGCGCACTCGAATGATACGAAGAAATAACTGACGAAGAAGATAAGATACGAAGAAAGTTAATATTTCCTTTACGCAGCCACTTTTTGACGCATTTTTAATACTTTTGCCACATTATTCACTTTCATTCGACATCCAGAAGCTCATCCGAAGAAACAAATGGAAACTCACCAGAACCCAAAATCAAGGCCTCTAGTTGAAAAAGTTACTGCATATAAGAAAAAAATCCCACATTTGAAAAAAATAAGCATTTTGTTTCACTTCATTTTCACTCTGTTTAGGCCCAGAGTCTTCTTCAACCCATGCTCTGCTCTCGTGCCAACACTTGTTGCGGAACACCCCCATGCCCCGACCTCGTGAAAACGCGTGAAAGAAGTAACTCTATTTTTATTTAACATTTAAATTTTTTTTAAACAAAGTTCTTTTTTTCACGATATTTGTGATGAAGCGTAGAATATGCAGTCTTATTGGACGCTCGATTTTACGAAAAACAATGACGAAAGTAGACAGGGTGAGAAAAGTGAATTTTCACGTAACTTTGCCACAACTTTTGTCAGAGTCCGTATGTAGTCGGAAGTCTCAAACATGTGCTTACAACACCAGCGCAATTCATGCCATTTAGCTTACGAATTCTGAAATACTCATTCCACTATGTGGCAGTTCTCCTTCATGAAATACAGACATCTATGCTCTCTCCAAGCCCGTAAGCCAATGCTTCTTTACTCACTGACCAGTCTCGGCTCAGCATTTCAGAGATGCTTTAATTTTATCCTAAAGTTGACCGTCACTAAAGTTGACCGTCGGGGTTGTGTCTTGGTCGTGTGCAGCTGGGCCAAGTTCCCCTTTCAAATTTTTCAGTTTAATGGGTCCTTCATGTGTAGCAGAGATGGGATCGGGCCGGGAAAACCCGGCTTCGGGCTCAATCAGGCCCGAAATTCCACATTTGGACCAGTCCGCAGGCCCAGACGCTCTTCGTACGCACTTGTATGCCTACACTTAGTATGTACTTCGAAGGACAACAGTGACAGTAAAAGGCATCACCTTTCAAAAAGGAGATTCTGCTATCAACAATTGTCACATCGCATCCTCACTATGCATGCAATATGGCTGTCAATTTCTGTTAAACATTTTTAAACTTACCATCTGACAAGATCACATGTATGTAGCAACATGACTTTTTTTTTAATTTTCCGATGGTTCCTATACCTATCCCTATTTTGACCTCCGTCAGTCTCCACTGAGGCGTCAGTTGCACTAGAAGAAGTGATCCGACCAATGTGAGCTAATGTTATCCACAGGTTTTTAATTCAGGCTAATGGCGGTCATTTCCAATGAGTTATTTTGTATACTTTCATAAGCCAGATATCAGTAATTTTCATCCAAAATGACCTCTCTAACATTCTTGGAAGTAACTTTATTGCAAAACTACTTGAGAAGCACAAAATAGACGCCACCCTGTATACAGCGGTCTATAGCTAACAAGCGAGCTATGGACTGGCCAAAAACATTGTCGAGCTCGGACAAAAGCGGGTCGAGCTGGGCCCACGCTTCATCTCAAGTGTTTTCTAGGTCCTTAGTTGACCTCCCGGCATGTAGAGGCGCCACCGTCGCCGCCGGCGCGCCTGGCTGGCCAGAATGGCGTCTCTATTCTTTCTGCTCTATGCCAAGGGGTTCAGAACTCAGCACGAGCAGCAGGAGGGACAGACGAATCAGGTGGACAGAGCGGCCTCGTTCTCCTTCGGCCACGCCACGCCCGCAGTTTGTATGTGTTTGTCATTTGGTCGTGATGATGCTTTTGTGCACAAACATGAGTTTTTTGCATGTAGCATGTCCAAGAATTACCCGGAGGGCGCCGTCTCCGGCGTGGGGCTCTGGAGAGTGTGCGGCTGCACCAACAGAAAGTTTCAGCCACTTCCATCAAGAAGAAGCCAATGAAAGAGGTGGAAAATGGCGCATTTCGGCCTTTAGGGATGGCTGCACTTTGATTGCGCGGCCAATTCCTGGCTGTTGCGAGGCCGATTTGAGCGTGGAGCGCGTGATGAGCGCGTGAGGCCCTTGTGTCTGTCTTTCAGACACGCGCACAGCGTTTTACATTTTTTTCTACCCAACAAAATGGGGAGGGCGTGAGCGCTAGTATTGACTACATGTTGTATGGTAGCGCTACATTTTCCGAGTCCTCTCAACTTGAGTGTCATCTAGAGTGAGAGAAGGAAGACTTGGCTGCCACTGCCCTTTTTGTTGCAAAAATAGAAATTTTGTGAAATCTGGCTGTCGAGACTCGTCCGCACACGTAGCTCCTCTGGACTGTTGAGATTCGGCCAGATCGTCGACGTCAATGCGTTTGGTCTATGTCAAAGTGTCACGCTGTTGGTCCTATTTTGTAACTTAACCGAACCTAGCAACCTCTCACCCTGAACACGGGGCTTTTGCGTGCTTCTGCATGGCGTTAGGAGGAGTAAGCTGTGAATCCCACGGGAAATGGGGGCCAGGATTACCCCAGGAAAATTTCAGGCATTTTTATCAACTTCATCAAATTTCAAGCCCTTTATCTTCTCCACATAGCCTCCTTTTGAGCAACATGGCACCAAAATGGACAGCCTTGACATTGAACTCTGTAGTCAACGTTGTGCCCAAGCATCACATCCATGTTCCACCTCAAAATTCCACCTCAACACGGCATAAGAGGTGATGTTATGTTTGCGAGAAGGACTGTATGGTGCCAGAATAAGATTGTGTTTTTACTTGGCTGCCAAATTTTTAATTGGCTGCTACCTTTTCATACTGATGTACTATTAAGTCTTCTTACTTGATACAAAAAATATTACGCTTAATTATGTAAAAACTATGTAGAAATATATAAAGTTTTGTAGAAGTAACTTTGAAGTTGACTTTGACAAATCAGCTTGTTACTATGAAATACTGAACATGGTACTACAGTTACACACTTTGCTAACAAGCTACTCTGGTACAACTGCCCTGCATGCTTTTTGTGGTCTTCCACATTTCTGTTTCTGTCCAAGGGGAGCTTCCATTGCATGTGGTGGGCAGATGACCTCCCATCAAATCATTGGAATCCCCAATTCATGCTTGCTCAGTCCTTTGCTTATTCCAACTGGACAAGTGGAACTGAACTACAAGGCACTGACTACATTGTTCGACATAGTTCTTCCATTTTTGTCATTTGTCATGAGACGCAACTTAAGATATCTTAGCATCTTCAGGATGTGATGATTTTGATGTGCAGCAGCAAGACAGGCAACCCTGCATGTGTGCTACCCACAGGGAAGGTGCCTGACCACAATGTGTATTTTTGCCTTTGATCAGAAGATAACCAACACTCCAGCAAAGATCTACCAGCATCAGAGTTCAAAAGTGACGGTTACATCGGCATAATTTAGTAAAGGTAACATATTCATTAAAATGAAGTGCAACTGGATGGTAGTACCAGAGACAATAATTTCATATGATTGATTCTGATTTTTAGTATTGAGGTCACTAAAAATAGTAGTGCTGTCAACACACTTTGCTTTTCTAATCCGTGAAATCTAGTACCCTCTTAAATATAAGTCCCCAGAATGTTTCCCTCACACAGAAAAAACCCACCATAATCGAACAATTTCAAGTCAAGTATATACACTGCTGTTCAAAACTTTAGAATATTGTGAAATTCACTGAGAATGCGCTGATTCTTGATGCTGCAAAGCTGATCATTCTAAATGAGGAAGGACCCTTGTCATGCTATGTACATGCATGCTGACAGCAATGAGAGGTGATCACAGGAGCAGCAGAAAGAACTCCTCAGAAAAAGACAATTTCTGCCCTGTTCAAAACTTAAGAATGGCAAAGTACTTGAGCAAGAAAATGACTGTAAAAAGGCATGGGTTGTGGTCCAGACCATGTCAGTCACATTTCACATTACAATATTGGGGCAGAGGCAAGAAGCTATCACCCTACAAACAAGGCCAGGTCTCTTCTCTATGTGAAGAAGGCCTTTCCATGGAAAAGATTGCTGATCAGATTGGGAGGAGCTACAAGGCAATTTATACATTTCTAGCAAATCCCAAAGCCTACAATGGAAGAATGGGTTTCAATACTACCGACATGATACTCCGCTATCTCCAGAGATGTTTTCAACAAGAGCAAGTGGTGGAGACAGCATCATGGTGTGGGGAGCTATTTCAGCCCAGGGGAAGATGGGACTTCAACTGGTGGATAGTCAGATGAAGGTCAAGGATTACATGAATTTGCTAAAGAGGGCGTCTTTGAGGGATGAGGGTCAGTGTCTTTGTGGTGATCACTGGGTTTTCATGCAGGATAATGCACCTGTCCACACGGCAAGGGTAACTATGAAATTTTTGCATTGTCAGAAGATTAGAAAATGGACTGGCCAGCCAATCCTCCACCTCTAAACCCAATCAAGAATGCTCAGGGGTGGTTAGCACAAAAGGTGTATCAAGATGGACATCAGTTTTACATTATTGAGGCCTTAAAAACTGCAATTTTAGCGACATGACATGAAATGCCTGTCCTGTACTTGGAGACATTGTGAAACAGTATGAAAGACCAGATATTTGAAGTAATTGTAAATCATTGTGGTTCTACACATTACTAGAACAAATTTAAATACTTGCTTTTTCACAGAAAACCTGGTATTTTCATTACCATTCTAAAACTTTTAACAGGACAGAAATCATCTTTTTCTGAGGAGTTCTTTGTGCTGCTCCTGAGATCACCTCTCATTGCTGTCAGCATGCATGTCCATAGCATGACAAGGGTACTTCCTCATTTTGAATGATCTGCTTTGCAGCATCAAGAATCAGCACATTCTCAGTGAATTTCACAATATTCTAAAGTTTTGAACAGCAGTGTATGTGTCTTTGGGATCAGCAAGAGAACCTAGTTTGATGACCACGATCAGCAGTTTGAAGCAGCTATAGGGGTGCTTTGGATTACTCAAATTTCTGGTGAAAAAAGCTATTTGGGGGTTGATATTCACATAGGTGGGTCTTCAAAACCCAAATTTTTAATTTGATAATTTGTTTGGGGAATAAAAAATTTTAATGTTCAATGGAGTGTAAGGTTTGTTAATGCATGCATTAGTTACCTAATTACTTGTGATAATGGCACAACTGAATCCTTTGGATATTGCATTCATGCCTGCCCCACAAGTGATGGAGTCTTGTTACATAGTGCTATACAATTATATGAACATTTGAACATTGTGTCTGTGAGTGACAACTCTTTAGTTATTTCTTGGACTTCCTTGTTCTCCTGAACAGATACTCAAGAAGTACCAGCACAAAGGACCCACTGATTCCACAGCTCATCAATATTACGGAGAGGGACAGGTTCTCATAGCCAAGGACAATTGCAGACTCTACATTTGGCTTCCACCCTTCACCCATGTTGGAGGGGTGGAGGTGCCACTTCTGCTCCATCTTCCTGTAGAGGCCGGACTGGTGCAGCCAAGTGAAGTGATGATCCAAGACTGCTGTGAACTCAGAATTCTTGCTCAGCCCAAAGTTGTGAGATGTATGAGCAGCATCCTCAAACCCATCAATCATTGTGAGCTCATGAGGCTGGTGGTCAAAGAATGTTACATCAGTGTCGAATGCAGCATAGGTTGTTCCATCACTTTTTAGGTGTTTCACTCCTTCCTCCACACTAGTGTACAGGGTGTCAGGGAGTCCTTAAATAGGAGTACATATTTTTTTACCAGTAATTAAGGTAACAATTCAGTGGAACGCACTTATTTGAATCAAGTTAGGACTGAGAATTTTGATTCATATAGCCATTTGATTCATATAGGCATTTTTTGCAAAGAAAGTAGTAATGGCAATAAGAAAAAGGGTTTTTTACTGGTTTTATAGATAATTCGGCACAGCAGCAACATGGTGGTAAAGTCAAGTAGGCGAACACTAACTTAGGCAAGTATTTTTCAATGCCCATTTAACTGACTGACTTCAAGAGGTCATCTTCAATGGCTCTATCCATCTCATCAAGAAGAACATAGTTATCAAAACCACGAGAGATAAACCCTCTGTTCACTGTGGCCATGGCCAGCCTCATCTCCTTGCCAGAGGGATGACTCTTCCTCCACATCTTCTTCAGGGTCACTTTCTTCCCTAAATTTTTCTTGAACTTCAGCAATAATGTCTTCGTCAGTGCTTGGCCAGAGGTGGGAAGATCTGAGTCAAAGTCAACGTTGAATAATGGGCCTTCAGAGCTCGAATTATTCCTCCATTCCAAGGCTGGAGAATGCTTATATGAAGAATATGAGGTTGATGTTTACGAAATTGTTGTCCTCATCAGAATGGGCACTGCAATTATCTACCAGCAATAAGATCTTCTTATTGTCCTGGCCAAGTTCACAGTCCCATGCTTGAAGCCATTTGATGAAGAAAGAACTAGTCATCCAGGCACTGTCATTCTCTTCATAGTCAACAGGGAGGGTAACATATTTGAAGGAATGGGGAGACTTTGACTTGCCAATGATTAACAGCTTCTTCCCCTCCCCTGTCATGGAGCATGCCATGAGACCGGTGATTTGCTCCTTGCTGCACTTGCACCCTTTAGCAAACTCCTCTTTGAATCTGAGAGTGCCGTCTGGTAGAGCTCTGAAGTACAGACCAAACTCGTCAACATTGTAGATCTCATCAGCAGCATTAGGCTCAGAGAGCATTGGCCAATCCTCTTTCAGCCAGCATTCACAGGACACCTTGTCAGGAGACTGAGCTTCACCATGAAGATGTTTGTGCACAATCTCCTCTCGTTTCTTCAGATGAGCGAGCCAGCCCTTATTGGCCTTGAAGTCACCAACATCCAGCATCTGAGCAAACTGGTTGGCAATGTGACAACGTAACAAATACCAGCCATGAATAGAAGGTTAAGGTGAAGGTCAGCCTTCGCCATGATTAAGACATTCTGAATTTGACCCCTACTTTACATGTTTTGGGCCTGACAGGAGAAGAGATTGATTCAAATAAGCACGAGAGCTGGAAAGTTGACTCAAATAGGAGTAGGAATTTTACTACATGAAATGGTTGTTTGATTTGGGGATTCTATTGTTGATTCTTATAGCCGTTTGACTCATATAGCCACTGATTCATATAAGCATGTTCCACTGTACAAGAAACAAGTTTTCACACCCTCAAGGAGATGCTGATGTGCCCTGTAGAGGGGTGTTCCCACTGGTGCAAGCTTGAGAAACTCATGGCTGACGGCCCCAAACCAGGTGCCCAACTTGAGCTTGCTTCCATGCTGATCAATGAGCTCATCAAAATTCTTCGCTGCTGGCAACACCAGCAGGGACGCCATGTTGGAGGTCATCACTGCTGTATATGCAGAGAAGACAAGCACACCAAACAGAGAGGAAGTCAGGAAAATCAGCTTGGAGGAAAACAAATACTCATGCACCAGCAGACAAACTCTTGGAAAGTCAGTCAAATTTCCAGGTTACACACCTTTGCAATTAACTGTATCCATTTTGGTAGCCTGGCACCTAATGTTAACCCTGTAAGTATCCCCAAGAGTTCGAAATCCCCCCCTCCTCAGTGTGAAAAGGAGAAAAAATTAAAAAGTTGAAGGTTTCAAATTTTTGAAAGGACATTTTTGGGTATACTCTTTCCAGGCCCTTCCCCTATCTCATGGGAAGGGTTCACCAACCTCCGTAAATCCACCCATGTCAAACAATTAGCATCCCATGGAGGGAAAGGGCGAACAAAAATGATTCATTGTGGTGGATTAATGGAATAAATTTCTATGATTCTTAGCAAATGACAAAAGGCTATGCATGGCCTCAGTGAAACAGCACTGTTCAAAGAGAGGCTGAGAGCAGTCAAGACCCATGTTGGTTATGCAGCTATGTTATTTGATGGGTAAATACCTGCTTTTTGAATTTAGCAAAGCAAAAGACAGGGCTACAAAGAATCTTTAAGTCTATAGTCCTCTGGATGATAGAGGACAAAAGATGGTCTCCATTTTACTACAAGCAAAACTCTAAGTACTGAGGACTGTCTGCTGGTGCTTTATCTGGAAGGTGTAGTCTCCCACTGACTGGAAGTTGTTTGATCCCTCTGCATCATGAATACACCCACAACTCCAAAGGCCTCTAGCAGGTTGATGATGACATTATTTTTGCTGCTGCAGGAGTACTCATTGGTTTTTGAACTTCGACCTCTGATGATGGCCAAGACCAGGCTGAGACAAGCTATGAATGAGCAGGTTGTGATCCATGTGTTTCTGGTGAAAGCATCCAGATATGTGGCCACATTGAGTTTCTGTCTGTTGTCTGGTGTTGCAATGATCACAGTGATCTTGCCCCGCCTCACCTCCTTGGAAAAGTCAGTAGCCTGCAGCCTGTCAAAGTATTAAGTGAGGACTCTGTGTGCAAGAGAAACTGTACCTCCTTGCAGATGTCAAGAGGCCTGAGATGCAAATGTCAACCTCTCCTCATTGAAGTTCACCTACGAGTCCACCATAGGACCCATTTTGGTACAGGGGTCCCCACAAATTCCCGTCACGTGGGATGCGACCTTCAAAGGTGAAGTTCAGCCTGTCACCCAGCAGGAGCAGCAGATCAGCAAAGAATCCTGTCACAGAGACCTGACCATTGTGGGTGACATTAGTTTTCAGGTCTGTGGTTTTAAGGCTTCCAATTACTTTGTCCTCTGCAACTTGAAGCAGTGGCCCGTACGGCAAGTTTGAGGTTGTAAGCACTGTCCCATGGAGATTGTTGCGCCGCTCCCACATGGACCAAGACTTCTCAAGTGAGAAGGTCCGGCTCTTGCTGTGCCAGACTCCAACATGATTCCTTATTTTGGGCCCACTTTTTATTGCGTACACCTCCCTAGAGATGCAGCAGTTGATCAGGAATGTGCTTCTTACATTAGACACCCATAGCTGGTTAGGCAGTATTCATGTAATGTGTACACACAAACCCACCATAAGTAGATCTCAGTATCTGTGTTGCTCTTGGGGTTATAGACCTCATGGAAGCTGTATACTTGACTGTCAAGGCGCAGCTAGAACCTGTCACCTATGTTTTCTACTGCCTCATCAGGCACCATGACCTTGGCTGAAGTTCCCACCCTCTGCAGGAAGGTGGTGAGGTCACTCAGGCACTGAGAATCCAATGATGACAAACTGTACATTGGTTGGGTGGAGAGAGAAGCAAACCATGATGCATTTTTTTGTTGAATTTTGACTATGATGGTTGCATGGCATAGTTAGTGCAGGAAACAGTCCTGATTGTTCAAATAAAGGTTGAGAATACCTGTTGGTGCTGATGCAGTTAGTCAAGGCAACACACAGCATGTCATGTGCAGGCACATCAACTCCAAGAAGGGTATCAAGGCTAACAATGGATGTGACCTGTACATCACTCCGGTTGACCTTGGAATGTTGCAGGATTTGTTGGCTCCATAAGCCATCATTGACATCAGTTGTGATGAACATGACAGATTCAGCTTCGATCTTTTCAGCTATGAACAGGGAGAAGTCCCAGATGACTTCAAGGAGAGGCTGATGCTGAGCTGTGTTGACAATGAACCATGATGACATGAAGCAAACAGTGATCCAGGACATGATTTTTGGAGAACTTCCCACAGTATTGACTTGAAGAGAGACTAAATCATAGTCTGTCCATTCAGCTACGCAAACATGTTCTATATGAACAACTAGGAAATTCAGTCTTAATGTACATTTACACTAACCGATACTTAGGATACAATGTGCACTTTCAGACAAACTCAATGTCCGCTTTTGTCCTTTGTCCAAGGCATGACAATGTCAGGGACCTTCAGGGCCTCAGTCTGACTGACAACAGCATCTCACTCTGGTAGGCACAAATGAAAAATCAACCAGAGTAAGTCCACCTTTTCTCTGTGGGTTCAGGTATTTTATATTTACGATGAAACACACAGAAGCACTCACAAGAGAGACATAGGGTACAAACATGCAATTTGGTGTGAGCCTGCAGGTTGTTGCTTGAGTGACTATGACAGTTGGTATTAAATATTCCATTGTGCTGCCCCTGCAGAAAATCTTCATTTTCTTCTAAGTATGATTGTTGCTCATTGTGGATCGCTGGAAAAACTAATCTCTGTTCTACAGATCCATATGGACTCTTTTGTACTGGCGTACCTGACTTTTCAACGTGAAGAGTTCTTTCGAATGACTGGAAGGAGTTAGTGCACTCACAAGGACTTCATACCCCTTTGCATGTGGTGATGGTCCAGTTCCTACACGTCAAGGAATTATTGGTAACAGCTACTTACATGCAAGAGACGCAGTAAGATCTCATTAAGTGCTGACAAATGATAGCCCTTTACTTTTTTAGCCAAGTACTTGTTAGCCTTGCAGGGGCGAGAAGTTTGCAAAAAAGAAGAGTGATTGGGAAATGGGTGGATCCGAATTAGGCTATGCAGGAAATCAATGAGTGGAGTTTTGTATCCAAAACTCCACTCATTATGGTTCTTCTTAAGGATCCTTGAGCTGTCTGTGTAACTGAGCTGTCTGTGTGATTTTACTGTTGGGCCCCGAAGATCTCATCGCAATTGAGTGTGCTACCGTCTTGCAAATGCAGCCTGACGTGTAATGCTTCAGAAGTAGCATGATCTGAGGCCACATCTGCAGCTTCATGTCATACAAACGCTGGTGACAATTATTCACCGTAGAGTATATCATCCAAGGCTAAAAACCACTTGCATTTCTTGTCCTCCTTCAGATGGTGGAAAATGGATATAGGCCTCTTCTTGAGGCTCCCGATCAGGTTGCTCGTCTTAGTCTCCCAAAACAGTGTTGATGCTGCCCTTCAGAAAAGTGATAAAGACATCCGAGGCCTTCTCGTGAGCATTGTTGCTCTTTTTGGGAGGGAATCCATGATTGCAGCTGGAGTTGGAGTCATCATCAGTTCCATGTTGCAAAAATCTGCATACTTTTTGATGTGCTGTTTGGATTTATCTTTCACTGACTGACATTTCCCTAGTAAAGGTAAATACCAACGTCAAAGTACAAATTCCCTAATTGTTGGGAGGCCATAATGCAAGATCTCTTGATCTGATTGCCCTCGTGTTTTGACCTGTCCTTGACCCTTTCTTGCACTCAAGCTTCACCCTGCTCCACTCTGTTGTGACCTCATGCTGTAAAGAGTCTTGGGGAGGTCAAAACGCACTCATGCAATCAGATCAAACGATCGGGAAATAAAGTCCTACTGAACAACAATGGAATACAGTTATTGCTACAGAAAATCCTAGTCCGATGTGTTGCTCGATATTCATGTGCTCAGTAATTCAATGCTAAAAATGTTCAATTGCTATTTCTAATTTCCGGTTCGACTGTAAATCCTTAGTTACGCACAAGCTCATTCACCCCAAGCTGTCAGGTGGGTCGACTACGACGTGGACAAGTCTGATATTAGAGAACTTGATAACAAAACACTGCATAAATGTGTTGACAGATTAACAATTAACAATCAAAAGTAGGTCATGCGTAGTGACTGAGCTCTCTTCCCCGTACACACGATTTTTCTTGGAGGCTTCTCCCTGAGGGTGTCTCAATTATTCAGCCGGTGGCCTCCTTTACAGTCGGGGAACCCCTGTCCCGATGTGAGCACTAGTGATGAGGCGAGCCCCAAGACCTTTGGGCTCGTGACCCCGAGGCCCAAGTAAAATTATGCGATGGAAATATGATCGCGCAGGACGGAATAAGATCTTAGACTGCAATGGCAGGCGCTGATGAGGGTGCTGGACATGGGGCAGAATTAGGGGAGCCGCCAGAAACTGCTGCTTCGGTCAAAAGAGCTAAAATTAACTATTTTACTGCTCTACTTTGCTAGTTTGTTCATACTGGACTGTTCTCTTCGCTAGATTTTTCTTACCAAAAATCAATTTCGAGAGCCTTTCATGGGTTTTCACGAGCCGGCAATTTTGCAAAAAGGCCTGTAGCGGACGGGTCGGGTGGACTCGAAACCATTTTTCTCCCGATCCTCGGCTCGGAGTTCCGGGCTTGGGGTTCGGGGCTTGAGGCTCGTCTCATCACTAGCGTGCTATTTGAAGAGCTGCGCACTCAAGTCCCCAGAAAAATGAGGAAGGAAGGGTCAGGTATGATTGAGAGATGAGTGAGAAAGCAGTCGAGAGAGCCACTTTGTTTGGCTATGACGGAGAGAAAGAGAGAGGAAAGAAAGAGACCTTTTTCGCCTTCGCCTCCAGGACCGCCGTGCTGAACAAATGTGAAATGCGAGTAGCAACAAACAGTTCATTGTGATGGGAGAAGAAAAAGATCGCTGAGCTCTGTTCAGGGGTCCGGACTTGACTGGACAAGATCCCGTAGAGTCTTCAAAGGACGCTGCGTAAGTGGTTTCATCGTTTCATCCAGCATTCAAGCTTGAGGCGTGCACGCCAAACACACGTCGGGGATCACGTGCGTGCTCGACACATTACTCATGTGCAAGGTTCGCCCGCGGTTACTTCAACCATGGCTGTGTTGTGCCGAGACAGCTCGGACGGACTCAGCAGTGGCTCATTCTTGACCTAAGTATATTTTTATGACGGTAATCTGGAATCCTCCCATTTCGTCTTAACTAGGCATGTTTGACTGGTACTTAGGTTGTTTTCGTGTTAAAGTGGCATGTTTTTTTCCTCTTTACACGTTAATTTCCTGCAACAGAAGTCGTTTTCGGTACACACCATCATATCAGAGTGGAGTTTCGTCTGTCAGACCGTGCATGCGCCTACGCTCTGGTCCGTTCATTCGAGGTTCGGAGTCAGCGAGTGTCAGAGGCCTTCAAGCATGCAAAGACGGTCCGTTTCGTTGAAATTTTTCAATTTTTCATGATTTTGGTGTGTGTGTGTGCGTGTGTGTATGTGACTTGCGGGCTGCCGGCGTAGGCTCTTTTCTCAAGCACTGGGTGAGAAGTTGTCCAAGATCCAGTTGGTCAGTGACAGTTTACGCTGTCCAGTCAGAGACGTCGCACTCTGCCATGTGTAATTGCACGCACAGGTACATCGCAACTTTCTAGTGCTTCGGATGGGACAAAGAGTTTCACTTTACCTTACCAATGGGCTCTTCTTCATGAAAACTAGGGCATTTTAACCGTTGATATCACCGTGTTTGACCGGTGGAAGAGGGAACGTAATGAAGGAGGATTTCTTCTCTGAATCCATATTGGTTCCGTAATGAGGCCGAACTTCTGTTCCAGCGAGTGAGAGCAGAGAAGGAACAAAGCCTTGGACGAATCAAGCAAAGTCAGAGAAAGTTGTTGCCCCCTCCCCGAGCTCTCCACGTCTCCCTTGACGTCATCAAGGCCTCCAGCACAATACAGGACGTGGCGCCCTTCGGTGATCTCGTGGCGGTCGCACACCGACATGGACAAGTACGAGAACGAGGGAGTCGTCGGCGAGGGGAGCTACGGGGTGGTCCTGAAGTGCAGGCAGAAGGAAACTGGGCGGATCGTGGCCATCAAGAAGTTTCTCGAGACGGACGCTGACCCGACGGTCAAAAAGATCGCAATGAGAGAGATCAGGATGCTTAAGGTAAGGGGGCCATAGCGAATTGAGTGTGAAAACATACACAGGGCAGGAGAGAGATTGAGAACACGCACATGTGGAAAGTTATTTCTCTTCTGCCTCTTTTCCTCCTTCCTTTTGCCTCCCCCCGTTCATTCCGTCAGGTGTCCACACCCCAGCAAAAAGATTTGGTCGATCAGTAATGTTTGGTTGAGTGGCACCGGTAATGATGAAATCGACCTCTTTATTGGCGATAAACAGAACCATAATATGCTCCAAGCAACACCTGCCTCGAGCTCGAGCCTGAGCAAACCTGCCTATTGTGGCAAGCACCACATGTCAAAACGGGAGTCGACATTTCTTAGGGTCGGGTCACACATGAGGGCAAACGAGGAAAGGACGAAAGCCCGGAGCTCTTTATTGGACCATCCCAAGGGATCACAGGGATTCCCTCCCAGCAGCCTTGTTTTCAAAAGTGCGTCACAGCGACCTTGACTAGTGAAGTTCAGCTCATGACTCCGTACGTACATACTTGAGGAAGAACGCGCTGAGAGGATGAGTCAGATCCTATAAGATAGGCATGACTTTCACGAACGTTCGTCCCCTTGTCCCCTTCTTTCACGTCAAAGTTTGACCGGTTTAAAGAAAAATAAATCAAAAAATAAATTTTACAGCGTCTCCGCCACGAGAACCTGATCAATCTGATCGAGGTGTTTCGCCGCCGCCGCAAGCTCTTCCTCGTCTTCGAGTTCGTCGACCACACGGTGTTGGAGGAGCTTGAGGAAAACCCCAGGGGGCTGCAGCCGCAGATGGTCAGAGAGAGACTCTTCCAGGTGCTCAGAGGCATCGACTTCTGCCACCAAAACAACGTAAGCATTGACTTTTTTCTTTTCTTCCTTTTTTTTGGCCAGGTCGATGACTTTCTTCCAAGGCCATCACGTCCGCCGTGGCGTTGAAGCCACCATATCCACATCTGCCCAGCCGGAGTTGCAGCTCTCGCTGCTACATAATCCGGGTACCCTGGTAGACATTTCTCTATATTCACTCGATTGAGCCGAGCTAGATTTTTCGCCCCCTTCTTCGCGTCAGGAGTCACTAGGGGTGACGGATTTGGACCGACTTTGGGGAGACCAATAGGGGCCTTGAAAGGATTTGAAATTTTTGAAATTGTCCAGGCTCCGTATACAGGGGAGGGCTAGTGGAGTAAAGACTGCAAGTGACAGCAGCCATGCTTCTGGGTGATCCAAAAAAGATATCAAAAGGGGCTTTTTTTAGTGGATTCTACATTTTGGGGAGCAGATCACATTGCAATGGCTCAAATGACAGCTGAATATCGGACAAATTGTTCCCCTCCCCGTCACAGATTCATGACCACTATTGTCAAACACTCACAATTCAATCATGGGAAAGAGTAGAAATCAGTACACAAACAGCGCAATGGCAAAACTCATCATGCCTGCACCTCGGATGTGCCGTGCTCAGACAATGACATCAACCATGTGATCAAAGACAGACCCACGATGTTCATGCAGGATGTTGCAACCGCACTGGAGATATAAATCATCTTATCTGCCATTAGCAATGTTTTGGCGAGGGTTCAATGTTGTGTAGCTA